>Ga0187893_10013715_pt1 | contig 11214 bp, 5 predicted proteins | sample MA1701074metaG_FD_139574 | JGI IMG/M metagenome (GOLD analysis project Ga0187893, IMG submission 139574) | White microbial mat communities from a basaltic lava cave in the Kipuka Kanohina Cave System on the Island of Hawaii, USA - MA170107-4 metaG ...
ACTCTTTCAATTCGTCACGAATATACATTCGATAATACCGATGGTCGGGGCGAGCGGGGCGATCTCGGGCGTGCTCGGGGCCTACATGACGTTCTATCCGAGGTCGAAAATCCTGACGCTCGTGCCGATTTTTTTCTTCATACAGTTCATACACATCCCCGCTGCGGTATTTATATTCGTCTGGTTCCTGATTCAATTCCTGAGCGGGATCGGCACTCTGACCGCCCCCAAAGAAACGGGAGGAGTCGCATTCTGGGCACACATAGGGGGCTTCGTCGCGGGTCTCATGCTCGCGCGTTTCTTCGACAGGAAGCCTTATACCCGGGAAGCGCCGACGGGGAGGTATTATCATTAAGACAAAACAGTCATTCAATTTTCCATCGACTCACACATATTATATAATGACACGAATATTAAATCGCGCTCTGCGGGGACTAGGCTATGGCCGGGACAAAAAGACGTAAAAGGAATATACTCGCCATTCTCGTGGGGGGCGGGCCTGCGCCGGGGATCAACGGCGTCATCAGCGCATCGACGATCGAAGCCGTTAACAGGGGCATCGAGGTGATAGGGATCAGGGAGGGCTTCAGATGGCTCGCAGAAGGCGATACGAGCCAGATCGAGAAGCTGACGATAAATAACACCTCGCGGATACACAACACCGGCGGCTCAATCATAGGCATATCGAGGGCTAACCCCACGTCTACAAAGGAAAGGATGAATAACACTATAAGAAGCCTCACGAAGCTCGGCGTGAGATACCTTATAACGATAGGCGGCGACGGTACGATGTTCCTCGCGAGTGAGGTCGAGAAGGCCGGCGGCGGCAGGATAAAGGTGGCGCACGTCCCGAAGACCATAGACAACAACATCCCGCTGCCGGGTTACATTCCCACGTTCGGTTACGAGACAGCCCGGCACATAGGCTCTCACCTCGTCCATTACCTCATGGAGGACGCAAGGACCACCAAAAGATGGTTCTTTGTCGTAACGATGGGGAGAAGGACAGGACACCTCGCCCTCGGCATCGGCAAAGCCGCGGGAGCTACATTGACATTGATCCCCGAGCAGTTCGGCGAGGGCAAGATATCACTCAGGAATATCACCTCTATTCTCGAAGGCTCCATAATAAAACGCCTTGCGTCAGGGAGGGAGGACGGGGTGGCCATTCTCGCCGAGGGGCTCACCGAAATGCTCGACGAGGAAGAGCTCGAGAGCCTGAAGGACCTGAGCAGGGACGAGTTCGGACGTATAAGGCTCTCCGAGGTAGATCTCGGCCCGCTGCTGAAGCATGAAACGATGAAGTCCTTAGCCGAAAAAGGGATTAACGCCAGAATAATCGACAAAACGATCGGTTATGAGCTCAGGTCGGCGCCGCCCATACCCTTCGACGCCAAATACACGCGCGACCTCGGTTACAGCGCCGTAAAATATCTTCTCAGCGGCGGCTCGGGAGCGGTAATATCGATACAGACCGGAAGAATGCACCCGATTTATTTCGAAGAAATCATAGACCCGGCGCTGAATCAGCCCAGAATAAGGTACGTCGATATAAACACCGAATCATACGAAGTAGCCCAGAAGTATATGATAAAGCTCAGGGAAGACGACCTCACCGACAGAAAGAAATTGAGGGCGCTCGCCAGGGCCGCGAACATGAAGCCCGGAGATTTTAGAAGATATTTTTCAGGCGCTGTATAAGGGCCGCATCATCTTAATAAAATCTTGACGCTGAGATTCGGAACCGTAAAGTCGCCGCAGAAATTAATTATAGTACAGTCGGAAATTCGGTATTATACAGCGTGATGTTTGATTTTTTTAAGAAGTGCACTTAAATTATGCATCTCAATCCATTGACATTCATATAAAATTATGATAAAAAAAAGCCAATGTTTTATAAGTACTTACTACCACTCGCCGGCACTATAACTCTCCTTCTGATCGGTTGCGGTGCCAAATCGCCCACCAGCAGCACGTCAGGTCCCGCCATTTCGGGAATCCGTCTCGAGGACACCAAAATCGACTCCGAGATTAAAATAGTCGATGAGGATGCGGGAGCCGGGACCGTCGAAGACACAAGGTCGAGCTTCTTCATTCTCAACCCTCAGGTGCAGGGATGGAGAACCTACTATTACATCGAGAACATATTCGATCAGTTCCCCGACGTGGCCCCCGACACGGAAAAAGAAATTCCGGTCGTTCTGAACGACAAGGTCATCCACTACATGGTCTATTTTCAGAACCAGGGGCGCAGGTCGTTCGGCATATGGCTCGAGCGCTCGGGCAAATTTATCCCCCTGATGAAAGAAATCCTTTCGCAGAGGGGTATGCCCACCGACCTCGTGTACCTCGCAATGATAGAAAGCGGGTTCAACGTCAAGGCTGAATCCCATGCCGCCGCCGTAGGGCCCTGGCAGTTCATAAAGCCTACGGCTCTCCGCTACGGCCTCAGGGTCGATTCGTGGGTGGACGAGAGAATGGACCCGAAGAAATCCACTATGGCAGCCGCGGATTACCTGAGCGACCTTTACGCGATGTTTCAGTCCTGGGAGCTTGCCGCAGCCGGCTATAACTGCGGGGAAGACCGGGTCCAGGCCGCCATAGACAAATATCAGATAAACGACTTCTGGCAGATATCGGAGTTCACCCTTCCGACCGAAACCAAGAATTACGTCCCCAAGCTCATGGCCGCTCTCATAATCGCCAGGAGCCCCGAAAAATACGGGTTCGTCGGAATCGACTACCATGAACCCTCGTTCTATGAGACCGTCATGGTCCCTCCCCAAAAGAGTCTCAACGATATTGCGAGAGTAATAGGCGTCAGCCATTACACACTCGTCGAGCTCAATCCCGCGATACTGCTGAACGCGACTCCCCCGGGCGGCCCTTACCAGATAAACGTCCCCCAGGGGTACTCGAACGTGGCGTCCCAGAAGAGCAGAGAGCTCTATGCCCTCAATGACGTAAACCCGGTAATTGCCCGGAGGAGCGTAGGAGGCACGCATAAGGTCAGGCGGGGAGAGACTCTCGGCAGGATAGCCGGGCGGTACGGAGTCAGCGTGTCGAGTATAAAAAGAGCTAACGGCATGAGGAGCTCGACTATCAGAACGGGACAGGTGCTCACAATACCGGGACTCTCCGGCCCTTCGAGTTCGTACGCATCGAACGACAGCGGCGGCGCGACCGTAAAGTACAAAGTGAGGCGCGGAGACACGCTGGGCGCTATAGCAGCCAGGCACAGGGTGAGTATCGCTTCAATAAAGAACACCAACAACCTGAGGAGCTCAATGATACGGTCAGGACAGGTGCTCACAATCCCCGGATCTACCGGCCGGTATTACGATTCGGAAGTCGAGACGGTCAATTCCACAAAAGTGGCCAAACACAGGGTGCAGCCGGGCGAGACGCTGGGCGGTATAGCGGCTAAATATAACGTCAGCATAACGACGATAAAGCGGGCTAACGGTATTAAGGGATCGACGATAATGTCGGGGCAGGAGCTTGACATACCCTACATCGCGAGCGGAAGCACTTATAAAGCGGGCTCGGAAGTTGCGTACAGCGATACTTCGGCGGCCACATCGACTAAGGCGACGTCGCGGACTTCGGCCCCGCGCTCCTCGACGCGCTATACCGTTAAATCAGGTGATACGCTGGGCAAGATAGCAGCCAGGCACGGCGTTTCGGCCGCATCCATTCAAAGCGCAAATAACATGAGCGGCACGGTCGTAAAACGAGGAGAGGTGCTAACCATACCCGGAACTTCATCGACTGCCGTTTCGAGCGCCGAGGCCGCGGAGAGAACGAGTTCTAGCAGCGCCGGAAGCAGATACACGGTCGTGCGCGGAGACAGTCTGGGCAGTATCTCGCGGAAATTCGGCGTATCGGTCGCGTCCATACAGAGCGCCAATAATCTTAACGGCTCGGTTATCAAGTACGGGCAGGTGCTGACTATTCCCGGAGCATCGAGCGCGTCTTATGCGAGCACGGGAACGAACAGGTACAAAGTGCAGCCGGGAGACACGCTGGGCAGCATAGCGGCAAAGCACGGCATCGGAGTATCCTCTCTGAAGAGCGCCAACAATCTGAGCAGCTCCGTTATAAGATCGGGGCAGTCGCTCGTAATACCCGACGGAGGATACGCCTCGGCAAAATCGACGGCGGGTAGCAGCGACGTAATCAGCTACAGGGTCAAGAAAGGCGATACGCTCTGGGAGATCGCGAGCAGGCACAACGTGTCGGTGGCGAGCATTCAGAAATGGAACAACCTGAGCTCGGCGGAGCTGACGCCCGGAGTCAGCCTCACTATCTACAAATAGAACCGTCAAACATCCCCTAGCAGCATCTTCAATACCTTTCCCGGGCAAACGGTAAATGAATAAGGAACTTCATGAAAAGCTCAGGGTGTCCTATAACGCGAAGAGGGGGATTATCAGGGCGAGGCTCGAGGAGTTCCGGGAAGTTTATAGACAAGGTGACGACGGAAGGATATTCGAGGAGCTCGCGTTCTGTATCTGTACGGCGGGGGCGAGCGCCAGGATGGGGCTCAGATCGGTCGAAGCGCTCAAGGACATACTCCTCGACGGGAATCTCCGGCAATTCAAGAGCAGACTAAAAGGTATCCACAGGTTCCCCAACTTCAGACCTGACTACATAATTCATACGAGGGAGTATCTCAGGCGCGAGCACGGGCTCAGGCTGAGGGACTTAATCGAATCGTTCGACGACCCTCTCGACAGGAGGGACTACTTTGCCCGGAACAGGGACATAAAGGGGATCGGCTACAAGGAGTCGAGCCACTTTCTGAGGAATATAGGGTATCGGGGTTACGCAATTCTCGACAAGCATATACTCAATACGCTATATGAGCACGGGGTAATCGACAGTCCGAAGCCCCCCGGTACGAGGGACAGGTATATCGCTGTAGAAAACAGCCTCAGGCAATTTGCGGTCGATATAGGCATCCCCATGGACGAGCTCGACCTCTTGCTCTGGAGCGAGAAGACCGGGGAGATTCTGAAGTAGGAGCGAGGAGTGATTCAGGATTCAGGATACAGGATTCAGGATAAAGATGAGATTCCGGGTCAAGCCCGGAATGACGTCCTTCGATCATTCGACAAGCTTCCGGCTTCGCTGCGCTTCGTCGTGGCGAGCAGGATGAACGGGTTAGGGTACGTTGTCGGTTTAGCACCGTAGGTACACTAGAACCATGGAACACACAATGTGTGCGCCGGACAAGCGGGACGAACGGGTTGGGCTGCGTTGCTGGTTTAAGCAAAAGAGATACGGAAGAATCGTTTATGAGCACACATTGTGTGCCGCAGATTCTGCGCATTAAGCGGGCTTCTGCGATCCGCGCTCCCTCAGGTTCTCGATTATCACGTAGAATACGGGAACGACGATGAGACTGAGGAGCGTCGAGACTATCATTCCGCCGAATACCGCCGTTCCCAATGAATGTCTGCTGTTAGCACCCGCCCCTGAAGCGACGACGAGCGGGAACACGCCGAGAATGAACGCGAACGCAGTCATAAGGATAGGCCTCAATCTGATGAGGGCGGCGGTCATTGCTGCTTCCTGTACCGGCATACCCTCCTCCCGGCGCTGCTTCGCGAACTCGACGATCAGGATCGCGTTCTTGCTCGCGAGACCTATAAGCATAACGAGCCCGATCTGGCAGTAGATATCGTCCGAAAGGCCGCGGAGCCATTGAGCCGTCATAGCGCCCAGGAGCGCGAGCGGGACGGCGAGCATGACCATGAAAGGCATCGCCCAGCTCTCGTACAACGCCGCGAGGAATAAGAATACGAATACGAGAGACAGGCCGAATATGAGGGGGGCGAGGTTCCCCGCCTTTATCTCCTGATACGATATGCCGGACCACTCGTACCCCATGCCTTCGGGCATAAATTCTTCCGCGAGCTCCTCCATGACTTTCATGGCCTGTCCGGAGCTGTAACCGGGGGCGTTATCGCCGTCGATCTCCGCCGAGCGGTAAAGGTTATAATGGGTGATCGTCTCGGGACCGACTATCTGGCTCACGTCTATCAGCGTATCGAGCGGGACGAGGTCCCCCCTGTCCGTGCGCACATAGAGGCGTGATATATCGTCCAGGGTGTTGCGGTACTGTTGATCGGCCTGTATGAAGACCTTATAGACCTGACCGAAGAGGTTGAAGTCGTTTACATAAAGGGAGCCCAGGTACCCCTGTAAAGTCTGGAATACCTCAGAGATCGATACCCCCTGCGTTTTAGTCTTCGTACGGTCGAGCTCGATAAATAGGCCGGGGGTGTTCACCGAAAAATAAGCGAACAGTCCAACGAGCTCGGGCCTTTTCTGGCTCGCTTCGATTATCTCCCCCATAACTTTCTGGAGTGTATCCAGGCCGAGGTCGGTCCTGTCCTCGAGCTCGAACTGAAACCCGCCCGTCGAGCTCAGGCCCTGAATGGCGGGCGCGTTGAACGCGACTACCTGAGCCCCCTGTACCCCCGCGAACTTCTGCCGCACGCTGGCCAGAATATAATCGATCTGCGTGTCCTTTGATTTCCTCTCGCTCCAGGGCGCGAGCACCGGGAACATGGCCCCCGAGTTCGAATCGGAGCTCGAGGTAAGGAAATTAAGTCCCGATATGGATACCACGTGTGCGACTCCGGGAGTATTGATCAATATGTCGTACACTTGCTTCATCGTCGCGTTCGTGCGCTGGAGCGAAGAACCCTCGGGCCCCTGAATATTAACGATGAAGTAACCCTGGTCTTCCTCGGGTACGAAGCCCGTGGGCACGACCTTGAACATGTAGACCGTCAGAACCATAAGCCCCGCAAATACTATAACGACAAGCTTCCATCGGGCGGTCAACTCCTTTACCCAGCCCTGATACCCGTTCCTGAAGCGATCGAAGCCTTCGTTGAATTTCCTGTAGAACCACCACTTCGGCCCGGTCTCCTTTCGGAGAAAGAGGGCGCAGAGGGCAGGGCTCAGGGTGAGAGCGTTGATAGCGGAAATGCCTACCGAGAACGCGATCGTCAGGGCGAACTGCCTGTACATCTGCCCGGAAATACCAGGCATGAAGGATACGGGAACGAAGACGGCCATGAGCACGAGAGAGGTCGCGACGATGGGCCCAGTCACCTCTTTCATGGCTGCGCTGGTCGCTTCCTTCGGAGAAACATCTTTTTCCTGTAGCAGGCGTGAGACGTTCTCGACGACGACGATCGCGTCGTCCACGACGAGGCCGATAGCGAGGACGAGCCCGAAAAGACTGAGTGTGTTTATGGAAAAGCCGAACGCATTTATGAGCGCGAACGTGCCGATAAGTGAAACGGGTATGGTTATCGCGGGTATAAGCGTCGCCCTGAAATTCTGCAGGAATACGAACACCACGATGAATACAAGAATGAACGCCTCGAAGAGGGTCTTGATCACCTCGATTATAGAGGCCGTAACGAATTCAGTGGTGTCGTAGACTATCCTGTAGTCGACGCCTGATGGAAAGTTCTTTTTAAGCTCCTCCATAGTGGCCCTGACCTGCTTGTCCACGTCGAGGGCGTTTGCACCCGGGAGCTGGTAAATGCCGATGCCGATAGCCGGTTTGCCGTCGAGGAGGCTGTCCTGGTCGTAGCTCTGGGCGCCTAATTCGACTCGCGCCACGTCCTTGATGCGGACGACGGTGCCGTCCGTCTCGGCGCGTATTATTATGTCTTCGAACTGCTCCACGGTCTCGAGCCTGCCGAGCGCGGTAATCGTGTACTGGAACTGCTGGCCTTCAGGGACCGGCGGCTCGCCGATCGAGCCCGCGGCCACCTGGAGGTTCTGTTCGGATATGGCGAGAGCGACGTCGTTAGTGGTGAGACCGAGGCTCGCGAGCTTGTCCGGGTTGAGCCAGACGCGCATCGAGTATTCCCTCTCGCCCCATATCGTAAGGTTGCCCACTCCGGGGATTCGCTGGAGGGTCTGGTAAATCTGAATGCCTATGTAGTTGCTCAGGAAAAGCTCGTCTCGGCTCCCGTCGGGAGATATGAGGTGGACGGCCAGGATAAGGCTCGGGGACTGCTTTTCAACCGATATGCCGTACTTGCCCACCTCCTCGGGAACTAGCGGGGTGGCGAGCTGGACCTGGTTCGTCACGTCCACGTTCGCTATATCGAGGTCGTAGCCGACCTCGAAAGTGACGTTTATATTCATCGTCCCGTCGTTCGAGCTGTATGACTCCATGTACGTCATACCCTCGACGCCGTTTATCTGCTCTTCGATCGGGTCGGTAACCGTAGTCTCAACGACCTCGGCGCTCGCGCCCGTGTAAGTCGCCGAAACGTTTACGGTCGGGGGCGCGATGTCCGGGAACTGCGCAATCGGCAGTATGGGTATGGAAATAGCGCCGACAAGGGTTATCAATATCGCGACGACTGTGGCCAGAACGGGACGCTGTATAAAAAAATCAACCAAACCGATTCTCCTTAACTGGTTATGAAGAGCGCTGTGCTATTTAGCTTTTTCCCCCGACGGCGACGGTTGAGGCGTGGATTTCTGCGAATCCTGGGAGGCGGTTTCGGGGACCACGGTCATGCCGGGCTTAACCTTCTGCAGGCCCTCCGTTATGACTTTTTCCCCGGTTTTGACTCCATCCTGAATAACGACGAGCTCTTTGTAGTTAGAACCGGTCGTAACGTTCCTGTACTCGACCTTGTTGTCCGCTCCCACGACATATACGAATTGCTGTCCCTGAAAATCGCTTACGGCCTGCTGGGGCACCAGGAGGGCGTCCGGCTGTTCCTTCAAGAGGAGCTTTACCTTTACGAACTGCCCCGGAAGCATGGTTTTGGTGCTGTTCGGGACGACCGCCCTCATCTCCATGGTCCCTGTGTTGACGTCGACTTCGTTGTTGATGAAATCGATCCTGCCGTCTTCCGGAAGAGTGCTCTCGTCGGGGAGGACTATGCTGACGGCCAGGTCGTTCTTGCTATGCTCCTCGAATATCTGGGGTATGTCGCGCTCGGCGACGCTGAAATATACGTACATCGGATCGAGCTGGACCATCGTGGCGAGCTTCGTGGGGTCGCCCGCTGCGCCGACCAGGTTGCCGACGTCCACGTAACGCCTGCCTATCCGACCGTCGAATGGCGCATACATCGTGCAGTAGCTGAGGTTGAGCTTCGCCTGTGTGACGTTGGCCATGTCAGCCTCCACCGCCGCCCTCGCCTCCGCCGCTCTCGTCACGTAGCCGTCGTAGGTGTCCTGAGTAATGTATTCCTTCTCCACAATAGGCTTATAGCGCCTCACCTGCTCCTCCGCATAGGCGAGAGCAGCCCTGTCCTCGGCAAGCTGGGCCTGAGCCGCCTGGAGGTCCGCCTCGAAAGGCCTCGGGTCTATAACGAACAAGAGCGCCCCTTGCTCGACGTCCGCCCCGTCCTTAAAAGCCCTCTTCACCAGAAAGCCCTCGACCCTGGCGTTAATATCGACTGTCTGTATGGATTGCGTGGTCCCGACGTATTCGAGGTATATGGGGACCGTCTCCGTCGTTACTTCGGCCACAGTAACCGGGAGTGCGGGAGGGGCTTTCTTATCGTCCTTGCCGCAGCCCGCCGCCGTGAGAACGAGAACGGCGAAAACGGAAGCGGTTGTTAGGATATTAAGACAGCTTGTTTTCAACCTAGTTCGTAATATCATCCTGATTCATTCCTCCTTCTTCTGCCGGACTTAGCTCCTGCGGCATGCCCGGGGTCGGAAGATCCGTACCGATCGCATTTATAAGGTCTGCGTACGACGTGAAGATGTCGGTCTTTGACTGTACCTGCTCGGCCCTGGCCTGTGCGAGAGTGGCCTGGGCGTTGAGAAGCTCGACGATGTCGCCCACACCGGCCTTAAAGCGGGCGAGGGAAGCATTATAAGATTCCTCGGCGCTCGCGACGAGAGTGTCGGCGGCATCGAGCGACTGGACTGCTGTAGTGAAATTGTAGTACGAGTTCCAAACCTGGTTAATGACTATCTGTTCCTGCAGCTCAAGCGCGGCGCGGGCCGACTCCAGCTGCGCGCTCGCTTTGCGGACGGAGTTTATTATCTGGAATCCCTGAAATATAGGCACTTGAAGCTGGAGGCCCGCGAGGTAATTCGTAAAGTACTCGTTACCATCCCCTTGGGGGTCTACCCACCACCTGACCAATTGCGCCGTGGCCGATATTTCAGGAAAGAACTGCGACTTGGCCTTCCACAGGAGGGCTTCCCTCTGCCTCACGGTAGCCTGGACCGCGGCCAGGTCGGGCCTGTTCTTCATGGCAAGTGCGATAAGATTATTTACGTTTTCGCTGATTGCGGTTACCGGCAGCTCGTCCAGATTTCCGTCCACATCGAAAGGAGTGTTGGCGGGCCATCCCACGGATGTAGCCAAAAAACCCCGGTCTATTTCGACATTCCCCTTGGCATCTACAAGATCGAGTTGTATCTGGGCCAGCTGCGCCTGGGCCTGGAGCACGTCGGGAAGCGTCCCGACGCCGGCCTCGAGCCTGAGCCTGGCGGCGTCGAGACTCGTCCGAGCGTCCTCGAGACTCGCTTCGTCCGCTATTACTAGCGCTTTACTGCCTATGTAGTTGTAAAATGATACTGCTACGGCCTGAAGCACGTTCTGAATCGCCTGGTTCTGGTTCCAGTTCGCGTTTATAAGCGCGAGACGGGCGGCATCGACCTGCGCCTCGCGTCCCCCGAAATCGAAGAGCAGATAATTGAGAGTAAGACCGACATTGCCGTACTGCTCCTGATATGGATCTGTACCCGTCGACGATCCGCCCCCTTTGGCATAAGCGTATTTCGCTGTACCCCCGATCTGCGGGTAGTAAAGACCCCTCGACTCAGCCCAGGCGGCAGCTGCTGCCCTTGCGTCCTCCCAGGCCACCTGAGTGGTCGGGTTGTTCACGAGCGCGACGTCGATGAGCTGGGAAAGCGTGATGCTCCCGGATTTGGACTTGAGGTCTTCAGGGATAGCGGGCAATTCCTCGAGCTTGAACGATTCGATCAATTCCTTTTCGGAAGGCTTCCATTCCACCCCGGGGGCGGGGGACGCTTCTTTATACGGGTTCAATTCGGGAAGGCCGTGAGCGCAGGACAGAACCAAAGACGATAAAGCAATCAAAGCATACAGGATTACATTTTTCGAGCTTTGCAAATCGAATCTCCGCACCAGATAAGAATGATAAAGGTTAAAGACGGGGTAAGCCCCCGCCT
>Ga0187893_10013716_pt1 | contig 11211 bp, 18 predicted proteins | sample MA1701074metaG_FD_139574 | JGI IMG/M metagenome (GOLD analysis project Ga0187893, IMG submission 139574) | White microbial mat communities from a basaltic lava cave in the Kipuka Kanohina Cave System on the Island of Hawaii, USA - MA170107-4 metaG ...
AATCAACCGCCTCGAAAAGCTCTTGAACTGAGCAACGATTTTTTCGCAACGCTAGTTGCCCACGTTCATTCGTGCCATGCTTATAATTCGGCATGGACAACAAAATCGAAAAGATAGTCCGCAAGATGTGGACTGGAATGCTCTACCGTTGCGAAAACGATCCCTCCTACGTCGGCGTAGAAGTCAAGATAACGAAGCCGGAGTTCTTCGTATGGGCCAGGAGGGAAGTTAGCAATTTCCTGTTCCTATATCCTGGGGCGAAGCCGTCCATTGATCGCCCGAATGCCGATGGGCATTACGAATTCGGGAATATGCGAATCAAGGATGCGCTGCTGAACCGCATTTCTTCCAGATTCTTTTCCCGCTTCCTGAAACTCCAAGACAAGTCCACCAAGGACCGTATTCACGTCTTGACCGTGTTGACTTCCACTCTATGCACGCAACTCGACGTACCTCATGCTGATTTCTTGGATAATTTTGCAAGTTGCTATTCCACGGAATACCTCGCTTAGTTATACTCCTCTTTCGGCAATGCGATTTCCGCAATGCGAAACTCAAGGAGTCTCAGAGTGAACATCCAGTGGTACAATCACCCCGAAACGATGAATCTCCTCAACGACAAGCAGTTCAGCCACGACCCTACGGGCAAGCTGAACAAGAGTTGGCATGAGGAATTGATTCCCCTTTCCCAGATTGGCGGCGATGACGATTGCCGTGAGAAGCTGCAAATCCGTATGTCGTCAAGCAATACGGCATACGGTTGGAACCAGGAGGTTCTGGCGAGCCTTGAAACGGAAATCAATCAGCCTATCGCCCGGCTCCCCAAGATCGTGGTTTGGCTCGACCCCAAGACGGGGAAGTACGGTGTCGTTTGCGGGAATCATCGGGAGAGTAGGGTTCGCATCAAGGATGCGAACTACACGATACCCGTGATCGTTCTCGTGTGCAACGACCGGGCCACTGTGAAGCGGTTCGGGCGTGCAGACAACGGCAAACACGGCGCACGGACTTCTCCCGAAGAGAACGTCCAGTTTGCGGTGGATGAAGTCCTCAATAACGGCCTCACTCAGCAGCAGGCTATGGAGGACTATGGTGTGAAGCGGTCTGACTTCGAGCGTGCCTACCAGAAGGCGTTCGTTCAGAACCAGCTTGCTGGCGCAGGATGTCGGGCGACCGCCGTGAACAAGATGGACAGCCTTCTCACGCCCCTCTACAAGATGAAGCACTTCACCGTCGCCGACAAGCAAGCGGTGTTCGACGGCATCGTTAAGGCAAACAGGAAGGCCGACATCAAGGAGGAGCAAGTGTCCCTGGCGGTCGATGCGGTTGTCAAGGCTTCTGGGCGTGCGCAAGCAGAGGGCATCGAGAAGTTCTCGGATACTCTTCTGGACATTGCAAATGCCCAGGCTCGTGGCAATGTGAGGTCGAAAGGCTCCCCATTGCCCGCTGCCGACAAGCTGGTGAAGTCGCTGAAGGAAGTCCAGAAGCAAATGGACAAGGTTTCCTTCGATAATGCCGGGTTGACGCCGGATCAGATTAAGGTGTGTCAGGAAATCACCAAGAATGCCATCAGCTATTTCGGAGGGGCCAATGGCTAGAGTTCCCTCCCTCCAAGCCCCATACGTCCAGAAGGCCCTGGCCTTCATTAAGGAACCCATGAATCAGGACGATCATGGGTGGGTAGCCAGGAGTACATGGATTTTCTATGTATTCAACTCGATTGAGGCGCAAGATGGCTGCCGCATGAGAGAGAAGTTGCTCAGATACCGCAAGAACTCGAAGAACTGGCCGTATAAGTGCAACGAAGCGGCCAGCCTATCGGAGAAAATCTTGCTGGGGAAAAAGCGGATTGTTCAACTGGTCGAAAACCAATTGAAGAGGTCCGGCAAGATTATCACATCCGAGGACGGTAAGGCCCATCGGCTCGCCTAGTTCGACTTGTATAATTTCCCGGTTTGCTTTATCTTGTACTCGATTATGAAGCGTACATAGATAAGGCAAACCGGGAGCGAGCATGTGCAAATACTTGATTGTAGTAGGCGGTGTTATCTCAGGAACGGGGAAAGGAGTGTCGGCGGCGAGCGTGGGATTGCTCCTCAAGTTCCGTGGTCACAACATCACCCTTATCAAGTTCGATCCTTATCTGAACACCAACGCCGGGATTCTCGCTCCTCGTGAACACGGCGAATGTTTTCTCTGCGACGATGGGACCGAAACCGATCTTGATCTCGGCCACTACGAGCGCATCGCTGGCATCAACGTCAGCAAGATGAACATCTGCACTTCTGGCACGCTCCACAAGGAACTCATTGAAGAACAAGAGTCCGGCAAATATCTGGGCCAGACCATTCAACTCATCCCTCATCTAACCGACAAGATTCAGCAACGACTCGTGGACTTGGGAAAAGACAAGGATATTGTCATCGTTGAAATCGGCGGTACGGTCGGCGATAGTGAAAGTTTTGCCTTCTTCGAGGCCATGCGGCAGTTTAAGCAGAAGCTCAAGGACGACGTATTGATCGCTATGGTCGCCCCGATCCTTTGGGTAAATACGATTAAGGAGTTCAAGACCAAGCCCCTCCAGAATAGTGTTAAAGAACTCCAGCGTCACGGCTTGCAGCCCGATGTGATCTTCTGCCGTGTAGACCGCCCGATCCCGGAGAAGCTGCTCGATAAGGTCGCCATGCTCACGAACGTCAAGCGGGAATGCGTATTTGATGCCCCGGATGTTCAGTCCATTTATCAAGTCCCCCTCGAATTCTACGACCGCCATGTTGACGATTTGTTTGTTGATTTACTTCGCCTTAACCGCTCTGCGTGCCGCATTCACAAGTACCGAGAAGTCGTAGAGAAATACGTCGCCAACCATTTGCCTGCTATCGAGATCGGCGTATTCGGCAAGTACGACAATTGCGACGAAGCATATATGTCCTTGAAGGAATCCCTCATCCATGCGGGGATCGCCAACGACGTGCGGGTGAACGTGCGTTGGATTAAGGCCGAAGACCTGGAGAAGTACAAGGATTTGCGGGGCATCGGCAAACACTTCGAGGGCTTGAATGGAGTGATCGTGCCGGGCGGCTTCGATAACCGTGGCACAGAAGGCAAGATCAGGGCAATTCAATACGTTCGTGAAAAGAAGCTGCCGTTCCTGGGTATTTGCCTGGGGTTGCAGATGGCGGTTGTCGAGTTCGCCCGTAACGTCTGCAATATGGCTGATGCCAACAGCCTGGAGTTCAATAAGGATACGCAGCACCCGGTCATTTATTTCGTTGAGGGCCAGGAAAACCTCAAGAAGAAATCTGCCAACATGCGCCTGGGTTCGTATGACTGCGAGTTGACCAAGGACAGCATCGCCGCCGAATTGTATGGTCAAAAGCTCGTTAGCGAGCGTCACCGGCATCGGTTTGAAGTCAATCCTGACTTCGCCGATCAATATGCAAAGAAAGGGTTCAAAGTAAGCGGGCAGAATCCTGAAACCGGCCTTATCGAAATGATGGAGTTAGATCGGAACATCCATCCCTATTTTTTAGGGACGCAGGCCCACCCGGAATTCAAGAGTCGGCTGATGAATGCGGCCCCGTTGTTCAGGGGCTTAATTACCGCCGCAATCCAGCACCGTGGGTCTTTGCCAGAAAATGTTGCGGAAGCACAGTAGATAAGGTATGCGATTCAAACAGTTTATACTCAACGAAGCCCAAGCCTACCTCGGCCAAAAAGTCGGGGATATACTCACTGCCACACATGAGTTACGGGACGACTCCAAAAACATGGGAACCAGGGACTTAACCCGGTTCTCGGAGCGAATTGTCAATCAAATCCGACGTATATTGCACAGTAATTGGCCACGGGAAGAGAAAAAACACCTTCTGACGCTCCAAAAGGTTGGTGTGGCCCTCATGAAATCCATTGAGGACAAGGACGATTTGCCGGGAACGATAGCAGGCGCAGCGGGAACTCTTGAGAAATTAGTTGCAGATTTGGGCGTGCCGATTCACAAATTGGCCACTACAGACAAGGCCCCAGAGCAGGATGACGAGACTGGAACGGATAAGCCGCAGGATCAATCGACGCCGCCTCCTACTTCGTCTACAATAGACAAGGCTGGGCCTGTTCCGCCTCCGACCGGAGGCACGGGCCAAGACTTAGCGGCCAAGCCGCTGGGTGGTAGCTCTGGTCCTATGGATGCCTTCTAATGGAAAAACCAACCCCCTGGAAGTACGACTCAGAGAAACAAAAAACTCGTCTGCTCCGCATCAAGGACCGATATTTTCGGCCCGTGATTGCTTTCCCGGAAGGGCATTTGTGCCATCACGGGGATTGTAGCATACATAGAGCAATCGACATATACGGGACTGCCGCTTGTACTTGCGGATTTCTTCATGATTTACGCATGGTGACTGAAAGCATCAAGTTGAAGTTGCATCCCCAATACTACGATGAAATGATACTTGAAGACGGCCCGCCCGCCAAGTTGACCGACGAAGAGAAAGCGGAGCGGCAGCGATTCATGGAAGAACATTTTCCTGCTAGTTCTCGTATCGGCCCGTCGCCGGAAGAGTGGCATGAAATTTGTATCCAAGATTGGACGCTGATTGAGGAAGTTTTCGGCAATTTGTTCCGTCAGCGTAAGGAAGCTGACTGGCTTGCGTCGGACGAGGAGTATTGATGCCCAAGTTCAGTGCCATATACTACTCCAACGGCGACCCCAAGAGTGAACTCCTTAGTATCTGTGCCAAACAACTCTCAAAGGCCGTGACCGAACAGGATGGCGAAATCATCACTGTGACGTGGCACGGCGCTCCAGAGCCATTGCCAAGCACGCTCATCTGGCAGGAACATACTCGTTCCCACCAGAATATGTACAACCAAATCCTTGCTGGAATCGACCTCGCCACGTCAGATGTCATCTTCTTAGCCGAACACGACGTTCTCTATGCGGCGAAAACCTTCGAGGAAATGACGCCGTTTGTGACGGAGGGCGCACTCCTGTACAACAGGAATGTTATCCATTTGTCAAAATTTGGATATTTCGATCCCCCGAACCCTAATTTTCTCTACCTGAGTTCCCTATGTGGTACTAGGAAGGAAGTGTCGCAGGCAATTAAGGATTGGATGCAGAAGCCAATTATAACGTCTGAACCTGTCACGGAACGAACATATGGCCTGCGGAGTAGTATCGCCAACGTGGATATTCGCCACAACGAGAACTTCACGGCGGGTTGGCAACTACTTGTTAAGGATGGCTACACTCATTATACTCCTGGTTGGGGACATTACCTGTCCTGGATCAGCGTGAAAGAAAAAAGGAAGGTGCATCATTTGCGGTATCGCCGGTTACATAGGTGAATCTAAGAAACCAGTCCTCACCTATCAACTCATAACCAAACTATTTGAGAAGAGTGAATGCAGGGGCATTGATGCTGCTGGCTATTGGGGAACCGAAAGCGGCAAGAACGGCGATGTCCTCTACCATAAGGAACCAGGCAAAGCCAGTATCTTCGTCAAGAAGGAAATGTGGAAGCAAGTCGTCAAGCATAACCCCAACATGCTATTGGTTCATGCTCGTGGCGCTTCCAAAGGGGTGGGCGAACCAACTGTCAACCATAATAATCACCCATTCACTAGCTTGGACAAGTCCATAGGGTTAATCCACAATGGACGTGTGGACGACATCGAATACCAGTCCCTCAAGCAAAAGTACGGCCTCAACTCTCAATGTGACTCGGAGATGATCCTTAGAATCTTCGAGTATGGTGAAACATATTCTCAAAAAGAACTCAAGGAATCATTCGGCGATGCCGAGAACCCAGCTAGGCTGGCGGGTATTCGTGACGTATTTAGCCTAATCAACGAAGGCCACATGGCCGTCGTTGTGGGCGAGCGTGGCACGGAAGGCGAGCGTATGATGTGGCTGTTCCGCAATCGTCACCGCCCGCTTTGGATAGTGGACATGCGAGAATCGCTGGGACAGGTCTTCTTCGTCTCCGAGCCGACCATTTGGGAAGAAGCTGTAGCGGAATGTTCCGGCATCAAGGCGCTGGCTAAGTCGCAAAAATTGATTGAATTGCCTACTGAGGAAATTTGGTACTTTAAGATCACACCAGATCAAACCACGCCGAAGAATGTGCAGCGATATGAGGTTTGTCGAGAAGGGTCTTCCCCTTGGAAGTATGACGGCAAGAAGCATACACCGGCTCGTCGCTATGCTCCCTTCAAGGTAATCACCCAGCTAGACGACATGGATCGTGTATTGCCGCATGGCCAAAGGACTGTCGAACCGGATGTTATTGAGTGGGAGGAGTTCCCGCTTTCTACAGTCAACAAAAGGTGTGACGAGATTGTAGATTTGGTCAATAACATACGCACCTATGCAGAACAGCTAGTGCGTGAGCAGTCAATCACAAGGCATGATTTCGATCAATTGCTTGAGAATTTAGAGCAACAGCGGCAAGACATGGAAGGATTGAGTGCAATTATAACACACTAAGCGGCCAGTGTAGTTTGCGATGGCAATTTGAACAAATCACGCAGCACTTCTTGGCTTCGTCAAGAAGTGCTTCTTTTGTTTTTGACAAGCACATTCCGATATTGAATGCCTTTGTTTTAGGGTCGTTATGGTGGAAGTCCAAGGCAGCCGGATGGCTTTCTTTTTTGCATATTGAACATGCGGGGCTGCCGAGCGACTCCAAAAGCCATATCTTCTTTCTTCGATTTGATTCTCTTTGAGATCGAGCATGAGACGCCCGACCTGTCGGCGTTTTCTTCCACTGCCTATTCTTCCGATTCTTGCACTCTCTGCAATCTGTTTGTTTGTATTTTCCACGGCTTCCGAACATATCCGGGGCAAGAGTGCGGTTGCAAGTTTTGCAAGTTTTTCCCATGTTTGTATGTATGCACACCCCAATGTATAAAATGATGGAGCAGACCTATATATAGTGAGGGGTAAACATGCAATATGACTTTGAGAATCTGGATGACTTCGTAACGGAAGACATCCTCAGCAAAAAAAAGACAAAGAAAGTGGACGGGAAAAAGAAGGGCAATCGTACCGAGTTAGATTTGACCAAGGTACTCAATACTCGTTTCGGAACAGGGTTCAGTCGAACTATAAGCTCTGGTGCGATTGGCACGGCGAAGGTACATCTTCCAAAACACGCCCAGGATGTTTTCTCAGGCGACCTCATCGTTCCCAAGGGCTTCAAATTCGTTATAGAGAGCAAAGGCGGCTATGACGGCATCGACATGAGTTCGGTGTTCGTGCGAGGCAATAGCGAGCTAGACGGCTTCCTAGATCAAGTCACCAGAGACAGCAAGCGTTGCCAGCGCAAGCCGTTACTATGCTGGAAAAAGACAAGAAAACCCTGGTTGGCGTTCGTACACTCCAAGGATTTGGCTGGACATAGTTTCAAATATAAGTTACAGTACGGGAAATGGACCGTAGTGGCACTTGAGCATTTACTGAAACTTGATGATGGCTTCTTCTTGGAGTCGGGTGATGAGCAACCGGAAGTGGAAGAAGCTGGCACGAAAGACTGAGCCGCCTAAATGGACTTTTACCACCGAGATGATGGCCGGGTTTTTTGTCATTAGTGTATATCGTGGCGAGCGGTGTTATGCCGAGCAGTTCTTCAAAGAATCCGCATACCCGCCGATCTTCGGCAAGTTCCAGTTCCTCAAGGGAATGTTCAAATGAACGACGAACATTACTGGAAGCCGGGCGACGGCGAGCCGGTTCGGACGATGACCATCAAGCCCGTCGAGAAGTATTACTACCAGACGGTTTTTCGTTCTATGTTGGTCGAGGCCGTGCAATTTCACCGCAAAACGGTCGAACTCGAAACGACAACGCACATCTACGAATATCAGGACGCCGGACTCTGGTTCGATATTGATCCGCCGATATTCGGCAAGTTTGACTTTCTCAAAGAATTGAAATGAAAAAGCACCGAATTTCTCGGTGCTTTTTTCGTCGGGCTTACTATGATATTATCCCACACCTGCAATCTCTTCTCTTGAGATCGTGTTTTCCGGGTCTTCTCCCGGTACACCATCAGGGGTCCAGTTAGCGAGATGTTCATCCGGGACGGTCCAACCCTCATCCCAGGCGAAAATATCCTCCTTGAGCGGCCTCAGAGTGACGAGAATTCTGCCTTCCATGTATGCTTTAGCCGCACACACAGTCCGCTGATACACAGCGATAGTGTCGTGTCCTTTGTGCTTTTGCAAAAACTTCCATAGCCAGTGAGCCGGGTCGTCCTGACCCTGAAACAGCCCATTCTTCAGCGCCTTGCAGAAGGCCCGAACGGTTTTGGCGTCGTACTTAATCAAACACTTAACGACGACGGCATGAACGGCTGCGCTACAGCGTGGAAGGTTGTCAATCGCCCAAGCGATCAACTTCTCGTGCCGCTTTTGAAAACACCGCCTGTGTTTGTTCGAGACTCTTAACCTACCTGGACGACCGCATCTCATCATCTGGCTTGCAACCTGTTCGATGAGGGCTTCTCTAGTAGGCATATTCGTAAACCTCCCTTCTGGCTGGTTTGTTGGGGAATGGCCCTCGTGCGATCACGAGGGCCGTTCTTTTTAGTCACCGTATTGCGACTCGTAGTCCTGGAACTCGCTGACGCCCACTTTCTTGAGCATGGTCTTCACACGGTTGATCTCGTAGTCTGTTACGTCTTCCTGGATCAACAGTTGTTCCACCGTAAACCAAAATGGCCACCCGATTTGTTCGCCAATGGTGAGCATTGACTCGTACCATGCTTTGCATTCGGCGTGGCTCCATGCAGTGAATTGCTCATCCGGGTCATCAAACCAATCATCAAGTTGTTGGGTGTAGGCTTCTCGGAACCACTCAAGGGTTTGGTCACTGATTTTAATTTGCATTTTCTTGCTCCCACATAGTCTCGATTTTTGCCATCGCTTCTTCGCTGAACCAACCCGCTTTTATCCAACGAATGAGCCTAGCGTCGTCAGGAGGCGTCCAATCGGGCGGGCCGGGGTTAGTCTCGAAATACTGTTTACACGCAGCCAGCGCTCGTTCTAGGCCGTCTGGAAGCCTTTCATAGAAGGATGGGCGATCTTCCTGCGGGTTCGGCCCTGCGCACATGATCTCGCAGACCGCTTGATAGTCTGAATACCACGGTTCGTCTTGAACCCGGTCCTTGGTTTTTGGTTCTATCTGGTAAATCAAAGGTTCGTTATCCATGATTGGCCTTGTAACTATTGTGAGTGCCGTTCGGCGGGCTTATCCTCGGCGTATAGACGATTGAGGAATGGCCCATCCTCGGCGGTGTAAGGACTATTCTCATCGGTGTACAGCCGCTTGAGATTTTCTAACTTCACCTGGACGTTGAGCCGCCCGGTCAAATAGAGGCCAAGGTAATAGAGTTCCTTGGCCCCTTCCAGGCCGTGTCGCTTTGTCCATTCTGACACGAAGTCATGCAACTCGCCCATTGCCTTGTCGTTGCCTGGATCGGGAACTTTTTCTTTTCCCAGCCGTTGATCCCAGGACTGCTGGGCCTTCTGCATGGCTCGTTCTAGGAGTTGCGGCGGCGCTGGATTATTGAATTGGGCGTAGTGTTCTCGGACAAGTTTCACCACTTCCAATTCCTGCATCAGTGATACCAGTTGGTCGGTACAATCTTCATTCATCACACCAACTCCAAAGGAAAACGGTGAACCTCTTCGCCGTCGAGTGTCGGGTTCGTCCCCGACTTCAACCCCGACGACTGCTTGAACCAGAAGGCCACGCCAGCGGCCTCACAGCGAATCTTCATGTCCCTAGCCCATTGCAAGTCTTCCGGGCGGCGGTGCGCACCGCTCTCACCACCATAGATCACCCACTCAATGTCGTCCAGGTCCAACTTGTCCAACGGCCCCAGGGCAGGCTCGCAGGAGATGAAGTGGACCTTCGCCGGGTTTAACGTAAGTTGTTTTGCCCGTTTGACATACTGATTGCTCTCGACCGTGGTTCCTAGCCACACGTTGTCGTAGCCGTTCGGCCCCCAATCGGCGGGGAGGCTTTGGGCGATGCGGTGCGGGCGCTTGGTCAAAAGCTGCCAGTCGAGCCAGGGGGTCAATTTGATGAGCGGCCAGAGTTTCTTCAACTCGGCGATCACCTGTGGGTGGTCCTCGAAAATGTCGCACATGGACCCACAGAAAACCCGGTGACGCTTCTGTTCCTTCACAGCTTTCTTGTGCCAGCGGAGGGGTTCGTTCCAATGCTTTTCGCCGAAAATTCGCCGGGGCGTGCCGGTCTTGCCGGTCTTTTTGTCGTCCCAAATATCCAGGCCCATGCGGTGAGCAAATACTTCCGCATAGCAGTTGTCACACGCAGGCGAAACCTTCTCGCAACCCCACACAATATTGAATGTGTGATCGGTCCAGGAAATGCCAGTTTCCATGCCCATGTTATTGTTCCTTTTTTTCGTCAAGGGTCAGTTGCCAACCGGCTTCTACCTTTTTCCACCACTCGATGCACTTCGCCAACTCAGTTTTTGCCAGCCATTGTCCATAAATGCCGTGGATATGCTTCAATACCGGCTCGACGCCCAATTCCCTGGCTACGCCCTCACAATACGCAAAGAAGTCGGGATACTTCTTCATGTGCGCCCCGATGGTTTCCTCCAGGTTGACGATGGGTTCGTTGGTTTTTATCCAGCGGGCTGGCACTGTGTTCGTGATTTCGCCCAACTCAACCAGTCGGGCCTTCAAAACCTCGAACTCGGCGATCATCACGGCCATGCCTCGGAGCATGGCCTCGGCCTGCTCCGGCGTATGCTTGTTGATTTGCGCCGTTGCCAGCAACAAATTGATTTCTTCGTTGTTGAGTTTCATGTTATTCCTCGAACCACAGGTTGACCCTGGACAGATGCAGCCTGTAGAACGCCTTGGGATCGAGCCAATCCTTCTCACGTCCATCATCGGGCTTCAACCCAACGAGATCGTAGACCTCGGTTGGTGGGGCCTTCTTCATGCCCGCTCGCCCGCCCTTGTCGAGAATTACGTTCGCTCCCATGCGAGCGCCCATGCGCCCAAACTCGGCGAGGATTGCGGACCACATTTCGTCGTCGCCAAGTTCATGCCCTGCCTTCTCGTGTGGTCCCTGGCCACGGTGTTCGATAAACAACTCGCCGGTTCCCAGGACGACGATCTCGCCCTTATCTGGGGTTGAACACTTAATGCCACGCTGCAAGTCGCCCA
>Ga0187893_10013717_pt1 | contig 11211 bp, 12 predicted proteins | sample MA1701074metaG_FD_139574 | JGI IMG/M metagenome (GOLD analysis project Ga0187893, IMG submission 139574) | White microbial mat communities from a basaltic lava cave in the Kipuka Kanohina Cave System on the Island of Hawaii, USA - MA170107-4 metaG ...
ACCGGCGCGAAACTCGTCCTTCCATAAGCTCCTTCATTCGCCGGTTGGGTACGCCTTTGGTTCTAATTCAGCGGAGGCTCTTCCATGAACCAATTTCGGAAAAACTTTCTCATTCCGTTTTCTGGAATACCCACCCTGTTTGCATCGTGCGGTTTTCTTTTGATGGGAGCGCCCGTGCGGGGTCAGGTTCCGGCGCTCACGACGGTTCGAGTCGGGGACGGATTGGACTCGCCGACGTTTGTTACGTTTGCGCCGGGCGATTTTGACCGCATTTTCGTCGCGGAAAAACCCGGTCGCATTCGAGTACTTCGCCCGGGGTCCCTGGAGCCATTCACCTTCCTCGATCTGACGGCCATCGTTTCCGATGCGGGCGAAGGAGGATTGATCGGGCTGGTCTTTGATCCCGCGTACGCGGATAACGGCACTTTTTATGTGAATTACACGGACAATTCAGGCAATCTCGTTTTAGCGGCGTTTCGCGTTTCCAACGATCCGGACCAGTCCGAAACGACCGGCGAAGAAATCTTGACCATCGCCCACCCCTCCCATTTCCACAACGCCGGATGGATCGACTTCGGACCTCGTGACGGGTACTTGTACATCGCCACGGGGGATCCGGGCAATTTCGCCCAAGACCCCCAAAGCCTTCTTGGAAAAATGCTGCGACTCGACGTTCACGGCGACGATTTCCCGACGGATTCCGCGCGCAACTACGCCATTCCGCCGGATAATCCCTTCGTTTCGCGCGCGGGCCGCGACGAAATCTGGGCCTATGGATTGCGGAACCCTTGGCGATGCGCTTTTGACCGATGGACGGGAGAGTTGTTTATCGCCGATGTAGGCTCGCAGGCGTGGGAAGAGATCGACGTTCAACCCGCGGCGGCGGGCGGCGAGAACTACGGTTGGCCGTGCATGGAAGGCCATGAGTGTCGCCAGTCGGATGGCGGCGATTGTGTTTGCGACTCCTCCGCGTTGACGCTTCCCGTTTATCAATACACGCACGACGCGGACCCGTTCCGATGCGCTATCATCGGCGGCGAGGTGTACCGCGGATTGGCGATTCCCGAACTCGGCGGGACTTATTTTTTCGCGGATTACTGCAGCAATCAGATCTGGAGCTTTCGAATGTCCCGCGGGATCATGTCCGAATTCGTCGAGCGGACGGATGAGCTTGACCCGCCCGGATCGCCAACCATTCGCGGGATCATTTCCTTTGGCCGCGACGCGGCTGGGGAGTTGTACCTTTGCGACTCCAGCAGCGGCGAGGTCTTCAAAATTGTCAAACAAGATCGATCGCTCATTACGTCCAGCAATCCGCCGGACGGCGCCATCGACGCACGCCGTCCCCTGGATAGGGGACTTACGACCCCCGTGGGCTGGGACGAACTCACACTCATATTTGACACTGATGCCGACGGACTTTTGGCCGCGTCCTTAGTCGTATCGCAGCAGGGCGGCGAGGGCAGTCCGCCAACGGTAGCGTCCGTCGAACGGCTCGATGCACGCCGCGTGAAACTCCTGTTGTCCGGCCCAATTCAGCCAGCCGCTTGGACGACCATTACTCACGTCGATAGCGGGGCTTCGGTGCGACTTGGATTCCTGCCCGGCGACGTGGACGGCAATCGGTGCAGCAACCCTAGCGACATTCTCGCGCTGATTGACGCACTCAACGGCGTCGGCCCAGTTTCCCACGGTTGGTCGCTGGATATCGATCGGTCCGGGGTCGCCGCGCCGGTGGACATTCTGGAGTTGGTGGACCTTTTTATCGGAGCCGGCGGGCAGCCCGCTTATCTCGGCGCCGAACTGCCTTGAATCCGTGGCGCCGGTCGTCGCAGCGGCATAGACGCGCTTATCGGGCGGGCAACTCATTACGCGGGCGCGTTTCCTCGACTACAATCATGTCGATAGGTAGGGGGTCCCACCGACGCGGGGGAAAAGCGTGAAAACAGCCCAAATTGCTTTTGTCGCCTGTCTTGCCATTTTTTTTGGACTTCGCGTCCGAACGGCGGACGGCGGGTCGCCGACCCTTAAGACCGTCCGTGTAGCCGGAGGGCTGATCCGGCCCCTGTACGTAACCCCGGCGCCAGGTGACGCCGACCGCCTCTTCATCGTTCAGCAAACGGGTCAAATCCGAATCCTTAAACCGGATGGCTCGCTTTCGACATTTCTTGATATTGACCCGATTTCCAGTTGCTGCTCTGAACGGGGACTGCTGGGCTTGGCCTTTCATCCCCGATACGCCGACAACGGGACTTTTTTCGTCAATTATACCGACCTGGTCGGCGGAACCGTGATCGCCCGCTATACGGTGAGCGCGAATCCCGACGTTTCGAATCCCATCGGTAGTCTCGTGCTCACCATTGCCCAACCCGCCAACAACCACAACGGCGGATGGATCGCCTTTGGTCCGGACGGGTATCTATACATCGGGATGGGCGACGGCGGGTCGCATTTTGATCCGGGCAACCGAGGCCAGGACATCACCGACATGCTGCTGGGAAAAATCCTCCGCATCGACGTCGATGGCGACGATTTCCAGGACGACGATCGACGCAACTACGCCATCCCGGCGACCAACCCCTTTGTGGGCCGGGAGGGTGACGACGAAATCTGGGCGTATGGACTGCGCAACCCCTGGCGATGCGCGTTCGATCCGATCACCCATGACTTGTACATCGCCGACGTGGGCGAAGAGTTCGTCGAGGAGATCAACGTTCAGCCGGCGTCCAGCGGCGGCGGCGAAAACTATGGGTGGCGGTGCAAGGAAGGCGACGTTTGCACCGCCTTCGGCGGCTGCGACTGCGCCGAGATGGACCTCGTCGATCCCATTCTCACTTATACCCATGGCGGCGAAAAAGTTTTCCGCTGCTCCGTGACGGGCGGCGAAGTGTACCGTGGATGCTCCATGCCGGAGCTGTCGGGAACATACTTTTACGCCGACTACTGCAGCCATCAGATTTGGAGCTTTCGCTATGTCGGAGGGGTGGTCACGGAGTGGGTTGAGCGAACCGTCGAATTGACGCCGGATGACGGGTTCAGCATCTCCAATATTTCTTCTCTCGGGCACGACGCCGACGGCGAGCTTTATATCTGCGATCTTTTTGGCGGTGAAGTCTTCAAGATCGTGCCCGATGCCCCGCCTTTATCGATCGATTCCAGCGATCCTCCCGACGGGGCTATCGATGCCAGGCGACCCTGGGGTTCCGACGGTGTTTCCGCCGTGGGATGGGACAGTGTGGTTTTGACCATGACCGGGTCTGCCGGATGTCTCGAGGCGGCGGATTTCCAGGTTTTCCAGGAGGGTGCGTCGGGGACACCGCCGGAAATCGTGTCGCTGGAAGTCGTCACGGATGCATCCGTGCGGATTCGATTCCATCAGCCGATCCAACCTCTGGCTTGGACGATCATCACTCACGTCAAGAGCAACACGAGTGTGCGTCTGGGATACCTGCCCGGGGACGCGGACGGAAACCGATTCAGCACTCCGGCGGACATTTTGTCCTTGATTGACTCGCTGAACGGGGTCACTCCGCTACCGGCCTGGTCCACGGATATTGATCGGTCCGACATGTCCGCGCCGGCGGACATTTTGGAACTGGTTGATTTGCTACAAGGCGCGGGCGATCACCCTTCCTTCAACGGCGCCCGTCTACCTTGACGGTAAAGTCGGTTGATTTGCGGCTGCAAGCCGGTTTCCCATGCCGCCGTCGCAGCGATGCGTTTTCCTCATCCACGCGCTCGATAGAGCGCTGCCATGAACCCGCGTCCTCCGGACATGTTTGCGACGTTGGAGAACTCTTCCGTCGATCGACGGAAACTGCCCGATCGCTAGAAATGATCGTCTCCCACCGTCCTTGCAAGTCGAAAAATCCAAAAATTTTCAAAATTTTTTTCTTGATCTTTTTTGAAGGGATCGGCGACCGCTCACGATGGCGTGATCGTTCGTATTCACGGTCATACGGTTCGCCTTGCGACGGAGTTTCGCGCGCGGGATGAAGAGAATCGCATCACCTTGTCGACGATCAACGTTTCGATTCCGCTGCTCCCGCGTCACTGGTGACAGTCACCCGATCCGGCGCGCCATCGCCGCGCGTTTTTCCTTCCTTCGAGCCTTGGTTCCCTCGCGCGATTTGCGCGTTTTTTCCCGTGAAAAACGATGTTTTCGTACTTCAAACGCGTTTGATTCGAAAACCCGATGTATCCTCGCCGAGTTTCTCTTTCGTCGATGGCATGCCGGCATTCACGGCGCATTCTTGGATGGATGAGATGGGGCACGGACGCCGTCAACGCGCGCGAAACAGCGCGAAAGAATCCCAAGCGGTTTGAACCTGCGCGGAGCGCGACCATTCGAGAAGTCTGATCGCTTGCCGTACCCCGCGAATGACTTCAAACGGAACCAAGAACCCCTCGGCGCGCCATGGAATTGAAAGAATTCTTTTGACAGATTGCAGTGAGCGTGTAGGATTTGGTCAAGAAAGGAGGTGTCTTGCATGGCAAAGAAACGCAAAGCCAAGAAAGGCGCCAAGAAGGCCAAGAAAAAGAAGAAGTAGTTGGCCAAGCCGCAACAAGAATTGAGCACGACCCGATTCGGCTGATGAAATGAGAAATCGTTGGACCGGCTCCCGCCACGGCGGCCGGTTCACAAAGAGCCGGTTGGGTACGGCGGATGTGACGGAATGGAAGGTGTTGCTCGCCACGGCGACGCCTTCCATCCGTCGTTTCTGGGGCGACCCGTCCCTGGGTAACAAAAGCGGTCGTCCGAAAGAAATCCTTCCTTATCTCCTTGCCGGTCGCTATCCTAGGGGTTTCGCCTGCAGGATTCGCCGGCAATCGTCGCAAAGGTCAAAACGAAAAGAGCGATAGGTCTGGTCCTCGACTTCATCCGGGTCGGCGTCCGCCAATTCCTTCAGCACGTCGTCCAAGCCTCGGCGGGCATTGAGTTGACCGTCCGGATCGAGATCGACATGGCACGCCGCCGCGTAGATTTCCAGTTTGACGATGAACCTGCGATGATCGTTTGGACCCATGGCCGCCCCGCACTCGTCGCATCGAAATCGAATCATGTGTTGCCCTTCCCCCGTGAATCGCGGCGAATCCGACACGATTCGCACATTCGCCCGAGTCCGGCCCGGTCGCGCCTACCGCGCCACCTCGTATATCTCCAGGTCGGGTCGAAGCTCTTTTTCGTGGTCGCCGCGGAAGATCAACTTAAACGAAGGACCTTCCAATCGTTTGAACAGATCAGGGTCGATCTGATCCGAGAATCCGTAGGTGCGAGCGAGCCGCCGGACTTCCGACCAGTTCACGAGAACGTGCGTGTACCCATGCTCCCGCAACCAGGAAATGATCGCCGTTGGCTCCTTCGCCTGTGCTACCGCCTCCGCAAATGAATTGCGGTTGAACGCGGTGCAATAATCCACGGACCGCTCGAAGTAAAAAGCCCTCGCCTCGCCAACGAGGAGAATTCTGGCGTCGGCGGGAAGCTCGCGGTTCACCACGCGGAAGTGCTCGAAGCCGGGCAACCGGCCGCCGTAGAACAGCGAGGCGTCCGGTGTCGGCGAGTGCTCCCATGCGTACAGCCGCTGAACATGGGCAAAATTGAAAGCAGCTCCGCTCAGAACCGCCGCCCCGAGGATCCACGTTCGAACCGTCGCCGCACCCGCCGCGGCCGCCCGCCCGGCGAGGAATGCCAACGGAATCAGCATGGGCATGGCGAATCGCGCGTAGAGATGTGTGCCGAACGTCCAAACGAGAAGTTGGAGAATTAGGACTACTATCAATGCTATGTCGGCGCTTTCCCGTTTTCGCCGGTACAGGCCAAGAATTCCGACGAGCAGGATCGCCGGTCCGAAGCGCTGATAGGGATCGCCCGGAATGCGTTCCCAAAGCAGACCGATGCGGGCGCGAAGGGACGACTGAACCGGCGGCAACGCGTGGCCCCGCTCCCACCTTTGCGTTTCCGAATCGCCCCACCCCGGCGGATTCGCATGAAAAACTCCGTTCGCCAAAGGAAACACAGGATTCCCGGTGTGAGCGTAGTTCCTGGCCAGCCAAGGACTTACGGGGGCGGCCGACCCGATCAGGAACATCGCCGGCAGGGTCCAGGTCCGGGGCAGACCCCGTCCTACAATCCACGCCGCCGCCGCCAGCGGGAAGGCAATCATCGGAACCGCGGTGTATTTGCATCCACAAGCGAAACCGGCGCACAATCCGGCCACGAGGGACCATCGGACGGCGCTTCCCTTGGGTTGTCGTTTCGCCGTAGTTTCCTGGGATCTGGACTTGCACTGACCGACGCGCAGAACCGCCGCCATCGCGGTTATTCCGAAAAAGAGTATCCCGTTCTCGACATATGCCAGTCCGCTTACGTAGACCAGCCAGCCGGTCGTGGCGAGAACCAGGCCCACAATGACGCCGGCGATTCTTGACCCCTCGCGAAGGGAGACCCAGGCCGCAAAGATGGTCAATACGCCGAAATCCAGGTGGATCATGTGGGCGACGGTACCGATGTCGAGAACGTCCTGATGGACGATCATCGCCAGCAGGTAGAACATCTCCACCGACGCCGGGAAGCTTCCGTATACGTTGTGAGCGGTGTAGGCGATTCGCCCGTTTTGAGAATACTCCCTGGGTATTTGGAGGTGATACTCCAGGACGTCATAGCCAAACCCTTCCTCGCGCCACAGGAACCCGGGCGCGTGACCCGCTGCGAGAATTGCCAACACAAGGAACGGCACCGCCGCCAACCAGAGGAAAAGTGCTCCCTTTCCGTCCCCGCTTTCACCCTTGAAAGAATCCTCTCTCCGCAGAAGGGCCAATAGCCGCAACAAACCCATCGCGCCGGCAACGCCGAGGTAGACCAACCAGAACGTACGGTCCAGCAGACCGAAGAGCCCGCAGGAAAGCACCCCGATCGAGGTCGCACCCAGACCCAACGCGGAACCCAGCAGAAGATGCCACCGAAGCGGCATCGGCTTATTCAGAACGAGCGGCACAAGCCACAATCCGCCCAACATGCACGGGACCATGACCACGCCTGCCGCGATTCCATCCAGGGCGGCGACGGTCAGCGCGGGGAGCGAAACGAACCCGACGGCGAGGATGGCGAGCGCGAAAATCCCGACAGGGGGCAGCACGGCGGACCGCCATACGTCACGCGGGCCGCTTCGACTTGTCATGACGCGAAACTTTCCCGACGGGCTTCTGGATGCCGATGACTCTTCCATGATGTGACGCCGAATTGCTTGTGAGAGGTCACGGCGGTCAGTATATTGCCGCCGCGTCACCCGCTCAATAATCCTTTAGGTGCGTGTTCGTTTATGTCCAAGGGGGACACTGATTTTGTCGCGCCGATCGTGACGGCTGCGGCGCAGGTGGCGAAGACCGCCGCCGCCGACGTGTTGTTCGCCTACGTCGATGCCGTGCCCGATCTGCGGGGCCTCCTGTCCAACGTAACCGTGCCCACCAAGCCCATCCTTATCTGCCGAAATCCCGAAGATGAATCGCGGGCGAAGGAGCTGGATGCCGAGTCGATTTCAGTGCCCAAATTCGACCTCACGCGAATGGACCAGATCAAGATGGCGACGCTGATCGCGTTTTCGCAGCAAATCCTCAAGGCCGGTGACGTGTTCGTGTTTCTCACCGGCGTCGTGGGTCATCACGTGGACACGCTCGTGGTCATGCGCGTCGGCGAGGAATTCGAGTTGTTCCAATCCGTCGGACAGCCCAATCTCACCGAGCACATCCGCCGGCCGGTGTTTGAGCGCGTCCTTCGTCTCGCCCTGGAACTCGCCAACGAAGGACGCGAGGGGAAACCGGTCGGATCCATCTTTGTCGTCGGAGATCATCGCTCCGTGCAGAAACACTGCTCGCCGGGACGGATCAATCCCTTCAAGGGATACAACGAGCGGGCGCGAAACGTTCTCGATGATTCCATCGCTGATACGATCAAGGAGATCGCCAAATTGGATGGAGCGTTCATCCTGAAAGGAAACGGCGTCATTATGGAAGGGTGCGCCACGCTCCGTCCCGCCCCGGCCTCCACGTCGCTTTCGGCTGGATTGGGCACGCGACATGCCGCGGCGGCCGCAATTACCGCAGTCACGCGCAGCATCGCGGTTACGCTTTCAGAATCCACCGGCGATGTTCGCGTGTGGCGGCGCGGTTCCATGATTACCGAAATTGGGCGCGCCTCGCACGCCCCGTGGGACATCATCAAGCCGCCGTCGTTCAAGAAGAGCTAAGGGAATGGTCCGAGGCGAAATCGGCGAGCAAGTTCGTCACCCCGGCCGATGCAGGATTCCCATCACCATGAGTCCGCCGATCGTCACCAACGTCGTGCCGATGAGCCCGTAGAAAATCCTGGCCCCCGCCCGCCCCAGCAGCGAGACCATCGCCCTCGTCTTACGGTGACTCATGAACCAGTCCCAGTTCAGGACCGCCCCCAGAATCGCGAAGATTCCGGTGAGGATGAAGATCCAACCCAAATGACTTTCCGACATGAAATGGCTCTCCGAAAACCGGCGACCGTTGCCTTTGTATATCGATCACGCGGCGAGGGATTTGCGGTAGGGGGATTAACCGTCGTTTCGCCCGCCGTTATGCAACCGTTCCAGTTGCTTTTTCCGGTCCTTGAACACGGCGAGGCGCCCGAATCCGGCCTCCCGAAGCATATTCGCGGCCACGTCGAAATCCGCCCCGATGTCCACGCTTCGATGGGCGTCCGAACCGATCGAAACCGCTTGTCCTCCAAGTTCTGCGTATCGTCGAATTGCCGCGGTGTTAGGCATTGCCTCGGTCAACCCCTGCCGAAGCGACGACGTGTTGATTTCGGGAACGAGGTCAGCCGCGAGGCAGGCCAAGAGGATTTGATCAATCAAATCCGCGAACGGGGCCACGTCGTATGAACCCGCAAACCGATGGGAATATCTTTTCACCACGTCCAGATGGCCCAGCACGTCGAACACGTGCCCGCGCTCGCGGTGAATCCGCTCGCAGGTTCGGACCGCCTCCAGCACCGTTTCAAGATACCGTTTTGTCCCCTCGGCCGCGCCGAGACCGGTCCAATGCTCGCGCGAGTGAACCGGAACGTCGCCAAAGTAATGGATGCTGAGCATGACGAGATCGAACTTGTGCCCGGCCAGAAACTCCAGGACAAAGTCGAGCGTTGCCGGTTGAAAACACACTTCAATTCCCTTGCCAACGAAGATCGCCGACCCGAATTCCCGCCGAAGCGCCTCGATCGCAGCGGTATAGGCTTCGTCGTTGTAAGTACACCCTTTCCAGTCGTCGGGATGGGTATCGAAATGCTCGGTAAAGGTCAGCCCACGGAGGCCACGCCCGATCGCCGCCTCGACGTTCTCGCGCGGCTCCGTGCGGCAGTCGAAGGAATGCCTCGAATGAAGGTGTTGGTCGTAGCCGGGCACGCTCCCTCCCTTTCCCGAATATCCGCGTTCCCACGGAGAATATCCCAGGAGTCGCCTGGGTCGCAACCGCTCGGGTGGATTCGCCAGCACGACTGGAGTCCGCAAGGCCCTGCGATTAGAATGAAGCTAGTCAGTTCACGGATGCCTGAAATGGACCCGATCTCACCCGTGGAGGATTCCAACGTACACATGGTGTACTGCACGAAGTGCAGTCAGCCGATGCACGTCGCCGAAGAACACTTCAAAGGCGCTGTTTCCTGCCCACATTGCGGTAAAGTCTTCTTTCCCGCGCGGATGCCGCCTGGCCCGCCGTACCCGGGCCATTCGGTTCCCGGTCCGCACCCGGCGCTTGCTTCAGGGGTTGGTTATTCCTGGCGCAATCGCTGGATCGCCGGCGCGTTGGGCGTGCTGCTCGGCTGCTTCGGCGTGCATCGGTTTTATCTGGGCTACAACGGCATAGGACTCCTGCAAGCCATTCTCAGCGTCGGCACGTTCTTCGCCCTTTCGCCGGTCGTCGCCATCTGGGGTTTCATCGAAGGCATACTCTGCTTCTGCGGCGCGATGCGCGACGTTGACGGGTTTTATCTGAGCGGGTAAGTCCCGATCCCATTGTGGAATTACCCGTTCAATCCGATTCCTTTCCCACACGCCCCTTTTCCGAAATACGCGCCCTAGCCGTCGCCGTTCAAGTGAATCTCGCCCGATTGGTGGAATTCGAATCGCGGCGGCATGGGCGCTCTTCGGCGGATCATCCAATCCGAATCGAAACCGCCGATGGCGACTTGGCCCGACTCGACGCCTTGCTGGGCGTCCATACGCTTGCGGACCTCGACGACGAGTCGCTGCAGTTGCGACTCCGCGAAACCTGGGGCCGGTACTGCGCGTTCGCGTGGGTTCTTTCCGCGATGGTCGACGAGTCGTTCCCCGATTTCAGCGCCGCTGATCATGACGTCCGCTGCAACGCCGCCGTCGCCCTAAAACGCGATGAAGTCCACGCTGAGGCCTGGAAGTTGAGGCATGAACTCCGCGTTCGAGGATGGTGGGACCCGGCCCTCGGCGGCGGTTCCGCCGACTCCATCCCCGGCGTCGCCGATGAGGACCACGTTCTCGCCCGTCGCATCGAATGTGAAATCTTCGAAAAATGCGTCGATGAATGCGACGCCGATGAAATCCTCCTCGCCCTCCACGAGCACATGGGTATTCTCGCCGTCCTTCAATGGGTGATTCGCCCGGCATCCCAATGGTCGGACCCTGACCTGCGCGAAATCGCCGACCGACCCTTTTGAACGCGAGTCGCGACCGGGGCGCAATCGCTCCCCGTCCGATCCTTAGGAGGAAATCGAATGGTCATGTCCACCGGAACCAGCGCAGCGCGAGCAAGAATGAGACCACGCCGTACGCGGAAAGGACCGTCAGCGGGAGCCACTGCGACGCGGGCGACGCCCCGTCGGTGATGACCGCACGAAGGGCGTTGTTCAGTTGCGTCAGGGGCAGGGCCTGAATGAAGGGCTGGGCCACGTCGGGGAATCGCTTCGAGGAGAAGAAGATCCCTGAAAAAATCCACATCGGCAGCATGATGGCGTTCATCAGTCCTGTAATCGTTTCGATTTTTCTCGCCCGGCTTGCCATCAGCAATCCGAGACCGGCGAAACTGAGGGCGCCGGCGATCGACACCACGGCGATGTTCACCAAGCTCCCCACGATCTCCACGTGGAACAAAAACCATCCTGTTGCTAGGAGCAAGCCTAATTCCGGGACCGTGAAAACCATGCGAGACGCAATCAGC
>Ga0187893_10013718_pt1 | contig 11210 bp, 12 predicted proteins | sample MA1701074metaG_FD_139574 | JGI IMG/M metagenome (GOLD analysis project Ga0187893, IMG submission 139574) | White microbial mat communities from a basaltic lava cave in the Kipuka Kanohina Cave System on the Island of Hawaii, USA - MA170107-4 metaG ...
ACCGGCGGCGACGAAAAGTCGCTCGCGGCCATTACCCGCGATGAGGTCGCCGCTTTTTACAAGATGCATTACACGCCGTCCAACACGGTGCTCGCCGTGGTCGGCGACTTCTCCGCCGCCGAAATGGAAAAGTTCATCACCGAGAAACTTGGCGCATGGCCCGCTCCGCAAGGCCGCGTCGCAGCGTCTCCCATGGTGGCCGAGCCTTTCGCCGTGAAGGGGAAGCGCCTGCTGCTGGTCGACAAGCCCGATTCGACGCAGACGTTCTTCTACATCGGAAACCTTGGCATCCATTCCAAGCATCCCGACCGCGTGGCCATTGAAGTTGTCAACACCCTGTTTGGCGGGCGCTTTACTTCCATGCTCAATTCCGCGCTGCGCATCGAATCCGGCCTCACCTACGGCGCGCGCGCGTTCTTCGACCGCCGCCAGGCGCGCGGGCCTTTCGCTATCGCCACCTACACGCGCAACGAGACCACCGAGCGCGCCATGGATATGGCCCTCGACATACTCAAGAAACTGCACGCCGAAGGCATCAACGAGCAGCAACTCGCCTCCGCTCAGAATTACATCAAGGGCCAGTTCCCGCCGGATATCGAGACCACCGACCAGCTCGCCGACCTGCTGGTGGACCTCGAGCTGCGCGGCCTGGACGAGAAGGAAGTCAATGAGTTCTACGCGCGCGTCGACGCCGTCACCCTCGCCGAGGCCCGCCGCGTGATCAAAGAACACTTCCCGCTGGAGAACCTCGTCTTCGTGCTCATCGGCAAAGCCAGCGAAATCGAGCCGTTGGCCAAGAAATACGCTTCCAAACTCGACAAGAAGTCCATCTCCGACCCCGGATTTGACTAATCGCAAAGCCAGTCCACGAATGGCGTTTGACCTAAAGCCTTGACCATGCTTCAGACCTTGGTGTAAGCTCAGGTCATTGGAGGGGCTATGCTTCCCGAGATTATCCCGATCACTGACCTGCAACAGAAAACCAAGAAATACGTGCAACAAGTGCGCGAAACCGGCGAGCCGATTGTCATCACCCAGCGCGGGCGCGCCGCGGCCGTACTGGCTTCCGCGGAAGTTTTTGAGGGGTACCTCGCCACGTTAGAAGAGATGTCCTATCCGGATGCGCGCCAGAGGTTGGAGCGCGCCAAGCGGGAAATCAAAGAAGGCAGGACAGTTGAGTTGGAGAGTTTCCTTCGCGGAATATCCAAGAGCCGGGGCGGCAAGAAGGGCCGTCAGCGTGGCTAGGCGTCGAGAACTTCGTCTATATCCGCAGGCTGCGGAGGACTTCCTCACCACATATGGAACCGTCCGCGACCGGATTGTCGACAAGCTGCGGATGCTGCGATCCTTTCCGGAGATGGGGAAAGCAATGAGCGGTGAATATGCGGGTTGGCGAATCACGCCTGTCGCAATGTTCCAGATCATTTATCGAATCACTCCTGCCGCGGTCGAAGTCCTATTCATTCGTCACGCAAGGAGAAAGTTGCCGGAACCACCGCATCTTTTTCGGTCCGAGTAGGGTCCATGCCGGAACTGCCAGAAGTTGAAACGCTGGTGCGGGGGCTGCGCCGCTCGGTGGTGGGCCGGCGCGTGCTCGAAGTTCGCTTCGGCAAGACCGACTTCATCGACGACGCCGCGGCCATCGAACGCGGCGTGCCCGGCTGCCGCATCGCGGCCATCGAACGCGTCGGCAAGTTTTTTCTGTTGCGGCTTGAATCCGCAGCCGCAGAAGCAAACGGACGCCCGCCCGCCGCGCTGCTGGTGCATCTCGGCATGACCGGTCATCTCTCTCCGCATCGCCCTGAGGAGCCCGCCCCCAGGCATACGCATGTAGTGATGCCGCTCGACGACGGCCACGAATTGCGCTACACCGACCCGCGTCGCTTTGGCCGCATGGCGCTGCTCTCCGGTGCGGCCTTGCAGGCGGAGATCGCGCGTCACGGTGCCGAACCCTTGAAGATCCACGAGAACGAGTTTTGCACGCGGCTGGCCGCGCGGCGCGCCCGCGTCAAAGCGTTGCTGCTCGACCAGAGATTCCTGCACGGCATCGGCAACATCTACGCGGACGAGAGCCTCTGGCACGCTCGCATCCACCCGATGCGCATCGCCGCCACCCTCACGCGCGGGCAGGCGCGCGCCCTGCACCGCGCGATTCGCAAGGTGCTCGCCGCGGCGATTCGCGCCGGCGGCTCTTCCATTTCCGACTACCGCGACGCCGATGGCCGCCCCGGCTTTTTTCAGATCCGCCACCGCGCCTACGACCGCGAAGGGAAGCCCTGCCACCGCTGCCGCGCGCGCATTCGCCGCATCCTCGTCGCCGGCCGCAGCAGTCACTTCTGCCCGCGCTGCCAGCGCGTTCCGCGAAGCAAGCAAGCTTGATTGGGAAACTGCTTAGCGGGCGGCGGCGCTGCGCAGAGGTTCGTGGTGCTTGAGCGCAGGCATGGCCGCAGCGAAGATGCGCTCACCCCACACCCGGCGGTCGCGCTTATCCAGCCACAGCACGCGGTCGCGCAGCGAGGCAAACGGCGGCGTCTCCAGCATCTCTTCGATGCGCTCGTGGATGCGCTGCTGGAATTCCAGGTTTTCGCTGCGGAAGCCATCCGGCGGGATGCCGTCGGCCAGCGGCGGAACGCCGACGAGCAGGGTGTAGCTCTGCATCCACCATTCGAGCCACGCCTCGATGCGCTGCTGGCGGCCAAACTTGTTCACCAGGTAGCAGTAGTTGTCGAGCACCGAGCGGTCGCAAATCACGTTGGGCGCGCGGCTGGCGTCGAGCTCGGCGGCAATTTGTGCGTGCAGGATCCACAGCTGGCTCTCGATGGTGGTCGCTTCATTCACTGGAAACGGCGACCGGCGCGCCACTTCGGTCACCAGCTCCACGTTGTAGTCCGCTTTTTTGAGAAGGGAACAGATTTCAAAGGCCAGCGTGGTCTTGCCGACTCCGTGGGTACCAATCAGCGCAAGCTTCAAGCCCGAGTTCTCCCCCGTACGCGCTGCCTCTTTGTAGCACAGTTCCCGTGCGCTGCAAATAGTACCGCTGTGAAAAACGAGTTTAGAAAGGAAGGGGTCCGGAGGTGAGGACGGCCCGGCCATCCCACAGCGGGCAAAGGGTGAACTGTATGTTATGTTTTGCCTTTCATTGTAGAGGAGCGTAATGCGCGCGGTGGTGCAGCGAGTCAGCAAAGCGAGGGTCGTGGTAGACGGGCAGGTCACCGGCGAAACTGCGCTGGGGTTGCTGGTGCTGCTCGGCGTGGGCAAGGGCGACACGGACGCGGCAGCGACTTGGATGGCGGAAAAGGTCGCACATCTGCGCATCTTTGCCGACGAGCAAGGCAAGATGAACCGTTCGCTCGTCGACGTTGGCGGTGCGGCGCTGGTGGTTTCGCAGTTCACGCTATACGGCGACGCGCGCGGCCAGCGGCGGCCCAGCTTTATTTCGGCAGCGCCGCCGGAGGAAGGCAATCGGCTCTACGCGGAGTTTTGCCGCGCCTTGCGCGCGCTGGGCGTGCGCGTCGAAACCGGGGTGTTTCAGGCGCACATGGCCGTCGAGCTGACCAACGACGGCCCCGTGACCATCCTGCTCGATTCCGATAAGCTGTTCTAGCAGTGGCGCGAGAAGGAGGCGGAATGGACTATCAGATTGCGCTGATAGCGATTGTTCTGGTGTTGCAACTCATCTTGCTGTACTCGATGCGCACGGTCGCGCGACGCACAGACATTCGCTTGCCGCGCATCGAAGGCAAGCTCGACCAGATTCAGCGCCACCTCGGCATCGCCTTCGAAGACAAAGCCGGCGAAATGGTTCGCCCGCTGCTTCTGGCCGGCAACAAAATGGAAGCCATCAAGGAATACCGCCGCATCACCGGCGCCGGACTCAAAGACGCGAAAGAGGCCGTGGACGCCATGTTGCTCGAGCTTGAACAGCAACCGCAGACGGACAAAGGATAGGGCCGAGATTCAGAGGTCAGGATGTAGGGGCGGGTCTGCGACCCGCCCACCGGGACTCAACGAGTGAATCGGGCCGCTGCCATTCTCGTCATGCTTGCATTGGCATCCGCGCCGCACGCGATGGCGCAGGGGCCGGATGAGGAGCGCATCTTCGCCTTCATCAAGGGGACGCCGGCGAAGGAACTCGATTCGGCTCTGCCCAAAATGCGCTTCGAGCGCTGGCTACTCGACGTGGTGGGCAAGGGCGTCGAGCTGCGCTGGAGCATCAACGATTGCGGCGAGCAATCCGGCGACCCGCAAACCGATGCACAGCGCGACCTGCCGGTCTGCGCGGGCGTTGAGGCGCAACTCGATGGCGGCCGCGCATTCCAGATTCTGCTGGCCATCGGCACCGAAAAGAAGGGAATCGGCGGCAAGCCGAAGTTGCGCTCCATCATCGTTCAGGTCAACCGCCGCATGTGGGACTTCAAGCGCCTTCGCGATCTGCCCAAAGCGCTCGAGTCGGCGCCAAACCAATAAGCATCTGATTTTAATTGCTTTATCGTTGTAATTCACAGCCATCCAAGATTCTGCAAGAATCAGCTTGACATACTGTGTAAAACACAGTATAGTGCGCTACATAATGAAAGGCGCGGCACACCTCGAGCACCTCGATGGCCTGGCCCTCGAACTCCGCCGCGGCGCCGTCGTCCTCGCCGTCTTAAGCCAGCTCCGTGAGGAGCAATACGGCTACTCGCTCAAGAAACTCATTGCCGCTTCCGGCTTGGAAATTGACGAGGGCACGCTCTACCCGCTGCTGCGCCGCCTGGAATCGCAGGGGCTGCTCTCGAGCCGCTGGCGCGTGGAGGAAGGCCGCCCGCGCCGCTATTACAAAATCAACCCGCAGGGCGAAAAGACACTCGAAGCGCTCGCCGCCGAATGGCATGCGATCGCCGAATCCATCGGGAGGTTGTTGCAATGACCGCACTCGCCAGAATGCACGACACGAATTCGAATCCGGCGCGATTCCTCATCGGACCGCGCACCTATCCGGCATTTGCCTGGATGGTGCAATGGTCCCTGCTCACACTCGGCGCGGGCTGCGCGATTTGGTTCGCGTGGCCGCTCGCTGGTTTCATCTTACGGGAGGGACCCGGCGGCCCGCAGGACGCTGCGGCGGTGAGCTTCCTGGTGGCGGATCTGGTGAGTGTAATCGTCGGGCAGAGCGTGCTGGTGATCACAGGGTTCGTACAGTCGGCGCTGGCCACCCTGGGCGTGCTGGTGATTGTGTTTGCCCTGGTGGACCGCTGGACCGGCTCGCAAGCCGGTGAAGATCGCGGCGCAAATTGAGGAGATGGCTGCCATGACTCGCGAAAAAGCCAACGACCTGCTGGAGCGCTACCTCTACAAGACCGGCGAAGAGCTGCCCAAAAAGCAGCGCGACGACGTGAAAGCCGAACTGCGCTCCCTGCTCACCGACGCGATGGAAGAGCGCGCCGCAGAAGCCGGCCTTGCGGTGGACGAGGAAATCGCAGCGCAGGTGCTGCGCGAATTCGGCAAGCCGGAGATCGTGGCCGAGCGCTACCGCCCCGCCGGGCAGCACTTGATCGGCCCGCGGTTGTATCCGGTTTACATCGACGTGGCGAAAATTGTCCTTGTCGTGCTGGCCTGTCTGTACCTCGGCATTACCGGCCTCGCTGTGCTGACCAACAATACACGGTTACCGGAGATGTTCCGGCCGGAGAGCATTTTGGGCTTCTTCGAATCGTTCATCAAAGTCGCCTTCATGAACCTGGCGATCCTCACCGTGGTCTTCGCGCTCATCGAGCGCTTCGGCGATATGCGCCCGGAAACCGGCAAGGAGAGTTGGGAGCCGCGCGAGCTGCCCGCAATTCCGGTGAAGGCCGACCCCGACCGCATCTCCATCGCTGACCGCGTGTTCAAAATCTACGCCATCGTCGCGCTGTTCATCTGGGTGAATGAGTTTCCGGACACACTGGGCTTCTGGTTTTTCACCGGCGACCAGACGCGCGTGCTGCGCTTCAGCGACATGGGCCTGCACCTGCCCGTGCTGTTGCTAAACATTTTCTGGGCGCTGGCCCTGGGCCTGAACATGTGGCTGCTCAAGCTAGGCCGCTGGACGCGCGAAACGCGCTGGGCAGAGTTCGGCCTGGGCCTGTTCGGCACCGCGATTTTCTACATGGTGCTGGTGAGCAGCCTGTTTGTGGTGGAGGGGCCGTCCGTGGCCGAGGGCATGGGGCTGAACCCGATTGCCTTGCTCGAAGCCGCCCGCGCCGACTTGCCGCGCTGGGGCCGCTTTCTGCACGGGATCCTCACCTGGTTTCTGCTCTTCTCGGTGATTGAAGCCGGCGTGCGGCTGTTCCGTATCTTCCGCCGTTATCCCATCCGCTAAAAAGCAACTGAAATCGCGGCCAGCAGCAGCCAGTCTTGAACTGGCCCGCGATCCGGTCGGCAAAAAGAGCCAGGAGGAGGCGCGATGCCAACGCAGGAATGGAATTTCGAGAAGAAACCGGTGGACGGCTGGACTTGGACGGCGCTGGCGGCGGGACTGCTGGTGCTGCCGTGGGCCTGGAGCTCGGGGGTGCTGGGCGTGGGCGACATGGTGTGGGGCACCCTGCGCGGCAATCGCCAGAGCTGGTGGCAATTCCACACCGCCGGGCTGATTGCGCACTGGGTGCCGTTCCTGCTGATTTGGCTGGCACTGCGCCGCAATGGCGAGAGCTGGCAATCGATCGGTCTGGATCTCGCTTGGTTCCGCCGGCGCTGGCTGTGGTTTGCCGGGCTCGGCGTTGTGCTGGTCGCCGCGGCCTTCCTGATGCCGGGCGTGCTATACGAGGGCGCGCTGCCGCGCCGCTCGCAGACGCACTTCATGGCCCCCATCAGCGTTGCCGAGCGGCTCATGATCATCCTGGTGGCCGTCACCGCCGGGCTCACGGAAGAAGTGATTTTTCGCGGGTTCGCTTTCACCCGGTTGCAGCGCGTGCTGCGCAGCCACTGGACCATCCTGACGATCACTTTGGCGTCGTTCCTGTTTCTGCATGGCAATCCGCGCTCGGTGGAGCAGTTGGTGATGTATTTGATTGCCGGCGCGGCGTTCGGCGTGCCTTTCTTGCTGATGAAGTACAGGAATCTGCATGTGCTGGTGGTGATCCACTTCCTGATTGACGCCAGCATGGTGTTTGCGCCGTGAGCGCCGCTCCGCAGGATTATTCTGCGCGCAGCGCCTGCATCACATCGACGCGCGCCGCGCGCGCCGCCGGCAGCAGGGAAGCGACCACCGCGGCGGCGAGCAGCACCACGGCGGAACCGATGGCCGGCACCGCGCCCGGCACTTGTACTTCCGCAAAGTAGGCGCTGGCCAGTTGCGTAAGCCCGTAACCGGCCACCACGCCCACGGCGATACCGATCACCGCCATCACCGCTCCCTCCACAAGCACGCCAACCAGCAGGTGTCGTGGCTGTGAGCCAATCGCCAGGCGGATGCCGAATTCGCGTGTCCGCCGGCTAACCGAAAACGCCAGCACGCCGGCCACGCCGACCACCGCGATCGCCAGCGCCACGGCGGCAAAGCCGCCGAACACGAAGGTGTTCAACCGCTCCGGAGCCAGCACCTGGCTGCGAATGTCTTCCAGGGTCGCCGCGCCCTCCACCGGCTGTTCAGCGGACAGGCTGCGGATCAATCGCGTCACGGGCTGCGCCAGAGCGTATGGATCGGAGCTAGTGTGCACGAACACCCGGCCGCCCCACAGGTTCTCCTGCCCAAAGGGGTGATAGACGTTCAGCGCCGGCCCGGGCACCACGTTTTCGTCGTCCACGTCCGCCACGATGCCCACGATGCGCCGCGGCCCCGTGCTCACGTCGATGAATTCCATCACTGGGTCAGTCCACATCAGGTGACGGTTCACCGCATCCTGGTTGGGGAACATGCGTTGCGCCACACTTTGGCTGACGATCACCACCAGCTCACTGCCGCGGCGGTCCGCGTCGTTGAAATCGCGCCCCGCCAAAAGCGGCACGCCCAGCGCGGCAAAAAATCCCGGCGAGACCGTGCGGAAACGCCCGCGCGGGTTCTCCTCTCCCGGCCCGCGCACGTAGCCCTGCGCGGAGAATTCAAACCCCGGGCCGAAGTTGCCCGCATCCCGCCACGGCACCACCGTGCCCACGGCCACGCGATTCACCCCTGGCAGCTCGGTGGTGCGCCGGAGAATCTCCTTGTAGAAATCAACCACTTGGTCCGGCGTGCGCCCGTAGTTCACCACCGGCACGTTGAGCGCCAGGACGCGCTGCATGTCGAACCCGGTTTCCGCGGCTTGCAGCGCCAGCAGCGTCTTCAGCAGCATGCTGGCGCCCGCCAGCAGCAGGAAGGATGCCGCCACTTGCGTTACCGCAAACGCGCGCAAGCGGCGGCCGGCACCGCCGGTCACCCGCGCACTCCCGCCGGCCAGCCCCAATCCGTTCGCGGCATCCGGCGACGGCAAGCGGGGAACGTAGGCCAGAAGTACGGCCGCTCCTACCGCCAGCAGCGCGCCAACCCAAAGCAGGCTCGCGTCCACCGTCAGATCCAGCGCGCGCACCGAAAACCGCGCCGCGTAGCGCGCCAACACCGCCACGGCCGGCCGGGCAATCAGCACGCCGAGCGCCGCGCCCGCTCCGCACAACAGCAGGCTCTCCGCCAGCAGCGTGCGCCGCAGCGCGCCGGAGCTGGCTCCCAGCGCCGCCCGCACGGCCAGCTCTCCCTCGCGGCGCACCGCGCGCGCCAGAATCAGGTTCGCAACGTTGCAGCAGGCGATCACGAAAATCAGTCCCGAAGCTGCCAGGAGCACCCACAGCACAGTGCGCGCGTTCGAGGTGATCTGGTCGCGCAGCATCTTCGCGTCAATGCGAAAGTCGGCCTTGGGCGAGTATGCGTCCGGGTGGTCCTTCAAAATCACGCTGTGCGCTGCGCGCAATTCCGTGCGCGCCGATTCCAGACTTGTGCCTGGCGCCAGCCGCCCAAACAGCTCGGTCATGCGGTGCACGCGCCCGGTGACCATGGTGGCGGAGAGGTGGTGCGGGCTGGTCACCACGTTGGCGATGATTTCCGTATCTGCCGGGTACGGCACCGAGGGCTCAAGCACGCCCACCACTGTGGCCGTCCGCTCGTCCAGGCGAATCTGCTTGCCGATGATTGACGTGTCCGCGTTCAGGGCCGTGGTCCAGAAGCGGTACGTGAGGACCGCCGCGCCTGCCGCCTTCGGCCCGTCGTCGCGCATGTCCAGCAGCCGGCCCAGCACCGGGCGCAAGCCCATCACCTCGAAGTAGGAGCCGCCCACCACGCCGGCGCGCACCTCGCGGGGCTCGCCCAGGCCGACCACCGTGAAGCCAATGGTGGAAAAATCGCCAAACGCGCTGATGCTCTTGACGCTGGCCTTCAAGTCCTCGATTTCCGGCACCGAGAAGGTCGTATTCTCCGCGCCGATGCCCCGTGCGCTTTGCCGGATGTAAATCAATCGGTCTTCGCCGCGGTTCACCAGCGGCCGCAGGAGCACGCCGCGCACCACACTAAAGATGGCCGCGTTGGCGCCAATGCCCAGCGCCAGGGTGAGAACCACCGTGATGGTCAGGCCTTTCGAGCGCCACAAGGAGCGCACCGCGATCTTCAGTTCGTTGGCAAAGACATCCAGAGCAGGGAACATACGGCCGCCTCCGCAGGAATATTTTCCTCTGTTTACCCTAATGTGGCCAAGCGCCATTTTCGCGGCGGGGCGGCCAAATTGGAGTGCCGCCGCCGCAGATGCCCGCCCGGGAGCGCGCTTGACAGTGTTAAGTGAACAGTGTTAAGTAGTTGGGTATGGGCGTGCCGCGCCCAATCCGCTGGTTCTGGCTGGCGCTTGTCGCGCTGATCTCGATTACCCCTGCGCGCGCTCAGCAGCCACACTCGCCCGCCGACGAAATCCCACTCGAGAAGTGCGACCGCCTGCCGGTGGTGAAGATCCGCATCGACGATTCCGACTTCCGCTTCCTGGTGGACACCGGCGCGACCACGTTCCTCAATCTCAAGTCGTTCTCCGGCGGCAAATCGAAAAACATCCAAATCAGCTCGTGGAGCGGTACGGGCACTACCAGCGCGCGCCTGGTGACCCTGCCCGACCTGACGCTCGGCTCCCACCGCCTCGAGAAGCTGCGCCTGCCCGCGGTGGACCTCTCGCCCATCGGCGAGGCCTGCGGCGGTCAGATTGACGGCATCCTCGGTGTGGACTTGCTGGAGCAGATGGGGGCCACGATTGACTTGCAGCGCCGTGTCGCGCGACTGGGCAACGTCACCACGCCGCCCCGCGTGGCCGACGACGCCGCTGCCAAGGAGCATCACGCGCAAATCGAGCAGGAGTGCATCAACGCGTTCAATGCAGGCGACGTGAAGGCGCTCGAAGGCTGCCTCGACCCCGACGTGGTGCTCTTCACGCCGTGGGGCGAGGCGCGCGGGCGCAAAGCAATGCTCGACTACGTCCGCGAGCGTTATTTCTCCCTGCGCCCCCTGCCGCGCATGGAGATGAAGACGCGCTCGGTGCGCATCATCGGCGACGCCGCGTGGTACGACTACGATTACTCCATCGCCCTACCGGTGGGCCGCATCGAAGGGCGCGGCACCGGCGTCTGCCGCCGCCACGGCGACCGCTGGCTGCTGCTCAATATGCACAACTCCCGCATCGAGCCGCCCGACCCCGCATTCACCAAGCCGTAATGCTTCCTATAGCAGGTCGTTACATTTTGAGTTAATCTTCCGCTTCGCTTTCTTGGGAGCTCCCCTCGCATGCTGTTCAAGGCGCAGAGTGCGGCCGTATATGGCATCGACGCGTATCTCGTCGAAGTCGAGGTAGACGTCGGCTCGGCCGGTATGAAGAGCGAGTTTAACGTCGTCGGCCTGCCCGACGTGGCAGTAAAGGAAAGCCGCGAGCGTATAAAGTCGGCGCTGAAAAATTGCGGCTTCGATTTTCCGCAGCCGCACAACGTCACCGTCAACCTCGCGCCCGCCGACATCCGCAAGGAGGGCTCGGCCTTTGACCTGCCTATGGCGCTGGGCATCCTCGGCTGCATTGGCACGTTTTTCGGCAAGACGCTCGACGGCTTCGTTTTTCTCGGTGAGCTTTCGCTCGATGGCAGCGTGCGTCCCGTGCGCGGCGCGCTCTCCGCCGCGCTGGCTGCGCTCGAGCGCGGCATCTGCTATTTAATGGTACCGGAAGCGAAGGCATCTAAACCCTTTGTCTTCAAGGCGCTCTTCATAC
>Ga0187893_10013719_pt1 | contig 11209 bp, 10 predicted proteins | sample MA1701074metaG_FD_139574 | JGI IMG/M metagenome (GOLD analysis project Ga0187893, IMG submission 139574) | White microbial mat communities from a basaltic lava cave in the Kipuka Kanohina Cave System on the Island of Hawaii, USA - MA170107-4 metaG ...
CGGCGATGACCGCGAGACACGCCGCCGAGACCGCGGCAAAGCCATGTTTCAGCCGGCGGTTGAAGGATATGAAGAGGGCAATGGCAAAGGCAGCGGGCAGAATCCAGGGAGTGAATCGAGGATCGCATTCCGCGTACAGGGGGGCGAAATGCTCGGGGCCGACGTCCCCGAGTTTGGTTTTGCTTTGAGTCATCCATCGGACGAGCAGCCGGTGGAAGATCCAGAACAAGCCGAAGGCGCAGAGGCTCTGGAACGCGACCGAGCTGAGAATGGCTTTACCGTGACGCCGGAACAGAGACGGATCCCGCAAGATCGCAGCCAAGCTAACACAGATGCGGGTGGGCGCGCATGGTCAAGTGATCCTGTAAGGCGCGCCGGCGGTCCGCCGCGGTAGAATCGCCGCATGGTGACGCTGCGCGATCGGGCCATTGCTCGCCTGTCGCAGAACCCCCTTACCGTCGACCTGGGCGGGGGAGAGCCGTTTCAGAAATACCTGGGGCGCTACCGGAGGCTTTTCGAGGGTCGCAAGCTCCTTTCCGTCGATTTGGCCGCTTCGCGCCGCCCGTCGATCGTCGGCGATATCTACCGACTGCCGTTCGCGACCGCTTCCCTGGACGGGGTTATCTGCGCCTCCGTTTTGGAGCACCTACTCGAGCCTGGAGACGCGGCGATAGAGATCGGTCGCGCGCTCAAACCCGGCGGGCATGCGTTCGTGTACGTGCCGTTTCTCTTCCCCGACCATGCGGCCTCGGATTACGGCGACTATTTCCGATTCACGGCGGGCGGCCTCCGGCACCTGTTTCGCGACTTTTCCACGATCGAAATCGAAGCGCGCGATGATTATGTCGGGGCGACGCTCCGGTTCATTACGGGGTTCAAGGTCGAGTCGGAGACGATCGATCGAGGGCTTCGGCCCCTCAAGCCCGTTCTCGATGCCCTCGCGATCCTGGTCAAGGGCTCGCCCCTCGGGAGGGGAAGACAGACGACGGGCTTTGATGCGTTCCTGACTCGTTGACATGTGCGGGATCGCGGGAATCATCGCGCTCGAAGGGCGCGTCGCTCCACCAGCGCTTCGGGCGATGGGCGATCGGCAGTCGCACCGGGGCCCCGATGGATCCGGCGAGTGGATCTCGGGCGACGGTCAGGTTGGGCTTGCCCACCGTCGGCTTGCGATTCTCGATCTCAGCGAGCGCGCCCGACAGCCGATGTCCAATCGAAAGGGAACCGTCCGCGTCGTCTACAACGGCGAGGTTTACAACTTTCGCGAGCTGCGCCGCGAGCTCGAAAGGCTCTCGTTCGAGTTCAGGTCGGACTCGGATACGGAAGTCCTGCTCCATGGATACGAAGCATGGGGGCCCGCGGTGGTTTCGCGGCTTCGCGGTATGTTCGCCTTTGCGATCTGGGACGAGCCCAGGCGGAGGCTCGTGCTCGGCCGGGATCGGCTTGGGATCAAGCCCCTCTACTACGCCCGGGACACAAAGACGTTTTCGTTCGCCTCGGAGCTGAAGGGAATCGAGGCGGGGCCTCTCGAGCTGCGGACGCTGGACCCCTCCGCCCTCTACGACTATTTGACTTACTTGTATGTCCCGACCCCCAAAACGCCGTATCGTGCTGTTCGCAAACTCCCACCGGCATCGCTGCTGATCCTCGAAGGCGGAGCCGAGCGGATCGAGTCGTACTGGGATGTGCGCTTCGACGACCGCATTCAACTCCGCGGGGAGGACCTAGTTCGCGAGCTTCGCTCGAAACTGGAGGACGCGGTCAGGAGCCATCTGGTCAGCGACGTGCCGGTGGGGATTCTGCTGAGCGGCGGGCTGGATTCTTCGACGGTCGCCGCCTATGCGGGCAAGGGGGCCAGGACGTTTTCGGTCGGATTCGACCGCGGAGGGTCGGAGACGGCGTTCGCGCGTCGCGTGGCCGAGCGTTTCGGCCACATCCACTCGGAGGCCGTTCTTGCGACCGGCGGAATCCCGAACGACCTGAGCCGCATGACTCGCTGGTATGACGAGCCGCACTACGATACGTCGGCGTTTCCGGCGTCGCTGGTGTGTCAGGCGGCCCGTCGCGACGTTAAAGTCGCCTTGAGCGGCGACGGAGGTGACGAGGTTTTCGGAGGGTACGCCCACTATTCGAAATTCGCGGCGCTGGAGCGTCGCGACGTCTTGCCCGCAGCTCTGCGACGATCCATCGAAAAGGGCGTGGTTCGGATGGGTGAGACCTTCCTCAAGCGAACACTGAAGGGTGTGGAAAGATACGCCTTTCTGATGGGCGGGATGACTCGGCCCGAAAAAGCGACGCGCCTTCCGCCGGACGTCAATCGGAGGTTTCGAGACTACGACGACTATTGGCTGTTCCGACGGTTTTGGCGCGAGGAGCTCGACGGCTGGTCTCGTCTACAATATCTGGATCTCAAAACGTACCTCCCGGACGATATTTTGACGAAAATGGATCGGGTCGGAATGGAGGCCTCGCTGGAAGTCCGCGTCCCGCTGCTGGACACGCCGCTTGTCGAGTTCGTGTGCTCGATCCCAAGCGAGCGTCGAGTGTCCGGCGGGCGCCCGAAGCATATCCTGCGGAAGGCGATGGAGGGCGTCCTTCCGCCGGAGACACTGAGTCGAAGGAAGCGAGGATTCAGTCTGCCGTCTGGGATTTGGGGGGCGAAGGTGCCGGGATGGCGGCGGTCTCATCGCGTGGCGTGGAGTATCCTGAGTCAGTGGGCGGCGGACAAAACGGGATCGGACGGGGCGCTCGAAATCCTGAGGAGCGGGCCGTGAACGTTCGAAAGCTCTACTACTTCGTCCGACGCGGGTTCCCTGGGAGCCGGGCGAACCACATCCAGAGCGCGAAGATGTGCGACGCGTTTCGATCCGTAGGGGTGGACACGACCGTGGTGGCGCCGGTGGACACGGGGGAATCGGCGGGGGCGGTGGCCGAACGGTTAGCGTTGAGGGCTCCGCTGGACAGCGTGGTCCTGGCGCACCCCCCCGCGATCGCCGATTGGACTCCTTTGCGCGATTGGATCATCCGGCGAGCCCTGCATTCGTTCGTGGGCGGCCTCAACGGGATCCGCGGGCAGACTGTCCTTTACGGGCGGACGTCGCGAAACTACCCGATGGCGCAGCTGCTGGATCGGCCGCGGTCTCCAGAGGGCGAGAAGGTGGTTTGCGAAGTTCATGACGCCGACATGACCGAGGTGTGGCTGCGGCGGCTCGGACGAGCGGACGCGCTGGTGGTGATATCGAAGGCGCTTCGGAATCACCTGATCGAACGCGGCCTGGACGCGAATCGGATACTCGTAGCTCCCGACGGAGTGGAATTCGGACCCTATGAAAGGCTGGAGGGCGAAAGCCGCGAAGAGATCCGGCGGCGCTTGGGCCTGCCGACGGATCGACGCCTGGTCGGGTTTACGGGCAGCTTGGAGGCCAATCGAGGCGCCGCGGTGCTGGTGGGTGCCGCCGAGCGATTGGACGCGGATGTCCAGCTTGTGGTGATCGGCGGACGCAACGGGGAGCGGTCCAGACTCGAGGCCCTCGCCCGGGAGCGAGGAGCGGAATCAAAGGTCATTTTTGTCGGGCATCAGCCGCACGGAAGGATTCCGATGTACCAGGCCGCGATGGACGTTCTGCTCATGGCCTATGGGCCCGATCTTCAGACCCGCCAGTGGTGTTCTCCGCTGAAAATGTTCGAGTACATGGCGTCCGGGCGACCCATCGTGACGTCCGACCTCCCGGCCCTTCGAGAAGTCCTCCGACATGAGGAGAATGCGCTGTACACTCCTGCCGGAGATGGGGAGGCGATCGCCCGGGCGGTGGAGCGGCTCCTGAGTGACGGAAAGCTGGCCGGGGAGCTGGCGCGCCGGGCCCAGGACGATGTCCGCGCCTATTCGTGGGACGAGCGGGCTCGGCGCATCCTGGAATTCGCCTCCGTAAGAATGTCCTGATCCCATCCGCGCTTTTTCCATCGCCGCCGAATTTCCTTCAGGACCCCCCGAAGGGTGGATTCCTGATCTGCGGGATCGAGACGACAGGTGTCCAAGTACCACCTCCACATTCGGAGCCGGTCCGTCCAAGTCAGGTCGGTGGGGAGGGCCATCTGCGCCAGATTCTGGATCCGCAGCCTGACGGGAAGCTTTCCATAGCGTCGGGTCCTCTCGTTGTCCAGCCAGTATGTTTCCCGTCCCTGGCAGAGTAGATTCCCCCACCGCATGTCGCCGTGGTAAAAACCCGCGGCGTGAATTCGTCCGACCGCGCGCGCGATTTGTTCGAGCAGGGCGCGCATCCTCGGGAGGGAATTCAGGATGCCCAGGGATGGCGTTCGCATCAGTTCGAGGAAGTTTCGCGCCTCGGGGACCGTTTCGGTCACCAGCACGCTTTCTCGAACACCGGCTGCGGAACGGTGTTCGATGACACAGGCCACTCGCGGCGTAAGCAGGCCGGCCGATCGAAGTTGATCTCCGGCCGCAAGCGCCCGCCGCGCCCGCGACGAGCCAAGCTTGTGCTTGATCCGATCGCGCCAGTCACGAGGAGGCATCCGCTTGAAGTAATACTCTTGCCCCGTCGCCCCGTCGACTCGACCGCGGAACAGTTGGGAGTAAGTTCCCGCGGCGATCGATTCCAAGGGGGGGAGGCGGCCCTGCCAAAAATCAGCGGCAATTTCGCCCCAGCGTTCATCGCCGGGTTTGTAAAGGACCAGAAGCGTCCCCCTGCCCGAGGGTGCTTTGCGGGAACAGCTTGCCCAGCCGTCCGGATCTCTTGGGGGCATGGTGAATGAATATACCGCTGCAGGGGGGCGCCGACATCATCGGCGGCTTGATTGGAGATGGGCCGCTCGATTAGAACATTCGAATCGCAAATCTGAAGCAACTGGCCTATCGGATACTGGCGCCTCTCCACCGCTCCCAAGCGCTCGGCAAACTGCGTGCGTTGGAGGGAAGATACAGGTCTCCGAAGGAGCGATTCTCCATCCCTTTCGAGTTCCGAGGGAGCGGATTCTTCAAGACCATCGAACCAAAGCAGAATCGAATCGAAATCGATCGCCTTTACGCGGCGGTATGTGCTCTCTCTCCACAGCGTATCCTTGAGATCGGGACGGCGCGCGGAGGCACCTTGTATCTGTGGACCCAGGCGGCGCGACCGGATGCCACCGTGATTAGCGTCGATCTTCCTGGAGGAAGCTTCGGGGGGGCATATCCCGAGTGCCGGATGGCGTTCTATCAGGCATTCGCCCAGCCGAAGCAGCGTCTGCACCTCCTGCGCGCCGACTCCCACTTGCCGGAGACGCTTGAGAGAGTCCGAAATCTCACTGCGGGGGCCTCGATTGACTTTGCCTTCATAGACGGTGACCATACTTATCATGGAGTCAAGCAGGACTTTGAAATGTACGCCCCCCTGGTCCGGCCGGGAGGGTTGATCGCGTTTCATGACATCCTTCCCAGGTCCGACGAACCCGGAATCGAGGTCGATCGATTCTGGAACGAGGTGAAAGTCGGACGCGACGCCTCCGAGTTCATCGGGCCGGAGGGAAGCGGCCGAAAGATCGGGATTGGTCTTCTCCGGGCGAGCTGAAGGGGCAGGCCTACGCCAGGCTCCGAAGGAGCTCCGCGTATCGGATCGAGAGCCTTCGAATATCGTAGCCCTCTTCGATGGTCGCTCGGGCCGCGGACCCCAGAGTCTTGCGGAGGTCGAGGGAATCCGACAGCCGCCGCACCAACAAGAGCCAGGCGCCGGGCGACTCAGCCAAGACGCCGTTGACGTTGTTTCGAATGATGCGCCGAACGCAGGTCACGTCGCTTCCGACGACCGGAAGATATGAGGCCATGTAAGCCACTAGCTTTCCGGGCGACTTGCCCCTTGTCCAATCGTCATCGGGGTACGGAGCGAGGGCCACGTCGAAGGAGTGGAGGTCGGCGACCTCTTCATCCTCATGAAAGGGCTTTTGATGAACGGAGGCTCCATCGACCTCGATCGGTTTATCCGAGACGATTTTCAATTGAAGGGCCGGGTTCGATCCGAGCAGTTCCGCCAAGACCGGTTTGAGGGGGCTGAAATAGGGATGATTCGCCGGAGAGCCCATCCAGCCGATCGTGATCCTCTCGCCGGGCTCGCGCCTCCACTCCCGTCTGGCGGGCCAGCGGGACAAATCAACGGCGATCGGCAAGACGCTTACGCGAGATTCCGAGGTGTGCTCGCGCGCCGCCGCCGCTAGGTAATCGTTGGCCGCGATGACATGGTCCGCGGCCTTGACGATAGCGGCAAATCGCCCGCGGCGGGATCGGGAGGCGGATACCCCGGACTCTGATCTCGACAGGAATACGGCGTCGTCAAAATCGTAAACTACACGGCGGGCGCGCTTTCGGAGCATCCTGACCCAAAGAGAAGAGAGCAGCCTCTTTTGAACAAAGACTATTTCCTCTTCTCCGAGTCCTCGAAGCTGCTTGCGACGGGCGAGGATTCCGGATTCGAGCGGTGTCACGGTGCACCGGATTCCAAGTTCGTGCAGATGGGGGACGAGCTGCTGAACGCGGAACCTCGTGCTAGGCGTAGCTGGGCTATGGGTCAGGAACCGAACGTGGATCGCGCGCGTCAATGGTGGTTCTGGCGAGTATACGCCGGTTCCGGGGTCCGGTCCAGACGCGAGGGACGCTCAGACGCCCATCCGCGAGGCATGTAAGAAAATCGCGTTCCCCCATGCCAGGGCCCCCCGTCCGTCCGCTCTCGGTTTGTACAGACCGAACAGGGTGAACCCCGACTCCCGGAGAAGAAGGTCGATCTCGCTGTAAATCGCTCCCCCTTCGTATAGGGGATTGAACAGGACCTCGGTGTAGACCAGCAGGGTTTGGCCGCGGAGCGTTTCCTCGGCTCCACGCAGGGCGGCCGCCTCGGCTCCTTGGATGTCGAACTTCATGAGCTCGATGGCCGGATTTCCGTGCTCGCGCCTCCACGGGTCCAGCCGAACGCTTTCGACCTCAATGTCGCGTGTCACCACGCTCTGTTTTCGGCTCAATTCGTGCATCCGGCCCGTCGGCGTAAAGAGAGATGTGGAACCCGGCGATTGCGTGAGGTGGAGCGTCAGCCGACCCGCGCGGTCCGAGAGGGCGCAGAATTGGGGGCGAAATCGCGGTTCGGCGCGGGCGAGACGTTCCAAGGTCTCACGATAGGTGGGGTGAGGCTCGAAACCGAAAACGTTGGCCTGGGGAAAGAGCTTCAAGAGCTTCCGAGAGATTCGGCCATTGCTTGCCCCGGCGTCGAGTATCCCCGAAACCGACCGGCCCTTGAGGAGTCTTGCGATGGCGTCGTAGGGTTCATCAAGAGAAACCAGGCTTCCCTTGCCGCGGAACACGGTATTCCGCAAGAGGCTCCGCCAGCGTCGCCCCATCTCAAGCGCTCACGCGGTCTGGGCCCTGCGCTCCTTGGCCGCCTGTCCCAGGTCGTGCTCGGTCATGATTTGGACGAGCTCGTCAAACCGGACCGTGGGCTTCCATCCGAGGGATCGCCGGGCTTTTGCGGCGTCCGCCTGGAGCAGTTCGACCTCGGTCGGCCGAAAGTACTTTGGATCGACCGCTACGAGAACTCGGCCGTCCGGCCCGATACCCTGTTCGTCTGCCCCTTTGCTTCTCCAGCGGATCGGAAGCTTGGCATGCTCGAAAGCCCGCTCGCAGAATTCGCGGACGGTTCGGCAGTCCCCCGTGCCGATTACGTAATCCTCCGGGCGGTCCGCCTGGAGCATCCGCCACATCGCGTCCACATAGTCAGGCGCATATCCCCAGTCGCGCCTCGCGTTGAGATTCCCCAAGAATAGCCGATCCTGCAGGCCGTGAACAATCCTTCCCACCGCGCGGGTGATTTTTCGGGTCACAAAGGTCTCGCCGCGTCTTGGCGACTCGTGATTGAACAGGACGCCGTTCACGGCGAACATTCCGTAGGCCTCGCGGTAGTTTCGAGTGATGTAGTAGGAGTATGCTTTGGCCGCCCCGTAGGGGCTGCGAGGATAGAAGGGGGTCTGCTCGTTCTGAGGGGCGTTGCCGACCCCCCCGAAGAGCTCCGAGGAGGAAGCCTGATAAAATCGGACCGCCCGGGAAAGGTCGAGCTCTCGAATCGCTTCGAGCATTCTGATGGTCCCGACGCCGGTGACCTCCGCCGTGTATTCGGGCACTTCGAAGGAGACCTTGACGTGAGACTGGGCGCCGAGGTTGTAGATCTCGTGGGGCCGGACGGTCTTGAGAATCTGATTGACCGAGGAGGCATCGTTCAGATCGCCATAGACGAGCCGCAAACGGACGTCCGGTTCGTGCGGATCCTGATAGATGTGGTCGATGCGGCCGGTGTTGAAGGACGACGACCGGCGGATCATCCCCCAAACCTCGTATCCCTTCGAAAGCAGGAGCTCGGCCAGGTACGAGCCGTCCTGGCCCGTGATCCCGGTGATGAGCGCCTTCTTCCCGTTCCGATCAGGCCAGCGCGGCACGTTCGGACCTCCCCTGAATCGCTTCCTTGTAATTCTGACGGAACCAGTCGTAGGTGGATCGGAGGCCTTCATCCAGACGGATCCTCGCTTGCCATCCAAGCTCCTTCATCCGGCTTACGTCCAGCAGCTTGCGCGGCATGCCGTCCGGCTTTGTGGAATCGAAACGAATCTGTACCGTTGGGGCGACCAGCTTCTGGATCTTCTCGGCCAGCGTCCGAATCGAGACCTCCTCGCCGGACCCGACATTGATGTGCTGCTCGCCGTCGTAGTGTCGCATCAGGAACAGGCACGCATCGGCCAGGTCGTCCACATGGAGAAACTCGCGTCGAGGCGTTCCGGTCCCCCATACCATCACGGAATCACGGGATTCCAGTCTGGCTTCGTGGAACCGGCGCATTAAGGCGGGGAGGACGTGGGCATTCTCGGGGTGGAAGTTATCGCCGGGACCATAGAGGTTCGTGGGCATGGCCGAAATGAAATCGGCGCCGTGCTGCTTGCGAAACGCCTTGCACATCTCGATGCCGGCGATCTTGGCGATGGCGTAGGCCTCATTGGTGGGCTCAAGAGGGCCGGTCAACAGGTGCTCCTCACGCATCGGCTGCGGGCAGTCGCGGGGGTAGATGCACGAGCTGCCGAGGTAGAGGAGCTTTCGGGTCCCGTGCCGATGGGCCGCCGGTATCGCCGCGGCGTGGATCATGAGGTTGTCATGAAGGAACTCGGCCGGCCGCGTCGAGTTGGGAATGATCCCGCCGACGGTTCCCGCCGAGAGAAACGCTGCCTCGGGTCTGTTTCGCTTGAACCAGGCATCGACCGCGGCGGGGTCTCGCAGATCCAGTTCGCTTCGGAGCGGCGCCAAAATGCGCTGGAACCCCTCCTTTTTGAGCCGTCGGAGGATCGCGGAGCCGACCAGCCCTCGGGCGCCCGCGACAAAAACGGAGGTGCGGGAATCGATCATGGCCTTGGGGCCTATCGTAGGCGACCCTCGACAGGATTTCACGCATCCGATTGGAGCGGGATTAGAATGGTCGGGCTGTGGAATTTGTGGCCTACAACGGCGGCGGGTTTTCAGGGGTTGTCGCGCCAAGATGGAAGGAGGTCATCGAAAGGTGGCAGCTCGGCGCGCGGACGATCAGGACTCGGCCGCAGAGGGAAATTCTCCGGCTCGAGGCCGGCTTGATCGCGAAAGTCTACTTCAACATTCCAGGGCTTTTCGGGAGGCTTTTCCCGGTCGGAGGTTGGCAGGCGAGCCGGGAATTCACGAACCTGGTTTCGGCCGCCAGAAGGGGAATTCCTGTTCCTGAGGCTGCAGGCTTGATTCGAGACCGTTCGAGGGGTGTGGTGTTCGTCGAGGAGATGTCCGGGAGCCGAACCTTGGAAGCAGTGTTAGAGTTCGAAAGACGGATGCCGAAGGCGCGCGCCGAACTGCTGACGGCCGTCGGCACATCGATGAAGGCGGCGATGGAATCGGGGTTGTATCACCCGGACCTTCATGCCGGAAACCTCCTCATCAGGGGTGATTCAATCTGGTACGTCGACCTGCCTGCGGCCCGCGTGATGACGAAGGCGGTCGCTGGGGATCACCGGCTCAGGATGCTTTCGGCCATGGCGGGTTCGCTGGAACGGATCGTGAATCTCACGGACCTGGCTCGACTCTTCCAAGCAGCCAGCTGCACGTCGCATCGGGAGTGGCGATCGATTTGCGACCTGATCTCCCGCATGCGCGCCCGGCATGCGGCGAGCCGGGCCCGCCATTCGCTCCGTGGAGGCGCGGACTGCAAGCGCACCGCCATGGAGGGATGGACCGTTGTCGCGCGTCGGCATGTGAACCCGGGCGACGTCAGTCGTGCGCTTCAGGGGGCCCAGGTCATCCCTCGCCGCCGCGCCGAACGACTGTGGAATGCCGCCATGCAGCTAAAGTACCGGCTTGTCCCGGGGAGAGACTTCGACCTGATCGCCTGGCGAAGAAACGGAGCCATGCTCGTTCCGACCGAGTCGAGGGATTCAAGATCGTTGGACGAGTTCCTGTCCACGGATTGGAAGCGGCTTGATTCCACCCGTCGACGCGACGCGATCCTGCGATGTGCCGCATTCTTGCGCCGAACGCACGAATTAGGCGTGGGCGGGATTGGTGAGCTCCGGGTCGAGGATCGACCCGACGGACGCAGCGGTTTGTGGATCTCAGGGCTCGACGATCTCAGGTTCTATGCCAAGGCGCCGTTTCGAGTGCGACGGAAGGACCTCCACTGCCTCGCCGATCGATACGGCGTGCAATTGTCCAGGACGGAACGGCTTCGGTTCCAGCGCGCTTACGGACTGACGGCTGATCGCTGATCGCTGACGGCTGTTACGTCCCTTCCTGCCAGCTCGTCAGGTACCGCTTCTGCTCGTCCGTCAGCTCGTCGATCGAAACGCCCATCGTCTTGAGCTTGAGGCGGGCGATCCACTGCTCGATCTCGCCGGGCACGGCATGAACCTTCGGCGCGAGCTTGCCGCGCTGCTTCAACGCGTGCTCGGTCGTCAGCGCCTGCGTCGCGAAGGACATGTCCATCACCTCGGCGGGGTGGCCTTCGGCGCACGCCAGGTTGACGAGCCGTCCCTCCGCGAGGACGAAGATCGAGCGCCCGTCCTTGAGCTGGAACTCGTCCACGTTGGGGCGGATTTGCTTCTTGACGTTCTTGGAGAGCTCCGCCAGCGCTCCCAGGTCGAGCTCGACGTTGAAGTGGCCCGAGTTGCACACGATCGCGCC
>Ga0187893_10013720_pt1 | contig 11209 bp, 6 predicted proteins | sample MA1701074metaG_FD_139574 | JGI IMG/M metagenome (GOLD analysis project Ga0187893, IMG submission 139574) | White microbial mat communities from a basaltic lava cave in the Kipuka Kanohina Cave System on the Island of Hawaii, USA - MA170107-4 metaG ...
GCTCGCCGCCGAGATCCGGGACTTCGTGGTCCAGTCGGTCTCGGTCACCGGCGGCCACCTCGGCTCCAACCTCGGGGTGGTGGAGCTGACCCTGGCCCTGCACCGGGTGTTCGACTCGCCCCGCGACATCCTGCTCTGGGACACCGGGCACCAGGCCTACGTGCACAAGATCGTCACCGGGCGCCGTGGGGCGTTCGGCACCCTGCGCCAGGCCGGGGGCCTCTCCGGCTACCCGTCGCGGGCGGAGTCGGTCCACGACTGGATCGAGAACAGCCATGCGTCCACGGCCCTGTCCTACGCCCACGGGCTGGCCACCGCGCTGCACCAGGCCGGCGAGGACGTCCATCGCCGGGTGGTGGCCGTGGTGGGGGACGGGTCCATGACCGGGGGCATGGCCTACGAGGCCCTCAACAACCTCGGCCACAGCGGGCGCCGGGTGGTCATCGTCCTCAACGACAACGGCCGCTCCTACGCCCCCACGGTCTCCCGCCTCGTCGCCGGCGTGACCCGCCTGCGGCTCAACCCTGCCTACGTCCGCAATCGGGCCCGGCTCCAGCGTGTGCTCCGGGGCGTGCCCGGCATCGGCGGCCACCTGGAGAAGGGCATGGAGGGCATGCGGGCCGCCCTGCGGGAGGCGGTGATGGAGCCCGACGGCTTCTTCGAGACCCTGGGCATCCGCTACGTGGGCCCGGTGGACGGCCACGACATCGCCGGCCTCGAGCGGGTCCTGGCCCAGGCCGCCGACCACGACGGGCCCATCGTCGTCCACGCCCTCACCGAGAAGGGCATCGGCTACGGGCCGGCCGAGGACGACGAGGAGAAGTGCCTCCACGACGCCCCCCGCTTCGACCCCGTCACCGGGCCTCCGCCGTGGGCCCCGGCCGGCTACACCCAGACCTTCGCCGAGGCCCTGGTGGCGGCGGGCGAGCGCGACGAGCGGGTGGTGGCCCTCACCGCCGCCATGCCCGGGCCCACCGGCCTCCTGCCCTTCCAGGCCCGCTTCCCCGACCGCTGCTTCGACGTCGGCATCGCCGAGCAGCACGCCGTGACGGCGGCGGCGGGCATGGCCATGGGCGGGCTCCGGCCGGTCGTGGCCGTGTACTCCACCTTCCTCAGCCGGGCCTTCGACCAGGTCAACCTCGACGTCGGGTTGCACCGGCTGCCCGTGGTCTTCTGCCTCGACCGGGCCGGCATCACCGGTGACGACGGTCCCTCCCACCATGGCGTGGCCGACATGGCCCTGTGCACCAAGGTCCCGGGCATGACCGTGCTGGCCCCGTCGTCGGGTCCCGAGCTCGCCGCCATGCTCGCCACCGCCCTGACCCTCGAAGGCCCGGTGGCCATCCGCTACCCGAAGGGTCCGGCCCGGGTGGGCCCGCCTGCCGTGGGCCGGGGCCTGGCGGCCCGCCGGGTGGTGAGGGGCCGGGACCGCCACTGCGCCATCCTCGCCGTGGGCCGCATGGTGGAGGTGGCCGAGGAGGCGGCAGCAGCCCTCGTGGGGGAAGGCGTGTCCACCACGGTGTGGGACGTGCGCTCGGTGAAGCCCCTCGACCCGGCGATGCTCGCTGACGCCGCCGACCACGAGCTCGTGGTCACCGTGGAGGACGGCATCCGCCAGGGGGGGGCGGGCATGGCCATGGCCGACGCCCTGGGCCAGCACCGGGGCGTGGGGCGCCGGGCCGTGCCCGTGGTGGTGCTCGGGCTCCCCGACGAGTTCATCGTCCAGGGGTCGGCGGGCAAGATCCTCGCCGAGCTGGGCCTCGACGCCGCCGGGGTGGCGGCCTCGGCCCTGGCCGCCTACGCCCGGGTGGCGCCCGAGCGGGCCTGAGGGCTCGGGCGCCGCAGCACCCGCTCGACCTCCTCGAGGGTGGCCGCCGCCCCGGCCACCGTGGGGGCGACGGCCATGGCCCCCACCTTGCCGTGGCCGGGCAGGGCGCCGAGGAGGTGGAGGGTGGCCCCGGCGGCGGCGGCGGGGTCGAAGGCCAGGCCCGAGGCATCGAGGCGGGCGATGGCCTCGGCCGGGGCCAGGCCCTCGAGCTCGGGGTGCTTGAGGTTGTCGCTGGCCACGTAGGCCCGGGGGGTGCCGCCGACCACGAGCTCGCCCCGGTCCACGTCGTAGCGGCCCCCGGTGGCCAGGCGGGCCATCGCGAACGGGTGGGTCGTGCCCCCCATGCGGAGGTTGATCTCGCTGAGGTACACGGCGTTGCCACCCGGCCCGTGGGCGACGAGGAAGTCGATCCCGAACGCCCCCAGCACGCCGGCGTCGGCCAGCGTGCGGCCCACCCGCAGGGCCCGGGCCTGGATGTCGAGGCGGTAGGCGACATCGGCGGGGAAGCGGCACCCGAGGTAGACGTGGCCCCGGGGCCCGCCGAGTACCTGGTCGTGGGTGGAGACGACCTCGACGGCGCCCCCGGGCAGGATCCGGAGCTGGACGCTGGGCGAGACCAGCGGCTCGTCGCAGGCCAGCTCCTCCACGATGGCGCCCTCGGCGGCGATCTTGGCGGCGAAGCTCGCCCACGTCTCCCCGGCGGCGCAGAACTCGGTGGGGGAGCCCTCGGGCGGCCGGTGGCCGGCGTCGAAGCTCACCACGGCGTTGCCCTGGCCCGAGAACCCGTTGTTGAGCTTCACCACCACGGCCCGGGCGTGGGGGGCGTTGGCCCGAACCTTCTCCATGGCCTGGCCCACGGCCTCGAGGTCCCAGAGGTCCTCCTCCCCCGTGAGCACGCCCACGCCGGCCCGGCGGGCCGTCCGCCGAGACCCGGTCTTGGAGCCCAGCCACGCCAGGTCGGGCGGGCAGCCGAAGAGGGGGAGGCCGAGGCGGTCGGCCAGCTCCCGCTCGGCCCCGGTGACGTTGAAGGTGAGCAGGTGGGCCCGCTCGGGGTCGGCGACGAGGGCCCGGATGCGCGCCGTCACCTCGGGCCGATCGAGGAGCTTGGCGCTCAGGGGCCGGGGCCCGTCCTCGCCAGCGGCGACGAGGTGGAGCCGGGCCCGGGCCGAGGCCGGGTCGGGGGTGAAGCCGAGGTAGTAGTCGACCACGGCGGCGTCCACCGTCAGCGAGGTCACGTAGACCATCCGCAGCTCCGGGTCGGCGAGCTGGAGCGCGAGGCAGAGCAGGCGCTCCTCGTAGTGGACGACGCCGGTGATCTTGGCCAGCTCCTCGACCGAGAACGACAGCGAGGGGACGACCACCACCGTCCCCCGGGCCAGGCCCCCCGGGCCCTCGGCGCGGACCCGCTCGACGAAGGCCGCCTGGCGCTCGGCGAAGGGGGAGGTGCTCAGTCGCCGTCGTCCCCGGGGAACGGCCCCACCACCCCGGCGAGAGCCACGTCGATGGCAGCGAGGACGTCGTCGTCGAGGGTGGTGCCCACGGCTCCGGCGTTCTCCCGCACCTGCTCGGGACGGGTGGCGCCCACGATGGCGGCGGTCACGCTCGGCTGGCGGAGCACCCAGGCCAGGGCGAGCTGGGCCATGGTGAGCCCGAGGTCGGCGGCGACGGGCCGCAGGCGATCGACGGCGCTCAGTACCTCGTCGCTGCGGAACCGGCCCATGAACCGCTCGCCGTCGGGCGAGCTTGCCCGGGTGCCCTCCGGCGGCGGCTGGCCGGGGCGGTACTTGCCGGTGAGGGCGCCCTGGGCCAGGGGAGACCAGACGATCTGGCCGATGCCGTGGGCGGCGCAGTAGGGGAAGACGTCCGGCTCCGGCTTGCGCCAGAGCATGGAGTACTCGGGTTGGCTGGAGACGAAGGGCTCCACATCGGCGATGGCCGACGCCGCCGCCATCTGGTCGACGGTCCACTCGCTGAACCCGAGGTAGCGGGCCTTGCCCGACCGCACGAGCTCGGTGAGGGCCCCCATGGTCTCCTCCAGCGCCACGTCGGGGTCGTAGCGGTGGCACTGGTAGAGGTCGACGTAGTCGGTGCGCAGCCGGCGCAGGGAGGCCTCGGACTGCTTGCGGACCTGGGCCGCCGAGAGGCCTCCCTCCCCGTCGATGGGGAAGTAGGCCTTCGTCGCCAGCCGGTAGGTGTGGCGGGGCCGGGAGGCGAGGGCCTCGCCCAGGAACGCCTCGGCGGCACCGGCCCCGTAGACGTTGGCCGTGTCGAAGAGATCGATGCCCACCTCGAAGGCGGCGTCGACGCAGGCCCGGGCCCGCTCCCGATCCACCGACCGGCCGTAGGTGAGCCACGACCCGAGGGCGAGGACCGACACGTCGAGGTCGCTGGCGCCCAGCCGGCGGTGCTCCATCACCGGTTCCACGCCGATGTGCTACCACGGCCCGGCGGCAGGTCCTGCCGTCGGCAGGCGACAGGGCCCGGCGGCAGCTCCTGCCGTCGGCAGGCGACAGGGCCCGGCGGCAGCTCCTGCCGTCGGCAGGCGACAGGGCCCGGGGCCTCAGGGCGCGACCGCCCCCTCGGGCCGGCGAGGGGCCTCGGCGACGGGCGGCTGCCCCGCCCCCTCCACGTCGAAGCGGGGCAGCCACTCGAGCCAGCGGGGGAGGTACCAGTTGCGCCGCCCGAGGAGCTTCATGCTCGCCGGCACGAGCACGGTGCGGACCAGGGTGGCGTCGACGAGCACGGCCACGGCCAGGCCGAAGCCCATCTGCTGGAAGCTCGCCAGCCGACCGGTGGCGAAGCCGCCGAACACCGCCACCATGATGAGGGCGGCCCCGGTGATGATCCGGGCCGTGGTGCGCACGCCGTGGGCCACCGACTCGGTGTTGTCGCCGGTGCGGTCGTAGTGCTCCCGGATCCTCGACAGGAGGAACACGTGGTAGTCCATCGAGAGGCCGAAGAGCACGGAGAAGAGGAAGAGCGGGAGCCAGGCCTCGATGACCTCCACCTGCTGGAGGCCGAGCACCCCGGCGCCCACCCCCTTCTGGCTCACGAGGACGACGAGCCCGTAGGCGGTGGCCACCGAGAGGAGGTTGAGCACGATGGCCTTGAGGGGCACGACCACCGAGCGGAAGGCCACGGTGAGGAGCAGGAACGACAGGCCGAGCACGAAGGCGAAGACGATGGGCATGTAGCGGTCGGTGATGGCGAAGAAGTCGACGTTGAACGCCGTCTCCCCTCCCACCTTCACCTCGGCCGGGCTGCCCTCGCCGAAGGCGGCGGGTACGTAGTCGTCCCGGATGCGCTCGATGGCGGCCACCGCCTCCTCGCTGGCCGGATCGCCCCGCAGGGGGGCCGACACGAGGGTGAGGTCGCCGGCGGGGTTCACCGTCACGGTAGGCACTCCGAGGAAGGGGTCGGCCCTCAGGGCGTCGCCCAGCCGGGCCACGCTGGCGGCCACGCCGGCATCGGCGGCAGGGCCGTCCACGGCGATCTCCACCGGTGAGCTGAGGCCCCCGGCGAAGTCGGCGGCGAGCACGTCGAAGGCCTCCTTGGAGGCGAAGTCCTGGGGCAGGGTGCTCACCCCCGAGAAGCCGGTGCGCATGTCGGCCCACGACGAGGCGGCCACGAGCATGATGCTCACCCCGGCCACGAGGCTCACGACCGGCCGTCGCATGACGGCTCCCGTCACCCGGTCCCAGAACCCCCGCTCGGCCCCCGTGCCGGCCACCGGGGCCCGCCGGACCCGCAGGCGGTTCACCCGGTCGCCCAGCAGCCCGAGCACGGCGGGCAGGAGGGTGAGGGAGGCGGCCACGGCGGCGATCACGGCGAAGATGGCGCCGCCGGCCAGGCTGCGGAAGATCGTGTTGGGGATGAGGAGCATCCCCAACAGGGCGAGGACGACGGTCATCCCGCTGAAGAGCACGGCCCGGCTCGCCGTGGCGCCGGCTACCTCGATGGCGGCGAGCTTGTCCCGGCCCCGGGACCGCTCCTCCCGGTAGCGGGAGACGATGAAGAGCGAGTAGTCGATGCCGACCGCCAGGCCGATCATCGTGATCATGTTCGTCACGAAGAAGGAGAAGCTCACCATCGTGCCCGCCAGGCCCACGAGGCCGAGGGCCACGACGATGGCCCCGATGGCGATGAGGACGGGCAGCACCGCCGCCACCACGGCCCCGAAGACCACGACGAGCACGACGAGGGCGGCGAGGATGCCGATGGACTCCCCGCTGCGGAGATCCTCCTCGGCCACCTGGTTGAAGTCCTCGTTGAGCGTGCCGGGCCCGAAGACGAGGGTCTCGAACCCCTCCTCCGGGTTGGCCTCGAGCACGTCGCGCACCTCGGTGGCCGCCTCCGAGGCGTCGAAGCGCCCGGCGTCGAGGGTGGTGAGCACGAGGGTGGTGTGGCGGTCGGCGGACACGAGGGACTCGTCGCCGGACTCGTAGAAGCTGCCCACGTCGAGGACGTCGCCGCCGAGGCCCCGCAGGGCGGCGGCGACCCGGCCCACGTAGGCCTCGAAGGTGGCGTCGTCCACGGTGGCAGTGGGCGAGCGCACGATGACAACCTCGGTGTCGTGCTCCGGGCCCCGCAGGCGCTGCGCGATGAGGTCGGCGGCCTGCTGGGCCTCGGGGTCGTTCGTGAGGCCGACGTCGGGGGTGAGGGCGCCGCCCAGCAGGGTGGCCACGAGGGTGGCCGAGGCCACGAGCCCCACGACCCAGAGGGCCACGGTCCGCCACGGCCGGGCGCTGGCCGCCCGGGCCAGCGACTGGGGGGACAGGACGTGGGTGGTGCGGGCCATGGTCGCCTCCGGTTCTCGCCTCGTGCCGAGCGGGTGCCGGCCCTGCGGCCCGTACCCCGGCATGCCGTCCCCGGCAGTGCCGTCCCGGCAGTAGTCGTTCCCGGCAGTGTCGTACGTTGTACGTACGAAAGTCAAGGGCCTACCATGGTCCCCATGACCATCGCCGACGACCCCGCTCCCGCTCCTGCCGCTCGGCGTCGGCCCCTCGAGCGCTGGGCGATCCTCGAGGCTGCCGTCGAGCTCGTCGACCGCCACGGGCTCGAGGCGCTGAGCATGCGAGCCCTGGCCGAGGAGCTCGGGGTGGGGACCATGTCGCTCTACCACCACGTGCCGAACAAGGAGGCCCTCCTGGCCGGCATGAACGAGGTGCTCGTCGCCGAGATCGAGGACCCGGGCGGCGACGGCCCCTGGACCGACCGGGCCCTGGCCATGGCCCGTTCCTTCCGCGAGGTCGGGCGGCGCCACCCCCGCTGCGTCCCCCTCCTCGTGAGCCGGCCCTTCTCCTCCGAGGGGTCGTTGCGACCCTGTGAGGTCGCCCTGGCCCTGCTGGCCGAGGGGGGGTTCGATCCCGAGCGGGCCATGCTCGCCTTCCGCACGGTGGTGGCCTACGTGCTGGGCTTCCTCACCATGGAGTCGAGCGGCTTCTTCGCCGACGAGGGCGACGGCCCCCCCGACGACCTCGCCGGCCTCGGCCTGCCCCACCTCGCCGCCGCCGTGCCCTGCCTCGAGCACCTCGATCCCGACACCCAGTTCGAGGCGGGGCTGGCCATGGTCTTCACGGGCGTCGTCACCGGCGGCTGATCCGCCGGGCGGCGTTCACCGCCCCCGTGCACCCGCCCCCGTCGACCGCCCCGTGCACCCGCCCCGTGCACCCGCCGAGGGACGGGTCCGTCAGGCCGAGAGCCAGCGGTGGAACCACGCGGTACTGGCCTCCACCGCCGGGTCGACGTAGGTCCCCACGTCGTAGAGGTCGATGTGGTTCGTCGTGTCGAGCCAGACCAGCTCCTTGGGCTCGCCCGCCCGGGCGAAGGCGGCCTGGGCCCCCTCGGGTGAGCAGTAGGCGTCGGTGCGGCCGTGGACCACGAGCCACGGGGTGGGGGAGATGAACTCGGCGCCAACGGCGAGGTCCACGGTGAGGAGCTCGCGGAGGGTGAGAGCGCTGAGGCGGTTCACCCACCCCGGGCTGGCCGACCGCTCGGTCCCGTAGTAGTCGAAGGGCTCCCGGCCCCCCATGAGCGCCGGTGCTTCGTCGCCCGACACCGCCAGCTGGTACTCGACGGTGCCGGCGGCGTGCTGGCGGGCGGCGGTGGCGGCGGCCTCGGCGAGGATGGCCCGGTAGGCCTCGGCGCCGAAGGCGGCGCGCATGGCGACGGGGTCGTTGTAGCCCCCGGCCACGGTGGCGAGGGCCCGGATGCGGGGGTCGAAGGCGGCGAAGCGCAGGGCGTAGCCGCCGCCCAGGCAGATCCCGCAGGCGCCGAGCCGCCCGGGGTCCACGGCCGGGTGGCCGGCGAGGAAGCTCGTGGCGTCGGTGAGGTCGGCGAGCTTGCCGGCCGCGTCCTCGTGCTGGCGAGGCTCACCCTCGCTGGCTCCGAAGTTCCGGTGGTCGAAGGCCAGGGTGGCGAACCCGGCCTCGGCCAGGCGAGCCCCGTAGAGGCCCGTGACCTGCTCCTTCACGCCGGAAAGGGGGCCGGAGAAGACGATGCCGGCCACGGGGTGGCCAGGGCCGGCGCCGTCGGGCAGCCGGAGCTCACCCGAGAGGCGGGGACCTGTGCCGGCCCCGGTGGCGATGGTCACGGCCTCGGTGCGCACCCTCCCATCCTCCCATGCGCCAGGGGGCGGGACGAGGGGCCGGGACGACATCCCCGTGGCTGTCACTCGCCGTGCCTACATTGGGACCGATGGGCGAGCGACGGCCGTGGCGGAGGGTGGACGGCGACCTCTTCCGCTTCACCACCAGCGACCTGAGAGAGGTGCACGTGGCGGTCATGAGCGCCCTGGACGCCGCCGCCGTGCTCTCGCCCGCCCTCGACCTCGACGAGGTGCGCGCTGCGCTGGTCGCCGCCGGGTGGGACGAGCCCATCACCGACGAGGCCCTCCACCGGGTGCTGGACAGCCTCGTCGGGTGGCGCCTCCTCGAGGCCACCCAGGACCATGGCGCCCGCTATGCCACGCCCGAGGAGTTCGAGCGCAAGAACCTCCAGTGGTCGCTGACCCAGCGAGGTGAGTCGGCCATCGCCGGGGTGCTCCACACGCTCGACTCGCTGCGCCATGCGGTAGGGCTCCAGCCGGCACTGCTCGACGCCGCCGGCGACGCTCTCACCGACATCGCCGAGCTCCTCGGCGATCCTCCCACGCGCGAGCACGATGGCCGCCTCCACCTCCGCCTCTCCGACGTCGAGCACCACCTCGCCTCGCTCGTCCACAGCGTCCGGCAGTTCAACGGTCACCTCCAGCGCCTCCTGCGCGACGACGCCGCCGACGACGCCGTCTTCCTCGACGTGAAGCGTCGTACCGTCACCTACCTCGAGGAGTACGTCGAGGGCGTCGAGAGAGCCAAGCGGCGGCTCCGGGCCGGCATCGACCGGGTCGAGGCATGCGGCCTGGCCGGCCTCTTCGACCGGGCTCTCCAGGGTGCCAACCTGGCGCCCGTCGGGGGCGTGGATCCCGGCCCGGAGTGGCTCGCCGAGCGGACCCGGCGCTGGGAGGCCCTGCGGGCGTGGTTCGCCGGCACCCCCGAGGCCCGAGCCCAGATCGACGGCCTCGTCGGCATCGCCCGGACCGCCATCCTCGAGCTGCTGCGCGTGCTCGAGCGCCGTTGGGACAGCCGGCGCCGGTCGGCCTCGGTGGCCAGCGACTTCCGCCGCCTGGCCGCCCTCTTCTCCGCCGCCCCCGGTGATGACGAGGCCCACCGGCTGTTCTGTGCCGCCTTCGGTACCTGGCCGTCGCGCCACGCCCACCTCCCGTCACTCGACGGCGAGGCCCGGGCGCCGGCCACGTCGTGGGCCAGCGCCGAGCCCGTCGAGGTGGCCCCCTCGTTGCGCACGACGGGCACGGTCACCAACCGGGGCCGGGTCCGGCCCGTCGCCGACCCCGGGGCCATCCGCCTGGCCCGCCTCCGGGCCGAGGCGGAGGCGCTGGCGGCGAGCGACGAGCTCCGGGCCGCGCTCGTCACCGGGGGCACCGTCCGCCTCGGCTCGTTCGGCACCCTCGACGGCGGCGCCTTCGGGGAGCTGCTCACCCTGCTGGCCGCCGGGCTCGAGGCGAGGGCCGGTACCGACGGCGTGCGCCGGGCCATCTCCGTCGACGGCCGGGTCGAGGTGGCGCTCGCCGACCCCGGCGACGGGCGGACGGCGGTCCTGCTCACCGGGGACGGCACCCTACGGGGACCCGACCTGCTCGTGTCGATCACCCTCGTCGGCGGGGCCGGGGCCGCCGGCACCGAGGCCCCCGAGGCCGGCCATGGCTGAGGCCACCCTCGAGGCCTCGCTGGCCACCGAGAGGGCGGTCGCGGTGCGTACCCTGCTGCGCCACCCGTTCCTCCACCGGGGCGCCGATGCCGAGGGCTTCCGCCTCGTGGTGCGCCACCGGGGCTGGCTCGAGGCCTGGTTCGAGACCACCTGCGGCTGGCCCCTGGCCGTCGACGTCACCGGCGGGTTCGCCCGCCTCCGCAAGCGGGCCAGCACCCTCGGCGATCGCCGGCCCCTCCTGCGCACGAGAGGCTCGGGGGGGCCCTTCGACCGTCGGCGCTACCAGCTCCTGTGCCTCGTCGCTGCCGAGCTCGTGCGCCACCCGGTGACCACCGTCGGGCTCCTGGCCGCTGCGGTATCGGCCGAGGCCGCCCTCGACACCACCCGCCACGCCGAGCGCGCCGCCTTCGTCGACGCCGTGTGCGCCCTCATGGCCTGGGGGGCCCTGGCGGCCTCGGCCGGCGACGTCGAGGGCTTCGTGGACGACGCGGGGCTGAACGCGCTCCTCACCGCCGACACCGCCCGCCTCCACCACCTCCTGGCCTCGGCCCGGGCCCCGAGCGCCCTGGCTGGCGACATCACCCCCGAAGGCGCCATCGAGGCGCTCGCCGCCGAGCCCCGCTACGCCGCCGCCGTCGAGGCCGGGGCCGAGGCCGACGACGAGCAACGGCTCCGCTGGCTCCGCCACACGCTGGCCCGGCGGCTGCTCGACGACCCCGCCCTCCACCTCGAGGACCTGTCGCCGGCCGAGGCTGACTACCTTGCCAACCCCGCCGGGCGACGCTGGCTGCGGGAGCGGGCCGCCGAGGCCGGCTTCGAGCTCGAGGAGCGGGTCGAGGGCATCGTGGCCGTCGATCCCGACGCCATCGCCACCGACCGGCTCTTCCCGGCGCCCCAGGGCAACGCCCACCAGCTCGCCCTGATCCTCGTCGACCACCTCCTGAGCCCGAACCCGGGCGACGGGGCCCGCCGGCCGTGCACCCGCAGCCCCGGCGAGCTCAGGGCCGCCGTCGACGCCGTCCTCGACCGCTTCGCGGGGTGGGCCCGCGCCCACCGGGCCGAGGGCGGGCCCGACCGCCTCCTGGCCGAGGCCGCCGAGGTCCTCGTCGACCTCGA
>Ga0187893_10013721_pt1 | contig 11208 bp, 6 predicted proteins | sample MA1701074metaG_FD_139574 | JGI IMG/M metagenome (GOLD analysis project Ga0187893, IMG submission 139574) | White microbial mat communities from a basaltic lava cave in the Kipuka Kanohina Cave System on the Island of Hawaii, USA - MA170107-4 metaG ...
CCAGCATCAGATTCGCAACGTTCGCGCAGGCAATCAGCACGAAAGCCGTTACCGACCCCAGAAGCATCCACAGCGCGAGCCGGTATTCTCGAGTCTGCTGGTCGCGCAGGGTCGCGACTCGGAGCCGGACGACTTTTCGGAAATCGGCCGGCACTTGGTCCACGAACCTCCGGAACAACGGCGCGAGTTCGCTAGCGGCTGAAGCGGGCGTGCTGCCAGAGCGCAACCGGCCAATCACACGGACTAGCCGTTGATTCTGTGATCCTCGCCTGAGTTTCTGAGGCACCAGCAGATCCGCTGACACAAGAGTCGGGGTTTCAAAGTCCTGTGGCAGCACGCCGATGATTCGAGTCGATTTACCGTCAAGGATGATTTGCCTTCCGATAGCACTGCGCGCCGCGGCAAAGTGCGACCTCCACAGGCCGAAAGAGACAAGCGCTACAGGTTCAGCCTCTGGCTGGTCCTCTTCTCTAGTGAAGTTGCGCCCAATCACCGGCATGACGCCCAAGGTAGGAAGGAAGCCGGAATCCACGAGACCACAGTTGAGTCGCTCGGGTGAATCGCTCCCTAGATCGCAGGCACTCACGCCACTCCACGAAGTAAATGCGGCTAAGGCAGTCTGCGACGATTGCCATTCCTGGTAGGTTCCCGCAAAGAACCAATCCTGTGTGCTAATTAGCGGCGCGACCACTCCCACCGAAACTAGCCGATCGCCCTGAAAATACGGCAACGGCCGAAACAAGCTTCGATCTACGACACTGAACACCGCGGTCGCACAGCCGACGGCAAGCAGAATCGTAGCTAACGCTGTGACGGCAAACCGGCTGTCCCGCTTGAGGCGGCGCACGGTATAAAGAAGGTCGTTGAGCATAAGTAACAGTAGGTGACAAGTGACGAGTGACCAGCAGAAGCAACTCTCAGGGTGCCGCCAGTTTGCGGCGAAGAGCGTTCAAGCATCTCCCTTAGCTCTTCCATCAGTTCAAGCACTCGGGAACAGAACCCGAGAGTGAAGCCCAAGCGCAGTTGAGTCTCCAATTCCGCTAACGAGCCTTCTGCATGAGAAATGAACTGAATAAATTCTCCCGTGGTGTGTCGTGCCTGTCCTTCCGCGAGGTTGGATGGAACGGACACGGCAGCCCGACGCATCTGAGAGACGAGTCCAAATCGTTCGTCAGAGGGGAAGTTCCGAGTCAGCGAATAAATCCGCTGGGCCAACGCCATGCCGCGCTGCCAGACGAGCAAGTCTTTGAAGTTTCCAGGCACCTTTGCAGTTGCGCCTTCCATGACGTTCTTCTCTTGTCACTTGTCACTCGTCACTCGCCACTCATCACTCATACCGCAGCGCGATCATCGGGTCTACTTTCGTCGCCCGCCGGGCCGGAAGCCAGCAGGCCAGCAATGCGACGACGGTGAGTAACGACACGATCACAACAAACGTCAGCGGATCGGTCGCGCTTACGCCGAACAGCAGGGTCTTCATTAATTGGGTTAACGCCACCGACGCGACCAAGCCCAGTACCACGCCGCTGAACGCCAGCTTCATTCCCTGCCCAATCACCAGTTTCAGCACATCGCTTAACTGCGCGCCGAGCGCCATCCGAACGCCGATTTCGCGCGTGCGCTGTGCGACTGCGTACGACATCAAGCCGTAGATCCCGAGGCTGGCGAGCGCGAGCGCAACGATGGCGAAAACGGTCAGCAACAGCATGGAGAAACGCCGGGGGGAGACCGATTGCGCCAGCGTCTGTTCCATCGTGCGCACGTTGAAGACCGCCTGATCTCTATTCAACGCCGCCACCTCATTGCGCACTGCAGAAGCGAGGCTCATCGGTTCAACCTCGGTGCGCGTCAGCAGGTTGATGCGCCGGACATAGCCCGGCAGTCGCTCCACAGGGATCTGATTGAAGTTGAAGTAGAACTGCGCCGGGGCCGGTCCCTGTGCGTCCAGGCTGTTCGGTTCGGCGTGCCGGACGATGCCGACAATCTCTACGCCGGGCACGTCGGCAGACGGCTTCAACCGGTGGCCAAGCGGGTTCTCGTTGGGAAAGAACCGCCGTGCGAGAACTTCATCAATGATGGCGACCGGCGGGGTAGCCGGCGTCTCCTCTGCAGTGAAGAGACGGCCGTTGATCAGCTCAATTCCCATCGTCTGGAAGTATGCGGGACTGACGTGGTAGCGCAGTCCCGAAGGTTTGTTCTCGGTCTCCGCTCGGCCCTCAATGAGGAACGCGGGGAAATTCGTCGATCCAAAAGGAATCCCGTTCGAAACCGCGACCGATACAACACCGGGAAGACTGCGCACGTTTTGTTGCAACTGTTCGAAGAAGTTCGCAACCTGCTGACCGGCGGGGTTGTTCACGGAGACTTGCATGGTGAGCAGGTTCTGGGCCTTGAAGCCCGGGTCAACCTGTAGCACACGCCGAAAGCTTTGGATGAGCAAACCTGCACCCACCAGCAGCGTCAGCGTCAGGGCGACTTCGCCCACCACCAAGACACTGCGCAGCCGCTGGCGGCACCCGGATGAACCCCTGTCTCCTTCCTTCAGCCCTTCTGTCAGATTCGGACGGGAAGCTTGCAACGCCGGAGCCAGGCCGAAGAGTAAAGCAGTCAGGAGCGAGACGGCGAGCGTGAAGACCAGCACCGGCAGGTCCAGCTGAGCCTCCTGCAGGCGCGGGATGCCAACAGGCAACCGGGTAGTGGCCAGACTCACGCCCCAGAACGCGAGCACGATTCCCAACCCGGCGCCCAGCCCGGCCAACAGGACGCTCTCGGCCAGCAGTTGACGAACCAGCGCGGAGCGGCTGGCGCCAAGCGCCACGCGTACTGACATCTCCTTCTGCCGCGCCGACGAGCGGACAAGCAGGAGATTTGCGACATTCGCACAGGCGATCAACAGAACCAGGCCGACCGCGCCCAGCAAAACCAATAGCGGCTGCCGCACGTTGCCGACAATGCTTTCGTGCAGGGGTGTGAGGAGCACGCGCCTGCCTTTGTTGGTCTGCGGATACTGTTGTTCCAGTCGCGCGGCAACCAGATTCAGATCCGCCTCCGCCTGCTCCTGCGATACACCCGGTTTCAAACGCGCGACGACTCCAGTTCCCGGATCACTGCCCCGGTTCTTGAAGCGTTCTGCCGAGAGACCGATGGGCACAGTGACATCTGCTTCCATCCCAAACTGGAAATTCGCTGGGGCAATCCCAACAACGGTGAAGCTTTGGGTGTTGAGTGTGAGCTGTTTCCCGAGGATATCTGGATCACCGCCGAACCTGCGCTGCCAGAGTCCGTAACTCAGGATGGCCACTGGAGTCGCTCCCGGACTGTCTTCCTCCGGCAGAAAGTCGCGTCCGAACAGCGGCTCGATGCCAAGAGTAGAGAAAAATTCCGCTGAGACGAGCCGCCCCTGCAGACGTTCCGGCTCGCCTGAGCCTGTGAAGTTGAAGCTTTCGCTCCCCCGCACAGCCGCCATTGAATCGAAGGCGGTGTTCTGGGCACGCCAATCCACGAAATTAGGATAGGACGGCGAGAAGCCCCCAAGCCCGGAAATACGCTCCTGCACGTTCACCAGGCGTTCGGGCGCTCTGTACGGAAACGGCCGCAGGAGTACCGCATTGACTATGCTGAAGATCGTCGTGTTCGCGCCGATGCCGAGCGCAATCGTGAGTACGGCCACGGCTGTGAAGCCCGGGTTCTTAAGGAGTTGACGGAAAGCAGTGCGAAGGTCGTTGACCATAGTAGGTTCCGGGTGCTAGGTTTCAGGTTCCAGTTCCAGGGGATTCAGGTGGTCACTTTCGCTTCGGCTTCAACTCGCCACTCGCCACTAACCACTCGCTACTTGTATCGCCGTGGTTCGTGGCTCGGGCCAACTCGAATCCCGAATCACGGCATTATTCACACCTCATCGCCACCATCGGGTCAACCCTGGTTGCCCGGCGGGCTGGGATGTAGCATGCCAGCAGCGCGGCCGCAACCAGGAGCAGTATGACTCCGGCGAAGGTCGGCGGATCGGTAGGCGTCACGCCAAACAACAGGGACTCCATGGTGCGTGTGAGGGCCAGCGACCCGGCAACCCCGATAGCGAGGCCAACGAAGAGGGTGCGCAATCCCTGGCACAGGATCATTCTAAGGACGTCCCGGGGGCTCGCGCCGAGGGCCACACGCACGCCAATCTCGCGTGTTCGGCGGCTGACTGAATAAGCCATTACGCCGAATACGCCTGATGTGGCGAGCAGCAGCGCGACGATGCCGAAAAACCCGATGAGAATCAGATTGAATCTGCGCGAACCTAGCGAAGCAGAATAGACCTGCGAGAAAGTGCGAAACCTCGCCGGAATCTCCGGGTTGAGCTCCTGCAGTATTCCGCGCGCTGCCGAAGTGACCAATTGCGTGGGGGCGTCGTTCAGTATTGTAACGGTGATCGTAGCGCGCGGCCGTTGAAACAAATTGACATAGACGGTTGGACGCGGCGGCAGATCCAGACCGTAATAGCGAACGTCGCCGACGATCCCGACGATGGTCAGCAAGCGTACGTCGCCGTCCATGTTTCCAAATTGAATAGTGCGCCCGATGGGATCCTGGCCAGGCCAGCGGAAGCGAGCAAGCGAGGCGCTGACCACGGCAGCGTGCTCAGCATCCGGGCCATCGCGTTCGTCGAAGACGCGTCCTCGAATGAGGGGAATTCCGAGGACCTGAAAGTATCCATCCGTGGCGACGCAGAAATCTGCCACGCCAGTGCGCTCCTTTTGGTGAAACAGAGAATCGAAACCATCGAGGGTCTCGGGAACCTCGTTCTGCGTCATGAGGAGAAACATGCCGTCGGGAAGACCGCCATCCATCGGCAGGCCGCTCGTAGCACCAACCTTGCGTATACCGGGAATTTGTTTGAGGCGGCCGATCAGGTTACCAAAGAAATTCGCCTGACCTACCCTTGCTTTCGCATCGTCCCACCTCACCCATGGGAGCGAAACGTCCATGGTGACGATTTTGTCCACGCGGAACCCAGCATTCACTTCGAGCACCTTCATCAGGCTGCGCCCTAGCAATCCCGCTCCGACCACGAGAACCAGCGTGATGGCGATCTGCGCCGCCACGATTGCCCGGCCAATGCGCTGGCTGCGTTGAGAACCCGCTTCTCCACGTGCACCTTTCACGAGGCCCTTGCGCAGGTCGCCGGATGTCGCCCGCGCGGCGGTGAACACTCCCAGTCCCGCGGCAACTGCGGTAGAGAGCAGGAACGCAAACGCAAGGACTGGAATACTGATTGAGACGCTGTCTAATCGCGGCAGATTTGCCGGCGCCAGCGCCACCAATCCCGCTACGCCCCAGAACGCTCCCAGTACGCCGAGGCCGCCACCTACCAGCGAAAGGAGAAGCGCTTCGGTAAGAAATTGACGGATCAACCGTCCGCGTGCCGCGCCAAGCGCGCTGCGAACGGCGAGCTCACGCTCTCTCACCGAGGCTTGCGCGAGCAGCAGGTTTGCCACGTTTGCACACGCAACCAGGAGAAGAAATCCCACTGCTCCGAGGAGGAGCAGCAGCGGCGCGCGAACCTTGCCGGTTATGGAGTCCCGCAAGGGGACGACAATTCCATCCTTGAGCAGATAATCGCTTTGCTCAGTCGAGGACTCGTGAATGCGGCGAGCGATCGCGCTGATATCTTCATTCGCCTGCTTGACAGTCACACCGTCGCGGAGGCGCCCCAGTGCATAGTAGTTGTGCGCGGTCCTGCTCGGATTCTCGCCGTCAAGATCGGAGGGCAGCCATAAGCCCACGTCTGGCGGGAACTGAAACCCGGGCGGGAGCACGCCGATAACGGAGAAAACCACACTATCGATCTTTAGGTGCGACTGCGAAAGGTCCGGAGACGACTCGAGATACTGCTTCCAATATCCATGGCTGACTAGAACGACCGAGGGAGCCCCTTTCTTGTTTTCGCCGGCATCGAAGCCCCGCCCAATAATCGGCTGAACACCGAAGACCCTGAAAAAGTCATGCGACACGCCTGCAACCGTCGCGCGCGTCGCCTGCGAAGCGCCTGAAACGGATGCGATGTAGGAATGGTACTTTGCCAGCGCCTCGAAGCTGCGGTTTTGATCTCGAAAGTCGTTGAAGTTTGGGTCCGCGAGACGGGACCACGTGCCGCCGGAGTTGATCTCGAAGACAGCCATGATCCGGTTCGGCTCAGTATATGGCAGAGGCCGCAGCAATACGCCGTATACAACGCTGAAGATCGCCGTGTTCGCACCAATGCCGAGCGCAATCGTGAGTACGGCCACGGCCGCGAAGCCCGGGTTCTTAAGGAGTTGACGGAAAGCGTAACGAAGGTCGTGGTACATAAACAGTGACGAGTGAATAATGGCGAGTGACGAGATGCTTGTTTCCGACTTGCGGTCGCGGGTTCCTCTCTGTTGGTCAAGTGACGAGCTGCCAAAGTTGTCAGCCAGCGGCCAACTCGGCACTCGTCACTCGTATTTCACCAGTGGATCGACCTTGGCAGTCCGGCTCGCCGCTGCGTATAATGGTCTAACATAAGCCTGAGGTTTCTAAATGGCACAGAGTTCCATCGACAAACCGGTTTGGACTTACGCGGATTACTGTGTTCTCCCGCAGGATTTCAACCGCCACGAAATCATCGAAGGAGACCATGTCGTGACTCCATCTCCGACTACCAGGCATCAGCACGTGCTCGTCAAACTCACATCAGTTCTCGACAGGCACGTGAGTGTCAACAATCTAGGTATCGTGCTGGCTGCGCCGATGGATGTCTTGCTGGCCCCGACATCGGTTGTGCAGCCAGACCTTTTGTTCATCAGCAAAAAGCGCCGCAGCATCATCACAGAAGCCAACATCCAAGGACCTCCAGACTTGGTTGTCGAAGTCCTCTCGCCCTCGACGGCAGCTATCGATCGGGGAGGGAAGATGGCTCTTTATGGGCGCTATGGTGTGCCTCATTACTGGATCCTTGATGCCCGGCACCTCAGTCTCGAAACCTACGAAATTCGCGAATCCGAATACGAACTGATTTCCCAATTCAAAAAAGGCGATCCGGTGAAGCTCAGGCTGTTTCCTGACTTGGCGATTTCATTGGCCGATCTGGGGAAGTAGTGGCTGGGTGGTTTCCAGTCTTCTAAACTCCACGTTTTCGCTGTGCGGCTGTAGCCGCGCCGCTGCATCCTGGTCTACCACCGGAGACTGCAACCCCCAGAACGGTGTTTTTGGCAAAGACTGGCTGCCGCCATCCATTTCGGCACTAAGACGCTTCGCTTTCTTGCTTCACGGACCCAACTCGTCTGATCCAGTCGTAAATGCCCACAGGTTTCATCCTCTCACGAGCAAGCGGGGAACCACTGTGCGTGCTCCGGTAAACCGCACAAAAGCCATCATCTTATTGTTCCGCACGAAAGGCTCAGGAGTCGACTTCTGTCCGACTGTGGGAAAACGCCATCCCACAGTCGGACAGTGACGCGCTGACTGTCTCTCCGAAGTGATGAAAACAGACCCATCGTTCCGGCTTTGCTCGCGAGTTGATGCTGATCCCGTCCAATATCTCCAGTTCGGAACCCAGCGGCTCGTCTGGACCGCGGCAGCGTGCTCAAAGTATCTGATCGCAGCCCAGCGTTTCTTGCGGGTCTGCGCTACAAATCTCATTGATTCTACCCAACTCCCGGTACTTCCCGGTATCTCTGGTGGCCACGGAGTTTCCTTTTCGGTAAGATCAGGGCAAAACGAGGCCAACGACTCGGTAGCTGGTCGGATGCCGGCAACGAAGAACCAGGCGTTTCCATTGTGAGATTTCCGGTCGTTGCGGCCACTCGCCGAGTGGAGCCTTCCTCTTGTGCTCCAAGAGACCCCATGGAGGTGCTCGTGATGAGCCGTAAGAACCTGTTTTTCTTGATTGTCGTTTTGTTGTCTGCTGCGCCGCTCTATGGGCCGCCCTTGCAGCAGCGGTACGAGCGGGTGCTCATCGGGCCGGCCAGCTCACGGCAAACGATGAAGCCAGTGGTTCGAGGCACCCAGTATGCGGCTGCTTCGATGGCGAGCCAGGCTACCATGGCTGCCGAGCGCATTCTGCGTGCGGGTGGGAACGCCTTTGATGCCATTGTGGCTGGCCAGGCAGTCTTGGCGCTGGTGGATGCGGCTTCGAATGGCATTGGAAGCGACGCCGTCTTGCTGATCTATTCCGCCAGGGATAAAAAGGTCTGGTCGCTGAACGCTGAAGGCACTGCTCCCAAGCTGGCCACCATCGAGTGGTATCAGAAGAATCAGAACGGCAAGATTCCAGTAAACGACACGCTGCTTTCGGCAACCGTTCCGGGAGTGGTTGACGCCTGGTACACATTGCTTTGGCGGTGGGGAACGATGAGCTTTGCCCAAGTGCTGGCACCGGCCATCGAGCTGGCTGAGCGCGGGCATCCGCTGTCTGAAAGCTACGCTCGAATGATGGGTACCGACCAGCTATTGAAGTATCCCTCCAGCGCTCGCCTCTATGCTCCCGGCGGAAAGAAGTGGACAGAAGGTGAAGTTTTCAAGAATACCGACTTTGCGCGGACGTTGCAGCGTCTTGTTGACGCGGAGCAGAACAAGAAGAGCCGCGAGTCAGGCTTGAAAATGGCGCGGGATCGCTTTTACAAAGGTGACATAGCCCGCGAGATGGCCCAGTTTTCGGAGCAGAACGGCAGCCTCCTGCGCTACGAAGACTTTGCCAGCTACACCGTGAAGGTGGAAGAGCCCGTGTCGGTCAACTATCGCGGGTACGAAGTCTATAAGAACCCATCCGCCACCCAGGGCCCGGCGGAGCTGTTCATGCTGAATCTGCTGGAAGGCTACGACTTGAAACTGATGGGCCACAACAGCGCCAACTTCATTCACACGGCGGTTGAAGCGACCAAGCTGGCCATGGCCGACCGGGATAAATACCTCGGCGACATGGATTTCATCCGCATCCCCTACGAGGGCCTGCTTTCCAAAGGGTATGCCGACCAGCGACGACGATTAATCTCGGGTGAGAAAGCTTCGTTCGACTTCCGTCCCGGCGAACCAGAGAAATACATGACGGGCTTCGAGCCGCTCGCACCGCCGCGAGATATCGACATTGCCGGCGGCGCTGACCACGAAGGCGACACCAGCTACATTGCCGTGGTGGACCAGGAGCGCAACGCCATCACCTTCACCCCCAGCCTGCATAGCGGTTTCGGAACGAAGGTGGTAATGGGCGAACTGGGATTCGTCTTGAATTGTCGCGGCGACTATTTTTCGCTGGTTCACGGGCACGCGAATGCGCTGCAGCCAGGGAAACGTCCCCGCAGCACGCTGCAGGGGACATTAGTGATGAAAGACGGGAAACCTTTCCTGGTAACGGGCAGTCCTGGCGGCGACGACCAGTGCATGCGAACGCTTCAGACGTTTGTCAACATCGTCGATTTCGGCATGAATGTGCAGCAGGCGATTGAGGCCCCGCGCTGGTCCACACGCAGCTTTCCGGCGTCTCCCTTTCCGCACACCATGTATCCCGGCGAGATGAGTGTCGAAAGCCGCGTCCCCGAAACCGTGCGAGCCGAACTGGTTCGTCGCGGCCACAAAGTTTTCGTCACCGGCCCCTGGACCATGGGTTCCAATGCCGCGATTCTCATCGATCCGGCCACAGGCTCTCTCAGCGCAGGAGCCGATCCGCGCGTGGCAGCTCAGGCGCTGGCGTGGTAATTAGATAGTGACGAGTGACGAGTGACGAGAAGGAACACTCTTGCTTCTGATGCTTTGGCGGCCGCTTCCTTGTTACTCGTCACTCGTCACATGTCACTCGTCACTCACCACTCGCCACTCGCCACTCACCACTCGTCACTCACCACTCGTCACTTATCACAGAATCTGCCCCCTTGCCGTCTACACACTGTTGAAGTATTTTGATGCCATGGCAACCTCGACTGCCTCGAAAAAAAAGATCGCTCGACTCATAGCTCAGTTTGCAGAAGAACAGCCTGATGTTTTGGGCGCCTACCTGTTCGGTTCGGCTGTCCAGAACAGACTGACCGCCGACAGCGACGTTGACATTGGAATGCTCTTCGAAACTTCTCCGGACGGAATTCAGCTGCTGGAGCTGCAAGAAAATCTCTCGACTCTTCTTAAACGCCAAGCCGATTTGGTTGACCTCAACCACGTATCTCCCATCCTTGGCATGCAGGTGCTGAAGCACGGCGAAATCGTGTTTGAGCGGTCAGAAAGGGCTGTGCGTAAGTTCCAGGTTCGCACCATGTTCGCCTATTTCGATCTAAAGCAAGTACGCAAACCGATTGAAGAAGCCCTGCTTTCGAGCTAATCATGGTCGACCGAGATATCCTTCTGGCAAAGATTGCCTCTATTCGAAAATGTCTGGAGCGCATCCGCAAAGTTACTGGTGCAACCTCCGAGTCTCTAGAGGATCCGGACATCCAGGATATCTTCGTCCTGAACCTGCAGCGTGCAGTGCAGGCAACCATCGACCTGGCAGCGCATCTGGTAGCCGACGAAAAGATCGGCCTGCCCGCCAATCTCAAAGAAAACTTCACGCTCCTCGAATCCAGGAAGATCATCGACTCTCCGCTTTCGAAACGCTTACAGGCCATGGTCGGGTTTCGCAACATCGCGGTCCACGACTACCAGCAACTGGATCTCATCATACTGAAATCCATTTTCGAACATCGGCTGGGTGACCTAGAGGAATTTATTCAGGTCGTAAGCAATCGCTATCACGGGAATACCTAGTGGCGAGTGGTTAGTGGCGAGTGGCGAGATTCCTGATTTCGAAGTTCTCGTCGCCGATGGGCGACTGCTCGGTTTACAAACAGCGAAAGTTGCGAATGTAGATTTGAGCCGAGACCCGAGACAGTTCATTGAGTGTTGAAGTTCATCTGGCGCGCGGGCCAATCCTTTGATGAGAAGTATTCGACCGGCGACTACTCGCCACTCGTCACTGCCTCACTCACACCTCAACGCTTCCATTGGATCAACTTTTGCTGCCCTGCGGGCCGGCAGGTAACAGGCCATCAGCGTAATCGCGGCTAACATCAGTGGAATGGCCAGGAACGTCGCCGGATCCGCAGTGCCGACCCCGAACAGCCAGTGCCGCAGAAGCGACGTCAGGCCAAAGGCAACTGCCAGACCTATTGGCGCGCCCAATAAGGCAAGAAGCATTCCCTCCTTGACCGCCAGTGTCGCCACATGTCGGGCGTTCGCACC
>Ga0187893_10013723_pt1 | contig 11207 bp, 7 predicted proteins | sample MA1701074metaG_FD_139574 | JGI IMG/M metagenome (GOLD analysis project Ga0187893, IMG submission 139574) | White microbial mat communities from a basaltic lava cave in the Kipuka Kanohina Cave System on the Island of Hawaii, USA - MA170107-4 metaG ...
CTTGGTGACCGACAGGACGTCCACGTTCTTGAACTCTCCCCGGTCGATCAGAGGCAAGGCCGCCGGTAGGCGGTCGTGGCTTACCCGGACCAGATCCCCCGTCGTGATGGCCGCCCCCTCCTCGCGTGTGACGACCGTCGTTTCCGAGAATCCCTCCTTCACCTCAACCACCCGAACGAGAGCCAACCGCTTGTCGCGTCTCCCCAAGACCAGGCCGGTGACCGGATGCTTGACCTCGTCTCCCTCCCGGTAGACCTGTAGCTCCATCCCCTGATAGACCTTCTGCTTCGTCCCCAGATCGACGAGGACACGGTCGCTTTCGACTTCAACCACCACACCTCGAAGCATGGGGAAGGCCTCGGCGAGCCGCCCGGCGGCTTCCTCTGCCGCGCGGCTGAACGCCAGTTCCTGCGCGCGCAACTCAGATTGAAAGGGGAAGATCGGGGAGAGGCAGACGAGGGAGAGCGCCACGCAAGCGCACAGGGCGTGGACGGCCATTCTCACCGTCGTTCGGATGGGGATCGTCATCGCCTGATGAATAAACCGGATTAGCCCGGTTTCCCCGTGCCGTCCAGATATCCCCCTTGCCACGGGCTCTCTGGGCCGATAGATACTCGCGCCCTGATCCCGGCAGTAGGCATCTGGGAGCGACCGGGACGGCCGCTCTGAGGGACTATGTATTCCCTCAAATCTCAACGAGAAAACGTCGTTTGATGGGTGAGGGTATATAACACTGGGTAAAGGCCTGTCAAGTAATTTTTTGTTATAGTGAGTGGTGGGACTGTAGGGAGGGTCGAGGAGGCGAAAGAGGGGGAGAACTGACTAGTAGTTTTTGGGGACCATGAGTCGAGGCGGGCCGTCTGCCCGCTGGGCGCTCACCACCTCCTTACTCACGAGGCGGCCTCCTTCGAAACGGAAGCGGACGTGGACCTTCCCATCGTACTCGGTGTCCTCCTCCTGGAGGATCTTCTCCCCCTTTTCGTTGTATGAGGCCCAGACGTCGGGTCGGCCGTCGGCATTCGTGTCGTACTCCTCTTTTGCGAGGCGCCCGTTCTCAAAAATGCGAACCAGGTCGTAGCGCCCTTCGTACCTGGTGTCTATCTCCTGCCGCTCGATCTGCCCTCCCCGGAAGTTGGTGACGACATCGAACTTCCCCTGCCGCTTGGTGTCCTGCTGTCGCTTGGCCGGCTTGCCGTCCTGATACCACTCGATGAGATCGACACGTCCAGTCCCCTCCGTATCCTCCTCGCGCCGCGCGACGACGCCGCCTTCGAAGTAGTACGTGACGTTAGGCCGGCCTCGCCCCAGGAGGTCCTCTTCCTGTTTCACGATCTTGCCGTTCTCGAAGTAGGCCCAGACGTTGGACCGCCCGGACCCCTTCAGGTCGGCCTCTCGTCGGACCAGCTTCTCGTCCTTGTCGTAGTACGACCATCGATCGATCCGCCCGGTCCCCTTGGTGTCCTCCTCCCGCCGGGTCAGCTTCCCCCCTTCGTAGTATGAGACGAGTGTCGGGCGCCCGAGCCCTTTCGTGTCCTCTTCGTCCCGAATCAGCAACCCGGCCTGGTCGTAGTATGACCAGAGAGTGATCTTGCCGTCCCGCTTCAGCGACTCCTCGGCCTTGACCGGCTTACCGGCTTCGTAAGAGATGAACTTATCTGGACGGCCATCGAAGTCCAGGTCCTGCTCTGCCCTGACGGAGACACCTTGCTGATACGTGATCCAGACGTCCGCCTTGCCGTCCCCATTCCGGTCTTTCTCCGCCCTGGACACTTGGCCATCAGGTCCCAGGTAGTACCAGGTGTCAGGCTTCCCGTCCTTGTCGGTGTCAAGCGCCTGAAGGAGCGGTTTGCCATCCTTGTACGTGATCCAGGTGTCGATCTTTCCCGACCCGGTGGTGTCCAGCTCCTCGCGGATGATCTGCCCCCTCTCGTCGTAGTAGAACTTGCTCACCGGATCGGCAGGCCAAGCCGCCGAGGCGAAGACGACGAGGAGCAGCGTCGATGCTAAGCCGCTCCCCCATATGCTCCGTCCAGTGCGCCTCATGGCAGAACCCTTCCGCGTCTTCCCGTCATGACCAGTCACCTCAGCATGAATTTGACAGGGAGCAGGACCCAGCTTGTCACCGGCTTTCCCCCCTTTTGTGCGGGGAGAAACGTCCACTCCTTGACCGATTCGACTGCGGCCCGATCCAACATCTCATACCCGGAGGAGCGATCGATCGTCAGTCCGCCCACCCTCCCATCTCCCTTGACCTCTACCCGCAGGAAGACTGTCCCCTCGTACCCCCGCTCCCTCGCCAGTGGCGGGTAGGTCGGCGGGCGATTCCCGCCGTAATCCGGACCTGAAAACCCCGCCGCCGGTGCAGCGGACCTGTCTCTCCCGCTTCCCAACCGTCCCCCGGGGCCCTGCCGCGGGCCCACAGTGACCGGCGGAGCGAGGGTCGCCGTCACCGCGTCATCGAGCCGCCGGGCCCGCCCCCCGCCCCTCGAGCCGCCACCGCCATAGCCGCTGCCGATCCCGCCGATAACGGCCGGGCCGGAGAACAGGTCTGCGGACGGGACCACGGTGACACCGGTACCCAAACGCGCCCCTCCGATAGCCCTTGGGCCGCCGCTCCCGGAGAGGCGTCCGGGCGAGGCCACCGTCCCAGCAGCCACGCCAAGATCTCGGGCCAGGTCATCGACCGAAAGTTGAGATGCAGGCCGGCGGCCGTCATCCGAGTCGGTACCGCTGATGACCTCGGTCGTCCGAAGAGGGATCGCCACGACCCGACCGACAGGTGGCGCGCTCAACTCACGGGGGGCGATCGAGTCCGGGCTCTCGACCTGCGATGACGACCGAGCGGCCTTCTGCGCGCTCGCGCGGGCTCGAACCGGGCGCGATGCGGCCGGTGATGCCTTCGGCGCCTCATCCTCCATGAGCTTGACCTGAAGCGGCGTCTCGGCCGGTTGAATCCGATGAAACGGAAATGTGACCAAAGCCCAGGCCAACAGCACATGAATGAGTACGGACGTGAGCAGAAAGCGGCCGAATTCCAGCCGCGTTTCCTCAGACCCGATCAGTGACGCAGCGGTGATGCCGATGGACGCGCCGCCACGTTCGAGATTGGCCTGCGTCCTTTGCCGACGAAAGATCACGCTCAACCCCATGACCTTCGCTCTCACGACAACCCAGAAACAAAGACCTGCCTCGTCGGCAGGCACTCGTCAATTATATCCAAGTGATCCCCGCGGGACCAGCAATTTTCGTTTCCGACTCTGGTGGCGTGGTGCGGCGCGAGCGCCACAGACGCCCGGCACGCACCTCGCCCTTACGCGCATTGTGCCCTGCCCCTGTCACCTCAGAAGCGGTAGCTGGCGCCGACCAGGACGTTGATCGGGGGGGCAGGGGTCAGGAACGGTTCGATCGGGTCGCCTGGGACCTTCGCGTTGGGCGCGAAGGTCCCAAATGTCTCGTACTCGTTGTCGAGCAGGTTGTTGATCTTCACGAATCCCGCGAACCGACCCCAGCGAGCGTCGGCCCCGGCGTTCAGCACGATGTAGTCTTTGAGCGGCGCCTGAGTGTTGGCGTCGTCGCCGCGGAAGAACTGCTCGCCTACGTAGACGAGGTTGAGCGAGAGCGTGAGCCATTTCAACATCCGGTAGCGAATGCCGGCATTGAGACGATGATTCGGGGTGAGCGGAATCTCGTCCCCTTTTTTCACCTGCTGCGGGACCCCAGGCGTCCTGGACGAGGCGAGTTCGATGTCGTTCTCGAACGTCGCTCGCGTATACGAGTAATTCACGTACCCCTCCAGTCGCTCATGGATCGCACGGAGCGCCAACTCCAGCCCCTCACGCCTGGTGTCCCCGATGTTCTGGAAGAAGATCGTGATGGTCCCGGCCGGCGACACGGAGAAGATATCGTCCCTGACATCGCTTCGATACAGGGCCATGCTCCCTTCCAGCCAGGGCGCCGGTCTCGCCCTGAAGCCCAGCTCGTAGTTTCGGGCCTTCACGGGCCGAAGGTTAAAGAAACTCGTATCGGGGGCGACTCCGGCCTGGAGGCCGACACAGGGAGCCGCGGGATCTGCACAGGTCAGCTCCAAGAACGCGGGAGCACGAAACCCTTCTGAGTATGAGATGTAGGCGCCGTACTTGTCCGTCAGGTTGTAGTTGATGCCGGCCCTCGGCGTGAAGCGATCGAACGCGGCCCTGCCGGTCGCTTTGCCCGGGTCAGCCGGGCTGCTGTCGATGATGTCGTGGCGGACATAGTCGTAGCGGAGGGCGCCCGTGAGGATCAGGCTGTCCCCGGACAGCACCAGGGCACGACCGAGCTCCGCGGTATCCTGAATGTAAACCCCGACCACATCCTGGCTGTCGGAAAGATCCGACTCTAACTCGGATGTCGTCGAGTCATTCGGTTCCTCAAAGACTCGTATCTCCACATCGTGATGCGCGTACTCGACCCCCATGGTCAGCAGGTTCTTCCGTCCCCCGAAACGGCCTTCGTGCGTGAGCTGAAGCGTGCCACCTCCTGAAAGGGTCTCATTGAAGAGCCGGGTGTTCTCGTGGATCAGGCTGACGTTAAACTGCTCCGCATCGAGCTTTCGCACAAAACCGTTAACGGCCAGCGAGAAGCCGCTTCCCAATGTCTGGTGCGCGTTGAGGGTCGCCTGGTGGAGTCTGGGCTCGAAGAAGTCGCCCCCGGTGAAGTTTTGCTCGCGATCGACCTGGAGAATGCTGAGCGGCAGCGATCCGGCCTGCTTGATCTTGTTGTTCTGATACTGGTAGGAAAGTGTGATATCTGTGCCTCCGCCCCGGTAGCCGAGCTTTCCGAAGAATTGAGAGAGGCGACTGTCGGTCTCGTCTCGAAAGCCATCCTCAAAGAAGTGGCTGCCGGCGAAATAATAGTCAACCGGCCCTTCTGTCCCGCCGACATGAATGCGATATTTCTGGCGGCCGAAGCTGCCACCGGAGAGCTCTGGGACGATCTCCCGCTCGGCACCTCCCCGTCTCGTGATGATGTTGAGCGAGCCGGCCAGCGTGTTCCTCCCGAAGACCGCAATCGGTCCCCGGATCAGCTCTATTCGCTCGACATCATCGAGCGGGAGCAGGTCGAAGTTGATCTCCTCGACAGCCGGTTCGTTCACACGAACCCCGTCCACAAAGACGCTGATACCCTGAGGAATCCCGGTGACCGAGCTGCCGGTGAACCCTCGGAATGCGACGTCGGGTTGATACGAGTTGCCCTGCTCGTCGTTCAGGTGCACCCCGGGGAGCTGCTGCAGGAACTCCTGGAGGTTCAGCGCACCGGACCGCCTGATCTCCTCAGCGGTGATGACCTGAACGCTGGCCGGGACCTCGCTTGGCGAGACGGGGACCTCCGGGAGTCTCGCGGGCGCCGTGACCAGGACCTGCGGGAGTCGGACGATGTCGGGCTCGTCCTCAAGCTGCTGGGCCCTCGCCGGTTTTGCGACAGGCAAGATGAGCGCCCAGAGCGTCAACGCCGCGCACGTCCGATCCCATGTCATCTTCATAGCCTCCGCGAAAGGGTTGGGACAGGAATCGAGCAGCCCTCACCAGCGAGAACCTCCGCAGAGGTGCAATCGGCGTGCCGCGGTTGGGCATGTCTGTGAGCGAGGCAACCACTTGAATTGCTTGAATCTAACGGGGAGATCGGGGACTTCAGGAGAGTCGCGGCGTGGTTGAAATCAACTTGTGGTTGGTTTCAACCACCCGATGACAAGTTGCCGGAGCGATCAAGCCGATGCTTCTGGATGCGATAGCGGAGAGCTTCCCTTCCGATGCCGAGCTTCCGGGCCGCTTCTGCGACGTTTCCACCCGTGAGCGCCAGCGCTTTTTCAATCAACTGGCGTTCGATCCGACGCAGCTCTATGCCCTCCTCAGGGAACTCCCCTTCCAGAAGCCCACCGTCACCGATCTGGAAGGGAACGTCCGATCTCGGAATTCCGAGGTCCGCCGGGCCGATCTCCGCTCCGTCACACACCAGGAGTGCCCGCTCCACCACGTGGGCCAGTTCGCGAACGTTTCCCGGCCAGTGATACCCTCTGATGGCCTCAAGGCTGGACGCCGCGAGTCGCTTCGGGGGGAGGGAGTATCTGTGGGCAAGCTTTTCCAAGAAATGGTTGGCGAGAAGCACGACATCCTCGCCTCGATCGCGAAGGGGCGGCAGCTCGATGCTGACCACCTTCAGGCGGTAGTAGAGGTCCTGGCGGAAGCGTCCGCCTCTGACCTCGGCCTCGAGGTCGCGATTGGTCGCGGCAATGACGCGGACATGGATCGTCCGCTCCCTGACGCTGCCCAGCCGCCGGAGTCCCTTCCGCTCGATCGCCCTCAGGAGCTTCGCCTGAAGCTCCAGATCCAGATCGCCGATCTCGTCCAGGAACAGCGTCCCGCCGTCCGCCGCCTCGATGAGACCCGGCTTGGCCGCCGTGGCGCCGGTGAAGGCGCCCTTCTCGTATCCGAACAGCTCCGCCTCCGCCAGCTCTCTCGGGATCGACGTACAGTCCACCTCGACGAACGGCTGCCCCGCGAGGCTCCCCCTGTGATGGATCGCCCGGGCGACGAGATCCTTGCCTGTCCCGGTCTCGCCAAGTAACAGCACCGTCGGGAGATCGCTGGCCGATTGAGGCTCGAGCCTGGCAATCCGCTCGATCAGCTCGGTGATCTGCTTCATTCGGGGGGACGCGCCGAGGATCTCGCTGTGGGCCGACTGCTGGGCCTCTTTCCGCTGGAAGTAGGAGAGGCGTTCCCGGAGCCGACGCGCCTCCAGGGCCTTCTCGATGGTGAGCCTCAGCTCTTCGTGATCGATCGGCTTCTGGAGGTAATCGTACGCGCCGTCTTTCATCGCTGCCACCGCGCTCTCCACACTGCTGAACGCCGTCATCATGATGACGATGGCGCTGGGATCGAGGGTGGCGATCCGTTTGAGCGCATCGAGACCACCCATCCCGGCCAGCTTGATATCGAGCAGGATCAGGTCCGGCCGCTCCGCCTCGATCCACGACAGGCCATCCTCGGCGCTCGAAAGGCCCACGCTCTCGTGGCCGCTCCGATTCAGAGACTGCGCCACTGATCGCGCAAACACCACCTCGTCATCGATGATCAGAATTTTTGCCATCGCAAACAGTCCCCACGGCGATCAGGGTGGGAAGGACGATCCGCGCCACCGTCCCTCCCTCCGGCCGGTTGGACAGGGTGAGCGTCCCACGGTGCGAGCTGACGACCTTGTGCGCGATCGTCAGGCCCAGTCCCACACCATCGCTCTTGGTCGTGAAGAACGGCGTAAAGATCTTCTCGCGCATCTCGCGAGGGATCCCCGCGCCGTCATCCGCGAACTCGACCGCGACCATCTCCGGTCCCTCTCCCTCCGCGATCAGCCGCGACGTGACCGCAATCGTCCCCTTCATCGGCGTCGCGTCGCACGCATTCGTGAAGAGGGACACGAGGGCCTGCTCCAGATATTCCTCATCGAGGAGAACCGGAGGAAGGGGATCCTGGAGGTTCATCCTCACCGCGATCCCTTTTTCCTCGACGGCCGGGCGAACGATCTGGAATGCGCCGGTGATCACCCGGTTGAGATCGCCGGCCGCCAGCGCCGGCGCGATCGGCTTGAACGTGAACAGGAAGCGATGGACCCATCGCCTGAGGTGATCCGCGGTGTCGATGATCCCCTGAAGATCGCGCCGTACACCGTCGGAGACCTCCGGGTGCTTCAGCGCGGCCTGGGCCGAGGACCTGATGCTCGCGAGCGGATTGCGGATATTGTGCGCGATATAGGAGGCCAGCTCTCCGACTGCCGCCAACCGCTCCGCCTGGAGCAATCGGGCCTGAATCTGCTTGAGGGCCCGGGCCATGCTGCCGATCGACCCCGCCAGGTCCCCCAGCTCGTCATTCGATGTGACCGGGATCATGTGATCCAGTTCGCCGGTGCTGATGACCGAAGTCGAGCGACCGATCCGCTCCAGGGGCCGGACCAGCCACCGCTGGATTCCGAAGAGCAGGCCGCCCCCCCACAGGAGGGCGAGCAGCATGATGATCCCGGCCAGGAGCTGCCCCAGGGCGCCGACCGCGACCGTCCGATCCCTCGATCGCTGTGACGCGGCGTCATAGTACGCGCGAAGCCGGTCGATCCGCTCGTCCTGTTCCCTGAACGCCACCTGCTCCAGCTCCCGCTCGATCATCTGGAGAGCGAGCGTCCTGGCCCCGCGTGACAGCAGCGCGAAGGTCTCCTGCACGAGCATGGTCACGCGACGATGTGCGTGCTCCAGTCCCCGGATCAGCTCCCGCTCCTCCTCTGTCCTGGCGTGGCCGCGCAGGTCCGCGAATGCGTTCTCCACCCCCGATCCCAATGCTTCGAACTCCGTCCTGGCCTGTCTGTCCCCGCTCACGACGCGGTCGAGTATCTCCTTGATCTGCCGATAGAGGTCCCCTCGCAACCGCTCGGCCCTGAGACGCTGAGCGTACGAATACGCGAAGTCGTCCGTCGCCGCTTGCCATGTCCGCACCGCCCAGATCATCGCGATCCCGATGCAGACCGCCAGCGTGAAGATAACGGCGTAGCCGATCTGAAGTTTCGTTCGGATCAGCATGATCGCGCCCAATCGACGATCAACGTCCTGCTCCTCCGGTCCGCTGCCCGGCCGCCCCGCTCAAGCTCTCCAGCTCCTGCTCAACCGATCTCTGGCGGTGCAGCCACGTCCAGTCGGCCTTGTCCACCAGGATCGCGCTCGGGATCGGCTCCCCGAACCGCTGCGCCATGGAAAAGGTATAGGCGCCGGCGTTGAAGACGCCGAGCAGATCGCCCGGCTCGACCGGGCCGCTGATAAAGGAGAGCGGAACCGGTTCCGACGGCATGCAGAGGAAATCGCCGACCCGATACAGTCTCCGGCCGGGTCGAACCTCGCAGGGCACGACCGCGTACTCGGCGTTCCTTCGAGGCGGGAGGAGGTTGCGGCCCGCATCGACCACCACCCATCGCCTGCCTCCGTTCAGCTTGGACGACAGGACGCGCGTGAGACACACGGCGGCATCGTTCACCAGGTACCGTCCGGGTTCGATGAGGATCTGCCGGTCGCCCGCCAGACCGGCAAGCGGCTCGAGCATCCTGTTCATGAAGCTGTGGAGCGTCTGACCGGCGGCCTCGACCAGGGAGCGGCTGCCGATCCCGCCGCCGAGGTCGAGGGCCGGGATCCGAATGCCGAGATCCGCCTCCACGCGCCGCACGAACTTTACCACCAACGCGACGTGAGCCCGATGTGCGTCGGGCGAATATTGCCTGGTGTAGCTGTGGCAATGGACCGCCTGAAGCGAGAGCGACCGCGAGCGCGCGACCCTCCTCACCGCCGCGCCAGCCTCTCCGGTGGGGACGTCGAAGCCGAACTTCGAGCCCGGGGGGGCGAACGGCCCCCGCAGGTGGCGTGACGGGAGAGGGTTGATCCTCACGCCGACTCGAACCGGCTTGCGGAGCCGTCGGGCGAGATCTTCCAGAGACGCGATCTCGGCCATTGACTCGACGTTGATCAGGGCCACTTCGTCGCGGACGGCGCGCTCCAGAAATTCCGGTCGCTTCGCGGGGCCGTTCACGATGACATGATCGGGGGTAAATCCGATCCTCCGAGCAAGGGCGTATTCGAAGCCGGACATTACCTCGACACCTAACCCCGCCTCCTTCATCAGGGCGACCACGCCGACGAGGTAGCAGGCCTTCAGGGCGAAATGGACGCGGGTTGGGTACCCGGACGAATCCGCGGCCTCAAGAGCCTCGCGGACGTTGTCGCGCAGACGGGCCGATGAATAGACCAGGATCGGGGTGCCTAAGCTGCTGGCCACCTCGTCGGATGGAAGCGACTCGATCCAGAGACGGCCCCGCTTCAGTCGCAACGGCCCCTCTTGACCGAGCAGTCGGCGCGTGGCCGACAGCGCGACATGACCTTCGCTGCGAGTCATCATCCACTCCCCCGGAGCATGGGCGAGTCCCGCGAGGCCCGATACACGTCGGCAGCGGCCTCGACGAGCCGATTATAGCACTCCGACCGATTGCGCCCCTGCGAGAAAATGGTGCAGACCGGCTTGCCCCTTCCGATCTGCTCTCCATCAAAGGGCAGGTCGCGCGCTCCCTGCTCGAACCATGCAGCAGGGTCATGGAAGACGAGACCCTCAGGGGCATAGAGGATCGCCTTGCCGAGAAACCCCATGTCAATCTGCCGCGCGAGCTCAAAGGCGGGAAGTCGTCCCTGACAGGCTTCCAGGTGGGTCTCGAAGATATTGACGCCGTAGGCCCGTTCAACCAGTTCCATCGAGGCCGTATATCGAGGGTTGATCTCGAGCGGGTACACGTCCCTTCCCTTCAAGACGAAGTCCATCCCATTGACGCCCACGAGCCGAAACTCTCGCGTGATTGCAGAGACAACCTGCCCCGCGCGATCAATCACCTGTCGGCATTCGACTTCACCATCCCGCACCGGCCCGAGGATGCTGCCGCAATAGCGAAACGCGCTGCCCCCGAACGCCTTCTCGCCGATGAGCTGCTCCGAGATCCCCAGGAGACGGCACTCCCGGCCATCCGCGACAAAGACCGCGGAGCATGGGAGCCCTTCCAGCCGCTCCTGAAGGAGATATCCCGGCCCGAGTGGAGCGCCGGGCGGATGAACCGCGATCCCATGCCCGCCGCCGCTTCGGATTGGCTTGCGGATCCATGACACGCCGGGACCGTACGCGGCGACCTCGTCAGCCGAGAAGCTGATCCGAGGCGCCGGGATGCCCCGTTGCGCCAGGAGGCCGAAGAACCGCGCAGGATCCCGAACCGCCGAGAGCGCCGTGGCATCATTCCCCAGAAGCCGCCTTCCTCGGCTCAGTAGCTCCACCGCCGCCGGATGGTTTTCGAGATTGGCGCAGTAGACAACCGCCTCGTATGCGAGATCGCGACGTGCCGCTAGGAGGTGCCTGACCTCATAGGGTAGACGCAGGTCCCGTTTGATCGAGCGGCTCCGGCAGAGGCGCCGGAGGTCGAAGTCGCCGAAATGATCGACGGCGACGATCCGGTGGCCGAACCCGCTCCGGACTGCCGACTCGGCTAGCCCCCGCACACTCACTCCCGCGATCAGAATCTCCACTGCCGCTCTCGCGCTCCCGACGCCCCGCCTGCGCTCGACCCTGGAGCGAGACTAGCACCCAAAGGGTCGAGGGCTCTCTCGTCAGCTCGGC
>Ga0187893_10013724_pt1 | contig 11207 bp, 13 predicted proteins | sample MA1701074metaG_FD_139574 | JGI IMG/M metagenome (GOLD analysis project Ga0187893, IMG submission 139574) | White microbial mat communities from a basaltic lava cave in the Kipuka Kanohina Cave System on the Island of Hawaii, USA - MA170107-4 metaG ...
GCAGTGATAGCAGCGCTGTCCGTCATTCTTTACGAATTCCGGGTTCTCCAATTCATCATACTGGATCACCCTGTGCGTTATGCCTATCTCGTTCGCGACGCTGCGTGCAGAGTCGAGCTCTTCCTGCGAGAGCGTCTTGTAGTCCGCTGTTATGGCAAGCGCCCGATCACCCAGAGCCTTTTTCGCTGCCAGGGCCACGACTGCGCTGTCCACACCGCCTGATAGCGCAACGACAGCGCTGTCAGAATTGCTGACGAACCAGTCGACCAGCTTTTCCATTCCTTTTGCCTTGGCCACCCTCATCCCAGCCTCTGCATTACCTGCGCGCTGACCAGCTCTAGTACCTTTTTCACAGCCATCTGGCTCCTTGACGCGATTATCTTTATGTCCTCGAATTCCGGCTTGGCACTGGTTATCCTGCCTGTAGCCGAGCTCCTGGCGACTTTGACATGTACGTTAAAGGTATTGCCGCCAATATTCACGGGAACGGTGAGTATTGTACGAGGGAGGATATATCTCTCTACTTCCTGCACCCTTGCCCCTAGCGTGCCTGATTCGCTGAACAGGATCTCCAGCACGTCATCCAGCTGGGCCTTTTCGGTTATAATCCTAATCAGAAAAGTAGGCCTGCTCTTTTTTGTCGTCCCGGATATGACGGTGACGTCCCTGGTGATCTCTGACAGTCGCTCAACGAGGTTGCCAACAAGCTCGCCGGACGCATCGTCGATATTTGTTTCTACAACCAATACCATGTCCTTGATGGTTTCTGACATTTTTGAGCTGCCTATTACCAGCCTGACAACGTTTGGAAACATCGCAAATTCTCTGTTTCCCGCGCCGTATCCAACAGACTCTGGCGCAAGGCTCGGGTAATAGCTGGCGCTTCCATCCTTGGCCAGGTTGACCAGCATCGCAGCTCCAGTGGGAGTCGTCAGCTCGCCGTCTGCCTGCCCTCCTACTAGGACAAATTTTCTTTTCCTGAAAATCTCGAGAATCGCCGGCGCAGGGTTGGGGGTGGTGCCGTGCGAAAATTTCAATAGTCCTCCACCGACTGCCACGCTTGTAGAAAATATTCTGGCTCCAGCGAGGCCCAGATCCTGAAGCGCCACCGCGCATCCGACAATGTCTGCAAGGGTGTCAACGCTGGATGCCTCGTGCAGGTGGACGCTGGCAATATCTTCGCCATGAATCTTTGCCTCCGCCGAGATTATCGTATTGAGCGATTCCAGGGCAAAAACCCTGGCCCGGCTTTCAAGCCCAACCGCGTCACAGCAGCGCGCAAGTGCCTTCTGCATTTCTATCCCTTTCCGCTGGCGTACGTCATCTCTGCATGAAAGCTGGAGCCGGGTGGCAGAGAGGCCATGCGACTTTACCTTTGCAAACTTTACCTTTGAAATTCTGCTTCCCTTCAAATGATCCTGGCACGCAAAGATCGCGTCAGAGACCTTGCTCCTGCTGGCCCCCGCGTCTACAAATGCGGACATGAGCATGTCGCCGGCGATTCCGGCGACTTGAGAGTCTATTACTGCGACCTTTGTCATCTGACAGAAAATCTAGCCCGCGTTGCTTTATATCACTTTACTGCACGATTTCGATCGCCATCAGCTTGCTGATCTCGGACTGGATCTCGGCATCTGTTTGGTCTCCATAAATTACCAGCAGCCTGTCATTGTCCTGAAGGGAATAGTCCATGATGGATGGGATCTCTGTGCTGTTTCTGTAGAATCTGAGCTGGTTGTCGCCCTGTTCGCAGAACTGTTCTCCATCGTCCCTTATGAAGCAATTGTCACGGATGTCCATGTTTACACTTCGAAGGAACTCGCCGACAGGTACCATTGTGGAATGCTTGTGCACGGTGGTTCCATCACCTCCTTCAACATGGATGTACTGATTGCCAGTAGCTCTCACCTGGTATTTGTCCTGGCTAAAGTCTATCGCCTCATCATTGAGGACGACTGCAAAGACTGCATGCAAGTGTGCTGACCCCAGCGGCCCAAAACCCGATACGGGATTCTTGGGAGCGAAAACTGCCGCTGCAATGCCACCTCCGACAACGACTGCGACTATCGGAATAATTATCATCATGTACTTTTTGTTCCGGCGGCGGCCGGCTGCAAAGTAACTATCTTCCCTCTTTTTCCCAGAGTCATTTTTCTTTTTGCCAGACAATTCCTTACTGGCCAAAGTTAGCGATTGCTCAATTTAAAGCTGTTCCACGTTTGTAAAACATATATGTAATCCAGTGAATGCTGGATCTTTAATCATGACCATTACAGTAATCGGATCCGGCAAAGTCGGCGCCTCTGCCGCCCTGAACTGCGGGCTGCGCGAACTCGACAGGGACATACTTCTGCTCGATATCGTGCAGGGGCTCCCTCAGGGCGAAGCGATGGACATCAACCACCAGCTTTCGGAAAGGGGTACGGATGCAATAACACGAGGCTCAAACAACTATGAGGACATGCGCGGCTCCGACTATGTGGTGCTTGTTGCCGGCGTGGGCAGAAAGCCGGGCATGACCCGGATGGACCTCCTAAAGACAAATGCGGGCATTGTCAAAGACGTTGCTTCGAAAATCGCGAGCTATGCAAAGGACGCGATTATAGTCGTGGTGACAAACCCGCTTGATCCGATGACTTTTCTTGCGCTAAAGACGATAGGCTCAAAAAAGAGCAGGGTCATGGGGATGGGCGGCATGCTCGACCTTTCCCGGTTCAAGAGCTTTATCCAGAGTGCCACCGGCCTGTCGCGCAGTTCCATCCAGGCGATGGTGATAAGCGAGCACGGTGAGAACATGCTCCCGCTCACCAGGTTTTCCTCGATAGGCGGCATACCCCTTCACGAATTCGTCCCGACGGAAAAGGCCGCAGAGATATTTCAGAATACTAGAAAGGTAGCGGCTGAAGTGATCGCGCTAAAGGGAGCCACTGTCTATGCACCAGGCAACGCAGTAGCTACCATGCTCGAATCAGTCATCCAGGACAAGAAACTGGTGATCCCGGTATCCGCCTTTCTGGAGGGACAGTACGGGGTTTCTGATATCTGCATAGGAGTTCCAGCCGTAATTGGCGCGGAAGGGATCGAGCGGATAATCGAGCTAAAGCTCGAAGCCTTTGAACAGGATGTCTTTGACAAGGGCGTGGCCAGCGTGAGGGAAGCTAACAAGGCGCTCCCGCTCTAGACCACAAAGAAACCTTTTATCACGTTCGCTACGATTGGCTGCCAGATGGATCTGCGGAACATCCTGAACGACTTTACAAGCGGAAGCCTCAGCCTGAACGAGGCTGAGAAGCAGCTGTCTATCCACGCCATAGAAAAGCTGGGCGACATCGCAAAGCTGGACGTAGGCAGGGAAGTGAGGAGAGGGGTGCCCGAGATCATTTTTGCTGAAAGCAAGGAGTACCGCGACCTCGTCAGAATCGCGCTGGCGGCCATTGGGCGAAATGGACAGGTCGTCGTCAGCCGCGTACGCATGAACCATCTTGGCAAGTTTACAGCAGCGTTGAAGAAAAAAGGGATGGTAGTAGAAGTCGGCAGAAATAGCACCACACTGTTGGCTGCTGACAGGTCATTTCGGCGCAAGATGACTTCTGCCAGGATCGGTATAATGGCGGCAGGCACTTCCGATGTGGGAGTTGCGGAAGAGGCAAGGCTCGTTGCAAAAGCGATGGGCTGCGAATCGATAACCAGCTATGACATCGGGATTGCAGGCATGCACCGGCTTTTCCCCGCCCTTAAAGAAATGATGGGCCAGGAAGTGGGAGCGATTGCAGTAGTGGCAGGCATGGAAGGCGCGCTGGCATCAGTCGTCGCCTCGATGGTTGACGTCCCGGTCGTCGGCGTGCCGACATCGGTAGGCTATGGCTTTGGAGGAAATGGCGTCGCCGCTCTCGCGTCGATGCTGCAGAGCTGCACCCTTGGACTGGCAGTTGTCAACATTGACAACGGAGTAGCCGCGGGGGCATACGCTGCATCTATAGCAAAAAGAAAGAAATTCTGAACAAATCCTAAAACGTTTATAAGTGCTTCAAAATCGTTGCATCTCTAATCGTTGAATGGTGCATAGTTGTTGACTTTTGTTCGTACGCTAAAGAGGATTAGAAACGATAAAACAAACTACCGCAGGAGGGCCGCGGTGCTGATAGGCAGGCATTCTTTCATGACAATAAAAGTCAGCGACCAGAATGTCGCGGCGCAGCTGCTGAGACCAACGCCCACTGGCGACATTGTGATTGCTTCCGCGCACAGCAGAGAGCTGATAAAGCAGGGCTGGAGGGGCGCTTCGAACAACCTCCCCGCGTGTTACCTGACTGGCCTTTTGACCGGCAAGAAAGCCCTTGCAAAGGGAGTCGAACGCGCGGTGCTGTATATCGGAAAGGATCACTTTACCTCAAGAGTCGCCGCATGCCTAAAGGGCGCCGTTGACTCGGGCGTAAACATTCCGGTTTCTGAAGAGTCATTACCCCCGCAGGAGCGCCTGAATGGCCAGCACATCGCTGATTATGGTAATTCACTGAAGGCAAGTCAGGAAGAGTACAATTCCCGATTTTCAAACATATTAAAGAACGGACTAAAGCCGGAAGATTATCCTGCCCACTTTGAAGAGATAAGGACAAAGATCGCTGGCGGCAGGATAGCAGCGCCAAAGAAGGCCGACAAGGAACAAGCCCCGGAACGCGCTGAAAAAGAAAAGCCGCAGAAAAAGGCAGCGCCAAAGGAAAAGAAGGACAAGCCGGCCAGAAAAGAAGCAAAGAAGGACAAAAAGTCAAAGAAGGGAGGTAAGAGCAAGAAAAAGTGAGCCGCTATTCCACGTCACCTCAGCAGCAGGCGGAATGGAAACCCCGCACAACTCTCGGGACCCAGGTGCTCGCAGGCAAGATCAATTCGATGGACCAGATCTATGAAAACGGGATGAGGATCCAGGAATCAGAGATAGTCAGGCACCTGCTTCCAGACATCAAGAGCCAGGTGGTGCATGTGGGCATCGTTCAAAAGCAGACGGACGCCGGCGAAATGACTCGATTTAACGCTCTGGTAGCTGTCGGAAACGAGGCCGGCTGGTTTGGCATAGGAAAGGGCAAGGCTTCGCAGATGAGGCTTGCAATTGACAAGGCCACCAATGCCGCATACCTGAACGTCATACCGGTAAAGCTGGGCTGCGGAAGCTGGGAATGCAAGTGCAACCAGCTTCACTCGGTCCCGTTCAAGGTCAGGGGCAGGGGAGGTAGCGTTACTATCGATATCATTCCAGGACCAAGAGGTCTCGGGCTCGTGGCAGGCGTGAACATAAAGAGCCTGCTAAAGCTGGCCGGCCTGAAAGACTCGTGGACAAAGTCGTTTGGCTCGACAAACACAATGTCATCGACAACAAAGGCGGTCTTTAACGCTCTGAGGAGCACGTACAGCGTGGGTTGATGTCATGGCGTATCTCGTAGTTCGAATCAAAGGGACGGTCAACATTCCGGCGTGGGCCAAGATGACCCTGGACGGGCTCAACCTGGACAGGCGCTTTCGCGCCACTGTTGTGCCTGACAGCCCGGAGTACCTTGGCATGCTGAAAAGAGTCAAAGACATTGTCGCGTGGACAAAGGCCGACAGCGGGATCGTAAAGGAACTCCTTGAAAGGCGCGGCAGAAAAACCGGCTACAAGCCGCTTACAAAGTCGGACCTGCCAAAAGAGTACAAGAGCATGGATGACTTTGCAGCCGCCATTGCAGAGAACAAGGTGTCCATGTCAAAGATCGACGGGATAAAGCCGTGGTTTGCACTCGGGCCTCCAAAAGGCGGATTCAAAAGAAAGACCAAGACACAGTACACGCAGCACGGAGTTCTTGGAGACGACTCTGATCTTGTAGAAATTGTGAAGAGGATGCTCTAGAGCAGCAAGACTTAATTAAGGTGAAAGAAAACGAGAATCAGCAAATTCCGGCAGCATGCAAGTGGGATAATTAATGGCTACTAGATTTAGAAAAAGCAGACGGCAGCGCGGCAGCCGTTACTGCGGCTGGGGCCAGGTGGGTCAGCACAGGCAGGCCGGCAGCAGGGGAGGAATTGGCGGGGCTGGAAAGCACAAGCACTTTTTCATCAGGACAGTAATCGAGGAACCTGACCACTTTGGTCACGATCCATTCAACTCTTTTAACCGCAACCTTGTCAGCACGTGGCTGAACATCCGTGACCTGGACTCGGCGTTTGCAAAGCACGGCAAGGTCGACGACAAGGGCAAGGTCGTCTTGGATCTGACTTCACTTGGATATGACAAGCTGCTTGGCGGAGGAAAGGTGACGGGGGCATACGCGATAAAGGTGGCAAAAATATCAGAGAGCGCGAAATCGAAAATAGAGGCTGCAGGTGGCGAGGTTTTGACCAATGAGCAGCGCGACGCAGAGTGAACACGGGCTTCGGCGCTTCATAAAGGCCGCATCAGTTTACGTCCCCCAGGTCCCAAAGCCTAAAAGAAAAATTTCTCTCACAGAAAAATTCGTCTGGACTGGAATCGCGCTTTTGGCTTATCTGGTCATGGGCCAGATTCCCCTTTACGGTGTAACAGATGATCCGCGATTTGACTTTCTTGCTTTTGCCAGGGTAATTTTCGCCGCGCAGCAGGGTACGCTGATGGAGCTAGGCATAGGACCAATAGTCACGGCAGGCCTGCTCATGCAGCTGCTAAAGGGCTCGGATCTGATAAAGCTGGACTTTAAGAACCCTGATGACAGGTCACTCTTCACTTCGGCGACAAAGATAGTTACGATAATAGTAATAGTGGCAGAAGGCGCCCTGTACGGCGCAAGCGTATATGGCCCCCTGACCGCAGGCGAGGCACCGTACGCCATCTATATCGTGATCGGGCAGCTGATCGGCGCCAGCGTCATTGTCATGCTGATGGACGAAATGGTGCAGAAGGGATGGGGAGTGGGTTCCGGGCTGAGCCTGTTTATCATGGCAGGCGTCGCGCAGACCATTCTGTGGAGTGTCTTTAGCCCGGTACCTGCCGACGACGGACCTGTAGGGCTTTTGCCCTTTACCATAGATGCGGCGTCAAACGGCAACGGCGCCGATGCGATCTTTAGGGTAGGTCAGCTGCCAAGCATATTCGTGCTTGCGCTGACTGTAGGAGTAATTCTCGTGCTCGTGTATATCGAGGGGATCCACGTCGACATTCCCATAGTCTCCACAAAGTACAGGGGCTTTACTGCCGTATATCCCATCAAGCTGCTGTACACTTCAGTCATTCCGGTAATTCTGGCGTCAGCACTGATAGCGAATGCTGTCTTTATGGGCCAGATGCTCTGGGCCAACTATAACCCCAACAACCAGAACCCCGCGTTTAACTGGATCGCACAGTTCAATCCGGACCCCGAGCAGCAGGGAGGGCAGGCGACGCCCATCGGAGGCATCCTTTACTATATCACCGCTCCAAGAAGCCTTGACGTTGCAGCAGCTGACCCTCTTAGGGCTTTTGTGTACGTGATATTCATGACCGGCATAGTCACCGTGTTCTCCCGGCTCTGGGTAGAGCTGGGCGGTCTTTCGGCAAAGACTGCTGCGCGAAACCTGCTCGATGCCGACGTCCAGGTGCCCGGGTTCAGAAGGGCGGAGGGCTCTGTCGAAACGCTCCTGAACCGCTACATTCCTTCGCTCACCCTTCTCAGCGGCATGATTATCGGGCTTCTTGCCGGCATCTCGGACGTTCTCAATGTCTTTGGATCTGGGATCGGCGTTCTGCTGATGGTCAACATCATGGTGAGCTATTACCAGACCCTGGTCAAAGAGCAGGTCGACACCCACATGCCCAACCTGGCGGCTCTAATTGGCAGAAAACCATAAGCGCGCGGTCATTGTGGGCATTCCCGGAGTCGGCAAGACTACTGTCATAAGCCGCGCCGCCGAGCTATTGAACGAAAAGCGCAGGACCACCGTGGTAGTTTTCGGGACGCTGATGTTCGAAGAAGCAAAGGCAAAGCTAGGTCTTGCCCATCGCGACGAGATGCGCAGGATGCCGGTGGAAGAACAGAGACGGCTTCAGGAAATGGCTGCCCAGCATATCGCGGAAATGGAGGAAGAAATAGTCCTTGTCGACACCCACCTTTTCATAAACACTGCCGAAGGCTATTATCCCGGGCTTCCGATGAGGCTCCTTAACATTATGAAGCCAACCAACATTGTCATGGTCGCGGCGGATCCGCAAGAGATATCGGTGCGCCGGACAAGCGACCAGACCCGCCAGCGGGATATCATTTCCGCAGACGATATACAGAAGGAACTCGACATCTCCCGGGTCATGGTCGCTTCATGCTCTATACTGACGGGCGCGCCTTTTGCTATAATCATGAATAATGACGGTAGGATAGACGAAGCGGCAGCAAATATAGCAAAGGTGCTCCTAGGGGGAGATCGAGCGGATTGATCGAAGAGCTCTTCCGGCAGTTGCCCTTTGCCCCGACTTACACGCAGAATCCGATATTTCCCGATCTGCTGAGTGCCACTCTTGTTGCCCTGCTAATAGCAGTCGCCATGAACTTTGCGTTTGCGATGCTTCGCAAAAAGACGACGGACCTTGAAAAGATGAACAGGGTCATGAAAGAAACGACTGAATGGCGCAAGCAGTACATGGATGCCGTAAAAAAACAGGACAAGAAAAGAATAGAGGAGCTGAAGAAAAGGCAGGCATACGTCAACAAGATGGCCCTTGAAATGCAGCAACAGCAGATGCGGCCGATGTTCATCTACATGATTCCTTCGTTCATGGTCTGGATCTTTGTCTTCCCGGCGATATTTGGAGGCACCGTTTCGCTTTCCCCGATTGAACTTCCCTTTATCATGTGCAGCGAAGAGAGCGTGCAAAACGACATGCAGCTAAAGAACCAGACAGACCCGGGCCAGGGACTCAGGGGCCCCTGCGAGATGCCGGGCCAGGTATACCTTTGGGGATGGTTCCTGATAACCTCATTTGGGTTCAGCGGCGTTATTTCCAAGGTGACCAAGACTGGTATGCCGAGCATGACCTAGATTGGACGGCGCCAAGCTCAGCATAGTCATATCCGGCTGGCCCGCCGTTGGCAAGACCACGATCGCAGGGCGGCTGGCAGAAGAGTTCGGACTATCGATGTACAACGGAGGCGACATTCTAAAGATGCTTGCTGCAGAGAAGGGCTATTCTATCGACAGGGATGACTGGTGGGACACCGACGAAGCAAAAAAATTCATGCGGGAGCGCAGGTCAGACCCGTCGTTTGACAAAAAGGTCGACAAAAAGCTTGCCGACATTTTGAAAAAGGGAGGGGCGGTGATAACAAGCTACACCCTGCCCTGGCTGGTAAAGGACGATTCTGTCATTCGGTTCTGGCTACGGGGGTCGCAGGACAACAGGGCGAAGAGGATGGCCAACCGTGACGGCATTACTTTTTCCGAGGCAAAAAGGATCATAAAGCTAAGGGACGATGAGAACCGCAAGATCTATTTCAGGCTCTACGGCTTTCGCTTTGGCGAAGACCTGACCGTCTTTGACTATGTCCTAAATACAGACAAGCTGCCACTAGGCTCCCTTGTCGAAATATCCCGGCTAATAGTAAGAAAGCAGATAGGTGAGTAGCGCCATGATCCTGCCCCAGCTCGAGAATCTCGTAAGGGTAGATGACGACGTTACAAACGACAGCTATGGACATTACCCTGACAAGAGGCCCATCGAGTCTCTGCTCTACTATGGTCTGGTTCTTGTGGACAAGCCTGCGGGTCCGACGAGCCACGAAGTCGTCGCTTGGGTAAAGAGGATACTGGAAATCGACAAGGCCGGCCACAGCGGGACGCTTGACCCCGGAGCTACCGGCCTGCTACCAATGGGGCTTGGCGAAGGAACGAAGGCGCTCTCTGTCCTTCTGCTTGGCCCAAAAGAGTACTATGCTCTTGCCCGGCTCCACGCCCATGTTTCTCAGGAGAGGCTAAGGCAGACCATGCAGGAGTTCACCGGCGAGATATTCCAGCGCCCGCCGCAGCGCTCATCAGTCAAACGAGTGACGCGCATGCGGACCGTCTATGAATTCGACTACCTGGACGACTACGACAGGCTTGTCCTGATGCGCATCCTGTGTCAGGCAGGGACGTACATACGCAAGATAATCTACGATATCGGAGAAGTCCTGTCGCCGGGCGCGACCATGGTCGAGCTCCGCAGGACAAGGGTCAGCAACCTGTCAGAGCAGGCAGACGGCCTTGTCAGGCTCCACGACCTGGCAGATGCATACCACCGCTACAAGGAAGCAAAGGACGAAACAAAGATCCGGCGGCTGGTAAAGCCGATAGAACACTGCCTGGAGGGAATCAGGGCAGTGACGATAAGGGACACGGCTGTGGACGCGCTGTGCCACGGCGCCCCGCTTGCAGTCCCAGGCGTTATCGCAGTTCCTGCCGACATCAGGGTGGGAGAGCTCGTCGGCGTCTATTCTCTCAAGGGAGAAGTTGTGGGCCTTGCCCAGGCTGCTATGACCAAAGACGAGATCGAGCAGAGCGCCCGCGGGATTGCATTCGTGATGAAACGGCTCATCATGAAACCCGGAACCTATCCAAAGGCATGGCGTACAAAGGGCGAGCAGGCAACGAACGTGGAGGTGCCTCCGTCAGAGATTGATCTCGACAAGCTAGATACCGAACACGCGGATGAAACTTAAAGGGTTTCGCCGATGCCTGGTCGCTTGCGATCCAAAAGTGCAATGTTTTTTGCAAGGTTTTCCATAGTCCCGGGAATGTGGCAGCGGCACATGCAGTCGCCGCAGTCAACATGGTTTCCGCCCCTGCAGTTATCAGAGAGCCCCTGCGCAGACAAAAGCAAAAGACTGTGGCAACAATCCTCCATTTTTAGCTTTGCGTCACAGTCCCATGGCGGCCGCGATCATTTTTCCGTTTTCGGTGTCCTTTAGCTGCGACCTCAGGTCATCGACTCGTACCGAGTACTCTTTTCTCTGGCCGCCTCCAAGCTCCTCTCTCAGAACAAGCTCGCCCTGTACGGATGTTTTTTCCTGCATCTTTTTCACAAATGGCGCGTATGAAAAAGCGATCGATTCCAGGAATTCCAGCAGCGCGCGGTAGTTGCCTTCCTGCTGGCCTGATGGAATCACAATATCGTTGCGCGTCCTGAGCTCTGTCAGCGTTCCCCTTGACCTGATCACCTGCGGATCCTGGAGCGTCCTGATCCTCGCAAGCACGGCTGATCC
>Ga0187893_10013725_pt1 | contig 11206 bp, 14 predicted proteins | sample MA1701074metaG_FD_139574 | JGI IMG/M metagenome (GOLD analysis project Ga0187893, IMG submission 139574) | White microbial mat communities from a basaltic lava cave in the Kipuka Kanohina Cave System on the Island of Hawaii, USA - MA170107-4 metaG ...
AGCGTGACGTTCACCGTGACGTCCTTGGGGGAGAGACCGAGCCGCTTCGCGATGAGGTCCCTGGCGGCCTGGGGCGACTGGAAGCAGCCCCAGACCTCGCACTTGCCCTGCGCGATGCGCGCCGTAGCTGCGGGCGGCTCGATCGTCGCGTGAGCGAGGTGTGGCAGGTAGTACTCCGCCTCGACCTTGCGTGCGGCCTTGGCGATCGCGGCGGCGAAGTCGCCTTCGTCGCGCACCGCCTTCGCCGGCTTGCGTGCCGCCTGCTCGAGCGCCGCCTTGTACGCCACGGAGTCGTAGCGCGCGTTCGGCCCGTCGTCCCAGACGATCTTCAGCGCGTTGCGACCCTGTATTGCCGCCCAGGTGTTCTGCGCCAGGACGGCAACGCCGCCGAGCGGGTTGAAGTGCGGTGGCGCGGCGCTCGAGTCGATCGGCACGACCTTGACGACACCACGTACCTTGAGCGCAGCCGCGGAATCAAAGCTCTTGAGCTTCCCGCCGTAGACCGGCGGACGCGCCACCACTGCGTAGAGCATGCCAGGCAGCCGGGTGTCGATGCCGTACATCGCCTTCCCGGTCACGATGTCCGGGCCGTCGACGATCTTGAGCCCGCCCTTGCCGACGTAGCGGAACTGCGCCGGATCCTTGAGGCGGATTGCGTCGCGCGCCGGCACCCGCATCTTGGCGGCCGCCTTGGCTAGGGCACCGTAGCCGAGCTTGCGGCCGGTCGGGCGATGCACGACCTCGTGATTCTTCGCCTCGACCTCCCCGATCGGCACCTTCCACTGTGCGGCCGCGGCCGCTTCCAGCATCTGGCGTGCCGCCGCGCCGCAGCGGCGCATCGGGTCGAAGAAGTGGCGCGTGCTGCGCGAACCGTCGGTGTCCTGGTTGCCGTAGCGCTCCTCGTCGCCCGGCGCCTGGACGACGCGCACGCGCTGCCAGTCGGCCTCGAGCTCCTCGGCGACGATCATCGGCATGCCGGTGCGCACGCCCTGACCCATCTCGCCGCGATGGCAGACGATGCTGACGATGCCGCTCGCGGCGATCGAGACGAAGACGAGCGGGCTGTCGACCCAGCCGTGCGGCATGCCGTCGGCGCCGTACTTCGGCGCCAGCTGGGCGCGGACGGCGGCAGGCAGCCCGGCGGCGAGCACCAGCCCGCCGAGCGCGGAAACGTCCCGCAGGAAGCGGCGACGGCTGACGTTCGCGATGACCACTTCCGGGTCGCGGCGCAAATCGAGGGGGGCGTTCATGATCCGACTCCCTGTCCGCCGGCGGCTTGCTTGATTGCGGCGCGGATGCGCGTGTAGGTGCCGCAGCGGCAGATGTTTCCGGCCATCGCCCCGTCGATCTCGGCATCGGTCGGCCTCGGCTTCTGCTTGAGCAGCGCCGTCGCCGACATGATCTGGCCGCCCTGGCAATAGCCGCACTGCGGCACGCCGAGCCCGATCCAGGCGGCCTGCACCGCCTTGCCGACCTTCTCCTGCCCGATCGCCTCGATTGTCACGACCTTCCTCGCCCCGACGGCCGAGAACGGCGTGACGCATGAGCGCGCCGCCTGGCCGTCGATGTGGACGGTACAGGCCCCGCACAGTGCGAGGCCGCACCCGAACTTCGTGCCGGTGAGCCCCAGCTGGTCGCGCAGCACCCACAGCAGCGGGGTCTCCGGCGGCAGATCGACGTTGTACGGTTTGCCGTTGACGTTCAGGGTAAGCATGCGGCATCTCCTTTTACGCGTAAGAGGGCAGCGCAGTCGTCAGGCCGGGGCTTGTCGCGTCGCGCGACGCGGAGGGCGGAAAGCATCGATTGGATCCCACTCTCATTCTGCGACGGTGGGCGCGTACCTTCAAGCGGCGCGGCGTCCGGGGCCTGGATCACTTCCGGTCGCGATCCTCTTTGCAGGCGACGGCCGAAGCCGGCGTGACGCAGGTGCGGGTCGGCTGGCTCTCGACCCGCACCGTGCATGCGCCGCACGGCGCCAGCTTCGTTCCCGGCTCTGTCCCGTAGTGCGGCGCCGCGCGCCACATTCTGGCCGCGCGTCTCGTGCCGCTGTTGCTGCCCTACAGTCCGGGCGGCGCGGTCAGCAGCGTCGCTGAGCAAACGGGCCGATTGCAACGTCACTTTGGCAAGCCTTCGACAATGTACGCGTCGGTGTGCCCCGAGCGCTGCCGGATCGGTCGGATCTCGGCGTAAGCCGGCGAGTGGTACCACGCGCGAGCCTGCTCCAGGCTGTCGAAAGCGATGATGATGATCCTTGACTTCGGCGCGGTGCCCTCGAGCGCATCCATCTGGCCTCCGCGAGCAATGTAGCGCCCGCTGAACGGCCTGAAGGTCGATTCCACCCGCTCCGCATAGGGCCTGAGCGCTTCGCGGTCGGTGAGCTCGAACTCGGCGATGTAATAGGCGGGCGCGGCTTTGCCTGGTGCGGCTGTCTGGCCGTGAACTCCCGAGAAGTTCGGAACCACCATCACGAAAGCGGCGGCCAAGGCGGAAAAAAGACGGCGTTCAGTCTTCATGTTTTACCTCGCGCGAAACGAGCTTGACCGTCGCGGAGCGCGCACGTGTAGCGATCATCGGGCCGAGATACCTGCTGCCACGGTACTTCGACCGATAGGCTTCATCGATACGGTCGTTGATCGGCCCATCGACAGGCTCGAAGGTGACTTCTCTGGTCATTCCGGCGGCTGTGATCCGCCCCGCCTTCTGCCGCATCGCGGCTCGGTACCAACGAGAACCCGTCCCGTTGTAGGCGCGCACATAGAGCCCGCCGCCGACGGCCACGGACCAGATCCATGTCGGCGTGCCATACGTTTTCCCGTCCTCGCGAAACGGCGAGATGTGCAGGTCGTCGGCCTTCGCGATCTTGTCCAGCTCGTCTTTCGACCAGGCGGGGGTCATGGCGCGACTCCCGGCTTGGTGGCGAGCGAAAGGGGGATCGCATCGATGAGCTTGCGAGACTTCACCATGGCGTCCGTGGTTGCGCGGAACTTCTTGAAATGCGGCGTCTGCAGATGCGCCTGGTAGGCGGGGGGGTCGCGATAGATCTCGAAGACCCGCACGCGGCCGGGATTGTCCTTCTCGGCGACCGCATAGAGGGCGAGGCAGCCGTCCTCCGAGCGAACGGAGGCTTGGCCGACCTCGCGTGCGGCGGCGGCGAATGCTTCGGCTTGTGCCGGATCGATCTCGAGCTCGGCGATGCGGACATAGCGGTTCGGGCGATCCTCGGCCATTGCGACCGCGCAAAAGCACGAAACGACCATGACGACCAACCACCGGATCACGCTCATTTGGCTCGCCTCTCGAAGACTTCCTTCGCGACCGGCAGCGCCGAGAAGACGTTGGGCCAGCCGGCATAGAACGCCAGGTGCGTCAGCACTTCCGAGGCCTGCAGCTGGGTCAGGCCGTTGTCCATCGCCCGGTTGAGGTGGTAGGGCACCTGGGCGACCTGGCCGGATGCGATGAGGGCGCTCACCGTGACGAGGCTGCGGTCGCGCGGCGCCAGGTCAGGACGCAGCCAGAGGTCGCGAAAGAGGATGTCGGTCGTGTACTGCACGACGCCCGGCGACACGGTGCCGAATTGCTGCCCGACACGCATCTCGCGTTCGTTCTCGGCCGCCTGAGCGGCCTCGTTCATCGGCAGGAGCTTGGGCGAAGCGGCCGGCAGCTGGTCGCTTCCGACCTTGCGCTTCGCGAACACGTCCTTTGTCACCGCAACCGCAGCCATGGCGTTCGCCCATCCCGAGTAGAACGCGAGGTGCGTAATCACCTCGGAAATCTCGGCCGGCTTGACGCCGCTGTCGAGCGCGAGGTTGACGTACTGCGCCATTTCACCCGCCTGGTTGCGCGCGATCAGCGCAGCGAGCGTCACCACGCTGCGGTCGCGTGGCGAAAGCCCGGGCCGCTTCCATACCTCACCGAAGACGCGCCTCTCGGCGTATTTCGCGAGCGCCGGCGAAACCGCCTGCATGTCGTTCGCTCGGGCTGCGGTGGCAAGGGTCATCGAGAGAAAGAGAAGTGCGGTTGCTGTCCCGAGGCGTCTCATTTCTGCCTCCCGTACTGCTCGTCGCTTACTTTCTCCAGCCAATCGACATTCCGGCCGTCGACGAACTCCTGGAGCGCGATGTGTGTCATCGCCGTGGTCGGCGCGGCACCGTGCCAGTGCTTCACGCCCGGCGGGATGCGTACCACGTCGCCAGGGCGGATCTCCTGCACCGGGCCGCCCCACTGCTGGATGCGGCCGACCCCCGCTGTCACGATCAGCACTTGGCCGACCGGGTGCGTATGCCATGCCGAGCGGGCACCGGGCTCGAACGTGACCGAGCCCGCGGACATGCGCGATGGCGGGGTCGCGGGGAAGAGCGGATCGACGCGCACCGAGCCCGTGAAGTACTGGTCAGCCCCCCTGTTGGATGCCTGGGAGCCGGCTCGGATGATGGAAATCGTCTGCGCGCCTTCGCTCGCCGGCGTGGGTGCCGAGGCGAGCACGACGAGCGACGCTGCTGTAGTGATGAGCGATTTCATTTTCGGTCCTAAGAACGAGTCGGATGCGATCCAGTGCAGACAAGGTATCCGCTGGGGCGCCGCTTGATTAGATGGGACAATCCGCATGGACTTATGAGGGGGGCTCACGAATGCGCCGTGAACACGTCAGCGACCTGCTCGCGTTTCTCGCCGTGGCGAGAGACCGAAGCTTCACCAAGGCCGCGGCCAAGCTCGGGGTGTCCCAGTCGGCGCTGAGTCACACGGTTCGGGGTCTGGAGGCGCGTCTCGGGCTGCGGCTGCTGACCCGTACCACCCGCAGCGTCTCACCCACCGAGGCGGGGGAGCGCCTGCTGTCGGGTATCGGGCCGCACTTCGACGAGATCGAAACCCAGCTCGGCGCCGTCCGCGACCTGCGGGACAGCCCCTCCGGAACGATCCGGATTACCTGCGGCGGCCATGTCGCGAAGACCATTCTCTGGCCCGCGCTGAGGAAATTCCTGGCGCGCTTCCGGGACATCAAGGTCGAGCTGACGATGGATACGCGCATGATCGACATCGCTGCCGAGCGCTACGACGCCGGCGTGCGCTTCGGCGAGCAGGTGGCGAAGGACATGATCGCAGTGCCGATCGGTCCCAAGACCAGCATGGCGGTCGTCGGCGCGCCGGCGTATTTCGTCGATCGGGGGCCGCCGAAAACGCCGCAGGACCTGACCGACCATAATTGCATCAACCTGCGCTTTCTCACCCACGGTGGCCTCTACGCGTGGGAGTTCGAGAAGGGCAAGCGCAAGCTCACCGTGCGGGTTGAAGGCCAGCTTATCTTCAACGACGTCTACCAGATCCTTGATGCGGCGCTTGCAGGCTTCGGCTTGGCGTACGTGCCGGAGGACATGGCGCAGCCGTATCTCGCCAAAGGCACTCTGAAGCGAGTTCTGGAGGATTGGTGTCCGCCGTTCCCGGGATACCACCTTTATTACCCGAGCCGGCGCCAGCCCTCGGCAGCGTTCACTCTGCTGGTCGACGCCTTGCGCCACCGCGCCTGACCCGGCGCCGCCTTCCCTCGCACAAGCATCGACCCGGACCGCGCTTGTCGGGCGCTGCGCGCTCGGCTACTGTGGCAGCAACAAGATGCAATCAAGCCCCCCGTCCCCCCGGCGCCTGGACCCTCCCAACCTCGAGCAGGAGGAGCTGCGCGGAATCTCGCGCACGGTCGCCGAGATCCACTGGCTGCTGCTGATCCTGGTCCTGCTGTACGTGATCTTCGCCGACCCGGACCCGCAGGCCGAGGCGGCGATCGAGGCGGCGCTGTTCTTCTACGCCGCGCTGGTGATGGTGTTCCGCTACGCCAACTTCTACCGCCGCGAGACGCGCTGGAAGGTCGCGATCGAGACCTGGGGCATGATCGCCTTCATCACCTGGGTGCTCTGGTTCACCGGCGGGCTGTCGAGCCCGCTGCTCGCCACCTATCTCCTGCCGGTGATCACCTCGGCGCTCACGCTGGGCAAGGTGACCACGCTGATCGAGGTCGCGCTGATCGCCGCCTGCGAGGCGTTCCTCGGCGCCAGCCTCTCCGCCGAGCGGCTGCTGTCGCTGGCGTTCGTCGGCGGCTTCGCCGCGCAGCTCGCGCCGGTGCTCCTGGTCGCGTACATCGTGACGATGTTCTCCGCCGACATCCGCTACGGGTTGAACCGGGCCAAGCTCCTTGCCGAGACCGACGACCTGACCGGGCTGTTCAACACCCGCGGCTTCGCGATCGCCGCCAACCGCCTGTTCGCCGGGGCGCTGCGCTACAACCGCCCGGCGACGGTGCTGATGATCGACTCGGACAACCTCAAGACGGTCAACGACAGCTACGGCCACGACGCCGGCAATCGCCTCCTGCGCCAGCTCGCGCGCACCATCCAGGCGGAGCTGCGCTACACCGACGTGCCGGGCCGCTACGGCGGCGACGAGTTCATCGTGCTGCTGCCCGAGACGCCCCCGAGGGGCGCGCAGGAGGTGGCGGAGCGGATCCGGGACGCGGTCGCGATCTCCCCGCTCAGCTTCGACGGCAGGCGCCTGGAATGCACGGTGAGCATCGGCGTCGCGGGCTACCCGGCGGACGGCGGCAGCCTCGACGCGGTGATCGCGCGCGCCGACCACGCCATGTACCAGGCGAAGCAGCAGGGACGCAACCGCGTCATGCTCTACCGCCAGGCGCAAGCCGCCTGAGCGCCCTCTAGGGGCGCAGCGCCGCGAGCAGCGGTGCCAGCAGCTTCGGCGCGGCGGCGGCGATATCTCCGCTCTCGAGGAAGTCCGCCCCGCCCTCGAGGTCTCCGACCAGGCCGCCGGCCTCCTGCACCAGCAGCGCGCCGGCCGCCATGTCCCAGGGCGAGAGCCCCAGTTCCCAGAACGCGTCGAGCCGCCCGGCGGCGACGTACGCCAGGTCGAGCGCCGCGGCGCCCGCGCGCCGCACGCCCGCGGTCGCGGTCATCATGGCGCGCAGCTGCGCGACGTAGCGGTCCACCCGCGCCAGCTCGCGGAACGGGAAGCCGGTTCCGACCAGCGCGTCCTTCAGCTGGGAGCAGCCGGAAGCGCGGATGCGGCGGTCGTCGAGGAACGCGCCCCGGCCGCGCGAGGCGGTGAACAGCTCGTTGCGCACCGGGTCGTACACCACAGCGTGCGCGAGCGCGCCGCGGTGCTGCACGCCGATCGAGACGCAGTACTGCGGGAAGCCGTGGATGAAATTGGTGGTGCCGTCGAGCGGGTCGATCACCCAGCAGTGCTCGGCGCGCGCCTCCCCCAGCCGGCCCGACTCCTCGGCCAGGATGGCGTGGTCGGGGTAGGCCCTGCGGATGATCTCGATGATCGCGCTCTCGGCGGCCTGGTCGACGCGCGTGACGAAGTCGTTGGCGCGCTTTGCCTTGACCTCGAGCGCGCCGCGATCGAGCGCCGCGCGGTTGATGATCGAGCCGGCGCGACGCGCGGCCCGCACCGCGATGTTGAGCAGGGGATGCACGGGGGCGCGTATTCTATAACCGCGCAGATGCCCGAAGACTCCCTGAGGCGGGTGCGAATCGTGCTCAACCGGCCGAGCCATCCCGGCAACATCGGCGCCGCCGCGCGCGCCATGAAGACGATGGGGCTCGCCGACCTGCGCCTGGTCGCGCCCGAGCGCTTCCCCGCCCCCGAGGCGCAATGGATGGCGGCGAGCGCGCTCGACGTGCTCGCCGCGGCGCGCGTGCACGGCCGGCTCGGCGAGGCGCTCGAGGACTGCGTGTGCGCGTTCGCGCTGAGCGCGCGCCCGCGCGAGTGGTCTCCGGCGGTGCTGCCGGCGCGCCGGGCCGCCGCGCTCGCGCTGGAGCGCTCCGCCGAGGGCGCGGTGGCGTTCGTCTTCGGCACCGAGCGCTCGGGGCTGCAGAACGAGGAAGTCTTCGCCTGCCAGTATCTGGTGCACATCCCGGCAAGCCCGCACAGCAGCTCGCTCAACCTCGCCCAGGCGGTCCAGGTGGTCGCCTACGAGCTGCGCGTCGCGGCGGGCGCCGCGGTCCCCGCGCCGCAGCGCGCCGGCAAGCTCGCCACCGTCGCCGATCTCGAAGGCCTGTACGCGCACCTCGAGCGCGCGGCGCTCGCGAGCGGGTTCCTCGAGCCGGACTCGAACTCCAGGCTCCCGGAGCGCTGGCGGCGCCTCTTCTCGCGTCTGGCGCTGGAGCGCGAGGAGGTCAACATCCTGCGCGGGCTGCTGAACGCCCTTGAAAGCAAAGAGGGTAATCTTGATTAAATTAGTCGGGTAACTTACGATCCAGCCATGCTCAACTCCCTGCGCGAAGACATTGCGAGCGTCATCGAGCGCGATCCCGCGGCCCGTTCGGCCTGGGAGGTGCTCACCTGCTACCCGGGCCTGCACGCGATCTATGTCCACAAGGCGGCGCGCTGGCTCTGGACGCATCGCATGCGCTGGCTGGGTCGCGCGACCTCCCACTTCGGGCGCTGGGTCACCGGAATCGAGATCCACCCCGGGGCCAAGGTCGGGCGCCGGGTGTTCATCGATCACGGCATGGGCGTGGTGATCGGCGAAACCGCCGAGGTGGGCGACGATTGCACCCTGTACCAGGGGGTCACGCTGGGAGGCACGTCGCTGCAGGCCGTCAAGCGCCACCCGACGCTGGGCAAGGGCGTGGTGGTCGGCGCCGGAGCCAAGATCCTGGGGCCGTTCACGGTCGGCGACGGCGCGAAAGTCGGCTCGAACGCGGTGGTGGTGAAGGAGGTCCCGGCGGGGGCGACGGTGGTCGGCGTACCCGGCCGGATCGTCGAGGAAGGGGCGAAGGACTCGGCCGAGCGCGCGCGCTTCGCCGCCTACGCCGTGGTCCAGGACTGCGACGATCCGTATGCAAAAGCGATCCAGACCCTGGTCGAGCACACCCGCGAGATGGAGCAGTCGCTCGCCGCGCTCCAGGACAAGCTGCGGCACGTCGAGAGGGAGCTCGCGCGCGGCGAGTCGGAGCATCCTCGTGGAGACCAGCTGAGAGCGATCAAGTAGTTGATTGTAATACGTAAATAAAGTTGATTAATTCTGTCGGGATTTGCTATACTTGAGTAACCGAATCAGGTATAGCGCGAGGCAGCCATGAGGCTCACCACGAAGGGGCGGTTCGCAGTCACCGCGATGGTCGACCTGTCGATGCGCCAGACGCATGGGCCGGTGACGCTCGCCAAGATCAGCGAGCGCCAGCACATCTCGCTCTCGTACCTCGAGCAGCTCTTCGGCAAGCTGCGCCGCGCGAAGCTCGTGAACAGCGTGCGCGGCCCGGGCGGGGGCTACTGCCTCGCCAAGCCGAGCAACGGCATCTCGGTCGCGGACATCATCGTTGCGGTGGACGAGCCGCTCGACGCCACGCAGTGCGGCGGCAAGGAGAACTGCGACGACGACAAGCGCTGCATGACCCACGACCTCTGGGCCACGCTCAACGAGAAGATGCACGAGTACCTGTCCTCGGTGACGCTGGCCGACGTGGTCGCGCACCAGCAGGGCAAGCAGGTGCACGTGATCAAGGATTTCCGCGCCGTCGAGAAGGTGGCGGCCTGATGAAGCTCCCGATCTACCTCGACTACTCGGCCACCACGCCGGTCGACCCGCGCGTGGCGCAGAAGATGGTGCCGTTCCTCAGCGAGCACTTCGGCAACCCGGCGAGCCGCTCGCACGTCTTCGGCTGGCAGGCGGAGGAAGCGGTCGAGGAGGCGCGCGCGCAGGTCGCGGCGCTGGTGCGCTGCGAGGCCAAGGACCTGGTCTGGACCTCGGGCGCGACCGAGTCCATCAACCTGGCGCTGAAAGGCGCGGCCGAGTTCTACAAGACCAAGGGCAAGCACCTGGTCACGGTCAAGACCGAGCACAAGGCGACGCTCGATACCTGCCGCGAGCTCGAGCGGCGCGGCTTCGAGGCCACCTACCTGGACGTGGACGACGGCGGCCTCGTCGACCTCGGCGCGCTCGAGGCCGCGATCCGCAAGGACACGATCCTCGCGTCGGTGATGTTCGTCAACAACGAGATCGGGGTCATCCAGGACATTCCCGCGATCGGCGAGCTGTGCCGCAGGAAAGGGGTGCTGCTCCACGTCGACGCGGCGCAGGCCACCGGCAAGTGCGACATCGACCTGCAGAGCCTCAAGGTCGACCTGATGTCGTTCTCGGCGCACAAGACCTACGGCCCGAAGGGCGTGGGCGCGCTCTACGTGCGCCGCAAGCCGCGCGTGCGCCTCGAGCCGCAGATGCACGGCGGCGGGCACGAGCGCGGGCTGCGCTCGGGCACGCTCGCGGCGCACCAGATCGTCGGCATGGGCGAGGCCTACCGGCTGGCCCGGCTCGAGATGGCCGCCGAGCGCGAGCGCGTGCGCGCGCTGCGCGATCGCCTGCTCGCCGGGGTGCGGGGCATCGAGGAGATCTTCGTCAACGGCGACCTCGAGCGCCGCGTGCCGCACAACCTCAACGTGAGCTTCAACTACGTCGAGGGCGAGTCGCTGATCATGGCGGTGAAGGACATCGCCGTGTCCTCGGGCTCGGCCTGCACCTCGGCCTCGCTCGAGCCCTCGTACGTGCTGCGCGCGCTCGGCCGCTCGGACGAGCTGGCGCACTCGTCGATCCGCTTCACGCTCGGCCGCTTCACCACCGAGCAGGAGGTGGACCACACGGTCGCGCACCTCGCCGCCAAGGTGGCGAAGCTGCGCGCGATGTCGCCGCTGTGGGAGATGTACAAGGACGGGATCGACTTGAATACCGTGCAGTGGGCCGCACACTAGGAGTCAGCCATGGCATACAGCGACAAGGTCATCGATCACTATGAGAACCCGAGGAACGTCGGCTCGTTCGACAAGGCCGATGCCTCCGTCGGCACCGGCATGGTCGGCGCGCCCGCCTGCGGCGACGTCATGAAGCTGCAGATCAAGGTGGACGCGCAGGGCGTGATCGTGGACGCGCGCTTCAAGACCTACGGCTGCGGCTCGGCGATCGCCTCGAGCTCGCTCGCCACCGAGTGGATGAAGGGCAAGACGCTCGACCAGGCGGGCACGATCAGGAACACGCAGATCGCCGAGGAGCTGTCGCTGCCGCCGGTGAAGATCCACTGCTCGATCCTGGCCGAGGACGCGATCAAGGCGGCGATCGCCGACTACCGCAAGAAGCACGGCGGCGAGGCCGCGCCCGCCGGCGAGAAGCAGGTCGCCTGATGGCGATCACCCTGACCGAGAAGGCCGC
>Ga0187893_10013727_pt1 | contig 11205 bp, 15 predicted proteins | sample MA1701074metaG_FD_139574 | JGI IMG/M metagenome (GOLD analysis project Ga0187893, IMG submission 139574) | White microbial mat communities from a basaltic lava cave in the Kipuka Kanohina Cave System on the Island of Hawaii, USA - MA170107-4 metaG ...
CAGTTCGTCAGTCACACCTTTCACGGACTCAGTGAGAGTCTTGACGCTCTGCACCGTGCTCTGCGCCGAATCGATGACGGCAGGGAGTTTCCCCGTCGTCGCTTTCACATCTCGGGCAATGCCATCCACCAAGGCAAGGCTCTTGTTGATCGAACCCGTGAGCGTCGGCAACGAGGCCGCCGTCTGCTCCACGGACGTCACGGTGCGTTGCACAGAGGTGATCATGGCCGGCAATTCACGGGTGGCCTGCTCGACTTGCCCCAAGGCGCGGCCGCCGGTTTGGATCGTGGCTTGAACGTCCCTCGTGATCTCCTCCGTGCGGAGCAGGGTTTGTTTGACTGCATCCAGCACCGGTCTGACCTCGTTGACCAACTCGCCGAGATCGCGCGGCTCAACCGCCCTGAGGACCGCACCATCGGGAAGGGCAGGCTTGCTCTGGCTCCCCATGCCGATGTCCACTTGCGTCTGCCCAACCACCACACCGCTCTTGGTGATGCCGAGTTCCGAATCCTCGCGAACCAGCTCCTGGTACCGCGCACGGAGTTGCAGCAGCACATCCACGGTGCCTCGTGCATTCAGATCCACCAGCTCCACACGTCCGACCGGAATGCCCGAGACAAGAACCGGAGCGCCTGGCTCCAATCCGTATGACTTGCTCAGACTGGCCCGCAAGTGATACTTCCGCTCAAACACATGTTGTGCCTTGGCCATGAACAGTCCAACCAGAACCAAGACGATGAGCGGAATCAGGACAAATGCCCCGACGATCTGCGCAATCCGACTGCTCGACAAGCTGTGAGAATAATGTGTCTTCATGACTTACCTCTCTCAAGCGTGACTGCCTCCTCCTGACTAGGACCGTCTCATCCGAAATACGCGCTCATCTCGGCGCCGCCTTTCTGGGCGATCACAGATCGGGCGCCGATGGCCTCGATCTGGCCTGCTCGCACGACCGCCACGCGGTCAGCCAGCTCCAAAAAAGGCGAGTAGCTGCGCATGGTCGCCAGAACGGTGAACGGACCGCGCTGGCGCCGGTTCGCCAAATGTTCCCCAAGACGCTGGACCATCCCGGCGTCGAGTCCCGCGAGCGGATCATCCAGCAGCAGCAGCTCCTGGTCCAGCACCATCGCGCGCGCGATGGCCGCACAACGGATCTCGCCTGGGTTGAGCTGCGCTGGAAACCGATCCCGCAACTGCGCCAGGCCGAGCGCCTGCAGGTGACCCATCACCACCCGATCGAGGTCCCGGTCTGACAGCGTGGAGCGATGATATCGGAGAGGCAACGCTACGTTGTTGAACACCGTCATGTTGCTGAGGAGACCGGGGAGTTGGAGGACGGTGCCGATACGGGTCCGCAACTTCATCCTTGCATGATCAGAAAGCTCCCCCCACTCCTCTCCCAGGACTCTCACGCTTCCTTGCTGCGGGGTGACCAACCCCGCACAGAGCTCCAGAATGAGACTCTTGCCCGAGCGATTGGGACCTAGCAACACGACGAACTCCCTGAGATCGACCGTCAGCGAAATATGAGCCGCGTGCTCCTCGGTTTCCAATTCAACGACGACATCTGAGAGCTCGATCGCCCGACTCATCACAGATAGGTCGGGACCGTGATAAGCAGGTCCAGCAGGAGACAGAGGGTGACCGAATTGATCATGGCCCTGGTCGTTTGTTGGGGCACCTCGGTGTACGACGACCGGACGGAGAGCCCATGATGGCAACAGACGGCAGCGACCGCTGAGCCGAACAGGATCGGTTTCAACGCGGTCAAGGCCACATCGGAGAGAGACAACGCACGAGTCACGCCATCCAGAAACGCGTCGAAGGGAATCGTGAGCTTGGCTTTGGCGACGAGAAACCCGCCCAACACCGCTACCACGTCGAAATACAGGGTAAGACAGATCAGCGCCGCGACCATGCCGACCATCCGCGGCATCACGATGAACCGTGCCACGGGAATCCCCAGCAATTGCAGGGCAACTACCTCGCGGCCCACCGACATGTTGCCAAGTTCTGTGGCAATCGCGGTTCCCGACCGACCGACGACGATGAAGGCCGTCACCAGCGGGCCTAATTCCCGAATCACCGCGATCACAATGATGCTCCCAACCAGTCCTCCTGCTCCCAACTGGGGAAGCTGCGTCCCGGCTTGGGTAATGATGATGATCCCTAGCATCAGCGCGATCACGCTCGTGACCGGCAAGGCATCCACCCCGGTAAACAGAATCTGCCGCGTGATCACCCGAAACGCCTCGCGCCGCCCCTGCTCGCTGGGCCGGATCAAGTCCCACAAGGCCTGCGAGACCAGCCCCCAGAGCGCCCAGACATAGTGGAGGGAGTCCAGAACCTTCTGTCCTACCCATGCAACCATAGCGACCCACACCTTGCTGACGCACCCAGGCGCCCACACCCACTTGAGCGGCCGACCCAAAGAGGCAAGATTGTAGGGGAATCGTTCCGGCAAAGCAACGACGCGAGAGGGCAGAGAGGCTGGCCCTTTTGTCGCAGGCGATCAGATTTGACATGGCACCCCTGACGTGGTAGCATACAACGCTGTACGAGCCACAGTGACTATCCTGCCTCTCGCGCTTTTGCCTCGGTGACTGTAGCTCCTGCGCGATCGGTTCTCTAGTACTCGCTGCTCTTACAGCCCATCACTTCCTGTACGGATGTCGTGCAGAGAGGTGTACTGACTTGGCTGTGGCAGTCGCGTGTGCGATTCCCTGAAAGAGGAGCACCCATGGGCAAGATGAACGCGGATCCGCTCGCCACCTTTCCCGATGGCTCGCAGTTGCTGGTCAGTACCCAGTATTCCCGCGAGGGCCATTTTACGTGCGACCTCTATGTGTCCAGCCCAGGCGAGGAAGGGAGCGTTGACCTGCGAGTGATATCGAATCATTGTGAAGCCTCAACCTGCCTCGAAGCCCAGGGAATAGCGTACAGCTACGCACAACGTCTGTATCCGGGCACGGCGGACGGAATAAAGAAGCCACCCTATTTGATCTGGCAGGGACCAGTTGTCCGCACGTGACTCAGTGAGGTGGCAGCGCCGGCCGCACCCGTGTTGAAGAGGGATTCCCGGACAGAAGGAGAAGATAATGAAGACCATGATGAATTGGCGCGGAAACAGGAAGACGGACAGAGGCAAGCGCGTGAGAGAGAAGCCGAAGATCCGATGGCAGTACTTAGGTCTCAAGGACCCGGCAGAAGAGAGTCAATCCCCGTCAATGGCTGAGATCCGGCGTCAAGTCGTGACACTGTCCAGCCGGGGGCTTGGACAGGCTGCACGCTCGCGCCCTATCGCGCCAAGCAGGCCGGCCAATGGCGAGAGTACTCACGGCGACCCAGGCCGCACAAAGCGTCGCGGAGCAACTGAATAAGACCAGAGCAGGGACCTCAAGCCGGTGTTCCTGCTTGTCTTAGACGAGGCCGTTGGCATGATCGCATGCCAAGGAGGGAACCATCGGAAGACCAGGGAAGGCGACACTCACCAAGCGCAGCCGAGAGCGGGCCAAACAGATGAAGCGGCAAGACAAAGATGCGCGGCGCGCCCAACGCAAGGCGGAAAAAGCTGATCGCCATCCGCCAACAGACGGAGAAGATCCGGACCTCAAGGGTCTACGATGGGGACCACAAGCCCCGCTCTTCTAGTCCTCCACCAGCAAGGGGCTCTTTTGCTGGTCTCCAGGCGCTCAGAGGCCGTCATGCAGACTTGACGAACCGATCGGCGGCAAACACGCCGTGCAGTTGTTCGCTGACGCAGGACCGGTACGGCACTTTCTGCCTGAGCATGAGCACCACACCGTCCGCATCCGTCAAAATCAGCAGATCCTCTTCAACCGCCAGTTTTCGGCCGGGGTCTCCGACATTGATCCGATACTGAGTCCGGCCGTCAGGATTTCGGTTCGGGCCGCTGACGAGCTCTGTCAGGCCATCAATGAATCCTTCACGCCCATCCGAACGGTGTCGAACCATCGTTCCATCCGGAATTCTCACCCAACTCTTCCTCGTTTCCGGTCGTTCTTGTTTGACGTCAGTCATGATGGTGGTACCTCCCTGTCGCGATACGAAGTGAAGAAACAAACCGGCCTCTGCGTGATCTGAAGCCCCGCAGCGTGTCAGAGAAACCCTCCCGGAAGAACGGCGAAGACTGGAGAATCGATCGCGCGAGGAGGAACCACGAAGCGCGAGGGATAGGACAGTCAGCGTTGTTCAACATGCCATGTTAGGATAGTACTCGATAAAGGGAGTCTGGTCAAACAATAATAAGGCCACGCCATGACGCGCGCGCCCTGTCTACTTCGCAAAGTGCGCAGGTGAACCAAGTTGAGAAACGGTTCCTGACGTCTTGCATCAGGCCTCTCAGGCCGTTCTGCGAAGTTTCAAGTGACGACGTATCAACAGGACCGCAACAACCGCTATGGATGGAACGTACACAAGCGGGATGACAGCGGGACCATACGTTGGCTCCAGCAGAGAAAACAGTGTGCCCCACTTCACCGGCTGATGCCCCCCGCCTCCGTAAACCGGCATCAGGATCAACGTTCCAAGTCCAAGTACCAACGAGACGACGATGGTGGCGCGAACCGCTGGTGAAGGCACAGCCGAAATGAGCTTCGCGAGCAGCACGGAGAGGCCGTAGTAGAGACTCCCAAAGACGAGCAGGTGCACCCCGAAAAAGGCGATAAAGGCTCCCAGTTCACCAAGGCTTCCAGAGGAGAACTTGGCGACCATGCCGATGATGCCGGCCAGGAAGAATATCGCGGGGACAAAGAAGACCACCTGGATTAGGAACAGGACAGCTGGGACGGTCAGCAACAGTGTCACAAATAGAATCCATTTGATTGCGGTGTAGTCCATGGACTCTGTATGACAACCTCTCCAGACTCTCAACAGACCGACCCGATAGCATAGCTTACTGCCTACGGAACAAGAAGTCCCTCAAAAAAGGAAAGTCAGCACCATCTCCCACGAAGAGAGACACAGGTCTAGCAGTAAGCCTGAAGTCAACGAAGTTGACACAATGTCAACGGAGTTGACTGTCTCGAATCTTGCCGGAGAACGGCCCCGCACCTAAAGCCTTCTCTTTTGGTCCACTTCGCTCTGAGCAAAAGTTCTCTTTGATCAACTCCATCAACGAGTTGCAAGCTGGAAGGACGAATCTCACCTGGACTGGGCTGAACTGGCATTTCATTTGCGCTTAGAGGTCTTCAAAGTCTCCGCGTACCGTTGAGGAAGCTCAACCACTGGGGAAAGGAAACGCAGGATGATGCTCGATCTGGCATCGGTGATCGCCCCCATCCTCGTTCCACAAGGAGACATCATGTTTTGGTCCACCATCTATGTCATGTACGCCATCGCGCTGTTCCCGGTCGTGGCGTTGGCGCTCCTCCTGGCCCATGACTGGAGAAAACGCCGTCTCGGCAAGAAGAGCGCATGGCCTGAGGACGGCTGACAGAATGACTCCAGCCTGCCAGCCGTCCTTTGTGTCTATGGCAGTTGAGGCTTGGCCAACCAACACGATGACAAAGTGACCACGCCGTCGAGCTTGCCTACTCCTTCAGTTCCTCGCGCACAAGCATCTCACGGACAAGCACTTCAAGTTCGTCGTGCATGAGGTCGATCGCCGCCGCGAGCATCTCCAGCATGGCAGCGCGGGAACGAAGATCCTCGATGGTATACGTCCCGCCAGTTCCGAACAGCAGGTTGATGCGCTGCCGCTGTTGCTCCTCAGTCTGCCCTTCGATCCGGCTCAACTCCCTCCAGCTAGCTACGAGCTGTTCGCGGAGGCTCTTGCCGTCCTCAGTGGGTTCTCTTAAGAACTGCCAGACTGGCCCCGGGAAGTACTGAGCCTGCTGGGGATTCTCCCAGATCTCTTTGAGGAGATTCCTGGGGTGCTGAAAGTCATGCCGGCCGGGCTGATACAGGCTCATTCCAGCGAAGATCGAAGCCATGGTGCCGCCGACCAGCGCAGCGATCCCTTCGGCGACCTCGTGACCAGCCAGAACCAAGCCACCAGTCGCGATGATCGTCGCGCTCTCGATGATGACCGAGACCACGGTGGCGAGCTGCGCGCTATTTGCCCGATTCTCGGCGAGGCTGTCCGCCAGTTCGTCGGCGCGCGCCTGTTCGCAGCGGACGATACCGGCGAGGCTGGTAGCCTCGAGCATGGCTAGAACCGTCCGAGCCAGGATTTGCTGACGGATTCGGATCAGCTCGACCTCGACTCCTTCCTTCTTCGCAGCCCGCTCCCTTTCCAGCGCGACGATCTGCCGGAGCAGCGGGAGAAGGCCGACCGCGGCGGCAATTCTGTGAAATCGAGGGGAAAAGGCTTCGATTGGCGTGCTCTCGGACGGCTCCATTGTCCGCGATGACGTCGGAGGCGATGGTGAGATAGGCGCGGGGGATGGGACGCATTCCTGCGCAAAGTGGGTAGATGCTTCTGGAGCGAACGACCGTTGCAGCGCGCAGCCAGGCAGCAACAGCGCGAGAGCGCCAAGCAGCAGCCGGCCGCACACGGCCGATGAAAACAGGGAGCTGCGTGAGTGGAGACGTTTGCACACAGAAGCACCATTGGAGTGAGGGACGTGATGGTACCTAGAGCCGGTTATCTAGGCAAGTACGGGTCAGAGGGATTTGGGACTAGCTCAAGCGGGGCGTCCAGATTCTCATTCGTCCCACGACATCAAGTATTTGTCTGCGAAGGACTTAACAGGCACCAAAACGAGGTAAGATGAAGCATGGCAACGGTACGATTCAAAGAGCAACAGGTTGAGAGCTTCGCCCATCTGCTGGATGATGCCTTTCGTCTGGGCACCAGCAGGTTTCGCTTTGGGCTCGACCCGCTTGTCGGGTTCGTGCCGGTGGTCGGCGACGTCCTGGTGACCGCCTCTGGGGCAGTCATCCTGATGATCGCCAGGCAACTCGGCGTCCCCACCATCGTGCTGATTCAGATGGCGTACAATCTCCTCCTCAACGGCCTTCTGGGTACGGTTCCCTTACTCGGTGACCTCTATTCATTCCAGTTCAAGTGCCACGCGAAGAACACCGCCCTGCTGGTCCGTGCCGTCAAACGACGCGATGACGGGGCCTGTGAGATCGTCGCCCCCTCACTTAGCATCGCTGATCTGATTCTGGTGCTGGTGTTGACGGTCCCGATCGTCCTGCTGGTCGGCTATGTCAGTCTCTGGTTCTGGGAGAGAGAAATCCACTTCGTGTAGCTTCTGTTCTAACTGAAGCGAGGGATAAGATCGGGAAACTCTCTTTCTGAAAAAGGGCTAGACGTGCTGGACCTCATGCCGGAGGAAGGCTAGGCCGTGTGTGGTGAGGTTGAGGTGTCAGATGAGACGTCGGCGAGCACGTGTGGTGCAGGGTGTGCGCCCTCAGCGCCACATGCCTTTAGGCCCGAGGACCGACTCCTTGGTCCTGGAGCAGTCGGTCAAGTCGCTCCCGTTCCTCCGACCGCATGCTGAGGAATTCCAGGCCGAACTCCCGTTCCCTGGTCCATCGAACTTCTGCCAGTTGGACCCTTATCGGCCGGTCATGATCAGGCAGAAAGAGCCACACCTCCAGTTCAGTGACCGGTTGGACCCTCGTGTCGCTGCCAATCTTACACCCTTTGGTCGAGAGGTCCATCACAGTCCCCTCACCGTCTATGAGGCCTCCTGCGAAAAAGCTTCTGAAGTGAACCCGCAGGCGCGGAACCTTGCGCAATTCCATGGGACCCTTCCCCTCGGCACCAGAGGACCGCAGTTCGTCACGCATGAACACCTCCCCGGTGACTACCACCCTATCCCGGTGTGTGAGAAAAATCTATGCAGCCTTCGTGGGGGGGAGTACTACTTGCGGAGGGGAGGTTCTTAGGCCGTTCTGCTGGTCGATCACCTCTGAGGCTGCAGCATCCGCCGCAGCTTCGCCCCAACGCCGAACTCCACTTTGGTATCCCGGATCTGATCACTCACCTCATAGCGCCCTTTTCCTTGAGACTTGGCGTGATACATCGCCGCATCAGCATGCCGAATGAGGTCCTCAGGACGCTCGTGAAGGTTGGTGCTGAGGGCGATGCCGATACTGCCACCCACCTGGACGGGCCGCCCCACGTCAATGGGCTCGGGGAGCTTGCGCAGCACGCGTTCAGCCACACGAATGGCATCGGCTTTCCCTGTCACATTATTGACCAGCAGCGTAAATTCATCGCCGCCATATCGTCCCACGATATCGCCTTTCCTCAGACAGGTCTGCAACCGTTTGGCGACCTCGATGAGCACAGCGTCCCCCGCCTTGTGACCCAACCCGTCGTTGATCGGTTTAAACCCATCGAGATCGATAAACAGGATCGCAAAATGGAATTCATTATTATTTCTCGCACATTGAACCGCCCGCCACGCATGCTCGATAAATTGTGCGCGATTGGGCAAGCCCGTCAGGGCGTCACGCATCGCCTCGGAGCGGGTTTTGTCTTCGGTCTCGGTCTTCCGTTTCGACTCAGCATCGGCCAGTTCCGTCTTGGTCCCGTAGAGGATGGCCATGGCCAGCAAGATTGGAATAAGAAGGACATGCTCGCTCTGCATGGCGCCGAAAAGATAGAGCAACCCTCCATAGGCCGCACAGAGGAGGCCGCCCAGCCCGACAAGCTGCCCCATCGACGGACTGTAAGAGATCATGAGCATGACGAGGACATATCCGAGATACAGCCAGGGCTCGATCATCCGTGCTTCGTACGTCACTTTTGTAAGCAGGGCGGTATTCGCAACCGTAAGAAGGAAGATCGGCACCGTAATGTTCAGCAGCGACTTCGGGAGGCAAAGGACTACCAACGCGAACAGCGTCGGCCCGATCATGAAGACCTTCTCATCTCTGCTGAGATCCATGACGGGCACGTGGGAGCTGACCACCACCGTGAAGAGCACCTGGAGGAAGAAGAGAGGGAGGCGCGAAGGCCTACGACTAGTCGTTCCTTTCATCGGATTCCCAGCTAGCTGTAAGATTTTGATTCATGGTGTGTTGCCATACCATTAAAACTCTACCACGGAAGGGTAATTTTGCCGACTGAAAACACATTTGAGCACTAACCCTCAGGAAGTCCGGAACCACGGGGATTTGCAGTGGCCTACTTTGGCCTACTTCTGGAGACGCCGCACCCCCACCCAGCCCGGCTTGAAGGTGAAAGACCAGATCCAACTACCTATTCGCCCTATGTGAGTAACAGGCCTGAGCATGTTATAGTGAAGAACAGATGGAGGTGGGCCATGCGCAGAGCGGCTTTGATCATGTTGATGCTGGTGTTATGGCTGAGCCAGGCGGCAGGGGCAGCTTCTGACTCTGACGATACTCAGAAGTCGCAGGGAAGCAAGGGGATTACAGTGGACGATCTGGGGCGCGCGCTGAAGAGTGCGGGACAGAATATTGAGAAAGAGATTCCCAAGATCGGCCCGGCCATCGGCGAGACGGTCAAGAAGATCACGGGCAAGGACTCGGAGAAACAGTCATCTCAGAGCACGGAGAAACAAAAGAAATAGCTATCTCTCGGACACACGCGCCCCGCCTCGCGCCGCAAGGAAAGGAGCTAGCCTCCTACCCTTGCCAGGCAGCATGAAACCTGGTAATGTCTGTACATCTGCAATACAGTAAAGGGAGGTGGGAAATGACCACAGCCTCGTTACTCCGCAAAGCTAAACCGGTCAATGTTCGAGAAGCCCAGGCAAAGTTGTCACGACTGATCCGGTCTAAGTCACCTTCGATGGTCCTCTCTCATGGCAAGCCCGTCTCTTTCCTAATTCCCTACGAGGAGATGCTTGATCTATTAGAGATGGTCGACGAGATGAAAGACAAAACTTTGCTCAAGGAGATAGCGCGGGCAAGAGCCGAATATACAAAAGGGAAGGCGGTTCCAGCGGAACATCTATTTCGAAAGATGGGCCTCTAGGTGTCCTACGAGGTCGTCTTTCCTAGCGAGCGAGTTGAACGTACCTTTCAGAAGGCCCTTGAGAAAATTCCCACCGACTATCAAGCCGCCATCGTGCACGCGATCAGATCACTATCTTCAAATCCGCGCCCGCAAGGCAAACGCACCAAACGGCTCAAGGGGCAGGTCATCGTCTCACAGTTCACGGCAGAGTACCGTCTGCGTGTCGGCTCCTATCGGATTCTGTACGATATCGACGACCAGCGGCAGAAAGTGGTGTTGCTCAAGCTGGTCAAGCGACACGAACACACCTACGACTGACGCCACTCCTCGCACGCCCCGCCTGACTCAGCGAATCGGTTCCTGACACATTGTTCGCTCCCCTCGCAAGACTTCCAGATGCACCCGGCGAACGATCGGTTGGATATCGGCTTACTGAGTGTGGTATGGCTGTGCGTGGAGGACGGAGACGCATGGGACACCCCAAGCAGATCGTGCGCGGGCTGTTTCACTGGACGGCGAAGCATCCGGAGATTCACATACGCGTGAGCTCGTACTACCTTGCCCGTGAGCGCATCCTCATCGATCCGCTGTTGCCTTCTCCCGGCGGGCTAGAGTGGCTGAAACGGCATGGGCCGCCAGAGCACATCCTCCTCACCAACCGGTTGCACCAGCGGCACAGTGCCAGGCTCGTTGCCGCCTTTGGCTGCACCGTCTGGTGCCCCCGCTCCGGGCTCTACGACCTTGGTCCGGAGCTTAAGGCTCGCCCGTACGCTGCGGGCGACGAGCTGCCAGGAAGCGTGCAAGCTTGCGAGATCGGCATCCTCTGCCCGGATGAGTCCGCGCTGCTCCTCCCCCGCGTCCGGGCAATGGCGGTAGCCGATGGGGTGGTCCGCGATGGCAACGGCCCTCTCTCCTTCGTCCCCGACGAATTCCTCGTGGACGTTCCATCTCAAGCCCAGCCTGTGAAGCGAGGACTGAAGGCTGCCTACCGACGGCTGGCGGAGGAGGAATTCGACCACCTGCTGATGGCCCACGGCAACCCGTGGCTCCACGACGGACGGGCCGCCCTTCGTACCTGGGCGAAGGGGACGGTCGAGAACAAGCGCTCCTAGTCATTCGTGGTGGCGGATTGGTTGAAGCCTACGTTCAGTGGAGAGTACCTGCAGTGATGGTATCCGGCGAATCCGCGGTCGGATGCCTTCACCGGCCATCGTAAGCGTTCAACGACGCTCTCGCGAGCTTGTTCTGATTGAGGTAAAACCGACCCTCGCGCCCCGCCCCGCTGCGCGAACGCCCAA
>Ga0187893_10013728_pt1 | contig 11204 bp, 10 predicted proteins | sample MA1701074metaG_FD_139574 | JGI IMG/M metagenome (GOLD analysis project Ga0187893, IMG submission 139574) | White microbial mat communities from a basaltic lava cave in the Kipuka Kanohina Cave System on the Island of Hawaii, USA - MA170107-4 metaG ...
CGTCGCGCCCAACAACGGGAATCACGGGGGAAATGGCGGAAACGGTTGTCGCCGCTTCTACGTACGCAGCATTCGTGACGGCGGCCAAATCCTCGCCGTCGCCGTGGAGGGCGCCCATGACCATGCCTGACCGCGGAAAAATTCGAGGCGATCTGCTGCATATCCTCACCCATCTGCGGGATGATTGGGAGTATTCCGGCGAGATTTCCGAGGATACGGGTCTGTTCCGTGATTTGAATTTCGAATCCATCGACGCCGTCGCTCTTGGGTCCGCGATTGAGGACCACTACAACCAGTCGCTGCCCTTCGCCGAGTTCCTAATGAAAGCCAACCAGCGCCAAGCCCAGGACATCACCGTCGGGGAATTGGTGACCTTCGTCGCCGAAAACGTGAAATCGCAAGGAGGGTCGCCATGAGCCCGCGCGTGGTGCTTTTCGGTCTCGATGGCGCAACCTACACCGTGCTCGATGATCTTGTCCACCGCGGTGTCATGCCCTTTCTCGGCGAGTTCATGGAGCGATCCGCGCGCCGCACGTTGCGTTCCACGATTCCGCCGCTCACCCCGCCCGCCTGGACCACCGTTGTGACCGGACGCTCGCCCGGCGCCCACGGAGTTTTCAATTTTCTGCAATTCGAAGGCGAGGATTCGCCTTACCTGCGAATTATTTCCTCCCGAAGCATTTGCACGGAGACCATCTGGTCGATCGTGGCCCGGCATGGGCTGCGCGCCGGTTCGCTCAATTTCGTGGCCCATCATCCCGCGCCGAAGATCGACGGCTACGTCATCCCCGGCTGGGTGCCCTGGCGATGGGTCAAGCAGCACAGCCACCCGGCTGAGCTGGTCGATCGGTTGAAAGGCGCGCTCCCCGGTTTCGACGTGAAGGAACTGGCGATGAACTTCAAGGAGGAGGAAAAGGCCGTTGCCGGAAGCCGTCTCGAAGATTATGAGCCTTGGATCGACCTGCACATTCGGCGGGAACGCCAATGGTTTGAAGTCATGCGATACCAGATGCTGCACGACCCGTGCGAACTTGTCGGGATTGTCTTTGACGGCGTGGACAAGTTGCAGCACCTCGTATGGCAGTTTCTAGATCCCAAGACGTCGTCAGGAAAGCAGACTCCCGAATTTCGGCGAATCCAGGAAAAGTGCTGGAAATACTTTTCCCAGATTGACGATTTCCTTCGCGAAACAGTCAATCTGGTCGGCTCCGATGGACATGTTATCATCGTATCCGACCACGGATTTACCGGAACAACCGAAGTTGTTTATATCAACACTTTTCTTGAGCAACAGGGTTACTTGAAATGGCTCCCGACCGCTGAACTCGAGTTGCCCGAATCTCGGGAACTCGGCGAGGCCCATCCTTACCATTTGACCCATTTTGACATGCCTCACACGCGAGCATTTGCCTCGTCCGCGAGCAGCAACGGCATTCACATTCCCATTGACGGTGCGCGGGGGATGTCGGGTGTATCCCGGGCAGGTTACACGGCACTTCAGGATGAAATTAGCGATGCCCTATTGACTCAGTGCGCGGATCCAGAAACGGGTGACCCGTTGGTCACCTATGTCTGGAAACGTGAGGATGTCTTTGCCGGTCCGCATGTGAATTTAGCCCCGTCGCTAACACTGGCCCTTCGAGATTGCGGGTTTTTTTCGGTACTTCGGTCGGATTGCATCGTCCGGTCCCGGCCTGTCGTAATGGGCTGCCATCATCCCGACGGCGTCTTCCTCGCCCATGGTCCCGCCGTTCGCCCAGGTGTTGCGGAACACCCGCTTGCATTGGTTGACGTCGCCCCCACCGTGCTGCACCTGCTCAGCGTACCCATTCCGTCTGAATTCGAAGGCCGAATTCCACGAGATGTGTTATCGGATTCATGGACGGCAAAAGCGCACGAACTGAACCCGGTCGCCGTCCGGGAACTTGCGCAACCCACCGAGTCCGAATCGATCGACGTCGGCGAAGACAAGGAGGGCGAAGCCCAGATTCTCATGCGCCTGCGGGCCCTTGGGTACATAGAATAGGTTGCGGAATCATGGGAAAGCTATCAGCGAACGGCATGATCATGCACTATCAAACCGCCGGCGAAGGCGACGACGTCGTCCTCGTCCACGGTCTTACGGCCAGCCTTGCGTTCTGGTACAACACGTCGATTTTTCCGGTGCTCTCCAAGGAATTCCGTATCACCGCCTACGACCTTCGCGGGCACGGTTATTCGGACATGACGCCGAAGGGATACACAACGGCCGAACTGGCGGACGATCTCGCCGCGCTTCTTCGTGAGCGCGGAATCCAGCGGGCGTGCGTCGTCGGTCACAGTTACGGCGGATCGATCGCCCTGCACTTTGCCCTTCGTCACCCCGAACTCGTCAACGGCGTGGTGCTTTGCGATACGGGGTTTGCCGCTTTACGCCATCTGCGCAAAGTCTCGGATTGGCCCGGCTGGGAGACCTGGCGAGATGAACTGCCGCAGCTCGGCATCACTCCGGATTGGTTCAGCCAGGCCGATCAGCAAGGCGTAGACGTGGTTCTCCGCAAGAGTTATGAAATACCGCAGCAATTCGGTCTACGCCGCGGGGCGCGACGCGACACGCCTCGGATGAAGAAGCTGCTGGATGAAACCAGCGTGGGGACCGATTTCCGCGACCCAGCGGGACTCACCGAGGAGGCGTTTTCGTCGATCGCCGCCCCCGTGCTGGCGGTCTACGGCGAGTCCTCGCCTTTTTGCAAGGTTGCTGAACATTTGGAAGTTTCGCTGCCGTGCTGCCGAGGAGAAGTGCTACCCAAAGTGGGACATTTCTTCCTACTGCACGCCGTTGATTTGTTCCTGGAGAGGGCAGTTCCCTTCCTTAGGGATCCTTCAAGGTATGTGAGACTGCGCCGCGGCACGGCGTTAACGGGGGGCTAAAGAGGCGCATGGTGCATCCATATGCACCCTACCGATTGATGTAAGGACCACGCTTTGTAGGTCGCAAGAGCGGCTCGCGCCGCTCACAAGGGTCGGCGCTTCAGATCGTGCTGGGGGAACGATCGTTGTTTGACAAGGGGAAAAAGCTGAGGAGATTTCGCGCGGGATGGCCGCGACCGAGTAGCCGCCTGCTCCTCGCGCCGATCTTCGTCGTTTCCGCCGTCGAAATCGCGCGGGGCGCCGATTCAAGATCGCTCTTGGAGGAGGAGTTTCGCCAAATCGGGGAGCAGGGATTCGGCGATCACGGCAGCAGCCGCGTCTGGTCGACGGCCATGTTCCGCGGAAAACTGTACGTCGGGACGAATCACAATTTTTTGTGTTTGATTCAGGCCGGGACAGCCGCGACCGGCGAATCCGCCGGTAACGCCAACGTTCCCGCCGATTGCGCGTCCGTGCTTACAGAAAACGACCTTCGAGGACGCATCTACACCTACGATCCCGTGACCAATCGGACCCAGCTCGTGTACACGTCTCCGACGGTGTCAGCGCTGCAGTCCGACGGTCAGGCGATTGAGGTCCCGCGCGACGCCGGTTACCGAACCATGCTGGTTTACAAGGAAGTCGACGGCACGGAAGCGCTGTACGTCGGCTCGTTCAACTCCGCGCAACTTCCCAGCCCTCCCGCGCGAATTCTGCGATCCGAAGACGGCGCGCATTTCGAGGAAGTTCCCTTGAGTTTCCCCGAATTAGAGGACGTGAATTCCTTCCGGTCCCTGACCGCGTTCAAGGACCGGATGTTCGTTCTGACGATCACGCCGAGCGAAACCGCGTCGGTGCTATTCGAATCCCGCGATCCGAAATCCGGCGACTTTCGCGCCGCGGCCCCTCGCGGGTTCGGATTCCCCGGCGGGCACTCCGCGTTCGAGCTCGAAGTCTTCAAGGGGTTTCTCTACGTTGGAAGTTCGGGGCTCAATGACGGGTTTCAACTTTTGAAGACCCAGGCGGTGGGCGCCCCGCCGTACCGGTTCGACCGCGTCCTTCAACAAGGCGCGTATCGCGGGGCGAAGAATCAGAGCGTGCTCAGCCTCAAACCGTTCAAGGATTATCTATACGTCGGAACGGGCATATACTTCGGGTCGTTCACTCTTTTGCTGGATTTCGAGGCCGCCGCCTCGGAGCTTCTTCGCGTTCGCGCCGATGACAACTGGGACCTCGTCGCTGGGGAAGAACGAAACACGCCCGAGGGTCATAAAGCGCCGATCAGCGGGCAGCGGGCCGGGTTCGGAAACGCCTTCACCGGCTACATCTGGCGGATGATCGAGCACGAGGGCGTCCTTTACGTCGGGACCTTTGACACCGCGGTCGTGGCCCAATACGCCGAAAACGTCCAGCTCGACGACCTGCCGGGCGAGACCGAGCTGGCCAATTACCCTGAAATCCTCGCCCTCGCCGACCGCCTCGGTCCCGAAGAAATTGCCGACTTGATCTCCGCGCTGGAGGGCGGTTTCGACCTTCACGCCTCCGTCAACGGTGAACAATTCGAATTGGTGAGCCGCACCGGGTTCGGAGATTCTTTCAGTTGGGGAATTCGGTCTTTTGAATCGACCGCGCTGGGACTGTTTGTCGGTTCGGACAATCCATTCACTGGTTTCCGTTTGTTCCTCGGCCAGCGCGCGGGAACCGATTCCGATGGGGATTCATTCCCGGATGATCGAGACAATTGCCCGCTCACGTGGAACCTTTCTCAAAGTGATTTGGACGGCGACGGAATCGGCGACGATTGCGATGATGACGCCGACAACGATTGCCTTCCGGACTCGATTGATTCAAGGCCGAATGAGCCCGCGGGGGGAATTGACACCGACAAGGACCACCTATTCGACTCGTGCGACGAAGACGACGACAACGACGGCGTCCCCGACATGCAGGACAACTGCCGCCTTTCCGCCAATCCGGATCAGATTGACACGGATGGCGACGGCGTCGGCGACGGGTGCAAAAAGGATGAATCGCCTGCACAGAATATCCCCGGCGACGAGAATGAATCGCCGGGAAATGAAGGCGGAGACGACGACCCGGGCGACGCCGCAGCCCCAGCATTGTGCGGAACCGCCGGTATTCTTCCGATCCTGATGATGGGAACGGGATTATTCCTCGTCCGCCGAACTCCGCGAAATCGGCGAACGCTGGAGCCTTGATTTGAGTTTGTCCAACGAACGGGTCCAAAAGGTTCGTTCCTTGGCCACGGTCTTCTCGTCCGCCAGCCTATCATGTTGAACCGTGACCTGGCTCTTTGCCTCGCCCTTGCGGTAGAAATTCACTTCCACGCTTGTCTTTCCGCCGTCGCAGGCGATGCGAATGGACTTGTTCGCAGTCGCCTTGCGCACGACAATGCTTCGTTTTCCCATCCAGGCGGCGCGGGATTTCGGCGTCGCCCAGGATGAGGACAACGCGGAAATCGGGACTGCGATCACACGGCTGACGCCCACTGAAAAACCGCGCGCCGTTTCATGCACCTTCCTCCGGCCCGTAACCTGCTCGTACCCAACGGTAACCATTTGCGACCACCAGGGTCCTACTTCGAATGTCCGGGCGACAAATCGCGCGATCTCCTTGTGAGACATTTTTTTCGCGCCGGCTTTGTCGAGGACCTGCCGCCACTGCACCCACGTCCGCCCCGTTTTGGCCGACACCGCTGCGTCGCCGATTCCCGCGACGATTTTTCCGTTTTTGCTTGAGGCCATTCCGCGTTTTCTCCGTTTCATCCGTGCAGCAGCGACATGACTTCCCCGCGCGTTCGAGCATCGCTGCGGCACAGGCCTCGTACCGCGGAGGTTATCATGATGCTGCCCGATTTCCTGATGCCCCGACAGGTCATGCATGTGTGCGTCGCCTGCAGCACCACGGCGACTCCTTTCGCCATGAGTTTGTCCATGAGCAAATCGGCAATCTGTGAGGTCAGCCGCTCCTGCACCTGCGGTCGATGGGCGAACTCGTCCACCACGCGGGCCAGTTTGGAAATGCCCACGACCTGCCCGTCGGGAAGATAGGCCACGTGGGCCTTGCCCTCAAAAGGCATTAGGTGATGCTCACACATGGAGTGAAAGGCGATGTCGCGGAGCACGACCAACTCATCGTAGCGCTCGGTAAAGGCCGTCGTGAGGTGCTTCGCGGGATCCCTTGAAAGACCCGAAAACAGTTCTTCGTACATTCGCGCCACGCGGTGCGGCGTCGTCCGCAGACCTTCCCGGTCCACGTCTTCGCCCACGGCGACCAGAATTTCCCGAACCGCACGTTCGATGCGCTCAAGGTCCATGTCGGCTTCGCCAAGTTGAACGCCCCGTTACTGGACGATGGAGCGTCATTGCGGCTCCGAGACGACGTATCGAAACACCGATGCGAAAGCCCCTCGGATGCATTGCGCCGCGGAGGATTCGAACCTCCAACCTTCGGTTCCGTAGACCGATGCTCTATCCAATTGAGCTAGCGGCGCGTACCGCGACTAAAGGTCAATGTATAACAGGGTTTAGCGTGGAATACAATTCCGCGAGATCGAACGCCAGGCGCATTCATCGAGCGTAACAGACGAAACATCGGCCGGCCGCCGTAGCTGCGGGACTACGATTACGGGCGATTTGCCCCTATCCGTTGCTGGTTCCGTGTGAAGTCAGTCCGAGTTTCACGATGCGCCGAAGTAGATTCTCGTAGGAAGTCCCGGCGGATTCGGCGGAAGCCGCGAAGTCCTCGCCCCGGGCAAGCTGAGGATTGGGATTGGATTCGAGCAGATACAGGCGCCCGTCGTGGGTCAGGCGCAGGTCCATGCGGGCGTAACCCGTTTGACCCAGGGCGCGATAAATCCTCTTGCAAAGCCGCGAGACGGCTTTCTCGACGGCAGGCGTCAGTGCCGTCGCGGCGCCCGTGGTGACTCCCGTCCGTTCCTGATACTCACGGTTCCACTTCATGCGCTCGGTGACGATGCGCGGCGCGCCGTCGGGCAGTTTCTCAAAGAAGTACTCCCAGATCGGCAGGGTCGCCAGGCGGCCGTTTCCCATGACGCCGACGTAGAGCTCCCGCCCGTCGATGTACTCTTCCACGATTGCGTCGGTCTGGACCTGATCATGAATGAACTGCACGCGCTCGGCGAGTTTGGCCTCGTCTCCGACCAACGACGCCTGGGCGATGCCGACGGAACCGTGCGACGTTGCAGACTTGACGATCATAGGAAAGGGAAAGCGGGGCTTCCGTCGAATCTTGGTTCCGCGCTTGACGACCGCGAAATCCGGGGAATGAATGCGGTGATACCGGAGGATTTTCTTGGTCAGTCCGCGATTGCAGGCGATCATCATTCCCCTTGGATTGCAGCCCGTGAAGGGCTGACCGGCGAGTTCCAGGTATCCGAGAACGGAGGGGACGTGAATTTCCAGCCCGGCGAATTCCTCAAGCAGGTTGAATACGACGTGAGGTTTGACGTTTCGCAACGCGTCGCGAAGCGGCGCCAGGTCGTCCACGATGCCCACGGCGCTCACCTCATGGTGCAACGCGCGCAGCCCCGTCAATACGTCAAGTTCGGTCCTGAAGGGTGAGATTTGCTCTTCGGAAAGCCCGGCGACGGAATCCGGGGGTACGAGGTCCCTGTCCATCAGAACGGCGACGCGCAGTCTCTTCATAACACGACGCGGTGAAACCCCGCATGCAGATAGTTCATCGTCTGGACACTGAGCAGGATTGCCGATTCGGTCTTGGTCCGCTCCTCGGAGCGGTCCCGGTGTAGCTTTAGTTCCTCACAGCGGACGATCATCTGTTTGAGCACCTGGTCGATCGTGTATTGATGCTCGCCCGTCCATCGGGCGACGAGTCGGCGCAGCTCCGGGCGGAACTTTCGAAGGAACTGGGCGGCCGGCGCACGGACGTTGGATTCGGAAGCCTCGGAAAACAATCGCCGCAGGTCGCGGTCGTGGAATTCAGGATGGACCCGTCCGTAGATTTCCTGCTTTCGTTCATAGAACTCACCCAGCGTCATGTCAAGGCGGTGCAGCGGTTCGACCAGCCTCCGCGAACGGAGAACGGATTTCTTATCCGCTATTTCGGCCATAAGGCCGTCGACGAATTGAAGTTTTTTGAGCGCCGGCCATCCCCGGTACCGCCGGGTCCAGTTGGAATTCGGCGTCAGCCAGACGGCGAACGTTTCCGCGAAGTCTTCGGCGGGGTGGGCTTGGCCGTACCAGTTGTCGAGATGGAGAACGAACCGCTTGCTGTAGGGCTTGGGTTGATAAAACACGGGATACTTCTTCCCATAACGGCCGAAGTGATGCCGCCACTCCTTTCGGCGATGCAGGAGATAGGCGTTGTCGATGGCGTGCCCGATTTCGTGCCGCAGAATCTGAAGACACGACTGTGTCGTTCCGCCCTCCGCCTCCAACATCATTTTATTCTCCAATCGCAGGAGGCGAGGGTGGGAGAGGAAGAATGAAACCGCGATACCGGGAACATCGTCAGGCGTAAACCACTCCGTCGAGAGCCAGTAGTGCGGGCGGAACCAAATTGAGCGGTCGGCGAGTTCCCCATGAACCCGTTCAATCAATCGGCTTAACCAGGTTCCTTCGATCTGCAGACCCAAATCGCAGAAACGCATTCGCAAAAGCCTTTTTTCGGAGTAGCGCGACCAGGGGTACTTGCGCGCGACCGGAGCAGATGGGGAAACCGGCGCCGGTGGTTGGCGGCGGGTTCGTACCTTTATTTCCGACGATGTCGAGTCCGAAGTCTCGTGGCGGCTGGGCTTCGATTCCGGCGATTCCCGCATTGACGATTCCGTGTCCATCCGGGCGATTGTATCGAACTCCGGGAAACCAGGCAGCCGATAATGGGGAGGCGTGCCTCGTCCGCGATTCCAGAGCAGTCCCTTTGCCATCTGAGGAGTCTTGTGGCGCGGGAGACTCCGAATAGACTCGCGCCGTCAGGAATCTGAATTTGCTCAGAGAGTACCTTAAACATCTTTTGATCCGCACGCCGCTGGAGCAGCCGCTTCAGTCCCTGCGCCGGCTGGCCGAAGCGCCCAAGCGGCGCCGGCACCCGGAGCTTGCGGAACTCTACGCGGAAACCGATCGCATCCGTATTTTGATGCGCCGCGTCATCGGGCCGTCTTCCCATTGCATCGACGTCGGCGCGCACCTGGGTTCCGTCTTGAGCTTCATGATTCGCCTCGCGCCGAAAGGCCGGCATATCGCCGTCGAACCTCTTCCCCTAAAGGCGCAGTGGTTGCGGAAGAAATTTCCGGAAGTTGATGTTCAGGCCGTGTCCCTCTCCGACGCGTCGGGCGAACTCACTTTTTTCCACAACCTTACGCGCTCCGGATACAGCAGCCTGCTGGGCGGCGGTAAGGAGGGCGATCGCGTTGTCGAAATCAGGGTTCCTTGCGAGACGCTGGATGGTATCGTCAGAGATCGCCCTCGCGTCGACTTCGTGAAGATCGATGTTGAAGGGGCGGAACTGAAAGTCTTCGGCGGGGCGCTGGAAACCCTTCGGAGGCACCGTCCCGTGGTTGTCTTTGAGTGTACGCAGGACGGCCTGAAAAACTTCGGATTCAGGGCCGGGCAGGTGTGGGAATGTTTATCTAATAGTGCCGGTTACGAAGTCTACGTGGTGAAGGATCTCACGAACGGAGGCGAACCGCTGAGCGAGAAATTGTTTGAGGCGGCGATGGCCTATCCATTCCGGGCGTTCAACTTCGTCGGCGTACCCAAAGGGTTCGAGCTTCCATCGTAAGGAAACTCATCGCATCATTCCTGGTCGATGCCGCCGATAAACCGATGTCCGGGCCGAACGGTCGAACTTGCCGACCGCCGGCCCGGACCGAACCCCGCACTGCCCGTATATGTCCGAAGGGCCGTCGATGATTGCACCGCTCAACCGAGAAAAATCCTTTCGGATTCTTTCCCGAAAAGGAATGCTTTCAGGTGAGATTCGCGGAAAGATCGGCGTGCAAGAGCCGATGGAACAAATGCTCGCCTGCCTCACGACGGACGGACAACCGGCCTACGTCATAGGCTTTGGATTTGAGTCCTCGCTGCACTGATTCGCAGACCCCGATGTCTTCGCCTTGCACGCGATCCGCCACGTCGACGCTCGTGCGGTTGTGGTCCGCGCGGGCTGCGCTAACGTCCGCGAAGTAGAAATCGAAAAGGACAAGAACTCGATCGACACCCAGGGGCAAGGCAAGATTTGTGTCCATCACGCCGTCGTACCAATTCACCATAAAGTTCGGGTACAGCCAAAAGTAATAGGCCATGTCCCCTTTTCGAACCGAGGCTGTTGTCGCGTCCGCGCCTTCCGTGCTCAATGGGCTCGATTGAACGCAATATCGTTCGATCGATTCGATCCGGTATTTTGTGAAATCCAGGACGCTGTTCAGTGACTTGTGGGCGAAGGGAACGTGGTATCCTCCGTCGAGGTAGTTGTCGATAAATACTTTCCAGTTACAGTTTAGCGTATAGCTTCGCCGCTCAAAAAAGTGCAACTTTCTGAATTGAAGCGGCGTCACGCGATCCGCAATCGAGCCCAAGAACTCTGGTAGCCCCGGCGCCGATTCGTCAAGAGTGACGAAAACGAAGTTCTCCCAGGTATCAACGCGGATCGGAATCAACCCATTTTGTGATTTCTCAAATTCGCAGACCCCGTCAAACTCTGTTATGCCCTTGAGCTCGCCGCTGAGAGCGTACGTCCAACCGTGGTACGGGCATTGCAGCGTATTGACCTTTCCTTCCGGTTTGTCGGCGACCGCCGCCGCGTGATGCCGGCAAACATTATAAAACGCCCGCAAGACTCCATCGTGACCGCGCACGACGACGATCGGTTCGCCCGCCAAGTCCACGGTGAAAAACTGACCGGCGGATGTCGCCTGGTCCAACCGTCCAACCATCAACCAATTGCGGGCAAAGACCGATCGGCGTTCCAATTCATGAATTTCAGGATGGGTGTACCAGGCGCTGGGAATCGTCACCGCCCGCTCCAGCGGCACCGACGGGTCATACTGCCGGACGAATTGCGCCAATGGATTCATGACTGGGAACCCGCTCAAGGGCTCGTGGCGGGGGGTGTGGAGCGCACGCCCATGGATTCTTCAATCGCGGAGAGGATTGACCTCTCGGCCGATTTGTCGCGGCGGACAGTCCGCCAGACGGAATTCTGCTCCTGCGTCGTCGCCGCGTCGCGGTCGATCGCCGACTGGCCTGGTGCATCGCTACCACTACGGTCCCAGGCGAACATTTCGTGTGCCTGGGAAACCAATTCCTGGATCA
>Ga0187893_10013729_pt1 | contig 11202 bp, 11 predicted proteins | sample MA1701074metaG_FD_139574 | JGI IMG/M metagenome (GOLD analysis project Ga0187893, IMG submission 139574) | White microbial mat communities from a basaltic lava cave in the Kipuka Kanohina Cave System on the Island of Hawaii, USA - MA170107-4 metaG ...
AAGGCACGCTTCAACTCCCATAGGGTAAGCCCCTCGGACTTCGCAAGCCCGACCTGCGGTGTGAAGGATTCTGTGCCCATGTCATAGGTTTTAACGGAATAGGTTCTTTTCATTCCACCCTCCGGTCCTTTTCCTTCCACTCGATCACCGCGCCGCGCTCTCCTCCCTCACCGCCAGGCGCATGCTCTCGATGTCGCCGGCCAGCTTCTTGCCTAGCAAGCGGTAGTCGTACATGCCGGCGCATTCCGCCCAGCACGCCTGCTCATCCGGGTTGTACTCCTCCACAGCCTGCTCCATCACCTGGTTGATGACGGCGGTGGGGGCGTCCGGGTCTATGCGGATTAGGTTGCCGTCGATCTCCGGCAACACCTCGTCGGTGGGCAGGTCGGTTATCACCTTGCATCCACAGGCGGTGGCCTCGATGATCTTCCGCAGCGCGTACCCGTAGATCGAGCTGGTGCAAATGGCCGCCCGGTAGTTGGACAGAATCTTTAGGTAGTCAGGCGTGTGACAGCCGCGCCGGTGATAGCCGGGGTGGGACAGCTCCACCACCAACGGGAAACTACCCCGGTTCTTGTGGATGCGCTCCCGCAATGGGTAGGCGCGGCTCAGTGCCCCGGAGAGCAAGCATCGCGGCAATCGCTCTACTCCCTCGTACTCCGGCACGAGGTCCATGTCAATAGAGTGGTATGTCCGCACCAAGTGCTTCTCCCGCACGAACGGAGCGACGTGCTTGACCACCTTGGGGTGATAATAGGTGATCCAGGCGTGGCAGCCGATTTCGTCCGCCGACTGCCTGTGGTATTCGGGGCGGTTCTGGGCATCCTTCAAGACCGTCAGCTTAAACACGTCATTCCGGCGCTTCAGCTCTTCCACGTTGGTAAACTTCTCGCGCTCGTCATACCCCTGCCCATAAGGTCCGCCTGCCGTCAATCCTTCCCATTCCCGCTTGTCTTGCAGTACCACCACGCTGGGGTCAATAAACTCCAGTATCTCCGGCACGTCGGTCATGTCTCCGTGGCGCTCCGCAGAGGACCAACGGCGAATGGAGATGTTCCATCCGTCAGTGGTTATCAGGCCGTAGCCCGCCAAGCTGTACCCGGCAAAATGCAGCCCGGCGAAGAGCTGCCAACCCTCGTCGGTGGTGTGCCGGCGCATGGACTCCACCGCCAGGCCAACCTTCCTCTCATGCCAATTCCACTTGCCGGGCGGACGGAGCCCCGCTTCCTCCGGCTCCTCACCGCAAGGCACGGGGTCGTAGGGCGGCGCGGGCAGCTCCCGAATGGGCGGGGAAGGCAGCTTGGCCACAACGTCTGCTATGGTGCGGGGCATACTCAGCTCCTCCGTACTGTTAGGACGATTGTTGTTCGGCAATTTCGGCAAAATTGATTGTCTTGTCAGCCGCCGCCGCGACGTTTTTCTTATGTTCCTCGTAGTATTCCCGGCAGGACAGCGTATCTTGCAAGGGCATCAGCACCCCGATGCCGCACGGCTCCCACTGCCCTACGCGGCCCACCACGCCTATGGATGCGTTCTCATTCTTGGGATCAAGCAGCAGCGTCACCACCCCCTCCGTGGCAATGGCGTCGGCCAGTTTCTTAAGCAACCTTACGTTGATGGTGACGGCAAGCGGGCGCTCCTTCTCCGCAGGGAAGATGCTTGCCAATGGGGGGAATTTGCCTTCTTGCTTTGGAATCTCCAGGAGTGACACCTTCTTCTTGCCAGGCCCTTTGCCGCTGACGGTGCAGCGGACATACGATCCGTCCATCACCACCTCGGCGCTGCCCTCGCCAGACTTGACCGACTTAACCGGAAGCAAGAGTGGAACGGTCAGACCCTTTGCCTCCACCGGCAGGGCCGACAGAACCTTGGCGTCGGTGGCGACAACGTAGTATTGGCGCTTACCCTTAGCGTCCACCGGGCCGGGCAGCGCAATGGGGTAGCCAAGTACGTGGCGGCCATAATCGCCCCTGGTGTGCACGCAAGCACCGGCGTCGTGTTGCTGCGGGATGGTCAGCCTGGGTTGACGGGGCGGCTCTACTTCCGGTTTCTTGGACAGTTTTGGCATAGTTCAGCTCCGAGAGGGCAACTGCAACACCTCGGCCCGCGCCCGTCCGCTCTTCACCACGGACGGGCCGGCCTCACCACGAGGCCGTTGCGGGCCGAAAGGATTGAGTACATGATTTATTATAACCGCTAAATGGCACTGCGCCGACGTAAGTTCGGATTTTTGGCTTTCCCGGCAACCTCCAACTCCTCCCAGGTAGTTTCCCCGCGCCGAACCCGCTTACGGTTCTCCATGTAGCATCGCTTGCATTGCCCGCGTGTGAGCGGCCCCAACCGCCCGCATTGTCTGCAACGCATCTCGTCGGCAGGCTGACGGGTGAGCATGACAACGCCTCTCTCGACATCGACGGCAACGCGGCAATCCAACGGTCTGACAGTTCAACAATTTGGCAGTCTAACAATCTAACTCTCAAACCCAACCTACACCACCCCCCCTTCCCCTGCCCTCCCCTGTATAAGAAGAAAGCAGCGTCGAAGCCCGGAGATTGCTTGAAGTAAGATACCGCTTTCGCTGTCGTTCAACAAGTAGAACTAGGCTAGTACGCGGATTCTATCGAGGGTTCCCATCTCCCTCAGTGGACCGGGGCGTAGGGGGGTATGCTCGCTTCAATCGTCAGGCCGCAGCTGGTGCGGCCTCGACTTGCCTTTGATGCCATCGCCAGGCAGACCATGAAGCACCGTTGCCCGGTAGAACCTCCAAACTGGAGCCGGACAGCTATCGACCGGCTCCCTCTAGCGCAGCTTTCAATCGGCTGTACTTGGATTATAGCACGCCGGGGCAGCGCGCTCGCGCGGCGTCGGCGTAAAAATCGAAAAGCCTCCGCGCCGGCTTGGACCACCGCAGGAGCTGGTTGCGGCGGGAGCCTGGCGGCGGAGGCAGTCTTTTTCGGGGGCGAGGCGGCGGTTCTGAGGGTCAAGCGTGCCCTCAGATCAACCTTCCGCGCCGACCCCACCCTTTTTATGAAGCAACCTCATCCGTTGGCGGACTCGGCGGCCTTAGGCATTTCATTCCCCCCCCCTTACGGCAGCAGCTTGGCGGCGTTCCAACTCTCCCCGTTGAACGACACGGTGGGGTAGCTGGGATGCCCCAGCGTGCTGATCGCCCCGATGTGCTGAAGCAAGCTGGGATTGTGCACCCATTCCCGATATCCGGCTTGGTTCATGGCCTCTACCACCGCGCCGTCGATCTTCTTGTGGGGGAAGCGGGCGGCGGTGGGCTTGATTATCATGTGCTGGGCGGAAAGCAACGCCTGCACCGCTTCCCGGTTAAATACCAGCCCCTGCGCGCCCCGCCCCAGCTGCTGCATCTTGCCGTGGTAGACGACCCCGCTTTGCCCCTCCTTGAACTCCCGGCCCTCGAAGAATCCCGGATGCTTGGGGGCGATCTCTTGGCTTGACATGAAGGTGCAGAGGTTCAGGTATCCTTTGTTGGGGTAGGGCACGCCGTCCAGGTACTTTTTCAGCCCGGCGCAGGCCAGCACGTCATCTTGAAACAAGGCATAGCGATCCGCCGTGGGCTGGCGAATGTATAACTCAGCCAGCGCCAGTATCCAGTTGCCATAGGCGCGTATCTTGGGGTAGCGGTAGGAGCACTCCAGCGGCCAGTTGGCGGCGTTTTTGAACGCCCCATAATCATGCTCGCTAGGCAAGCAGCCGTCGATGAAGAGCCTCGGCGCGTCAAACCCCGCCGCCGCCAGCGAGGCCAAGACCTTCGGCAGCAGCGTCTGCCGCCTGCTGGGAACCGTGGTGACCCCGTAAGACCAGTGTGGCATGGCAACCTCGAATTCCTTACAAGGCAGGCCCGCCGCCTTGCGCTCCCTGCACCGTGATTTCCTCTCCGCCAGCTGATCGACGGACAGGCGCGGAGGCCGCTCGGCCCGCGCCGCGCCGTCCCACAGCTTGGTATAGACGGGATTGGTGTGGTAGAGCTTGCATAGATGGCAAGAAGCCTTGTCGCAAAAGCACGGACGCAGCATGCGTTCCCCGTTTCTAGTTTCCCCGCCGATTGTTCCGGCCTTCAAATTTAGGCCGATTCTAGGTCCGATCCGGCTTATCATGGGGGCGTCACGGACACCGAAGTGCCGCCGACAAACAGATGCTGATCGCCGGTGTTGTAACCTATGTCGAAGATGCCGTTAACCGTCCAGGTGTCACCCACGTTGACCAGCGTGCCGTTGACCCGGAACGCCCCGGTTCCTATGTTCGTCACCGACGCGCTCTCAATGAACACCGGCGCGGGAGCGGCGCAGTTGGAATACTGGTTTCTGGCGAAGCGGAAGTTCTTGTAGTCAAAGAAGTCACCTTGGATGATCTCCGGTGGATCAGGAGGTCCGACGGCGCACAGCGGGTACACGTCATGGTTGAGCAGGAAACCGCCGCCGCCCAAGGGCAAGTTACCGAAGTAGCAAACCCCACCATCGGTGTCATTCCAAGCGTACAGATCGTGGTCGGGGAAAGGCGCTCCGCCGGGGAAGTCTAATATGACGGTGATGTGATAGGCCGGGTTCATCGGCACTGTGCCGGTTCCCGTGCCGGTTCCGGGTTCGGCGTCCTCCTCGATGCACGAGGCCACCAGCGCCCTGACAAAGCGCCACTCGCCGTTGGTCTTTTCCAGGCATCCGTCGGCCCCGAATTCGATGTCCACGTTGCGGTGGTAGAGGTTAAGCACGCCCTCCTCGCAACGAAAGTCGGTTTCCTGCACGCTGACCGAATCGCAGGCGAGCGGGGTGTTGACAAACACCAACCACGATCCCCATTTGTCTCTCACCACCGGAACCCAGCGCTCGCCTTGGACTGCGCCGGTGGACAGGTTGAACACCCGGCGGCTTAGGTGCGGGACCGGAACCAGCTTATAATCGTCGGTGCTAGTTCCCGTCCCGAAATCCTCGGAAGCCACTATCCGGTAGATGTCGCACTCGGCAAAGCCCGGCAGGTCTTCCAGCTCGCTGCCGGTTCCGGTTCCCGGAGCCTCAACCAGCGCGGGGATGCCGTTGACGGGAGTGCGGGCTATGTACACTTCGGGAACACTGTTGTCGTCAGCGGGCAAGATGCTGCGGATGCGGCGGACCTTGCGCTTGTCTTCCTCGATCAGCGCAAGGATTTCCGCGCGTTCCTTTTCCGTCAGCGCGTAGAGCTTTTTTGCCATTTGATTTTTATGCCGGGAACACGGCCAGGGTGATGCGGGCGGAACCTTTGCGGCAGCGCATCATCAATCCCTTGGTGCAACTGAGGGTGAGCTGCACCGACCGCTTTGGGTGTATCAGGATGCGGAACACCGACTCGCCGCCGTACAGCTCTACCACCCGCTCCTCCAGCGCCGCCCGCTCCTCGTCGGTCGGGTTGGTGGGCAGCCCCTTGCCCTCCTCGTTCCGCACCACCAGCAGGGAGTGATCTTCAACCCAGCCGGTGTCCAGAAACTTCGCCTCCTCCTCCACCGTGAAGTACCGCAGATAGGGTTGCTCCTCGGATTGAACCGGAACCTCGTAGCGGGACTCGACCGGCGGGCAAGCCGGGCCGTGCCCCGCAAAATTCACCACGCTTACCACCGTCATCATGCTTTTCATACTCAGCTCCTTGGCTTGACCCGCTCGGCGCGGCGACCGCCTGACTTTCCCAACCGGTCATCTTCCAGACCGCCCAACTTCCGCCGCTACCACTCGTATGCGTTAATTTGCACCACCACCGGCCCGCCATGCGCCTTGATCCAAAAGTAGTTGTCGGGAGGGGTGGTCCCGGACCCGGTTCCGGTGTATTCCTCCTGCAAGTTACGGCTGAATCGGATCGGCCATTCCTCCCCGGCCCAGACCTCTCCAAGCGGGTAGAACACGTCGATGCCGGGGTCGCGGATGCCGTACTCCACCCAATTGACAGCGTCCATGTTCTTAATTGTGCAGATGCTGGGCGTAGTCAGCTCCCCGAAGTTCACCGCCACCCCCAAGACCGGCACGGTGATCGCTCCGGGGACCGGACCCTTCGTCCCCGTCACCGTGGCTTGAAACGAGGCGGTGTGCCTGGCGTCCAAGAGGATAATGTTACCATCTTGCTTCCGTATGCTCAGGCTGAATTGCAGCCTCATTTCTCCGGCCATGCGTCACGCTCCTAAAAACAGGGGCACGCCAAGCAGCAAAAAGTTGTTCTCGCGGTACTTCTGAACGAGGACGTTCCCAACCCCGGTCTTGCGCGTCCCGCGCGCGTCTACGCCCACGGTCTTCACTATGTCCCCTATGCTGTACCCCTCGCTGTTGCTGAAATAACCGCGCTCCCTGGTGAGGTTGGGAAATTGGAACCAATACAGCGGGTTGGGCGGCTCTTGGTTGGTGTTGTCGGCAACGCATATGAACTCGCGCGAGGTGTACTCTCCGCCCCCAAGGTCCAACCCGTGGGTAAGGGCGTCCCCGACCCTGAAGTTGCTGGTCGGAAACCAACCGAACTTCTTCCCGCTCCACGGCATGAAGAAGCTGGTGTTGGTAAAGTGGTTGCCGGAGGAGGGGGCTATACAAACGTACTTGTTGACAAGCGGCACGTTGGTGGCCAACCCCACCACCTCGGTGTCGGCGGGCAGGCCGGAGCCGTTCAGGATGATGCGCATGGGGTTGCCGGCGCGGTCCACGGCGCGCATAAAATGGTTGGGGTTGTTGGGATCGGCGGGGATGCCCCAGCCCACGTCCTTCAGCACCCAGCGGCCCTGGTCGTCCCAAGCGCCGTTGAGCACCTTGCTGCCCTCGTCCAGCACGTTCCGGTCGAAGCCGGTGTAGAAGGCAAAGTAGTCTCCGGTCAAGGGCGAGCCGATCTCGATCAAATCCCCGAAGTGCACGTCGAAGTCGAACGTGATGGTGTAGTAAACGAAGCATTGCCCGTAATACTTCTCCTCCCACGTTGCCGATGATAACTTCAGGCAGCGCCGGGGCACGCCCCACAGCGGGAATGCGTTGAGGGTGTTGACCATCGGCCCCCACAGCTCTATCCCAAGCACGGCGCTGTTCAGCACTATCCGCACCGCCGGGTCGGACTCGTCAAACTCCACCTGCTGCCCGCGTATCTGCTCCCACGCCGAGTTGGTTATCAGGTTCCCGTAGAGGTCATGGCTTGCCTCGCGGGAATACTTGGTGTAGTTGCCGCTCTTCTTGGGCGGCTCTAATAGCGGGTTCTCGACGGATTGATCCTGGCAGCGCGACCTGTCGGGCGGCTTGGTAGAGAACTTCTTTTCCACCGTCCAATGGAGGCCGTGTTCCTGGCTATTGATTTGCCTCACGCGCCCGTAGGGAAGGCAAAACGCCCATATGTCGGTGTCGCCCTTGAAATTCCAAACCGAGCCGGGCGTGGGCAACCCCGCCGCCTGCCATACCGCTAACGGGCCGCCGCTGCCGCCTCCGGTGTCCTTCAAATGGAAGGTGATGCCGAAGGTGCGATGGCCTTCATCGTCCACGTCCAGCTCCCAATCGCGGAAGCCGGTGGTGTCAGAACCAACTATGACAAACGGCATACCCGCTCCCGTGTGCCAAAGACTAGCTAATACCCAAGATCACGCTGGCGTTGTCTTCCAGGCTGCGGATGGCGTCCCGTATCTCTTTCAATATGCCCACCGCGCCGGGGCCGGTGGCGCTGGCCCCGTCCGTGCCCGCTTCCCTCAGCCTGGCGCGGTAGTCCGAGATTCTTGCAACCGCCTCAGCGCTGCTGGCGCTCACGGCGTCCACTAGCATCACCTCTTCCTTGAGCTTTGTCATCTCGTCCTTGGCCTTCTTGATGGCCGCCGCGAAGGTTTCTTCCGTTATCAACCCCTTTTCCAGGAGGGTGTTCAGCTCGGTTTGAATATCGTTGAACTTCTGAATCGGGGTTAGGTTTTCCTTGGTGATAGCCTTGGCGCGGTCCTCCAACTGCTTGAACTCACGCATCCCTTGCAATTGCTTGGCCTTGAACCGCAGCTCGTCAGCGCTGATCGCCACCCCCAGGCGCTTGGCCTCGGCCTCCAGGCGGCTGATGTCAACCTCCTCGGCGGACTTGCCAAAATTGTCGATCTGCGCTTGTAGGGTATCGTTCAAGTCAATAATTCTGCGCTTCACTTGATCTACTTCAAGTGCCGCCTTTTTCTCCGCCATCAATGCCTCAACTAGTTCTAACTGCGCCCCTACCAAACCAGTGGTGGCATCAGCCCCCGCAGCCTGCGACAACCGAAACAACTCTATCTCATCAGTTGTCATGCCAACCGTCTGAATCTCCTCACGCAGCTTCTTGATCAGAAGGTCTGAGTCACCTACCAGCTTGGTAATTCTGTTCTGTTCCGCCTGCTTGATTGCTGATATTTCCTCTTTCACTTTGCTGAGTCTCTCCCGGTATTTTTCAACGTGTACCTCAGCGTCTTTTAATGCTTCCCTGTCCCCCGCACTTACATCTAGTGATGTAAAACTTATCGCGTAAATAGAGGCAGAAACGAAATCCTTGACTCCCCGGTTCTTGGCATATTTCTTCTGTTCTTGCTCCAGGTACTTTTTAGAGGCTTCTAGGTTCTTCTCCAACCCTTTGAGTTCCTCTTCTAACTGTGCCTTGCGCTGCTCAGACGATGGTAAAGCCTTGGCAGCGTCTATCCTAGACTGATGATACTTGTCCATGATGTCGTTCAAATTCTTGATGGACTCCTCATTTTTCTTCATGGCGTCGCTCATGCCGGTTATAGCGTTGCCAGCCTCCCTGGCCACTCTGGTTAGAGCTACCACCGCCGTGATTGCCAAGCCAATCAGAACAATCCAACCGGTCAACGGACTGGTCATGATGGCCACCCCCAGCGCCTTTACTGAAGCAACAATTGCCGTGAGCACTGCTATCACCAGCGGGCCAACTGTTGTGAGCGTGACAAGAACTGCGACCAAGGCGGTCAACGCCACCAACGTCTTTTTCAACCAATCTGGCAGCTTTTGCAGCCACGCCACCAAATCCCTCAGCTTGCTCACCATCGGGATGAGGGCGTCGGCGATTATCTTGCCAAGCATCTCCAAGAAGTCGCCGAAGTCGTTTTTGAGCTGTTTCAACCGCCCGCTGGCGGTTTCCATTTCCTTGTTGGCCGCCTCCTGACCGGCGGCGACCAGCTTTTGATACCTGGCCAAGAACTCGGTTTCATCCCTCACCCCGCGCAGCTGGGGGATCATGCGGCTGAAGATCATGGCCCGTTCGGTGTCGCCCTGCGCCATCGCCGCCGTAACGCGGATCATGGCCTCGGCGCTGCTGCCGTTGATGGCGGCGAAGGCTATGGCGTCCTTAACCGCGCGCTTAGCCGCCTCGCCGGTCAGGTTGAAGGACTCGGCCTGCTTGACCAAGGACAAAGCGGCCTCATCCCCCATCGTGGTTGTCTTTTGAATCTCCGCCGCGAACTCCTGATAGTCCGCCCGTAGGCTCTCCACCTCTCTGCCGTTGACCTCCATCACGGCGGTCAATTGGTTCAGTATTTTTTCCTCTTCGGAAAAAGCGTTGAAAGAAGCCCACATCGTGCCGGACAACCCCAGCGCGGCGGCGGCCCCGGTCAGGGCCGTGGTCAACTTGCTCATGGCGTCCGCCGCTTTTTCCGCTTTCGGATACAATTCCCCCAAAGCCCGGTTGTAGGTTTCCTGGGTTATCGCCCCACGGCCAAGCAGGTCATTCAGCTCCAAGGTCTTTTGCGCCCTGCGCTCCTCCTGGGTGGCAACGGATTGGGTTATCTGCTCCCCCCGCGCCATCGCCTGGGCTTGCTCTTCCATCGCGCTAATTTGCTCTTGCAGGGAAGCAGCCTGGAACATCTGCTCGTCGGTTGCCCCGGACAGGGACAGCCTGTACAGCTCGGCCTCCCTCGACGACATGCCGAAGGTTTCCAGCTGCGACTGCATGGAGTTGATGGTGTTCTGAACGGCGGCTTCCATCCGGTCGGCTTCTTCCTGCACGCTCACCGCCGACTGCGCGGTTTGCCGCTCAGCGTCCTTCATCGCCTTGATGTAGTCCGCCGCGTCAGCGGTCAAGCGGACTATCAGGGTCTCAAGTTCTTGCGCGCCTGCCGCCATCACAGATGCTCCCTAGCGTGCTTCCAGGTTGACCGGTCCACCACTTTTACCTTGCCGCCCACCCGCGACATTGCCATCTGCCGGGCCAACTCCTCTTCCTGTTCCTTGATCGACAGCCCAGGCGGACACGTCGCCGGAGGTTCGGCTATCTTGACCGCCTCCACCGGAGGCGCGGTGCGGTGCGCGCCGAACGTGATTTTCATCCCGTCCAAGTTGCTCAGCGGGTCCGATTGTCCCCACACCCTGGAGGGCAGCCGTTGCACCTCCGCCGCCACCCGCATGATATAATGGTCGGTGCGGTTGGGGTTGTTCAGCTCCTCGTCCAGCCACGTTTGGGCCACCAACAGCTGGCGGTGGGTCCACAGCTTGGGCAGCCGATACGGGTCTATACCGAACGCCTGCGCTACCCGGAAGATGCCGTAGTAGCGCCGGGCGAGTTTTTTAGCGGGGCGTTGCCCTCTTGCAGCGAGTTTAGCACGCCTTGCAGTTCCTCGATCTTCTTAGTGACAACCTCGGCGGACTGCCGCTCCGCCTTGAGGCCGCTGATCTCTTCGGCCTTGTCCGACAGCTTCTCCACGTGGCGGTGAGGCCACTTCTTGATCTCCTCCAACGGAACTGGCGCGCCAGGCTCGTCCCCGTCGCCGTAGAACAGGCACAGGGATACCAGCAGCGCCGGGGTTTCCGCCTGGCGGTTGACGCTCTCCTGCGTGACCACGTTGGTGATCTTGCCGCCCTCATACTTGAAGCTAGCAAGGCGGAAATGGGAGTAGGTCAAATGCCCGTCCTCCCCCAGCTCGCGAAGGACGTATTTCTTGCCCCTCCATGAAAACTTGATCTCCACCGGGTCATCGAGGGAGAAGGGCATCGCGCCGGCATCCGGGGCGGCGCTGGTTTGCACTAACGATTCTTGGGACATGGTAGCTCCTATGTTGTTGCGCATGGGCGAACTTGAAACCTGCTTGAAATTCGGCGCTAGTTGGCGGTCGCCGTACCCGCCGGGGTGTACAGCACCGGTTCCTGCTCCGCCCCGGTGGTCGGATCGGCGTTGGTGGGCACAATGGTGAAGTTGGCCATCGGCAGCTGGCCTTCCACCAACGGGTCGGGCGGACTCATA
>Ga0187893_10013730_pt1 | contig 11202 bp, 9 predicted proteins | sample MA1701074metaG_FD_139574 | JGI IMG/M metagenome (GOLD analysis project Ga0187893, IMG submission 139574) | White microbial mat communities from a basaltic lava cave in the Kipuka Kanohina Cave System on the Island of Hawaii, USA - MA170107-4 metaG ...
AAAGTGTTTCGTGGATAAGGGTGGATTTTCCGCTGCCCGACACTCCGGTAATGCACATAAACGTACCCAACGGAATTCGCAGGTCAACATTTTTCAAATTGTTACCCGTTGCGCTTGTAAGTGAAAGCTTATGCCCGCTCCCCTTTCTCCTGTCTTTTAAGTACTGAATGTTCAGTTTTCCGCTGAGGTACTGAGAAGTTGTACTGTTGCTTTGCTGAAACTTTTTTGGGTCACCCGCTGCAACAATCTGACCCCCGTGCCTACCGGCTCCCGGGCCCACATCAATCACATAGTCTGACTCCAGCATCATTTCTTTATCATGCTCCACAACGATGACCGAATTACCGAGGTCACGTAAATCTTTCAGTGCTTTAATCAACTTCACGTTGTCGCGGGCGTGCAGTCCGATACTGGGTTCATCTAAAATATAGAGAACACCAACAAGCTGGGTTCCGATTTGTGTTGCTAATCGAATCCGTTGGGCCTCACCTCCACTTAAGGTTCGAAGGGGCCGATTTAAATGAAGATAATCCAACCCAACATCCAGCAGGAATCCAATTCGCTTTCTGATTTCTTTCAGTACTTCCACCGCAATGATGCGTTGTTTTTCAGTAATCCGATTTTCAAGTCCATCGAACCATTTTCTGAGTTGTTGAATATCCAACAGGGCTACCTCGGCAATATTTTTATTGTCAATCTTAAAATGAAGCGACTCCTTTTTTAATCTCGCCCCGTTGCATTCGGGGCAGGTCTTGATAATCGTGAAATCACCTACCCATTTTTTTATTGCCTCTGATCCTTCATCGCGTTGTTTCTCCAGAAAGTTTACAATCCCTTCGAATTTTGTGTTCCACTCTGTGCCCGGGTATTTCACAGAGGCTACGGCTACCGGAACGTCATCGCCATAGAGAAGAATTTTTAATACATCTTTTGGAATATCGTTAATGGGTGTACTTAATGCCAGTTTATAGCGCTTGAGAATTGCTTCCACTTTTTTAAATATCCAGATGTCGCGGTATTCACCTAATGGCAGAATCCCGCCCCTGCTAATGCTCAGGTTTTTATTCGGAATTACCGACTCTTCTGTAATCTCTTCAATCTGTCCCAGGCCGGTACAGACCGGGCAAGCACCGTACGGAGAGTTAAAAGAAAATGCATTTGGCGCAGGCTCATCATACGAAAGTCCTGTTTTAGGATCCATCAGGAATTTAGAAAAATGATGCACTTTTCCCTCTTCTTCCATCACCATAATAACACCTTTTCCCTCTTTCAGTCCCTTGATTATCGATTGGCCAATGCGCGGCCGGTCCTTTGCATCTGCCACAATACGATCAACTACTACTTCAATGTCGTGAATCTTGTATCGGTCAACCTGCATTTTGGCGGTGATGTCCAGCAGTTGGCCATCAACGCGCACCTTCGTATACCCTTGCTTGCGTACTTGTTGAAAGAGCTCGCGATAGTGCCCTTTGCGCCCCCTAACAATTGGTGCTAATAAGATTAATTTCTTTCCCTTGAGGTTATTTAAGACAGTGTCTAAAATCTGATCTTCAGATTGGCGGATCATTTTTTCACCGCTGAGGTAGGAGAATGCTTCACCTGTGCGGGCGTAAAGCAAGCGCATGAAGTCATAAATTTCGGTTACAGTTCCAACAGTAGATCGCGGATTGCGTGAGGTAGTCTTTTGCTCAATTGAAATAACGGGACTTAATCCGTTGATCTTGTCCACATCGGGTCGTTCCAGGTTACCGATGAAGCTTCTTGCATAGGCTGAAAAACTCTCCATATACCTGCGTTGCCCCTCGGCATAAATCGTATCAAATGCCAGGGAGGATTTTCCGCTTCCGCTGATGCCGGTAATCACCACCAGTTTATTGCGCGGAAAGCTTACGCTGATATTTTTCAGGTTGTGCTCGCGTGCGCCAACAATTTCGATGTAATCGTGACCGGTGGTATCCGTTACTTTCTTTAATGCAGCGGGTTTCGTCATGAACGTTTAAGTGAATACAAAAATGAAATGGGGAATGTTCGGAGCAAATTAAAACAAATACTTCAACTATTCTGGAATGTTTTAAGCTACATCGCGTTCGGTCACCCACTTCAGCATCTCAAACCAATGCGGGCGCTCAAGGTGTAGCCCAATTGATTTAGCGCCCTCTTCAATTCGTTCGGGTTTTGTTGTACCGAGAATTGGAAAAATCGAAGACGGGTGCCGCAGCAACCATGCAAGAAGCAACTGTGTTGGTGTACACCGATAATGATTTGATAGATTTTGCAGGGCGTCATTTATTCGTGCATCATGAAAGTGCTTTCCTCCTCCTAAGGGTGACCAGGCCATTGGGCCAATTCGATGCTTCATCAACGCATCTACCGTGCCATCAAAAAAACTTTCGCATTTAAAAAGCGACAATTCAATTTGATTCGTAACCAGAGAAAATGGTAAAAACGATTGAAGCATTTCGAATTGTGCCGTGGTAAAATTTGACACACCAAAATGAAGCACCTTTCCCTGCTGTTTTAAAACTGTAAAAGCTTCCGCCACTTCAACCGGATTAAGCAACGGATCGGGCCGATGCAGCAGCAACACCTCAATTCGGTCAGTCGCTAACATCTTCAACGAATTTTCTACCGACCAAACAATATGTTCTTTTGAGGTATCATAATGTTTAATCCGGTGATCGGGTCTTTTCTCTGAAAGAAGTTTGATTCCGCACTTGGTTACAATCTCTATTTCGTCTCTCAGCGCTGAGTTTCCGCGCAGTGCATTTCCAAACACCTCTTCACAACTATAATTCCCGTAGATGTCGGCATGATCGAATGAAGTAACACCCGTTGCCAGTGAAGTTTTTATTAACGTTTCAACTTGCTGTGATGAACTCATATGCCAGCGCCATGCCCCAACCACAATTCGTGATAATGTGGCGCCTTCAGGATGAATCTTTACTTTCTGCATGACCAAAAATACGAACCCTTGTTCAGGACAGCATATTCCGGCAAAAATGACCATTGGAAACGTTTGCAATCCATGTTCTTCTGCTAACTTGGCGCAAAATATCTACCCTATGGCTCATTCCGATATCCTTGATCTCGTTAAAAAACGCAATCCAAACGAACCCGAATTTGTACAGGCAGCAGAAGAAGTTATTGCTTCGGTGTTACCCGTGCTGGACAAAAATCCTGACTATAAAAAACTAAAATTATTGGAGCGCATGCTTGAACCTGAGCGAATCATTTCATTTCGGGTAACCTGGCTGGATGATAAAGGTGAAGTGCAGGTAAATCGTGGATACCGGATCCAAATGAACAGCGCTATTGGTCCTTACAAGGGCGGGCTTCGTTTTCATCCGTCTGTTAATGCGAGTGTGTTAAAATTTTTAGCCTTCGAACAGATTTTTAAAAACGCCCTCACGGGCATACCTATGGGCGGAGGCAAGGGTGGTTCTGATTTTGATCCAAAAGGAAAATCTGAAAATGAAATTATGAAATTTTGCCAGGCTTTTATGGGCGAATTGGCAAGACACATCGGGCATCGGTTGGATGTGCCGGCTGGAGATATTGGAGTTGGTGGGCGCGAGATCGGATATATGTTTGGTGCCTACAAAAAAATAAAAAATGAATTTACCGGGGTGTTAACAGGCAAAGGCATTGGCTGGGGAGGAAGTTTAATTCGTACAGAAGCAACAGGTTATGGATTGATTTACTTTGCCGAGAACATGCTGCAAAATAAAGGCGACAGTTTGAAGGGAAAAGTTTGCCTGGTATCAGGCTCGGGAAACGTAGCCCAGTACGCTATTGAAAAAATTATTCATATGGGGGGCAAAGCCGTTTCTGCTTCCGACTCTAATGGATTTATTTTTGACGAATCCGGCTTCACTCCTGAGAAACTTTCCTTCTTAATGGATTTGAAAAACAATAGAAGAGGACGCATTAAAGAATATGCTGATAAATACAAATGCGTGTATCAAGACATTGACGCAAAGTCTGATCACAATCCATTATGGAACATGAAAGCAGATTGTGCATTCCCATGTGCTACTCAAAATGAAGTAAACGCCAAAGACGCCAATAACCTGGTGAAGAATGGCGTAAAATTATTAGGTGAGGGTGCCAACATGCCCACCACCATCGAAGGGATTAATATACTGATCGACAACGGTGTTATGTATTCACCGGGGAAAGCATCAAACGCGGGTGGCGTGGCAACGTCAGGTTTGGAGATGACCCAAAACTACATGGGTTCTAACTGGACGCGCGAAGAAGTTGATAAGAAGTTACAAACCATCATGAAAAATATTCACGATGCCTCCTTAGCGGCTGCTAAAGAATACGGCAAACCTGGTAACTACATGGCAGGCGCTAATATTGCCGGATTTATTAAAGTGGCCAATGCGATGAAGGCACAGGGCGTTATATAACTTTCGTTGTCACTCAACCGTTAGAGCCGTAATCAGGGTTTTTTGTATATGCACCTTTCAAAACCGATTAATATGCTTGTCACAACAACGAACATCATTGAAGGAAAACGAATTGTGGAATATTACGGTTTGGTTTCGGGGGAAACCATCATTGGTGCAAACCTGATAAAAGATTTGTTTGCGGGCATCACCGATATTGTGGGCGGACGTTCAGGTGTGTACGAAAAAACATTGCGTGAAGCAAAAGAAACGGCCGTGAGTGAAATGACCCAAGAAGCTCAGCGATTAGGTGCCAATGCAATTATAGGAGTTGACCTGGATTATGAAACACTCGGCTCAGGCGGCAGTATGCTGATGGTAACAGCATGTGGTACAGCAGTACGATTAGAGTAAGCTGATTACTTTCGCTTGTAAAAAAGTAAGCTTTGTGGTGCCTTCCCTCTTTTTTCACTTAGTGTGTAATATCCCTTTCCAGTAACATCAAAGGCAATGGCTTCGCCTTGTGGCTCCGGAACATAGGGTAAGCGTGTGGGAATTTTTTTTATGGTTTCAGCAATACTCTCACCATTTTCTCTCTTCCAATAGTATACTGAACTGTAGCTTTTTATCAATATTTCGCTTCCGTCATGTGATATATCGCAACTTACAATTTGATTATAAAAATCGGAGTGATACCCGTTCGTTAAGGTTTCTTCTCCATTCTTCGAAAAGACACGCTCGTCAAACTGATTGAACTCAAGTTTTGATACGGCAAGTTCTGCAGTCAGTGCTTCAGTTGTTGATTGTGGATAAGGCAGCTTGTAAAGAGTTACCTTTTGTTCACGTTTAGAAATTATATAAATATCACGGGTCAGTGGATCAATCATCATCGCTTCGGAATCCCGTGGGCCATCCGGTAATTGGAATTTGATGCAATCAACATTGACCAGGGTGGAGTCAGGTGATTCACTTCCATTCACAATTGGCTCCTCCACCCGGTAAATGAATTTGTATTTGTGCTTTGAATCGTTATCTCCAATGTCACCTGCATAAATATAATTTTTCCCATCCTCAGGACCCGGGCCAACGGCCATATCTTCCCAGTCGCGGTGTGTGACATTAACAAACCATATAGTTGCTATATGATGCGCTTGCTTATCGATTAAGAATAATCTTGCTTTATCCCCACCATCATTATGTGTCCATAATAAATCGGGATTATTTATACTTCCCGCTAAACCTGAAGCCTCTGGCAATTCCTTGGTATCAAGCTCTCCCTGAATCACACCCGCTTCGCAGATGTTCTCTGTAACAGGTAAATGGTTCTTCTTTTTACATCCCAGGTAGATGGAAGCAACCAGGCAAGTCAGTATTATTTTCGGGTACATTTTTGCAAAGAAAAGGTTTCTGTGGTAAATCAAAAAAGTCTTTGATGAGCGGGCATCGTTTAAATAAGGTTCAGTTACTTTCAGCAAGCAAGTATGCTGATCATTTCAACCACCTTTACCAAATTGGTTGAAATGAGTTGACCTTCACGAACAAGTGTTTCAGCCACAAGTTCTACCTGCTCCATTTGCTTTAGCCAGTTTTCGGGGTCGATGAGTTGAGCCACCTCGGCAGATGAAAACCTATTACCCACTCCTCGCTGGTCAGCCAGTAGTAAGATTGCCTTCCGGATATCGTCTGCAAAAACCATGAATTGGTTATGGTATAACATCAAAATGCAGTCAGGTGTTCAGGTGCCCGTAAGCGCCCAATTGAGTAATATTGCGGGGTTGAAATAACAAAAATGAAGGAAGAACCGATCAATGATGATGAACAGGATGACGAGCTGTTGTTTGAGCATCATCGTATTGTGGCCGATCCGGGGCAAAGTTTATTACGTATCGATAAGTTTTTAAACACCCGAATGGGTAATGTATCTCGTTCAAAAATCCAGCAAGGGATAGAGAATGGATTTGTAAAAGTGAATGATGAGCCTATAAAATCAAATTACAAGGTTCATCCCGGAGACGTAATCACCATCTCGTTTCAACAACCTCCGCGAGACACCGATGTAAAGCCTGAAAATATTCCGCTCAATATTGTGTATGAAGATGACCACTTGCTGATCATCAACAAGGTTGCGGGCATGGTTGTACACCCAGCTTATAATAACTGGACAGGCACCCTCGTCAATGCGCTTGCGTATCATTTTCAAAATCTTCCACAGCTTCCGGGCAACGAAGGAAAACCGGGACTGGTTCATCGCATCGATAAAGACACTTCAGGATTATTAGTCATCGCTAAGACGGAGCCAGTAGTTACTGCATTGGCCAAACAATTTTTTGATCACAGCATAGAACGCACCTATTATGCGTTAGTGTGGGGTGAGCCTAATCCATCTGCCGGAACGATTGATGCGAATGTGGGGCGAAGCATGAAGGATCGGAGGGTGACCACTGCTTTCCCTGACGGTGATATGGGAAGGCGTGCTATTACTCATTATAAACTTCTTCAGTCGTTACGTTATGTTTCATTAATAGAATGCAAACTTGAAACGGGGCGCACGCATCAGATACGCGCACACATGCGATACCTCGGTCACCCGTTGTTTAATGATGCCATGTATGGTGGCGACCAAATTTCGAAAGGAACAGTCTTTACCAAATACAAACAGTTTGTAGAAAACTGCTTTAAAATCATACCGCGCCAGGCCTTGCACGCCAAAACACTTGGGTTCCAGCACCCAGTGAAAAAAGAATGGATGCGATTTGAGTCTGAATTAGCCGATGACTTTAAAGCTGTATTGGAAAAATGGGAAGGATATGTGAAGAATCACTAGTTTGCACGATTACCCCGTCTGCTGAAATTAGTGAAGAGTGTAAGAAATACTTTCTAACATTTTTAGATGTTAGTTGAGAGGAGTTCGATGGCCTCTTCTTTAGATCGAGAGTTTCAAACGTCTCTCGCGACTCAGTGCCTGTCTGATCTCCTTCATGGCCTCACGTTTGGTGCGTTTGTATTCAACCTCGCTTTTCGGAGTGAGCATATCTTTTATGTATGCCAGCACTTTCTCTGTTTGAGTTTGATCCAGCGCATTCAACGTTTCCAAAATCTGGAGTTTTTTGGTAACCGAATTCATAACAGTAGTGGTTGTTATAGCTATAAATTTAAACGTTAATTCTGAATAAAAGTTCAGCGTAACCGGTTGATAATGAAAAGGTAACTATAGGATAATGGAATGGCACCTATTGAGTATTTAAAGGGGTCGAACATAAAGTTTCCGTTATCTCCATACCCTGGCGGGTGGCCCAACCCAGCCATTCGGGCGCTCATGGCAACATCGTTAAATTCGATTTGGGTTATTTTTTAGTGCATATACGAGAAGTCGAACTTCCTTTATGTTAAGGTCATTGTCGGCTTCAGCCAGCCTGTACAAATGCACAAATACGCGTGTTTACCCTTTTCTCAAAGTCAAGAAAGATTGAATCCGGAATTTCCCCTTCTCTCTTAATATCTTGTGCAGCAAGCCCATCTGAAAATTACCATTTGGGCTTATGCGTATATTTTTTCAGTCATCACTGATTTCTTTACAATGGTAATCCGCCTAATGTTTTCTTTCAGAATTTTGACCACCCTCGGCTTCTCTGTTACCAGTTTAATAAACACATCATCCTGATATTGAATCCGGCCACAATAAATATGTGAGGCTGACTCAACTTGATAAAGCGTGGAGTCCGGAATTATATTTTCCTGCCATGCCGGTTTACTTCGGCCAACAAGGGCTTTTATAATTTCTATAACTGAGTCCATTCAAACTTTGATGTAATTTTGGGTTACCTGAGGTTCCGAAATATTAAACAATTTCTTTAAAGAGTCTTTCCTGCTTTGAGATGGTTAAAAAGCAAAGCAGCAACAAATTATAAAATCAGGGTTTTTGAACGATGTTGATAAAAAGTAATGGTAAAAAAGTACTATGAGAATAGTATTTTTTTACTATTATAACTTTTGCTAAAACCTTATGCTAATGTTCCAGCGCTATTATTTTATGTACCTCCTAAAATCAGTACGGACTTGAGCCACTGTATTCAAAAGCTCAAGCCTGTAAGCGCGTTGTTCCTGTTCAAGAGATAGCTGGATTATAGCACGTTGATTCTGTTGAACCACATGTGTTGCCTTAATGAAAGCAGCGTTTAAAGCCTTCATGGATTCAAGCACACTTTTCACATCTGCAAAAAGTTTCGTTTGAACTTCAGAGTGATCCCGAAAAACCTTTTCCATTAACTCTTTATTTGCTTTTTGTTGACCGTCTATAATGCGTGCAATGTTTTCGCTTAATGGATCCGTCTTTCCTTTTGGTACAACAGGCCCCCGTTTTGGTGTATCTACTATTGTTTTTGCAGTGGTTGTATCAGCAGCGATAGTTAACAGTTCAACCTTTTTACCTAGAACACTTATTGAGTTACTTTTTTGCTCTTCCAGTTTTGCAGTGTCTTTTTTCAAAACATTATTGTACTCGCACAAAAGCGTTTGTAATTGAAAAATATGCTTGATTTTTTTCCTTTTTGGTCTGAATGGCCATGTCAATTTATGCAAGCTGTTTGCGTAATCAGGAACCTCGATGCAACTATCTATATTAGTTGTCAATACCGTATTTATTAACTCGACCCATTCTATCATTTTTTGCTTCTTCTCTTTTATTGATTTTTTCTGTGCAAGTGACGCTACACTTCCAAAAAGGAATATGATGGCCATGAAGATTTTCATTGCTTTTCGGGTTTAGGATACGTGCTTTGATCTCTCGTTGCGGAATTAATTGAATCCAAGACTTGCTTCAGATTAGTTTCCATCGTTGTAAGTTGCTTGACAATTGGGGTAACATCGGTCGGCTCCAAAGACGGGGTTGAGGGCTTGGGCTCACTTTCTGGTTTGGAAAGTTTTGCGGCAAACACAGGCGCATTCCAGTTTTGAATGCTCAGCATCCAATAGGGTTTTTCGGGATTGATATTACTCGGTTTAATTGGTTTTAATAGGGGAATGAGAAGGACGACAAGAGCAAGCGCCTGTATGAATAAAGACTTGGAGGGCATATCAGGTGGAAGCGGATAGAGGGCCTTCTCCTCATCTATTTTAACAGGTTGAAAAAATTTTCGCTCATCTCTGTAATTAAACGCAAGAGCAAGTGAAATTACTCCTAGTGAGGCAAGGAAAAAGTAAACGCCAATCCGTTGAGAATCCAAAAGATAACTCCGATAAATAATCTGTGCTTTTTTATATCGATTGGCATACATATGCTCTTTGTATTCCAGGTATTTTGAATGAAAATTAACGAGCCAGGCTGTGGCGTTGTGCTTAACAAGCGAATCAATTCTAACCGCAACAGGCGTTAACTCCCAATGCTTCTCATACATTTTCTTGAGCTCGCTAACAAGCTGGTTCTGGTGAAGCGGAATTGAAGGAACAATTTCACTCGACAAAGCGGTTTTCTCGGTTTCTGACGGCTTAGGTCTTGATGAATCCAGAAACTTTTGGTTGTCATGGATTTTTACAATCAAGTCCAACATCAACCGGGCGGAATCCTTTTGCTTCACATATTCATCAAAAACGAAAGAGTAATAATCAAGCGGATGCTCATAATGCCTAAGGTAATCTAACTCACTGTTAAGTTTCAGTTCGCGCGATCTGATGATATAGGTCGGAAATACTTCATCATCAACATACTTGTTGATTCGTTCATAAAAACGATTTAAAGAGTCGGGGTTTAGGCTATAGGACTTTAATTTTCTATCAGTATCTCTTTTAGATTTCACATTAACTTTCTGTAAAAGCTCATGGTATCTCTTGTAGTACAACTCACTAATTCCCGTAACTGAATCAGGGTCCATCCTGAGAGTCTGGAGAATACGAATAAAAGAGCTTGTGTCTTGTTTCACCTCAAAAGCCATATTCATATTCATGTTGTGAAGTGTATCGATTGCATTCGTCAGACTGCTCTTCCGCGGATTATCTCGGTTTGATTTTTTAGCTACTAAAGACAGTGGGAATTTCTCGTAATCAGAAAAAGATTTTGAGGCCTCTAACCTGCTGTAAAAGTATTCTGCGTTCAACTTATTGTACATGGGCTGAATGATCAAACAAACAATTGAAGCCCCTAACCCCATGACGAGTATGGTGTACCCTGCAAATACCTTGTTGGCTTTAGCTTTTTCCTTTTCTTTTAATTGCCCATCCTCTTCTGAGGTGTTGCTTTTGGCCTCATTTCTTTTGGCTTTTTCCTTCAAATCTTCGAGTATGTAGGATCCAATTAAAAAAAGAGCAAACCCTGTAAAACACAGTATGGTAACAGGGCTAAAATTTTTAAGATTAACAGAAGGAACTGTTGTGCCTATAAATATAAAGCAGAAAATCACGGGAGCGACACGCCATCTTGATTCGGAAAACTTTAGTTTGCTTCTTCCATAAATTAAAATTAGAAAAGCGATCGAATAGATACACACGGTCACAGCAAAAGCCCAATAAAACGATTCACTGTACAACACCCATGGGCCAATGAAAATAATAAGAGCTAACCCAAGAAAAAGATCAAGCGAGAATATCAATGCGTGCATTGTAAAACCGTTATTCAGCATGTCGCGATACCGGCTGTCTTGATTTTTACCATTTAGTTTAGACTCAAGATATTTTTCATTCGATCTGCCTGCCAAAAGCATTTCAAAAAATGAAATACCGATGTACCATAGTCCAAGTGCTAACCATGAAAATTCGAAGTTGAGATACGAAGCATTGAAGAGAAAGATGAAAATCGGGAATACTTTTAAAATGGTTA
>Ga0187893_10013731_pt1 | contig 11201 bp, 7 predicted proteins | sample MA1701074metaG_FD_139574 | JGI IMG/M metagenome (GOLD analysis project Ga0187893, IMG submission 139574) | White microbial mat communities from a basaltic lava cave in the Kipuka Kanohina Cave System on the Island of Hawaii, USA - MA170107-4 metaG ...
ATTCAGCAGCAAATCCACGCCGGGCATCGTCCTTTCCATCTCGATGTCCTCCGCGAAATTGTGCGTAATTCCATCTTTGCACGGAGTGAATATCATCACTGTCGGGGTCACCTTGGCGATCGAATAGGCGTCATGTCCGGCTTGGCTCCGCATATCGAGATAGGGAAGGTCCATTTCCGTTGCTGTAGAGCGCAGCAAGCTCACCAACTCGTTTGCGAATGAAAATCCACCGAAGCTCCACTGGTCCGCCATTTCGCAGGTGACCTGCGCCCGTGCCGCCGCATCGCGTACGGCTTGATCGATCCCGCGGGACATCTCCGCCATGCAATTCCCATCGGGATGGCGGAAATCCACTCCGATCTCTACGCGATCAGGAATAATCCCGTAGAGATTGGGATGACACTCAATGCGGGCAACCGTGGTCTTGCCCCCGCTCTCGTGCTGGCGCCAACCGATATCGTCGATTGCGGCAATGGCGCGGCCCGCCGCTGCAAGAGTATTATGGCGCATGTCCATGGGCGTTGGCCCGACATGGGCGGTCTCGCCCCGGAATATAAATCGCCTCCCGCGAACTTCGTAGCTGCCATAGACGATGCCGGCATCTTTGTCGCTCGCATCGAGAATGGGCCCCTGCTCGATGTGCAGCTCGAAGTAAGAATCAAATTTACGCTGGCCCGCAGGAAGTTTGCCTGCATAGCCGATCCGTTCAAGTTCAACGCCAAAGCTCTTATTATTTTTGTCGACGGCCCCCAGAACCGAAGGAACTTCATAGATCCCCGCAAACGCCGAGGACCCCATCATGGAGCGCGAGAACCTGGCGCCCTCTTCATCCGTCCAGCACACGATCTCAATCCCGCGGCGCGTTTTAGATTTTGCATCGTTCAGGACACGAACGATTTCCAGCCCCGCCAACACTCCGAGGATGCCGTCATAACGGCCGCCACAGATTGTGCTGTCAAGATGGCTGCCAATAGCTACCAGGGGAAGTTCCGGATCGAGTCCGGACCGGCGCGCAAAAATGTTGCCGACTTCGTCGACCGCGACCTCGCATCCAGCTTCGTTCGCCCAGCCTACGAAAAGATCGCGCATCATCCGGTCTTCATCGGATAGCGCGAGCCGCCGCAGGCCGCGTTCGCCCACGCGGCCAATCTCGCCCGAAGCTTCCAGCGTTTTCCAAAGCCGCTTCGCATCGCAGCGGAGAAGGGTCGGCGAAGATGCGTCCATTACCTTTGCCGGCCTTTCCGAGCCGCAACACTTTCCGCCGCCAGACAAAGCATTTCGAACAGCAAATGCGCGGCATTCAGCGCCGTGAGCCCGGAGGGGTCATACGGGGGCGCCACCTCGCAAACATCGCCGCCGATGATCTCCATTCCCCGCAAGCCCCTGAGCATTGCCTGCATTTCACGCATCGTAAAGCCGCCGGGCTCGGGATAACCAGTGCCGGGGCAAATGGAAGGATCGAGCCCATCCACATCCACCGTAAGATAAACCGGGCCTCCCGCAGTGACGCGTTTGATTTCCTTGATGGCGGCCGCCAGCCCCATCTCGTCAAACTCGTGCTGATAGATCATCCTGACGCCGGCATCGGCGGCAAAACGGTTAGCGTCAGGCGAATATTGGCTGCCCCGAAGGCCCAGTTGAATGGAGCGCTTGGGATCGACTAGACCCCTTTCGATCGCCAGACGCGCAAAAGTGCCGTGATTGACTTCGAGGCCGTCGAACACGTCGCTCTCGGACGTAAGCACATCGGCATCCGCGTCAAACTGGATGAACCCCACCGACTGCTTGAGAACTCCTCCAGCCCTCAATCCCTCCAACGCGAGATAGGGAATAGTATGATCCCCGCCCAACGCCAAAGGCAAAGCACCTTGCCTTGCAACCTCAGCAAAAAAATCGGTGATTTCCTGCAAAGTCCGCTCGGTGTTCATTGTATTGACCGGGGCATCGCCGATATCGGCGACTTGGCAAAGCTCAAACGGCTGAACAAGGGTCGCGGGATTGGAGTTGCGGAGGAACCGCGACATCTCGCGAATCTGTGCCGGCCCGAGCCTGGCTCCCGGCCGGATGTAAGTGCCGGCATCGAAGGGAACACCGAAGAAAGCGATGTCGAGCCCTTCAGCAGTCGCCGCAAGAGGCAGCCGCATCATCGTTGCGATCTGGCTGAACCGCATGCGATAGGCGGAAATATCCGGCCGGTTGTAACCGTTGCTCATGTGTCTCTCCGAATCAGGCCGCTGGCCGCCCGCGCGTCCGTTCGTCCGTTACGCGCCGCAAGCCCCGCACGAAGCGTTCCGCCAGATCATCGGCCTCGGAACGCGAAATGACCAGTGGCGGCGAAAAGCCCAGCGTATGTCCATTCGGCAAGGGACGCACGATGAGTTTCTCCTCCTCGTAACAGGCTTTGGCAACCTGCCCATGGACAGGGTCGGATAACTCGAATGGCTTTTTCGTCGCAGGATCGGCGACAAGCTCAACGCCGATCATAAGGCCCGCACCCCTCACATCGCCCACAAAGGGTTCATTGCGAAGCTCCTCACGCAGCCGCCCAATCAAATAGGAGCCAACATCCGCCGCATTCTCCGTCAGACCCTCCCGCTCGATGATATCCAAATTGGCAAGTCCCGCCGCCGCCGCGACCGGATGGGCAGAATAGGTGAAGCCATGGCCGAATGTTCCCCGCTCCTTCGAACCGGCTTCGAGCACGTCAGCGATCTCCTGTGTCAGAAGCGTTGCCGACATTGGTTGATAGCCGCTCGTCAGTCCCTTCGCGAGAGTCATGAGATCGGGCGTAATCCGGTATTTTTGCGATCCGAACGGAAAGCCGAGGCGGCCGAAACCGGTGATCACCTCATCGGCGATCATCAGCACCTGGTGTTTCCGCAAAACTTTCTGAATCTCTTCAAAATAATTTGCTGGCGGCGTTAGAACCCCGCCCGTGCCCATGACGGGTTCAGCGATGAAGGCAGCAACCGTTTCAGGATCCTCGGCCATGATCATCGCATCGAGCTGAGCTGCAAGCGATTTGCCATAGTCCTCTTCGGACACGCCGGCCGGCGCCTCGCGATAATAATAGGTGGGCTCCGTGTGAAGCACCTGGGGAATGGGAAGGTCGAAGCCGGCGTGACAATGGGGGAGCCCGGTAAGGCTGCCCGAAGCAACGGTCACTCCATGATAGGCCCGGCGGCGTGCGATGATCTTCTTCTTGCGCGGGCGACCGCGGACATTGTTGTAGAACCAGACGATCTTGACATTCGTGTCGTTGGCATCCGACCCCGAATTGCCGAAGAACACCTTGCTCATATTGCTTGGAGCGAACTGCAAGACTTTCTCCGCCAGCCGGATCGACGGTTCGTTCGCCGAGGAGGTGAAGGAATGGAAAAAGGGCAGCTTGAGCGCCTGTTCATGCATGGCGCGGGCAATCTCTTCACGCCCGTAACCTGCATTGACGCACCACAATCCCGCCGCACCGTCGAGAATTTTTCCATGGCGCGCATCCCGCACAAAGATGTGGCTTGCATCCTCGATGACGTTTGGCCCCTTTTCCCGGTGCTGGGACAGCTCCGTGAAAGGATGGAGGAGGACCCGGCGGTCCATTTCATACAAATCGTAATTTTTCATGGGAGGGTCCTTGACTTTCAAAGAGGTGATGTGTGATTACAAATTACATATTAGCTTGTCAAGGAGTGCTCCGTGCTTCATCAAAATCTGATCGGCGGTGCCTGGATTGGAGGAGCCGAGACGGTGCTAAACGCCAATCCTTCCGACCTCAGCGACCCAGTTGGCGATTATGCCGTCGCTTCTTCGGCTCAGGCAGCGGAAGCGATCGAAGCGGCTACAAAGGCCTTTCCAGCTTGGTCCGCCACTACCCCGCAGCTCCGGTTTGAAATTCTCGACAAGGCCGGGGAGCTGGTCTTGGCGCGCCGCGACGAACTAGGCCGCCTCCTCGCCCGCGAGGAAGGCAAAACGCGGGCCGAGGCGACAGGCGAAGTTTCACGCACCGGTTTTGTGCTCAAATTCTTCGCCGGCGAAGCACTACGGGTTCCCGGTGATGCGGTGCCGTCGCTTCGTCCCAGTGTCGATGTTGAAGTAAGCCGCGCCCCCTTGGGCGTCATCGGCATCATCACGCCCTGGAATTTTCCGATCGCCATTCCCGCCTGGAAAATCGCACCCGCTCTCACCTATGGCAATACTGTCGTCTTCAAGCCCGCCGAACTCGTGCCGGGATCGGCGTGGGAGCTGGTGCGGATTCTCGATGAGGCGGGGCTCCCCAAGGGTGTCCTCAATCTTGTCATAGGTCCCGGAAAGTCGGTTGGTGAGAAAATCACGGCCAGCCGTAAGGTAGCGGGCATCTCCTTTACCGGATCGGTCGCTACAGGGGCCGCGATTGCCCAGCGCGCCATCGCGCAGGGGCAAAAAATTCAGCTCGAGATGGGCGGCAAGAATCCGCTCGTCGTGCTTGACGATGCGAGCCTGGATTTAGCCGTCGATTGCGCCGTCAACGGCGCCTTTTTCTCAACCGGCCAACGTTGCACTGCCTCTTCCAGGCTTATCGTGCAGGATAAAATCTACCCCGCTTTCCGCGACGCCGTCAGCGAGCGCGTCCGCAACCTGCGCGTCGGTCACGCGCTCGAACCCGAAACGCAAATCGGTCCCGTCGTCGATCAGCGCCAACTCGATCAGAATCTGAAATATATTGCGATCGGCACGCAGGAAGCAGGAAAGCCGCTAGGCGGCGAGCCGCTTGAACGTGAAACAAAGGGCTTTTACCTCTCGCCCTGTTTGTTTCCGGAGACCACCAACAACATGACGATCAACCGGGAGGAAATTTTTGGCCCTGTGGCCACCATCATTCGGGTAAAATCCTATGAAGAAGCTCTGGCGGTCGCAAACGATACGGACTTCGGGCTGTCCTCGGGAATCTGCACCACCAGCCTCAAACACGCACACGACTTCAAGAAAAATTCAGCCGCCGGAATGGTCATGGTCAATTTGCCGACGGCGGGCGTCGACTATCACGTCCCCTTCGGCGGCCGGAAGGCTTCTTCCTACGGGCCCCGCGAACAAGGGCGCTACGCCGCCGACTTTTTCACCACATCGAAAACCGCTTACACCCTGGCTTGAGCAATCGGAGAAATCATGAAGATCACGCCGCCCTATCTCATGTTCCTGGGCGATGTTCCGGATCAATTGGCGGCCAAGACCGCGGCCGGCATCGTCGATTGGCGGCCAGAGTGGTGTCTCGGTCAGTTGCGCCTCAAAGGATGCAAGGCCGATCTGGGTCTGCCGGATATGGGAATCGCCAAAGCGGTGGAAAGCGGGGCCAGGACTTTTGTAGTTGGCATCGCCAATGCGGGCGGTGTTCTTCCTGGTCTTTGGATAGATATTATTGTCCAGGCCCTCGAGTCCGGCATGGATGTCGCCTCGGGGCTTCATACCCGGCTTGATTCCAAACCCGAGATCGCCAACGCAGCGAAGCGCAGGCGGCGCTCTCTTTTCGACGTGCGCCATAGCGGGCAAGAATTCGCGACGGGCTCGGGCGCCAAACGCAGCGGACTCCGCCTCCTGACGGTTGGCACCGATTGTTCAGTGGGCAAGAAATACACGGTTCTTGCGCTGGAAAAGGCAATGCGGGCTCGCGGCTTCAATGCGGATTTTTGCGCCACGGGGCAGACCGGCATATTTATTTCGGGAAGTGGTGTAGCAATTGATGCGGTAGCGGCAGATTTTATTTCCGGCGCCACCGAATGGCTGTCCCCTTCCAATGCGGATGATCATTGGGATTTGATCGAGGGTCAAGGCTCGCTGTTTCACCCATCCTTCGCGGGTGTAAGCCTGGGCCTGCTACACGGCGCCCAGCCCGACGCCTTCATCGTATGCCATGAACCGGCCCGCCAGAAAATGCGGGGCGTCGGTCATCCCCTGCCCTCCATCGCGGAGGTGATCGATCTCACAATCCGGTGCGGCCGGCTCACCAATCCCGCCATCCAGCCCGTAGGCATCGCCATCAACACGCAGGCGCTCGACGATCTTGCAGCGCGCAAGTATCTGGAGAAGGTGTCAGCAGAGCACAACCATCCCGCTACCGATCCGCTCCGATATGGCGTCGAAGCCATTGTCGATGCATTGAGCAGCGCTTTTCCAAGGCGAGACGTATCTTGCCTCGCCTCAGCGTAGCGGTCGAACGATTTCCAATCGCCGGACGCTTCACGATCGCGCGCGGGAGCCGAACGGAGGCCGTAGTCGTAACCGCAACGATTGTTGAAAGTGACATCGCCGGGCGCGGCGAATGCGTGCCCTATGCGCGTTATGGGGAGACGATTGATGGGGTCCGCGATTTGATCGCGGCACAATCAGCCGTCATTGCTGAAGGCGCCACGCGTCACGACCTGGCGGGCCTACTTCCCGCAGGCGCTGCACGCAATGCTCTTGATTGCGCTCTGTGGGATTTGGAAGCCAAGCGTGCCGGCAAGCCCGCCTGGCAAAACGCCAATCTGCCGAGGCCCGTCCCCCTCATCACAGCCTATACGTTGAGCTTGGGAACCCCCGATGAAATGGAAGCGGCGGCGCGCCGGGAAAATTCCCGCCCACTTCTCAAGGTGAAACTCGGTGGCGAGGAAGACGGTGACCGAATCGCCGCGGTAAGACGAGGAGTGCCTGATGCAACTCTTATCGTCGATGCTAATGAAGCCTGGAGCGAAGCTACCTTTCCGGAGAATATGGAAGCCTGCGAGCGCGCTCGGGTGAAGTTTATCGAGCAGCCGTTCCCTGCGCACCATGACGGCTTTTTGTCAGGAAAGAAAAATGCAATCCCGATCTGCGCCGATGAAAGCATCCATGACAGTGCCAGCCTAGATGACATCGCAGACCGCTATCACATGATCAACATCAAGCTCGACAAGACAGGCGGCCTGAGCGAGGCGTTGAAGCTGGCCCAAGCCGCTCAGGCGAAGGGCTTGGGCATCATGGTTGGCTGCATGGTCGGCACTTCGCTTGCCATGGCTCCCGCAATGCTGCTCGCAAGCTTCGCCCAATATATCGACCTCGACGGCCCGCTGTTGCTGGCCCGCGACCGTGAACCGTGCCTACGTATCGAAGGCAGCAAAATTCATCCATCCACGCAGGAGCTATGGGGTTGACGACGTCAGTGGATGGGTCAATGTCGGGCAAACCAGCGATTGCATACGGCAAATAGTCTGATCGCTGCTGCAAGCCCAATTACGATAGCCGTGAAAAGAGGTGAAGTGCTCGCCCAACCAATGGAGAGATGCGCCGGGATAAGAACTACTCAAGATGGCAAGGCCCCATCCCGCCAGTTCCAAGACCTTGATGGTAGCAATCGAAGAACGCGCGCGGGCACCTCCATTGCCGATAAGCATCTTCGTAAATCCCGGAGGAAATTCAAACAGACCCGCGCCTTCTGGGCTTAAGCGGCGCCATCGTAAAGGCGGTGGTGGGGGTCCGCTTCTGCCGATCCCCACGACGAGACCGTGTTTCTAGCCACTGATGACACGTAAATAGCGGGACACAGTCGTTATCCTTATTTCCTGAACTTTTCAAACCGCTGTTCCTTACTGCACACGTTGCGCACACACCGTGATCTATTGATATCTTTGTATTGTCGTTCCTATCCATCATAGGAAGGACCGACAGAACCCCAATGCAATCGCCAGAAGATTCAAGCAAAAAATCGGTTGTGCAGTTATGGCTCCGCAGATTTCTCCTGCATCACGGTAGAGCAGCAATCACAGAACTCGTTTTGTCTTGCTGCACACGTTGCGCACACGGGGAGTGCTGCCGCAACTATGATACCCAGCCTGTGATGAAGCGGGATTGACGCTTCCGCCAAATCTCAGAACTCACAGCCACGCATATTTATCGGCACTGGAAATGAGTTCACCGCCGTTTACCCGAACACCGTCAGATCGAAATTATCGATATCCACAAGATAATCAAAAGCCGGGAAGCGCACGAATTTTCCCGCACTACCGTGCCCCAGCTGTGCCCCAATGGGCAACTCACTCATCTTGAGTAAACAAAGCCCCTGAAATCGGATTGCGATTTCAGGGGTTTGTTGGTTGCGGGAGCTGGATTTGAACCAACGACCTTCAGGTTATGAGCCTGAAGGTTCGCCAAGAATTTGATTTGCTCCCGGCTCGCTACTTAGAAAATCGCTAGGGACACAGCGCCCTACTGCACACGTGGCGCACACGGCGACTTCCAACTTATTGATTTATTTTATTTGTCGTTCCAATCCATCAGCGGACTGATTGATCCACTGAGCTGAAGCAGAGGAACGCGGAAGCAATCAGACAGACTCTTGAGTTTGTGTTTCTTGGCAAATCCCTTGCTCGCCAACGGGAAAACTTCCTCCGACAACAATGGGTGGCATTCGACTCCCGGCCAACCCCGATCCCAAACCGAACATCTAAGTCCAGTTCCTTTTGCTGAGCTTCCGTTTTCTCCAACTGTTAGGGCATCAAATGGATGTGGCCGCGTCCGAAGCACTGGAGAGCTTCGAATGTTAGTTTATCTTCCTTGATTAACCTGCTTGATTTCGTGAACGCCCAGAGCTGGGCACCCGCAGCCGGGCAGTCAATCTCCCAAAAACACCGAAGCTTTCGACTTCGACTTCGAGACCGTGATTGAGGGCTTTGGACAACCTTTCGGAAGGGACAACGATCTGAGATTTAACTCCAGCGGCTCGCGGCTGGCGACTTATATCAAGGAACAGCCGATCGACCACATCCATCGACGGGTCAAAGTGCGGCGTCAACTCAAGTATCTTGTCATGTGCTTGTAATACGATACGCTTGGGCTCCTCCTCATCTGCAGTCAGAATCCAACTAGCTTGACAATTGTACTTCCCGCCAGAGACGCGATTGGCAATATAGGGAATGGCCCATCCACCGAAACCACCTCGTACTTCCAGCGAGCATGAGCCATGCCCATCCAACCCAGCAACGGTGATGGCGAGATCGGCTATTCTTGCCGCCGAAATCAACAGAGGACAGCCATGCGCATTGATGACAACGGTTCGGCTTTCATTCCGAGTGACTGCTATCTGTCGCCAACCGGCAGCGGGCTTAAGCTGGTCGGCTTGCCGTAGCAAACTCAGACCCTGGCCGAAAACGCATTCAGTCCAAACGAAACAATCGGCTGCATCGTCAGCTTGCCCGAATACAAAACCCAAGCCTCGAACGGCTTCAGTGGCCGACCGTAGCAACTCGCCATAGGAAACGTGAATGCAATTCCGGTCACCAGGCATCTGTTTGCTTCATGCTGGGGTAAATCCATTGTTCGTCGGAACCCTCTGCGACTTGGGCGGCATCCGGCGCGCCTTGGAGAAACACGCCTCTAACCCACTGGGTGTTAAACGGCTGCGAACTTTCCAGCCCCATTGTGCTTAAAAGGAATCGAATTCCGTCCATCGGCAAAAACTTCGCATCGATGATGTTGCCTCTTATTTCCGTGTATGGAAGGAGGTCAGCAAGTTGAACCCGCGAAATCGCGTGGGCATGGTTTGGATGAGCAATAAGAAATTCGCTTATGTTTTCGCTATCAGCTTTACTCTTCAGATCTATTGCCAGTTCTTGGATTGAGCCGGTGACATCGACAAAGGTTTCCTTTTCCAAACCTGGATCAAGTTCCCTTTCTCCACGCCTGTTTTCACCGACATCCTCGGACCTATACCAGAAAAACTTCTGCGCGCCCGGACTATTGCGGTCTATCGACATTGCCCAACCGAAATGTTTTTCAATCAGAACCCGAGCTTCTCCAACTGTTGCATGAGGCTGTACTCTCCGCGGAATAGCCATGGCTGCCGGTATTAGCTTGGCTGCCGCATCGGCAAAATTTGGATAAAGTTCGATGAAGAACGAATTCATCTGTTCGCGCCCTTCGAGACCACCGCCAGCCTCGGCCAGTTCAAGCAGCCTTTCGGCCACGCTTCTTATTTTATAGCCACGAACGCTGTATTCATTGAGAAACGCAATGATGCTTCGAAAGACCTTGGCCAGCTGCCGGGGATCAGCCAGCTCCTGAACCGGAGATGCCGGCTGCTCATCATAATAGTTCGCTGCTCGGTCAAGTAAATTTCGGAGCGCGGCCAAGGTTCCCGCAGCTGCGTCAATGAGTTGCCTTTTTGCAAAACCCAATGCAAGTTCCCTTGGAAAGGTGTAGGCGCTCAGCCAAGCAGGCCATCGCACCAGGGCGGCCACCATGCCGACGCCCGAGGAGTTTCCGACCCCTAGAGATTTACGGACATGATCGGATAAGACCGTAGCCCTAGGACCACGCTCTCGAGCGATGTGTTCAACGACGTCATGGCCGACCTGCCGCCAAAGATAGAGAGCAAAGATGTCGCTATGGTACGGTTGGTTTAATGGATGATCAGGCCCCAGTGACAGCCATGACTTCGATCCGAAACGTCCGTTCCCCAGCCACCCGGCGTTTCGAATGATGTAACCCCCTCCACCCGCGAGAAACTTGGCCTGAGGTTGTCTTCCTTGACTAAGTTGATCAACGACGTGGTCAAAAAAACGACTACTTCGGTTTGCGACAGTCCAACCTAAGGTGGCATTGCCGGTTCGCCCCAGCCAAATTTTTTCTTTAAGCTCTCGTAGATCGGCACTGATAGCCCGCGAATCGGGCTTTCCTTCCCGCAACGATCCAAGAAAGTCGTATTTCATATCGCAAACCCGGCCAGATCGCTCAGGACCGTCCGGGGCGTTGGAAACAACCGCGAAGTGCAGGTTATGTCCCGCCGCCGAAACTTCGTAAACAAGCGTACCCACCCCGGCTTGGTCGAGGGACGAATGGGCCAACGATATCTTCCACCGTTCTGAAATCATGCGTCTCATCAAACTTCGCGAGAAACTGAGGCGTGTCGGCCGAATGGCCCGAAGTACCTCTGGTCGCATTACCTCGTCTTCGCTCCGCATGTCGGACAGAAGCTCTCGAACGTCGGCTATGCCATTCGCGGCCAACCATTCATTGGTAAGATAGGGCGGTCGGCGATCAATCACGGCAGCTCTGTTCGGGGAAGTGGCATCGCATAAGTTTCTGATTACGAGTAAGCGGTCCTAGCCACGGGCTATTCCCATTTCCTCCATATCAAGGTAGCGGTCGCCGATTCGTGGGTGGAGCCGTCCGCCCGTCGAAGCCCCGATAGCAACAACAATCTCATCCGGTGCAGGCGCATC
>Ga0187893_10013732_pt1 | contig 11201 bp, 5 predicted proteins | sample MA1701074metaG_FD_139574 | JGI IMG/M metagenome (GOLD analysis project Ga0187893, IMG submission 139574) | White microbial mat communities from a basaltic lava cave in the Kipuka Kanohina Cave System on the Island of Hawaii, USA - MA170107-4 metaG ...
ATCTTCCTCACCGAGGCCCGCGCCGACTTCCGGCAGGGGATCGAGATCCCTCTCGACGAGCCGAGCGAGGAGCGGCAGGCGGCCGGTCACACCGCCTTCCGGCGGCTCGCGTGCAAGATGGCCACCGGCGGCGGCAAGACAACGGTCATGGCCATGCTGGCGGCGTGGAGCATCCTCAACAAGGTCAACGACCGAGGCGACAGCCGCTTCTCCGACGTGGTGCTCGTCGTGTGCCCGAACGTCACCATCCGCACCCGCCTGGGCGAGCTGGACCCCCGTGAGGGCGACGCCAGCCTCTACCGCACGCGCGACCTGGTACCCGCGCATCTCATGGCCGATCTCACCCAGGGTCGGGTGCTCATCACCAACTGGCACGTCTTCGAGCCGCAGGCCGTGACCCCGGGTGGGGTGAGCGCCAAGGTGGCGCGAGCCGGTGTCGCGGTGCGGACGCTGGAAACGATCACGATCGGCCCCCGCACGACGACCGCGCGCAACCGCCGGTACCTCACCCTGGAAGAGCTGGATCGACAGCTCGCGGCCGGGATGCTGACCGTGATCGAGGAGGACCGCGACCGGCAAGGCAATCTCCGCAAGGTGCGGGTCGAGTCGGTCCGCCATGTGGAAAGCGACACGGCCCTCGTGAACCGCGTGATCGGCCGCGAGGTGGGTGGGAAACAGAACATCCTCGTGTTCAACGATGAAGCTCATCACGCCTACCGCATCCGGCGCGAGGAGACAGACGGCGAGATCGAGGACCTCTTCGGCGACGCGGAGGACCAGGACGAGTTCTACCGAGAGGCCACGGTCTGGGTAGACGGGCTCGACCGCATCCATAGGCTGCGTGGCATCAACTTCTGTGTGGATCTCTCGGCCACGCCGTACTACCTCGGGCGCATGGGGCCGGACACCAACCGCATCTTTCCCTGGGTGGTGAGCGACTTCGGCCTCACCGACGCCATCGAGTCGGGGCTGGTGAAGATCCCCCAGCTCGCCGTGCGGGACACCACCGGCGCTGACATTCCCGGCTACTTCAATATCTGGCGCTGGATCATGCCGCGGCTCACGACGGGTGAGCGCGGCGGCTCGCGCGGCAATCCCAAGCCGGAGGCGGTGGTGAAGTGGGCGGCCACGCCCGTCGCCATGCTGGCCGGGCTGTGGGAGGAGTTGCGTGCGGAATGGGCGCAACGACAGGACGATCCCCGGCCGCCCGTCTTCATCATCGTGTGCCGGAACACCGCCATCGCCAAGGTCGTCTACGAGTGGCTGGCGCTCGACCGCCCGCCGGCCGGCATCCCGCCGGCGAACATCGCCGGCTTCCGCAACGCGCCCGGGAGCGAGAACACGATCCGGGTCGACTCCAAGGTGGTGCACGAGACCGACAGCGACCAGGCCAAGAGTGACGAGTCCGCCTGGATGCGGCTCATGCTCGACACCGTCGGCAGGGTCGCCTGGCCGATGGACCGGCAGGGGCGGCCCATCCACCCCGCCGGGTTCGAGGAGCTTGCCCGGAAACTCGGGAAGCCGCTCCATCCGCCCGGACGCGACATCCGCTGCATCGTCAGCGTGGGCATGCTCACGGAGGGCTGGGACTGCAGCACCGTCACGCACATCGTAGGGCTGCGCCCCTTCATGTCACAGTTACTGTGCGAGCAGGTGGTGGGGCGCGGGCTCCGGCGCTCGAGCTACGAGGTTGGCGAGGACGGCCGGCTGGGGGAAGAGGTCGCCAAGGTCTTCGGCGTGCCGTTTCAGGTCATCCCGTTCAAGGAGAACAAGGGCGCGGCGCGGCCGCCGGTACCGAAGCGTCATCACGTGCACACCGTGCCGGCCCGGGCCGCCCTCGAGATCCGCTTTCCTCGGGTCGAGGGGTTCCGGCAAGCCATCCGCAATCGCGTCACGCTGAACTGGGCTGCCGTGCCGTCCGTGACGCTCGACCCGATGAAGATCCCGCCAGAGGTTGAGGTAAAGGCGGCGCTGCCCAACAACAAGGGACGGCCCTCGCTCACCGGCCCCGGCAAGCTCGAGCGCGTGGACCTGAACCCGTACCGGGCCGGCTATCGGATGCAACAAGTCGTGTTCGACATGGCGGCTGACCTCACACGCGACTACGTGGACCACCCGGGCTGCGAGGCACCCGCCCACGTCCTCTTCCCGCAGCTCGCGCGGATCGTGGAGCGGTTCCTCGCCGAGCGGGTGCATCCGCTCCCGCCCGCGAACAAGCTCGACGTCGCGCTGTCGCCCTACTACGGTTGGGTGATCGAGGCGCTGGTCGGCGCCATCAAGCCTGACACATCGGAGGGGGAGGCGCCTGAGCTGCCGCGCTACGAGAGTAGGAGGGGCGAAGGCTCGACCGCAGAGGTAGACTTCTGGACTAGCCGGGACGTGCGCGAGGTGGTGAAGAGCCACATCAATTACGTGGTGGCGGACACGGCGAAGTGGGAGCAGTCGGCCGCGTACATCCTCGACACCCATGGGCTGGTCGAGGCGTTCGCCAAGAACGCGGGCCTCGGGTTCGCCATGCCTTATCTGCACAACGGGCAGATTCACGACTACGTCCCGGACTTCATCGTCCGCCTCCGGACCGACCCGCCTAGACATCTCGTGCTGGAAACCAAGGGCTTCGACCCCCTCGAAGAGGTGAAGGTAGCCGCTGCTAGACGCTGGGTGGCCGCGGTGAACGCCGATGGGAGCTACGGCTCGTGGGCCTACGCGATCTCCAAGCGGGTCGCGGACGTCGAGGCCGCCTTGACCCATGCAGCTCGGCAGTCAGCTTGAGTGTAACTGACTGACTGGCCTGGAAAGGCTTCGCGAGTGACGGGAACGCGGGGGACCCGGACAAGGCAGCGCGCCGACCGCGCGGAGGAGCGGGCGCTTCTCGAGCTACTCTCCCACGGGTTGTCGGAGGACGAGATCCAGCGCGTGCTGGCGTGCGCGCTCCTCGCGCTGGATGAGCGGGGGCGCGATCGCCTTCTCGTCCGGCTCGGCGAGGGTACGGGCGGAACGCTTCGCAGGCTGCTGGCCTCCCGCGGGCGGAGCCGCACGACGGCGCAGCCGTCGCCGGGAGGCGCGAAGGTCCGCGAGGAATGGGAGAAGGCCTGGGATGAGTGGGAGGCCTGCGTCGCGGAGTCGGGGGACGAGGACGGCCGGTACGTCGTTCGCGAGCACCACTGGGAGGAGCCGTATCTGGACGGGTCCAGCCTGGCCCAGGATCTCGAACCCATCGCGGCCCAGATGCGCAAGATCCTGGAACGCGTGATGGACGAGGGGCTGGCGTCCGAGTTCAGCTTCCTCACCGCCATCAAGGACCTCGATGCGGAGATCGGTTCGGGACTGCCCGAGTGGATGGACCCATCGTCCGGCGACGGCTGCCTCCTCGGGTCCGAGGTGACCGGCTGCCTCCTGGAATGGGAATGGCGCGCGCGCCGCCGCGACGGGCGCAGCGCCTTCGAACTGGCCGACGCGATCCGGGCCTTCGAGGCTTCGGCCAGGATCGTAAGTCTGCATGACGACACGATCGCGCGGTTCATCCTCGGGCTCGGCGATGCGGATCACCAGGCGGTCCTGAAGGGAATCGCCGCGCACCGGACCGCGAGCCACTGGGCCGAGGTGCTCGGGGCAGCTCAATCGGGATGGTTCAAGATCCACCAGGCGCTCGCGAAACGATGGGACCCCGCGCTCTTCGAGGAGACCAGCCGACAGAACATCGCGCACGACTGGGAGCTCGCGCTCCCCCTGCTCGCGGATCTGCTCCGCCGGAAGTCGTTCGACAGGGCAGAGCCTCTGATCGAGGAAGCCATGCGCGCCCTCCTGCGCCTCAAGCCAGGAGAGTCGTGGGACCCGCGGGAGACGCTGCTCATCTCCCATCCCTCCCTGCGCTACCGGAGCGACCAGCATGCGGCGGCGTTCCGCCTCCTCGAGAGCTGGCGAAAGGTCGCCACGGGAGTCGGGCAGGACGAGAGCGCCTGCGCATTGGAGCTCCAGGTCGCCGTCGGCCGGCGGTGGAAGGACGGGGATGCGGCCCTGGAGGCGTTCCGGCGAGACTCGTCACCGCGCTTCGCAACCATGCGCGACAGGCTCTTTGCCGATTGGCGGTCGCTGGTCGTCGAGGCGACCCTCCGGCCCGAGGCCGCCGGGCGCGAGTCGCCAGGCTCGGTCTGGGTCCATGCCCTGGTGGACGCGGCCCGCGCCGGGGCGGATGGCGCGGCGTCGTTCCGCCGGGCCGTGCGGCAGTGGCTGGAGGAAACGGGGCGCATACCGACCACCCTCCTGCAGTCTCGGGGCGCGCTCGGGACGCTGACGCTCGACCTCGACATAGGCTCCTCGCTGCGCCGGACGTCGCCCACCTTCCACCGGATACTGTCGACGCGATGGCCAGGCGAGCCTACCGTGGTTGCGTCACGGCGCCGCTGGGTTGAGCGCCTGGACGTCGCGGATCTGTTTCCGGATGTGCTCGAGTTCTGGCGGCGCCACGCGGCCAGCCTGGTGCCGGACCCCGCGAGGGCACCCGGGTCGAACTACGACGACTGCGCCGAGTGGCTCGCGGCGGTGTTCGAGCTGGACTCTGCGGCATACCGGCGGGTGGTGCAAGGGTGGGCTGGTCCCCATGCCCGCCGGAAGAACCTCTGGCTGGCCATCACGGGGAGACATCTGCCGCTGTGAACGACGCGGCTTCGAAGACAGCAGCCCGACCCGCGTGGCTCCCTTGGCAAGGTATCCAGCACCGCCCCCGCACAGCAGAGGTGCTCGGGGTCGAGCGATGACAACGCGCAGGCCCGGACGCCGAGACCCGCTGGAGACCACGATCGAGGTCGCGCTCCAGCCAGGACTGTTCATCGCGTACAGGGCAAGCTGGGACTTCGTCTCGAGCCTCGAGGAGGTCGCGGATCAGCTCGAAGCGCTCGTCCGTACCGACGCCAGGCGAGCCGTGGGCCTCTACGAGACCTTCCTCGCCGGCTGCTACGAGAAAGTCGAGGAGCTCGACGACTCGAGCGGCAATTTCTCGATGTTCGTCGTGAGGCTCTGCTGCGGCTGGATCAGGGCGCGGCAGGCGGCAAGCGCTGACGCCGACGAGACCGCCAGCCTGCTGCTCGGTCGCATGGAGAACGACCCCTACGGCTTCACTCACACCCTCGAGCGCGATGCCGTGAAGGTGATGAGCAAGGCCGGCCTCGCCGACTTCGAGCGGCAGGTGAAAGCCCGCTTCGAGGCGAAGGTTGCCATCGAGCAGACTCCCGATCACGTGCGCCGGCGCGACCCCGCGTACTTGCTCCGCCGCTGGGGCGAGATCCTCCGCACGATCTACACGCGGCAGCGCGATGTGCGGGCCTACGTCGCGCTCTGCGAACAGACGCAGCTCTCGGCCCAGGACTGCCTCGCGGTCGCCACCATGCTCAAGACGCGCCGCAAGTGGGACGAGACGCTCGCCTGGGTGGACCGCGGTCTCGCGCTGGAGAAGAAGCACCCACACGGCTCGATGGCCGGGCACGACCTCGTAACGCTGAAGCGCGAGCTGCTCACGAAGCTCGGCCGGCACCGCGACGCGATCGAGGACGCCTGGGCCGCGTTCCGCGAGGAGCCGAGCACGTTCAGCTACGACGATCTCATGCGCTTCGTGCCGAAGGCCGAGCGCGCAGCGTGGCATGCGAAGGCGATGGACACGGCGGAGCGCGCTGACCTCGGCTCGCTCATCGAGCTCTGGCTCGAGACCCGCGAGGTCGAGCGTCTCGTGAGACGGCTGCGCACGGCGACCGATCCAGAGATCGAGGATCTCAGCCATTACCGGACCGAGCCCGCCGCTAGGCGCCTCGCGAAGTCGCACCCGGACGTGGCGGCCAAGGTCTACCGGGCGCTGGGCATGCGCATCCTCAGCGCGAAGAAGAGTAAGTACTACGACGTGGCGCTATTACACTTCGAGAACGCGAAACGTTGCTACGAGCGCTCAGACCGCCCTCGCGAGTGGGCGGCACTCGTCGCGGACGTGCGTCGGGCGCACCATCGAAAGGCCGGCTTCATGGCCTGCTTCGAGCGGCTCGCCACCGGCCGCAGCCCGAGCGATGCGCCGTCATTCCTCGATCGAGCGCGGACCCGCTGGTCGGCGCGACCGGAGTCATGATGGCCCTGGCAAGACTCCAACAACCCACCGGGCCGAGTGGCACTGTTTCGACACCGAGGCCGAACTGTGAAGACACGAGCGCCGTGCAGGTGCGCGCCGTGAAATGGTGGCCCCAACGGCACGCGATCGAACTTACAGAATTTTCTGCTGCTGTACGGGACCAACGGGAGACTACTGGGAGTCTCGGTCGTGAGGCTCGGGGATTCCTTCGCCTCTCTTCGTCCTGCTGCGCGGGACCTGGGACCGCGCGTCCTGTCGGAAGAGGGCGAATCTCTCGACTCCCTGGTGGTGGACTTACAACGCGGAGAGGCAGAGCGACGGGGGAGGGCGGTGCTCGCGCTGGGCGAGTCAAGAGACGAGGGGGCTCTTGACCCGGTGATCGGGGTACTGCACGGGGACGAGGATCCGGAAGTGAGATGGCGGGCGATCTGGGCGTTGGAGGACCTGGGAGGTCCACGGGCCATGGCGGCCGTGGCAGGAGCGGTTGCCGGAGACGGTGACGGGTCTGTCAGACAACGCGCGGTGGAGGCCTTGGCGAAGATTGGCGGACCCAAAGCGATCGAATTGTCGCCGGGCCGTGAGGGAAGATCCAGAGCCCTTTGTGAGGTATACGGCCCTGGTGCACCTCGCTGAGATCGGGGGAGGCCGCGTGATCGCCGCACTCCGGGAGGCGTTGGGGGATCCGGAGGAGCTCATTTGGGCAAAGGCAGACGAGATCCTCCACATGGAAAGCGCCGGGGCCGCAAGCCGTGAGCAGTAAAACTGCTCCGGGTCGCCCGCGGTCCGTCTCCCGCAGCCTCAAGAACGCAACGAACCTGAGCGCCCTGTTGTAAGGATGGTCGATCGATGCGCTGGCGGCGTCCGAGCTCCAACCTGACTACGACCAAGGTCCAATCGACAAGGCCGGGGTGAAGCGCTAGTGTCCCGTCGCTGCTTCTCGCCCAAGTGTCCGACCCGTACGGAGCGAGCCATGGCCCGGTTCGGACCGCTCGAGCGATACGTTTCGCGTTTGTGCGCCGCGGCAAAGCCGTCGAGTCGCCTTCCCGCCCGCCTGCCCGCCTCACGACCACGCGGGCGTGGCCGACCTGGCCCGCCGAGCCGTCGCACCGCGCGGTTCCCTTCATGTCACCCCCAACACCCCGCCGCTTCAAGCCGGCGCACGGAGGAACACCGATGAGGCGCGTTCGGATCAGCCGTCCACGGTCGGCGGGCCTCGCAGCACCGCTCAGGTCGCGCCGGGTCACGCGACGTCACATCGAGTACAGGATGCTCTTGGTTGCGCTCGGCTTGCTCACGCTCGGCACGATCGGCGGGCTCGCACTCAGCGGGATCGGGACGGCCGCGCCGCTCGATGATATCAACCAGTACGCGGACCGCTGCGCGGCGGAGTTCGGGGCCGGCGCTGGGGCCTACATGCCGGTCGAGATCCTGCCAGATCCGACGTCACCCGATCCGTACGCGGGTACGAGAGAGATCCCCGTGTATTGGAACCAGAAGCGGATCACTTACGAAGCGCCGGACGCCACCAGGCCAGAGGTCGGCGAGTACAAGTTCGCCGGTGTGTCCGGGAGGAAAGCTGGTGACCCGGGCGGTGTGTATCCCGACGGCGCCAATACCGTTGGGAAGATCGTGCGCAAGCAGGACCTGAAGTGCGATTTCTGGTCCCACGTGAATACGGCGAATGGCTGCGTGCCGGGCCAGCGCATCCTGCACAAGGATGTGGGCACCTGCATGACGGGCGATAAAGTCGGCCAGGCATGCAGCAACGACGAGGGCTGCCCTCGCGGCGGGGCGGGGGCTTGTCAAGACATCGTGACCTGGGCCTTCATCTTCCGCCGTGTGCAGCCGCCGGTGCAAGGGGCGGCCTTCGGGCCGTTCCATCCCTATTCTTTCAACAACACGGATGCCATCGCCTTCAAGAAGGACACGGGCGCGACCTGCTGGTTCGACACGATCCAGGTCGAGCCCGACCCTGCCAACCCGGGGAGATTCCGGGGAAAGTTCAGCACGACCAAGAACAAATGGTGGTTACCGGCGACATGGGCGGGCGGTGCGGACACGACCGGAGTGCCGGATGGTATCCCGCGGCCCGGGGGGAAGGACAAAGTCAAGCAGCGGGTCGCCGCCGCATTCTGGAACCATCCAGAAGCCTTGAAGGATCCCACGGAGGCTGATGGCGCGACTATCGACCCGGGCGAACGGTGCATCGCCTGCCATGGCAATGGCCCCGTGCTGGTCAGCCGCTGGATCAATCAAGGGAGCCCCGACCCGGAAACAGGCAATCCATTCGGAAGAACGGATGGATTAGGCGGAAGGGCCGAAACCCCCTACTGGCATCCGGCCAAACTGTTGCCCAACCCGGTCTTCAAGCAGTTCGACGACAAGACGAATCCGAAGAACAACAGAAGGTGCCAAGAGTGCCATAACTACTGGAGCGTGAGCGCGGCGACCATCCCAGGTGGGTCTCTCGCCGAGGCAATGACGAAGAGCCCAGCGACCGAGCCAGTCGCTTGCAATGTGGTTGGTGTTACCCCGACGCCCGTGACGCCAGCGTGTCCCCTCGCCTCCGCGTACCGCCTGGAGGCGGGCTTCAACCAGGATGCCGGCGTTCTGCTCGAGATGCCGCATAAGTTGGATCAGCGCAGTCCCGCCGAATGGGACCGGGACGTGAAGCCGCACTACGAAGCCATGAAGGTCTGCCGGCGGCTCTGCGAGATTTCTCCGACAGACCGGGTGTGTACGAAGGCTACCGAGGCTGTGGACTGCCTTCCCGGCGATGAATGCATCGACGGGGTCTGCGGCGAACCTCCTCGCAGAGACAGGCTCTGTGCGATGAATCGCGACTGCGGGCCCGGCGTTAAATGTCTCGACGTCAGTGAGACGCGGTACTGCGCGGGCGGCGCCCGCGAGGGCTTCCTTTGTCGGATGAACGCCGACTGCCCCGGCGGCAACTGCCCCGCAGTGGATGCTAGCAAGTGCGAAGGGGCGAAGCAGGCGGCCATCCCCACGTTCGTCGGGGCCGAGGGGGCGAACGCGCCGCCGAACATTCAGCGCGTCGCCCCGCCAAGGCCGGCCGTGAGCTTCGATGTCGTGAGAACCAACTGTGTGAGCGCTCCCGACGGGTCGGAGACCTGCGACTATCGAGTCTCGTGGCAGGACCCGATCCCGAAGAACGACCCGGCGGACCCGATCGCGCGGTTCAACGATTACTACGCCCCCGACGTTTACTACCTCGAGCTGAACGAGGTCGCCAATCAGCCCGATCGAATACCTCAGACGAAGCGGTTTTGCGCCGGCACCGCCACCCCGGTGAATGCGACGACAGCGCCGGTTCCCGGAAGCAACTGGGCCAAGAAGTACGAGGTCCCCGACAAGTTGCCGGCCTGCAGGAAGCTGGAAGTGCGGCTTTGCGGAAGTTACAAGGCTGACAGTGCCGCCGGTGCTAACGATTTTCACTCCCCCGTCCGGACCAACGACGAGGGGCAGGTGAAGACGCTGACCACGGCGTGTGCGGCCGTCTGCCCGCAGAACGGGCTCCGGGCGGCCGATCCGCGCACAACGAGTGCCTCTATCGCGGCTTGCCCACCGGTGGTCAGCGGGATATCGCTGACCGGCTCGGCGAGCCGGGTCGGGCAGGTCGCGGCGCCGGGCAAGGAGACGGGCGCCAAGGTAGGGATGGTCGAGAAGTTCACCCTGTCCGGGTTCGTCGACCTGGGCGCCTCCACCCTCACGATTCAGAGTCTGCTGGATGAGCCGGGTGGAGCCAGCGAACTGGTCAACGGCCTCGGCGGCGTGGACCTTCTCCCCTTGACGCTCGCGGCACTCCCCGGTGGCAAGCCCAACTACGCGATCTTCGAGACCCCGTCCGGGGCGCTCCCGAAGGTTCGCGTCGAGATGCAGACCAAGGGGCAGAATATCTATGATTGGCTGCTCCGGCTGGAACGCACGACCATCCCGGCATTCCCGCAGCGCTGCACCGGCGGGTCGCGCCCAACAACGAGCCTGGCCACCAGCTTCACGATCGACGACGGCGTGAACCCCCCGGTGGAGGTTTCGACGGTCAAACCCTGGCGGTGCCTGGATCTGATCGGAGGTGACCCGCAAAAGCCGCGCTCTCTCCGAACGCCCTGACGCGCCGCGGAGAGCATCTGCTCGCCTTACAGCAGAGAGGCACAGGGCGGATGGTCCGTGTCAAACACGACGCAGTGGCCCAGTCCCTGCGGGGGAAGAAACGGGTGCGACGCAGGGCACGTCGCGCCCGGCTGCGAGAGCAATAGGTGAGCTAGCCCGAAGTCTCGCGCAGGAGCCGGGCGGCGCGCGCCTCGCTCACGGGCTTGGCGTAGGCCTCGTCGATGGTAATATCGGCGCCGCTGCCCCGGGGCGAAGCTGAAGTCCGGGTCAGCCGGACGACGCGTCCAGGATCCACGTGCCGCCGGGCCTGGCGGATCCGGTAGCGATCACCTCGGGGGCCTCCACCGTTTCGCCCCGGCAGTCCAGGCAGCCCCGGCCGATCAGCCGGTCGTCGGGAAGCTGGCGCAGCACAGCGAAGTCGTCGGCGACGGGAATGGTGGAACTCCAGCACGTACTGCGTCGCGTGGAGCCGGCGGAGCGCGGGCACGATTGGGTCGTAGCCCCCCCGATCCAGCCCTGACGCGCCTTGTTCACGCGGCAGAGATGCACGGCCGTCGGGATGCCGTCCACGACATCATCATGGCGGGGAGCATGTTCGGGGTCGCGCCGGTCCTCGCCGTCTTCGTGGTCGCCCAGCGTCACATCATCCGGGCGTTCACGTTCACCTCGCTCAAGTAGCCGCGCGGCGGCCCTGCCCCTCTGACGCGCCGAGGGGCTGAGGCGCAGCGGATCCGGTGGATGGTAGAATCGCGCCGGAGGTGCCCCATGGGTGTATCCGTTCTGAGGCATCGTTTTTCCGTACCTGCGGCTCCAGCGGGGCTGCGGGGTGCGGGGCTGGGTGCGTATTCCGGCCAACGTGATCACTCAGTCCGCGCGATCGTGATCACGCGTTCCGATCATCGTGATCGCTCGTCGGAGCGAAGCGACGCCCCGCGATTCTCTCCTCTCTCGAGTCTCCTCG
>Ga0187893_10013734_pt1 | contig 11201 bp, 7 predicted proteins | sample MA1701074metaG_FD_139574 | JGI IMG/M metagenome (GOLD analysis project Ga0187893, IMG submission 139574) | White microbial mat communities from a basaltic lava cave in the Kipuka Kanohina Cave System on the Island of Hawaii, USA - MA170107-4 metaG ...
AAGAAGTAGCGGAAGCCGGCGTCCGCGAGGTGGGTCTCGATGCCCGGCCGCGCACCGCGGGCTGGCCGATAGGCGCATTCGGGCAGCCAGCATCCCGCCGGAGCCTCGCCCAAGAGGCGGAGGTGCTCGTCGCGTCCCACACCCAGCTGCAGACGGATGCTCTCGTCGCGCCGCAGCAGCGGCAGGTACCCGTGCGTCGCCGCGGAGCCGATGATCTCCAATGCGCCCCGCTCGCGCAACGCCCGAAACGCGCCGAGCAGGTCGCCGTTGGTGGACCGGAACAGGTCGCGCAGGCGCTCGAATCGCGTGCGCCAGAACTCGACCAACGGGAGCAGCGCCGCATCTCCCGTGGAGGTGAGGGACGCCGGCGCTTCCGCGCACGCGGTCAGCCGCTGCTCGAAGAACGCCTCGAGCTCGATCCCGAACGCCGGGCTGGACAGCTGATTGGCGAGCACCGGCGTGAAGCCGATGGTCAGCGGCGACGGGATCCCATCGCGCTCGAGCGCGCGCAGCCGCTCCAGGAGCGGCAGGTAGGTATCCAGCGCGGCTTCGCACAGCCAGTCGCTTCCGTGCGGCCAGCGGCCGTGATTCAGGACATAGGGAAGGTGACTGTGAAGGGTGAGGACGAAGTCCACGCTGTGCCCCTTACCGGCGTGCCCGCATGGCGATGGCCTGCTCGTAGGCCGCGGCGTACTGCAGCGTGGGCTGCTCCCACCCGAACGGTTGGGCCATCGCCGCGCGGATCAGCGCCCGCCACCCGTCCTGGTCGGCGAAGCGCTCCACCACGCGCCGCGCACCGGCGTCGAGTGCCTGCGGCGTATAGTCCTGGAACAGGAATCCCGTGACGCCGTCCTGGACGCTGTCCTGGAGGCCGCCGACCGCCCGGACGATCGGGATGGTGCCATAGTGCTGCGCGCGCATCTGCGTCAAGCCGCACGGCTCGTAGAGCGACGGCATCAGCAACACGTCCGCGCCGGCCAGCAAGCGATGCTCGAGCCGATCGGTGAAGGCGAACTCGGCCACGATGCGGTCGGGCGCCGCCGCCGCGAGGTTGGCCAGGGCTTCATGATAGCGATGCTCTCCCGAGCCGAGAAACACGAACTGGGCATCGGGACGCTCGACCAGGTTGGCCGCCAGGACGATGTCGAGCCCCTTCTGCTCGACCAGCCGGGCGCTCATACCGAACACCGGCGCGGTGGGATGCTCCGGCAGCTCGTAGGCGTGTTGCAGGGCGGCTTTGCAGCGCCGTTTGCCCGCCAGATCGGTCGCGGAATAGTTCGCGGCGAGATGCGGGTCCGTCTCGGGGTTCCAGACCCGGTAGTCGATGCCGTTGAGAATGCCGATGAGCCGCGGGCCCAGCGCGGTGAAGGTGTCCTGCAACCCGAATCCGCCCTGCGGGGTGCACAGCTCCCGCGCGTGGGTTGGACTCACCGTCACGACGACATCCGAGAAAGCGAGCCCGCCCTTGAGCAGGTTCATGCGGCCGTACCACTCGAACGCGCTCGGGTGGTAGAGCTCGGGCGCCAACCCCAGCTCGAGAATCGTCTTCGGGGCGTAGTGTCCCTGAAACCCCGCGTTGTGAACCGACAAGACGGTCGCGAGGGCGCCGTGAAACGGCGAACCGGCGAACGCGGTCCGCACGTACACCAACGCGAGGGCGGCATGCCAGTCGTGGGCGTGCAGGACGCGGGCGTCGGGCGCGATGGTCGGGAGCGCGGTCGCGGCCGCCTTGCAGAAGAAGGCGAATCGCACCGCGTTGTCGGGATAGTCACCGCTCACGTCGCCGTAAATGCCGGGACGGTCGAAGAAGTCCGGGTGCTCGATGAAGAACACCTGGGGCCCGCTGGGGCGATCCGCGAGCCGGTAGACGAACGCCCATTCCGTACGCGACCCGATGCCCACCGCGAACTGATGCCCGACCCGCTCCAGCGCCGGCCCCGACTCGCGCACGATCCGATACAGCGGCATCACGATCGTGGCATGCGCCCCGGCGTCCGCCTGCGCCGCCGCCAGGCCGTTCACGGCTTCCCCCAGCCCGCCGGTGCGGGCGAACGGCCAGCATTCCGCGCTGAGGTGCACGCTGGCGATGCGCGCGACCGCGGAACGCGCGCCGGCAACGGCGCGGGGCGCCGAGGCGGAGGCGCGTCCCGAGCCACGCCGCGTCCTGGCCTTGCCTGCCTCGCCCTTCACCTGCCGGTCGGCATCCATGCGGGCAACCATCACCTCTCGACCTCGTCCCGTCACACGGTGGGCGGATCGTCCTCCGCCCGCTCCTCCCGCGCTACCGGAACGTAATACTGCTCGGTGTATTGCTGTACCATGCGGCGCGCGGTGAAGCGTTCGCCCGCGACGCGCACCGCATGCTTCATGCGTTCCACCCAACCGGTCGGGATGCCTCGATCGTCCCGGGTGTAGAACAGCGGGACCACCTGTTCCTCGAGCAGCTGATACAGGTGCTCCGAGTCCGTGGCCTCGGCGTCCTCACCTTCCTTGGCCGTCGGAATCGCCCAGCCGTTCTTGCCCTCATATCCCTCGTACCACCAGCCGTCCAAGGTGCTGAGCTGCGGCACGCCGTTCAGGGCCGCTTTCATGCCGCTCGTCCCCGAGGCCTCGAGCGGCACCCGCGGCAGGTTGAGCCACAAGTCCACGCCCTGCACCAGCCGGTGGGCGAGATGCATCTCGTAATCCTCGATAAACGCGACCCGGCCCTCGAAGCGCGGGTCGCGCGTGAACTCGTAGACTTGTTGGAGGACGCGCTTGCCCGGCTCGTCGGCGGGGTGCGCCTTGCCGGCGAACACGAGATGCACGGGACGCCACGGGTTGGTCAGCAGCCGGCGCAATCGTTCGACGTCGTGAAACACCAGGCTGGCCCGCTTGTAAGTGGCGAAGCGCCGCGCAAAGCCGATCGTCAGCGCCCGCTCGTCGAGCAGGGTTCCCGCGCCCACCAGATGCTGCGACTCCGTTTTCCACTGTTCCACCCAGCGGCGACGCGCCATCTCGCGAATCGAGCGCAGCAACACCACCTTCAGATTGAAATGCGCTTCCCACAGGGCCGCGTCGTCCAGCGCGTACACCTGCTGCCAGAACCCGGGCTCTTCCACCCGCTGCAGCCAGTCGGGCCCCAGGTTCCGCGACAGCAGCTCGTGCATGTGGTGCGACATCCAGGTCGCGACGTGCACGCCGTTGGTCACGTGCTGGATCGGGACCTGGCCCGGATCGCGGCCCGGCCACAGGTCGCTCCACATGCGGCGCGACACCTCCCCGTGGATCCGCGAAACGCCGTTGACGATCCCCGACAGCTTGATCGCCAGCACGGGCATGTGAAACTGGCCGTGATCGTGGCTCGGAGACCGGCCCAGCTGCAGCACCGCGCCCTTGTGCGCCTCCAGGTCCTTCCAGACGGCTTCGATGCACTGCTCCACCTGGGCCAGCGCGAAGGCGTCATGCCCGGCCGGCACGGGGGTGTGCGTGGTGAACACGCTCGTCTGACGCACCTCGCGCGCGGCCTCGCTCCAGGATCGGCCCTGTCCCACGAGCTCGCGCAACCGCTCCAGCAGCATGAAGGCCGCGTGGCCTTCGTTGGCATGCCACACGGCCGGCGACACGCCCAGCGCCCGCAGCACGCGCACGCCGCCGACGCCGAGAATCCACTCCTGGCGCAGCCGCAGCTCGCCGGAGCCGCCGTACAGGCGCTGGCACAGCTCCCGGTCGGCGGGGTCGTTCTGGGGGTGGTCGGTGTCCAACAGGTAGACCGGCACCCGACCCACCATCATCCGCCAGGCGCCGACGCCGACGGGCCGCCCGTAGGTGGGCACCGTCGCCAGGATGGGCTCGCCACCCGGCCCCGACACCCGCTCGAACGGAGTGAGCGAGGCATCGAAGGTCTCATCCACCGCCTCCTGCCATCCATCGAGCCGCAACCGCTGGTCGAAGTAGCCGCGCGTGTACAGCAGCCCGACCCCCACCAGCGGCAGACCGAGATCCGAGGACGCCTTGCAATGATCGCCGGCGAGGACGCCCAATCCGCCTGAATAGATCGGCACCGAGTTGTGGAGCCCGAACTCGGCGCAGAAATAGGCGATGGGCCGATCCTTGAGGTCGGGATAGGCGGTCGCAAACCAGGTCCCCTCCCGACCGCTTTCCCAGGTCAGCTGGTCGAGGACCAGGTCGTAGCGGGCGAGGAACGCGGGATCTTCGGCACACTGGGCCAGACGCGCGGGGTCCACCCGCCGCAGCATATCGATGGGATTGTGCCGGGTGAGGTGCCACAGCGGCTGATCGACCGCTCGGAACAACGCCCGCGCGTCGCGACTCCAGCTCCACCAGAGGTTGTGCGCGATCGTGTTGAGGCCGCTGATCCGCTCGGGGAGATACGGGATGCTCCTGAGCGTCATCGCTTGCGAGCCGGGGCGTTCGCGCCACGGCCCCCCTTCTTCCCCGGGGCGGTGAGGGCTTTCACGCCGTCCCGCGTCACGCGATGGGACACCAGTGGAAGCGGGCGCTGCGCCAGCCGGTCCCCGATGACGATGGCCTCCCGCAGCGCGTCGAACGCGAGCTCCACACCGGCCGGGTCGCGGGCGAATACCGACGCGATCGGCTCGCCGGCCAACACTTTGTCGCCCGGCTTGACCGTGATGACGAAGCCGACGCTCGCGTCCACCGTATCCTCCACTCGCGTGCGGCCTCCGCCCATCGCCACGATGGCCCGTCCAATCGCGCGCGGCTCCACACGCGTGACGACCCCCGTGTCCGGCGCGGCGAACACCTCGACCGCCTGCGCCTGCGGGAGGGTGGACGGATCCTCCACCACCTTCGGATTCCCGCCCTGGGCCTCGATCACCTGCTCGAACTTCTCGGCGGCCAGTCCCGAGCTGAGCGCATTCTCGAGCCGTTGCCGGGCCTTCGCGGCCGTGGGCTCGATCCCGCCCGCCAGCAGCATCTCGACGCCGAGGGCGTAGGTGACCTCCATCAGATCTTCGGGTCCCTCGCCGCGCAGGGCGAGAATCGCTTCCTCGGTCTCGAGCGCGTTGCCGCAGGCCCGCCCCAGGGGCCGGTCCATGGCCGTGAGCAACGCGACGGTCGGACAGCCGCGATCCTCCCCGAGCGCGATCATGGTGCGCGCCAGCTCGAGTCCCCGCTCGGTCTCCGGCAGGAACGCGCCGCTGCCGTGCTTCACGTCGAGCACCAGTCCGGTGAGGCCTTCGGCGAGTTTTTTCGACATGATGCTGGCCGAGATGAGGGGAATGGCCTCGACGGTGCTCGTCACGTCGCGCAAGGCGTACAATCGCTTGTCGGCCGGGGCGATCTCCGGCGTCTGCCCGATCAGCACGACGCCGAGTTTCTGCAGCTGCGCCTTGGCCTCGCCGAGCGACAGGTCGGTGCGGAACCCGGGGATCGCTTCGAGCTTGTCCAGCGTTCCACCGGTGTGCCCGAGGCCGCGCCCGGACATCATGGGTACGGCGACGCCGCACGCGGCGACGAGCGGCGCCAGAACGAGGGAGACCTTGTCGCCCACTCCTCCGGTCGAGTGCTTGTCGACACGGGGCATGGACCAGCCCTCGAAGGTCAGCCGTTGCCCCGAAGCGATCATGGCGTCGGTGAGCGCGGCCAGCTCCTGCCGCTCCAGGCCGCGCCACATGACCGCCATCAGCAACGCGGACATCTGGTAGTCGGGGATACGGCCGGCCGTGTACCCGGCGACCAGCGCCGACCATTCCTCCGGCGTGAGGGTGCGGCCCTCTCGCTTGCGTTCGATCAGCGGCACGACCAACATTAGGGCACTCCTCCCCACGAAGTCGGTTCATGCGCCACGCAGTCCTGCTCACCGCGCTGGCCCTGGGTCCCGCCCCGCTCACGTCGCAATCGTCGCCCGCCGAGCTCATCGCGTTGGGCGACAGCGCGCGAGCCGCCCTGCGCTCGGAGCAGGCCCTGCGGCACTACGAGGCGGCCGTCCGCACAATCCGCCAGTCGACCGGCGCGCCGCGGGAAGGTGTCGCCGGGGTGCAGCTGCCCGATCCGCTGTACTCCGAGGCCTTGTGGAAGGCGGCCCGGGAGATCGCCGACGTGGCGAAGCAGCTCATGGGCGACACGCTCCGAGAGCGGCGCGACAGCTTGTACACCCTGGGTCGAACCTGGGCGGAGGCCGCGATCCGCGCCGATTCGACCGAGGCCAACGCCCATTTCGCGCTGGCATTGGTGTTGGGACGTCTGTCCCGAACGCGCGGCGGCAAGGAACGGGTGCGCTTCGCCAGGATCATATACGACGCAGCATCCCGGGCGGTGCGGCTCGACGCGCGCCACGACGGTGCCTACCACATCCTCGGCATGTGGCACGCCGAGGTGAACCGGCTCTCGGGACTCACGCGCTTCTTCGCCAAGACCCTGTTCGGTGCGGGGTTCATGAACCGCGCCACCTGGGACAGCGCCCTGACCAACATGGAGCACGCCGTCCGGCTCGCTCCGGGGCATGTCTACCATCGTCTCGAGCTCGCGGGCGTTTACCTGGATGTCGGGCAACCCGCCAAAGCCAGCGCGCAGTTGACGGCGATCGCCGACCTGCCGGTGGCCGATCCCCTCGATCCCTACTACAAGCGCGTCGCGTTCGCCGCCCTGGTCGATCTGGCACGGGGCAACGCCGGGGACGCCGAGGAGCGCTTGCGCAAAGGCTAGCGCCGCCCGGCGCGCGCCTCGCGCATGACCCGCTCCACCTCGCCGACCGTGCGGGGCGCCCCGGTCGACAGCCATTCGGCACCGGTCGCCGTGACCAGGACATCGTCTTCGATCCGCACCCCCAGCGCTTCATCCGGCAGGTAGATCCCCGGCTCGAGCGTCAGCACCATTCCGGGCGCGAGCGGGGTCGAGTAGTCGCCCACGTCGTGCACATCCATGCCGATCCAGTGCCCCAGCCCATGATCGTAGAATTCGTCGCACGTTTTCGAGCCGCACAGAGAGCCCGAGTGCTCGCGCATGTGGGCCCGGGAGATGCTGTCGAGCGTCGCCATCCGCACGCCGGGACGGACGGCGTCGAAGGCCGCCTGCTGCGATTCGAGTACGAGGTTGTAGATCGCCTTCTGCCGGGACGTGAACTTGCCGTTCACGGGCCAGGTGCGCGTAATGTCCGCGGTGTATTGGCCGTACTCCGCGCCGGCGTCGATCACGACCAGCTCGCCGTCCTGGGCGCGACGCCGGTTCGCATCGTAGTGCAGCGTAGTGCTGTTGGGTCCGCTCCCCACGATTGACGGATAGCCGAGCCGGTCCGCGCCCTGGCGCCGCACTTCTCCTTCGAATGCGGCCTCGATTTCATATTCGAACACGCCCGGCCGCCCGGCGCGCATCGCGGCGAGGTGACCCAGCACGCTGATGTCGACGGCCATGCGCAGGCGTGCCAGCTCCTCGGCATCCTTCACGAGCCGCATCGAGTCGACGATGGGCCGCAGGTTGCGCACGTCGCGGGCCGCAAAGGCCAGGTCGTTCAGTCGCGGCTCGTGCTTCGTCGAGGCGTCGAGCGGGAGGTACACGGGGCCTCGGCTCCGCAGCTGCGCCCGCCGCAACCGGCGGTCGAGCGAATCGAGCGGCAGCACGGTGGCGATGCCGGTGAGCCCCGGCGCGGCCGGGTCGTCGGGGCCGAGCCGGGTCCCGGTCCATCGCTCCCGGGCGGGGTCGCGCTCCGGCAGAAACAGCACCGTCTCGGTGGAATCGGGCCCGCGTGCCGCCAACAGCAGCCACGCGCCCTCGACCTCGAGCTCCGTGAAATAGAAGAAGGTGTTGTGCTGGCGGAAATCGTTGTCCTGGACGTAGTCCGCCTCCAGGTCGCGCGCGTGGGCCGCCGGGATCAGCGCGACGCCCCGGCCGATGCGGTTCAGCAGCGCCTGGCGCCGCGCTTCGGTGGCCGCCACGTTCACGGGCCGGCCCATGCCGGGCAACGCCGGGACGTGGCTCCAGGCACCGAGCGGGCCGGCGGAGAGCGCGGGTGCGGACGGCTCCTGCGCCTGCGCTGCGCCCGCGGCGAGGCAAAAAGCGAGCAGGAATCGCATGGAAACCGAAGCTACGCCGCCGGCGAACCCCCGGCAACTTGACGCGCCGCGCGCGCGGTCGCCATTGTATGCCATGACCATCTCATCGGCCCTGAACCTCGCCGAGTCCGAGCGTCTGGCCTCGCGCATCGCGGAGCTCGAGCACGAGCGCAAGCACCTGCTCGCCGTGATCGAGATCCTCAAAGAGATTTCCGGGTCGCTGCATTTCATCGACATCCTCCAATCCATTGCCCGCAAACTCGGCGAGTCGTTCGGTCTGGACCGCTGCTCGATTTTTCTGTCCGAGCGCGGCGGGACCCACGTGCGCCTGGTGGCCTCGTACGAGGATCCGACGATCCGCAACCACCTCGTGGATCTGGAGCGTTACCCCGAGCTGAAGCGCGCGATTCATCACGGGGAGACGGTGTTCATTCCGGACGCGATGACGGATCCGACGCTGAAACACGTGAAGAACGAGCTCGCGAACCGGCGCGTGAAGTCGATCACCGTGGTGCCGATCAACTGGCGCGGCGTGGCCATCGGCGCGATTTTCCTGCGCACCTTCCGGGACGGACCCACCTTCTCCGATGCCGATGTGCGCTTCGTGCAGGTCGTGGCATCGCTCACCGCCCAGGCGCTGCGCAATGCGCACCGCTACGAGCGGCTGGCGCAGCGCCAGGCCGAAACCGGCGAGGCGCTGCGGCGCATGGAGCTGGAGCGCGTGGCGTTGCTGTCGTTCCTGCGGCGCCTGATGGAGACCTTCGGCCGGCAGGACGGGGCGTGGGGTGAGGGCCTGCTCCCCAAGGCCAGCGCCGAGGAGCTCGATCGGCTGGTGGGTGTCGCCCTCGCGGTGATTCAAGAAGAAGCCAAAGGACAGTGACGACGCCGGCCGCGCGCGCCGCCGAGCTTCGGCGGCTGCTCGAGCGGGCGAATCACGCGTATTACGTGCTCGACAATCCGGAAATGTCGGACGCCGAGTACGACCGGCTGTTTCGGGAGCTCGTGGCGCTGGAAGCGGCGCACGCCGAGCTGCGGACGCCCGATTCCCCGACGCAACGCATCGGCGCCCAACCGTCCGCGGCCTTCCGCAAGCACCGTCATGCCGTCCCCATGTTGTCCCTCGCCAACGCGTTCAGCGACGAAGAGCTGCAGGAGTGGGAGGAACGCAACGCCCGGCTCGTGGCCGAGGTCCCGGGCTCGGGCTATACGCTCGAAGTGAAGATCGACGGCGCCGCCGTCAGCCTGACCTACGAAGACGGCGTGCTGGTGACCGGCGCCACCCGCGGCAACGGCGTGGAAGGGGAGGACGTCACCGCCAACCTCAAGACCGTCCTCGACCTGCCGCTGCGATTGCACGGCGAGGGCTGGCCCACGCGCATGGAAGTGCGCGGCGAGGTCTACCTCTCCAAGAGCCAGTTCGCGCGCGTCAACCGGGAGCGGGAACGCGCCGGTGAGCCGCCGTTCGCGAACCCGCGCAATTCCGCCGCCGGCGCGCTCCGCCAGCTCGATCCCAGGATCACCCGCGCGCGCGGCCTGCGCGTCTTCTGTTTCCAGGTCGAAGCGCGCCCGCCGCTCGCCATCGACACGCATCACGCGCTGCTCGAGCGGCTCAAGGCCTGGGGATTTCCGGTCGAGCCGCATCACCGCCTGGTGCCGAACCTCACCGCCGCGCACACCGCGATCGCGAAGCTCGAGCAGCAGCTGCCCACGCTCGATTACGGAGCCGACGGCGTGGTCGTGAAGGTCAACCGCCGCGGGCTCCACGCCGAGCTGGGCACCATCGGGAACCGCGAGCCGCGCTGGGCCATCGCGCGCAAGTTCGCCCCCGAAGTCGCGGTCACCAAGCTGCTCGAGATACGGGTCAACGTCGGTCGCACCGGCGCGCTCACCCCGTACGCCGTGCTCGAGCCCGTGGGCGTCTCCGGCGTCACCGTGTCCACCGTCACGCTGCACAACTTCGACCAGATCCGGGCCAAGGACGTCCGCAAGGGCGATCTCGTCGAAGTGACGCGGGCGGGGGAAGTCATTCCCCAGGTCCTGGGGCCGGTCCTCAAGAAAGGCGTGCGCCGCACGCGCCGCTACGTTCCGCCGGAGCGCTGTCCGGTGTGCGGCTCCACGGTCGAGCACCCCCAGGACGAAGTCGCCGCCTACTGTCCCAACGTCTCCTGTCCCGGTCGAATCCTCGAAGGCATCGTCCACTTCGCCGCGCGGGGGACCATGGACATCCGCGGCCTGGGCTACGAGCGCGTCCGGGCGCTGCTCGACACCCGGCTCATCACGGATGTCGCCGACCTCTACGACCGCACCAAGCTGAGCCTGCTGCCGCTCTTGTCGCTCGAGGGATTCGCCGAGAAATCCGCCGAGCAGCTGCTCGAGGCGATCGACGCCTCGAAGACGCGCCCGCTGTCGACGCTGCTGTTCGCGCTGGGCATCCGCCATGTCGGCGCGCAGGGCGCCCGCCTCCTGGCGCGGCACTTCGGCACGATGGCGAAGCTCGCCCAGGCGAGCGCCGCGGAGATCGGGGAGATCCGCGGGATCGGCCCGGCCATCGCCGCGGTGGTGGCGGGGTTCTTTGCCACGCGGGCCAATCGCAAGCTGGTCGAGCGTCTGGAGCGGTTTGGCGTCAACATGAACGAGCCGCGGGCGGCCGGCGGAGAGGGAGGAGGACCGCTCACGGGTCAGACCTACGTGGTCACCGGCACGCTGCCGACCCTGTCCCGTGATGCGGCGGCGCAACTGATCGAATCCGCCGGTGGGCATGTCTCCGCGAGCGTGTCGCGGAATACCACGGCGGTCGTCGCCGGGGACAACCCCGGATCGAAGCTCGAGAGAGCGAAGACGCTACAGGTGCCGGTAATTGATGAAGCGGAACTGTTGCGCCGCGCCTCCTCCACGTCTTAAGTTGGCGTCCGCATGGCGGCCCCCGCTCCCGTCGATTCCAACGCCGGCCTCATCATTGGGGCGGGCGGTGTGCGCCAACTGCACCGCAGTTTGACGCAACACGCTCCCGACGTAGCCATCCCCGTGCTGCAGGAATCCGGCTTCGCGTCCGGCGAGGGGTTGTACCAGGCGCTGTGCACCTGGCTCGTCTCCCACGCCGGGGTGCAACGTCCCGATGAGCTGGATGCGGCCCAATTCGGCGATGCGTTGTCGGATTTCTTCGCCGCGTCGGGCTGGGGCCGGCTGACG
>Ga0187893_10013735_pt1 | contig 11200 bp, 12 predicted proteins | sample MA1701074metaG_FD_139574 | JGI IMG/M metagenome (GOLD analysis project Ga0187893, IMG submission 139574) | White microbial mat communities from a basaltic lava cave in the Kipuka Kanohina Cave System on the Island of Hawaii, USA - MA170107-4 metaG ...
CGCGGCCCGCCGCCGCGAACGCCGCCGCCCCCGCCCCCTCGGCCACGATCCTCGCTCCCAGCGCCAGGCGGCGCAACGCCGCGCGCACGTCGGCCAGAGGCACCACGATCGAGCCGGCGATCAGCTCCCGCGCCAGCCCGAACATGCGGGGGAAGCAGCCGGCGCCGCCGATGCCGTCCACGAACGACGGCGTGACGCGCACCTCCGTCGGCCGGCCGGCGTCGAGCGACGCGCGCAGCGGCGCCGCCGTGTCGACCTCGACCGCGAACACGCGCGCCCTCCCGCGGACCGCGGCGGCGATCCCGCATGCCAGGCCGCCCCCGCCCCACGGCACGAGAATGTTTTCGACCGCGGGGAGGTCCTCGAGTATCTCAAGGCCGATCGTGCCGTTGCCGATCATGACGTCGTCGTCTTCGAACGGCGACACATACGCGGCCGACTCCAGGCCCGGAAAGGCCCGGTCGCGGAAGCACTTCCACCAGCGATCGCGCTCCACACGTAAGAGCCTGGCGCCCAGCGCCTCGATCGCGCGCACCTTAACGTCGGGTGCGGTGTCGGGAAGGACGATCGTGGCCGCGACGCCCGCGCGCCGCGCGGAGAACGCGAGGCCCTGCGCCATGTTCCCGGCGCTCGCCGTCCAGACGCCGCCGGCAAGCCGATCCCTCGGCAGCTGCCGCACCGCGTGCCACGCCCCCCGGATCTTGAAGGAGCCAATCGTCTGCAGGCACTCCGGCTTGAGCCACGCGCCCTCGAGCGGCCCCAGCAGCGGCGTGCGGACCGCGACTTCGGCCACGATAGGCCGCGCCCGCTCGATCCGGTCGCGCGAAATCACGCGGCGATTGTACGACTTGACAGGGGGGGGCTGCGAACGCAGTCTCTTACCCATGGAAGATCCGGCGAGGCGCTGGAAGGAGCTGGTCCGGCAGATCGAGGATGCCAACCACCGCTACTACGTCCTGGACGCCCCGACGATTTCGGACGCGCAATACGACGCCCTGATGCGAGACCTGCAGGCGCTCGAAACGGAGCACCCCGAGCTTCGAACTCAAGACTCCCCCACGCAGCGGGTCGGAGGTGCGATTCTGGACAAATTCCCGCAGGTCCGGCATCCGATCCCCATGCTCAGCCTTGAGAGCACCCTCACCGAGCAGGACATGAGGGACTGGGTCGAATCCATGGAGCGCGAGCTCGGCAGGCCCGAGGCGTTCGAATTCGTCTGCGAGCCGAAGATCGACGGCGCGAGCCTGGAGCTCGTGTTCCGGGGGGGCGCGCTCCACGTGGCGGCGACGCGCGGCGACGGGACGACCGGGGAGGGCGTCACCGAGAACGTGCGCACGATCCGCGCCATACCACCGCGCCTGCGCGGCCAGCCGCCGCCCGCGCTCACCGTGCGGGGCGAAGTCTACATGACGCTCCGCGATTTCCGGGAATTCAACCGTCGCGCCGAAGCGGCCGGCGAGCAGACCTACGCCAACCCGCGCAACTTCGCCGCGGGATCGCTTCGCCAGCTCGATACGGGCCTGACGGCGCGGCGGCCGCTCCGCTTTCTTGCCCATCATGCGGTCGAACGGATCGCGCCGCGCGACTCGGAAGCCATGAATACGCTGCGCGGCTGGGGCCTCCCCGTCGTGCCGGCGGCCGTGTGCGCCGGCCTCGACCGCGTGTTCGAGGTCTATCGCGATCTCCTTTCGAAACGCGACTCGCTGGCCTACGAGATCGACGGCGTGGTCGTGAAGGTGAACGACCTGCGGCTGCGCGAGGCCCTCGGGTCCCGCACGAAAAGCCCGCGATGGGCGGTCGCGTGGAAATTTCCCCCGCGCGAGGAGAACTCCGTCGTGCGCGAGATCGCGCCGCAGGTCGGCCGCACGGGGGAGATCACGCCGGTCGCCAAGGTGGACCCCGTGCAAGTGGGCGGCGTCACGGTGTCCCGCGTGTCGCTCCACAATTACAGCCTGCTGCGCGAAAAGGACGTGAGGATCGGCGACACGGTGATCGTGACGCGCGCGGGGGACGTCATCCCGGAGATCGTGACGGTCATCCGCGAAAAGCGGCCGGCCGGCGCGCGGGAGGTCCAGCCGCCCGACAAATGTCCGGTATGCGGCGCGAAATCCGAACTTTCGTCCACCGGAAAGGGTCTGCGCTGCACGGCCGGTTTCGAGTGCCCGGCGCAGGTCGAGGGCTGGATCCAGCATTTCGTCGGGCGCGCCGCGATGGACATCGAGCACCTGGGCGACCAATGGATCTCCATCCTCCGAACGGAGGGGCTGCTGAAATCGCCCGCGGACCTCTTCGAGCTCCGCCGGCATCGATCGAAGCTGGTGGAGATCGAGCGCATGGGCGACAAGTCGGCGCGGAATCTGCTGGAGGCGATCGAGGCGGCCAAGCGGCCGCCTCTCGCGCGGTTCCTCAACGCGCTGGGGATCCGCCACGTCGGCGAGGCGACCGCGCGGGACCTGGCCGACCATTTCGGCTCGCTCGAGGCGCTGATGGGCGCGACCGAAGAGGAGATCAATTCGGTGCCGAACGTGGGGGACGTCGTGGCGCGTTCGATCTTCGAGCACTTTCAGAATCGGACTCACCGAGGCGAGGTCGAGCGGCTGCGACAGCTTGGCGTCGATCCGCAGGCGCCGCGAAGGGGGGAGGGGCCGCTGTCGGGCAAGACGATCGTCTTTACGGGCGGGCTGGAGTCGATGACCCGCGACGACGCGAAAAAAGCGGTCGAGGCACTGGGCGCGAAGGTCGCCTCGAGCGTCGGAAAGGGCGTGAATCTGGTGATTTCGGGCGACAAGTCGGGGTCCAAGCTTGACAAGGCCCGGAAGCTTGGTATAAGCGTCGTTAGCGAGGCCGATTTTCTGAAATTTCTCGAAGAGGCCCGCGCCAGGGGTTCCCGGAGATAGAGTTTTTTCGGGGAAGGCAGCATGGTCGAAAAGCTCAAGCACATCTGGATGAACGGAAAGCTCGTCGACTGGGACAAGGCGACGGTGCACATCCTGACCCACACGCTGCACTACGGCATGGGCGCCTTCGAGGGGATCCGGTCGTACGCGTCGCACGACGGCGGTCAGGCGATTTTCCGGCTGAAGGACCATGTGCGCCGGCTCTTCGATTCGTGCCACATCGCGAACCTCAAGATCCCGTTTTCAAAGCCGCAGATCACCGAGGGCTGCAAGGAGGTCCTCTCGGCGAACGGCCTCCGGGAGGGCTATGTGAGGCCGCTCGTGTACTTGGGCGCCGGCGCGATGGGCGTCTATCCCGCCGACAACCCCGTCGACGTGGCCATCATCGCGTGGAAGTGGGGCAAGTACCTGGGCCCCGAGGCGCTGGAGAAGGGCATCCGGTGCAAGATTTCGACGTTCTGCCGATACAGCCCCAACACGATGATGACGCGCGGCAAACTCGTCGGGAACTATACGACGTCCGTGCTCGCCAAGAGCGAGGCGAAAAAGGAAAGCTACGACGAGGCGATCCTCCTGGACGTCGACGGCTACGTGGCCGAGGGGTCGGGCGAGAACATCTTCATCGTGCGCGACAACGTGATCAAGACGACGCCGTTCACGTGCATCCTCCCGGGGATCACGCGCGACACGATCATGCGCGTGGCGCGGGATCTCGGTTACGAAGTGGTCGAGACCAGGTTCACGCGGGACGAACTCTACATCGCGGACGAGGTCTTATTCACCGGCACCGCGGCGGAGATCACGCCGATCCGCGAGGTGGATGGCCGCCAGATCGGCGAAGGCAAGCCGGGGCCGGTCACGCGCAAGATCCAGGGGGTCTTTTTCGATATCGTGAGCGGCCGGGCGAGGCGGTACGCATCGTGGCTGGACCCTTTCGTCTTGAGGAAGGGCCAGGACGGCGCCGCGACCCCCAAGCCTAAAGCCAAGGCCGCCAAGGTTTAAGGTTGGAACATTTAATCCTGGCATAATGGTCCACCTCTGAACCGCCGCGCGGGCGGAGTTTGTCAAACGGGTTGATGCTGGCGCTGATCGTTCTCTGGTTGTGCAGCCCGGCGCAGGACGAACCGGTCTATCAGCTGCCGTGGGAAGCGGGGCGGGCGTATCTCGTGACCCAGGGCTACCTGGGCGCCTACTCGCACAAGGACGCGTACGCCCTCGATTTCGACATGCCCCAGGGGAGCGCCGTTCACGCCGCGCGCGCCGGACGGGTCTCGTTCGTCAAGGAGGACTCGGACAAGGGCGGCGCGGAGGAAAAGTACCTGCCCGACGCCAACGTGATCGTGATCCATCACGGCGACGGCTCGCAAGCTACCTATGCCCACCTGCGCAAGGACGGCGCGGAGGTCCAGGTCGGCGAATTCGTTTTCGCGGGGGACCTCATCGGCTATTCGGGCGCGACCGGTTTCGCCCAGGCGCCGCACCTTCATTTCGAGGTGCACAAGGAGGGCAAGTCGAGCGAAGTCCGGTTCGCCGACAACAGCGGGCAGCCCCCCCTCATCCCGCGCGAAGGGCGGCGCTACACCTCGGCCAACAAGCCGACCGTCCCCCGGGAGAAGAAGGACGCCCTCAAGCACGCGATGGAGGAGGCGGAGCTTGGGATGAAGTACGACGTCTATGCCGCGGCGCACGCGGCCTATCGGCGGGTGATCGACCTCAAGCTGCCCGAGTCCGAGCCGGTGAAAAAGGCGCGCGAGGGGCTGGACGAAATCACGCGGCGGGCTGACGAACGCGTGGGCCGGATCGACGGCTGGCTGGCGGCGGGGCAGACCGACGCGGCAACCGAGGAAGCGCTGCTGAGCGTCCGCCGCTGGGCAGGCACCCCGTCCGAAGGCAAGTTCGCGGACCTGCTCGACTCCAAGCTCCGGTCGCGGCCCGAGTTCCGGAAGGTCCTCGCGCGGATGTGGGTTCTGCTCCGCCAGCAGACGATGTTCATCGTCGCGCTCCGGTTGGAGCTCGAGGGGCGCGCCGACGAGGCCAGGCGGGTGTACGCCGAAACAGACAAGCTCGACCCCAACGCGTATTGCGCGGGATGGGCGCGCGAGCGTTTGAAGTAGGGGCGAGCCCTGGCCGGCCTGACGATCCTGACCTACAACGGCGCGCTGCTTCCGCGGATGCGGGGGGCGGCCGACGACCGTCGCCGCGCGGCCCGGATCGCCGCGGCGATCCGCCGGTTCGATCTCCTCTGCCTGCAGGAGGTTTTCGACGAAGATGCGCGCGCGGCGCTGGTCCGGGCGCTGCGCCCGACTCACCCGCATCAGGTCGAGAAGGTCCACGACGGCGACTGGCTGAACGAGGACAGCGGGCTCGTGATCGCCTCGCGGTGGCCGCTGTCCCCGCCGACGTTCGAAGAGTGGAACGCATCGCGCGGATGGGACCGGTGGGCGGACAAGGGAGTCGTGCGGGTGCGGGTGCGGGTCGGCCGGCGGCGGCTGACGGTTTTCAATTTGCACATGCAGTCGGACACGAGGCGCGTCGGCGAGGCGGCGTACGTCCGGCGGGCGCAGGTTCGGCAGCTGACCCATTTCGTGGGGCGGCCGCGGGGCCCGAGCCTGATCGTGGGGGACTTTAACGTTCCCGGCGACACGCCCGAGTATTTCGAGATGCTTCGCGCGCTGCCGGGCGCGGCGAGGGACCTGTTTCGCGAGGCGAATCCGCACGAGGCAGGGCTGACATGGGACGGGACGGGCAACCCGTTCATCCCGCGGCGCGACAAGGACCGACTCAGGATCGATTACGTTCTCGCGCTGACGGCGACGCCGCGGGTCCGATGGTGCCGGGTGGAGCGGATCGGGTGCCTGTCCGATCATTTCGGAGTCGCGGCGGAGCTTGTGCTGTAGACGGCCGGGGGCCACAATGTCGGGCCGATGACCGTGCACGAGCTGCCCCGCAATGCGCTGCGGCTCGGCGGACGCGCGCCGACGTTCCCGGCGATGTCCGCCGAGCTGCTGGGGGAGTATTTCGACAAGATCCGGATCGGCGTGGAGCGTCTGACCGAAGAGCAGGTGTGGTGGCGGCCGGCGCCGGGCACGAACAGCGCGGGGAATCTGATGCTGCACCTGTGCGGCAACCTGTCGCTCTGGGTGTTGTCGGGGCTGGGGGGGCAGGCGTTCCAGCGCGATCGCGCGGCCGAGTTTGCGGCCGACCGGACCCACAGCCGGGCGGAGCTGATCGAAAAGCTGAGAGGCGTCATCGATCGCTGCCGGGAGGTCGTCTTGAAGCTGGGCGGCGGCGCGCTTGAGGCGCCGGTCGAGGTTCAAAAGTACGTGACGAACAGCGGGGGGGCGCTGTTCCACGCCGTCGAGCACATGAGCTACCACACCGGGCAGATTCTTTACATCGTCAAGCAGCTGGCGGGCGGCGGAATCGAGTTCTATCCCCAGCACCGAGCTGAGTAGCCATGTCCGGCGCGAGGCAAGGACACCCTCTGGGAGGCAAAGCCTCCCAGAGGGTGTCCTTGCCTGCCACGGGACGTCAGGTTCCCCGCCCCGAAGGAAGGTCGCCGCCATCGTCGTCATCGCCTGGGCCCCCCTCCGAGCCCGGACCTTCCTTGTGAAGCCCCAGTATCGAGATCGTGATCCACACCCCCAGACCGACCGGAATCATCATCAGCGGAATCAGAAACACCAGTCCCCCGATGGCAAAGTAGACAAGGCCGGTCAGAAACGCGCATGAAACGACAAACGTGACCAAATCCCGGACCACGCGCATGGAGGCGAGTATAGTAGGTCGATGCCCTGGATTCGCGACATCCCTTACGACCGAGCCGACCCCGACCTCCGGAAGCTCTACGACCGCTATCGAAACCCCGACGGAACCCTCGACAACATCGTCTCCATCCACGGCGCGTGGCCCGAGTCGCTCAAGGCGCACTTTGGGCTGTACGCGACGGCGCTCCACAGCCGCGAGGGGCTGCCGCGCGCCGAGCGCGAGATGGTCGGCATCGTCGTCTCGGCGATCAACCGCTGCCGCTACTGAGTGGAGCACCACACCCGCTCGTACCGCCGGGCCGGCGGAAAGGCCGAGTGGATCGACGCGCTGCGGACCGATCACCGCTCCCTCGCGCTGCCGCCGCGCGAGCAGGCCATGCTGGACTATGCCGCCAAGCTCACGCGCGAACCGGCCTCCATGCGCCGGGAGGACGTCGACCGGTTGCGCGCGTCCGGCCTCTCCGACCGCGAAATCCTCGATCTGGTCATGGTGATCGGCTATTTCGCCTTCGCCAACCGGCTCGTGGACGGCCTGGGGGTCGAACTCGAACCGCGGGACGCTTAAGCCTCGACTCTTGGGGCCGATTCGGGTACTAATACTCGTGGCCGGACCCGAGGCTCCCGGCCGAGATTCCCTGGGAGGAATGGCGCATGGTGAACACAGGTCTTCGGGCATCGCTCGTCGCTGGGCTTTTGTCGGCCCTGCCCGCCGCGCTCCTCGCTCAGGAGCCGGTCAAGATTTCCATCGAGGTCGAAAACCTCTCGAAGGAACAGGGCGACCAGCTCCGCAGCGGCGTGGCCGGCATCGCGTCGGTCGCCGAGGTGGCCGTCGCCGGCAACAAGCTGACGGTCTCGGTCAAGGCGGAAAAGGCCCTCAAGCTCTCCGAAATCGAGAAGCTTGTCACCGGTCTCACGCAAGAGGACGACAAGAAGCTCAAGATCCTGATCGACAAGATCCGCCTCGCGGGGAGGGTCGAAATCACCTGCGAAGGCGACGAGATGAAGCTGCACGGCGCCCTGACCAAGGTCTCGAAACTGAAGGACGTCCAGGGAAAGGGCAGCGGCGGCTTCACGTGCACCGCCGACAAGGGCGGCATCGTGGTCGCCGACATCGTCAAGGCCCTCGCCAAGGCGGGCAAGGACGACGCCGCCGGCAACGTGGTCGACATCCTCTGGCACGGCCCTCCGAAGCAGGTAGCCAAGCCTGAACCCGGGAAAAAGCCCGGCGGCTGAGGGAAGGGCGGCTGAGGCTGCGGCCGCGGCGACTGGTAGTCGCCTTTTGGAACGACAAGCGGTAGACGGCGGGCGCCCCGCTCTTATCATGTCCCTATGCGGCGGCGATCGTTTCTCGGCTGGTGCGCCGGGATTCTCTCGTCCCTGCTGGGGCTGATCGGCTGCCGCCCGGGACCGCGCGTCGGAATCCACGCAGGGCAGCGCGCAACCCTCGAAGCGGCGACCGAGCGGATCTTTCCCGGAGCGCGGCAGGCGCAAGTCGCGACCTACGTCGAACGCGCGCTCGCCCACCCCTACTTTCGCACGCTTCGGGAACCGATGCGCCGCGGACTGGATCTGCTCCAGGCGGTCGCGCAGTCGTTCTACTCGGCCGATTTCGCCGCGTGCGACGAATCCCAGCAGGACGCGGTGCTCGAACACGTCCAGGCCGGCAACGCCGACACGCCCGACTTTCCCGCCTCGCGCTTCTTCGAACGGCTCATCATGCTCACGTTGGAAGGCACGCTGGGAGATCCGACCCACGGCGGCAACAAGGATTGCGCCGGCTGGAAGTTCATCGGCTACGAGCCCGGCGCCCCGAAACCGGGAACGTGCGGGGGGCACGACCGTCACAAGTGAAGGACGCGATCATCGTCGGCAGCGGGGCGGGCGGCGGACCGCTCGCCGCGGTGCTGGCAGAGGCGGGCCTGAACGTTCTCGTCCTCGAAAAAGGACCCGACCACCAACCGTCCGAGTATGTTCACGACGAAATCGCGATCGTGCGCCGCGACTTTTTCAACTCGTCGCTCGCCGACGAGCCGCACATGCTGGTGCGCCGGGGCTCGTCCACGGCGGAGCACTCGCCCATGGGCTGGATCGCGCGATGCGTGGGCGGCGGAACCGTGCACATGGCGGGGCACGTCTACCGCCTCCACCCCGACGATTTTCGGATGCGCACCCGGTTCGGAGCGTACGAGGCGCTCGCCGACTGGCCCTACCGATACGAGGATTTGGAGCCGTACTACACCCGGGTCGACTGGGAGGTCGGCATTTCGGGCCGGGCGGGAAGCGATCCCCTCGAAGGACCGCGATCAAAGCCGTACCCGATGCCCCCGGTCGACGCCCATCCACTTTCGAAATGGATCGACGCGGCGTGCGACCGGATCGGCGTCCGCGCCTTCCCGGACCCTCGGGCGATCGCCTCCCGACCCTTCCGGCGGCGCGCGCAATGCGTCTACTGTGATTTTTGCGGCAGCTACGGCTGCGAGGTCGGCGCGAAATCGAATTCACAGACCGAGCTCCTGCCCCGGGCCCGTGCGACCGGCCGGTGCGAGGTCGTGCCGGACGCCATGGTGAAGGCCGTGGCCGTCGACGCGACGGGCCGCGCCTGCGGCGTCGTGTATCTCGATCGGGACGGACGCGAGCGTGAAGAGGGCGCGCGGATTGTGTGCGTCTGCTGCTCGGCGGTCGAATCGGCGCGGCTGCTGCTGATGTCGCGCTCGGGCCGCTTTTCGAACGGGCTCGCCAACAACGGCGGCCAGGTCGGCCGCCACCTGCAGTTCCAGGCGTACTCGACCGGATCGGCCAAGTTCCGTTATTCGAACCACGCAGACAAGCCGCTCAAGCACCCGCATCCATTTCTCGGCCGCTCGGTTCGCGATTATTACTTTCTTCCCGACGAGTCCATTGCGCCGATCGCCAAGGGCGGCCTCATCCGGCTCGGGTTCCCGCACGCCAATCCGATCTTCACGGCGATCCGGCTGGCGCACGGCACCGACGGCGCCACGGTGTGGGGACCGATTCTCAAGGAGCGGCTGCGCGAGTACTACCACGACTACCGGACGATCGAGTTCGAAGTCTTCCACGATTTCATCCCGAACGACCGGACGTTCGTGACGCTGGACCCGGGCGTCAAGGACAAGTACGGCCTTCCCGCGGCGCGGATCCACCTCGACGAGCCCGAGCAGCAGCGGCGCGCGGGCCGCTGGCTGATGGAGCGCGGTCTGGAAATCCTGCTGGCGGCGGGCGCGGACGAACTCGTGCCCGGTGACGTCGGGGGCTCGACCGGCCACCTCGTGCATGGGACCTGCCGCGCGGGCCGCGACTCCGCAACGTCGGTGCTCAACGAGTACTGCCAGGCGCACGAGGTGCCGAATCTGTTCGTCGTCGACGGAAGCTTCATGCCTACAAGCGGCGGCGTGCCCACGACGCTCACCATCATGGCGAACAGCTTTCGCGTCGCCGATCACATCGCGGCGCGGTTCAAGGCCGGGGATTTCTCGTAGACCCCTTATTTTGTTTTCTTCCCGCCCGGCCCGAATCCGCTCGAGAGGATCTCGGCGTTCTCGAGGTGGAAATCGCGCGGCTCGTCATTGGCCCGGCGCAGGGTGCCGATCGCGGTCACGTACTTGCCCACCATGTTGTCCGGCCACGAGGCAAAGTCCGCCATGAAAACATTGCCGCCGCCGTTCAGCTCGACCGCCGCACGGCCGTCGACGTCGCGCGCTCGCCCATTGACGGTCGTCTTTTTCCCGACGCCTCCGGCGAGCTCGCCGTAAGCCTGCGGCTTGAACGTTCCCACCGTCTTGGGGTTTTCTCCCAGCCGCTTTTCTTCGCACGCCGTAAAGAGGGCCAGAATCGCCGCCGCCATACCGTATCGACACATGTCGTACCTCCTGAGTCGGGATCATCGTATCACAATCCCGACGCGGAGCTTTACTGCGCTGCCGGCGCCAGCGCCCGCTCGGCGACGCGGGCCAGCCGGAGCTGCGGCTGCGACGCCCCCTCCGGCCCCTCGGCCTTGAGCACAAGCCCCAGGTGAATCGCCAGCGGCGCCATGTGAAGCGCGGCCGGCACCGGGGGCGTCGGAACGGCCCAGCGGCCGCCTCGCGCCATCAGGTCCTGCAAAAACGCCCGCAGCTGTTCGACGTGATGCGGCTCGAGCTTTCGATAGAGCAGATACTCACCCAGCGCGTCCTTGATGATGTGCGGCCCCGACAGGAAGATGTCGCGCGCGCCGCGCGCCGCCTCGGAGAGCTTTTCGGGCCAGCCGATCGGATGGCGCACGAGCGCCGACGGCGGCCGGGGCATGAACTCCAGCGACGCGATCTCACTCGGGCCGGCAAACGTGGCGCGCAGCACCTCGGGAAACGGCCGCCGCCACGTGTCCACCCCCACCCATGCCGCCAGCAGCGTGTTCAGGATGATCCACAGCCAGACGTTGTCGAGCGCAAAGCCGGCGTCGGAGAGCGCATTCAGCGTCAGGAAGAGGATCACGAACGCCGCGTTGAAGAGCAGCAGCGCGAAGAGCGCCAGCCCGACCCC
>Ga0187893_10013736_pt1 | contig 11200 bp, 9 predicted proteins | sample MA1701074metaG_FD_139574 | JGI IMG/M metagenome (GOLD analysis project Ga0187893, IMG submission 139574) | White microbial mat communities from a basaltic lava cave in the Kipuka Kanohina Cave System on the Island of Hawaii, USA - MA170107-4 metaG ...
CGCCGACCACCACCGCGGCCGGGCCGGCCATCAGGATCCAGGGCCACGGCTCGCGGTACCAGGGCCGGGTCGGGATCCTCGCGTCTGCATCATCCATGGGGCGTCACTGCACCACGAAGGTGGACTTCTCCACGATCCTCACCGGCGGCTCGCCGGCGGACTCGACGATGAACTCGATGCGGCTGGACCCTCGGTTCAAGCTTTCGCGCGGTGCCTCGACGCGCACCGGCACCCACCTCGACGACGCCGGCCGGACCTCGATCGGTTGCGGCCCGCCCAGCAGCCTGATGCCCTCGATGCCGCGCACGGCGACGGTGAACCGCGCGGCGCGCTCCTGCGCGTTCATGATCTGCAGCCGGTAGACGTTCTGCACCAGCGGATCGCCGGCGTCGCGGGTCACGTTGGCGCGATCGCGGATCACATTGACCTTCACCGGGACGCGCGCGGCCAGCGCCGCCATCGCCGCGATCACGATCACCACCAGGATAGCGCTGTAGAGCAATACCCGCGGTCGCACCATGCGGCGCCCGATCTGCCTGGCGCCCAAGTCGTGCTTCAGCGCGTGCTCGGTGGAGTAGCGGATCAGGCCCTTCGGGTAGCCGAGCTTGGCCATCACCTGGTCGCAGCCGTCCACGCACGCTCCGCAGCCGATGCACTCGTACTGCAGGCCGTTGCGGATGTCGATGCCGGTCGGGCACACCTGCACGCAGATGCCGCAGTCCACGCAGTCGCCCCCGCCAGATCGAACAGCACCGCCTGGCGGTCGTTCCAGGTCAGCCAGGGCAATCCGTAATAGATCAGCTGCGTCAGCCACACGAACGCCCAGCGTGCGGTGGCGAAGTTGCCGGTGACCGCGCGCGGATAGATCTTCTTGCGGATCTCGTGGAGCGCCTGCTCGACCGGTTCCGCCGATGGCAGCGGTTGGCTGATGTCGTTCATCGAGAAGTCCGACGCCGGCTTACCGCGGCGCCGGCTGCGACAGCCCGTACACGTAGGCCGCCAGCACATGGATCTTGTCGGCCTCCAGGAACTCGCCCCAGGCCGGCATCTGGCCGTTGCGTCCCCTGGTCACGCTTTCCTCGATGCTGGTCTCGCCGCCGCCGTAGAGCCAGATCTCGTCGGTGAGATCGGGCGCGCCCAGCGCCGGGTTGCCCTTGCCGTCGGCGCCGTGGCAGGCGGCGCAGTTGGCGGCGTACACCGCCTCGCCCTGCGCCGCCTTCAGCTCGTCGTGAGTGCGGCCCGAGATCTGCAGCACGTAGTGGGTGACGTTGCGGATGCCCTCCTCGCCCAGTTGCGGCCACGGCGGCATGATGCCGCTGCGTCCCTTCCGGATGCTGGCCACGATCGCCTCCGGGCTCCCGCCGTAGAGCCAGTCCTCGTCCGTGAGGTCGGGGAAGCCGCGGCCGCCGCGCGCGTCGGAGGCGTGGCACTGGGAGCAGTGGGTGAGGAACAGGCGCTGGCCGATCTCGCGCGCCTGACCGTCGGCCGCCACCGCGGGAATATCCATCGCCGCGTACTCGGCGAAGATCGGCTCGTAGCGCTCCTTGGCGAGCGCCTGCTCGCGCTCGTACTGTCCGGTGGAGGACCACTTCAGCGCGCCGGCGAAGCTGCCCAGGCCGGGATACAGCAGCAGGTAGCCGAGACCGAGGATCAGGGTGATCCAGAACAGCCACATCCACCAGCGCGGCAGCGGGTTGTTGTACTCCTCCAGGTTCTCGTCCCAGACGTGGCCCACCACCCCGGCCTTCTGTCCAGGCGGGAGCCGTTTGGTGGACAGCCTCCACAGCAGCACGCCGCAGGCGACGATGCTCACGATAGTGACGACGGCGATGTACGGCGTCCAGAACCCGCTGGTGAATTCGTTCACGCTCCCTCTCCCTTGCGCCCGCCTGCGTAACCGCTCAACCCTCGTCGTCCAGCGGCAGCCTGGCCGCCTCGTCGAAGCGCGGCTTGCGCGCCGCGCCGTAAGCCCAGACCGCGATGGCCACGAAAGCGACGAAGCTCAGCAGCGTCCACAGCGCGCGCAGATCGTTCAAGTCCATGGCTCACCTCACTCCCTTGAGCGCCGCGCCCAGTCCCTGCAGGTAGGCGATCAGCGCCTCCATCTCGGTCTTGCCCTTGAGCTGCTCGCGCGCGCCGGCGATGTCCTCGTTGCTGTAGGGCACGCCCAGCTTGCGCAAGGTGCGCATCTTGGCGTCCACCGGATCCGCCTCGACCGATCTCGACGCGAGCCAGGGATAGGCGGGCATGTTCGATTCGGGCACCACGTCGCGCGGCTGCATCAGGTGCAGGCGATGCCACTCGTCGCTGTATTTCCCGCCGACGCGATGCAGATCCGGTCCGGTGCGCTTGCTGCCCCACTGGAAGGGGCGGTCGTACACGAACTCGCCCGCCACCGAGTAGTGGCCGTAGCGCTCGGTCTCGGCCCGGAACGGGCGCACCATCTGAGAGTGGCAGTTGTAGCAGCCCTCGCGCACGTAGATGTCGCGCCCCACCAGTTGCAGCGGCGAGTAGGGCTTCAGGCCCTGCACCGGCTCGGTGGTCACGCGCTGGAAGAACAGCGGCACGATCTCCACCAGCCCGCCGATGCTGACCACCAGGACGATCAGCACGATCAGCGCGGCCATGTTGCGCTCGAGAAACTCGTGCCCCGATGGTGGAGCGGCGCCGGCTTGTCGGTTGGCGCCCGGTTGTTGATCAGCCATGGCGTGGGCTCCTCGTGCCTCAGGCGTGAGCCGGTTTGAGCACCGGCGCGTCCACCGGCCTGGCGCCGACCACGGTCTTCCACACGTTGTAGGCCATGATCAGCATGCCGCCGAGGAACAGCAGTCCGCCCAGCAGCCGGATCGCGTAGAACGGATAGGTCGCCTTCACGCTCTCGGCGAAGGCGTAGGTCAGCGTGCCGTCGGCGTTGACCGCGCGCCACATCAGGCCCTGCATCACGCCTGCGATCCACATGGAGGCGATATACAGCACCACGCCGATGGTCGCGACCCAGAAGTGCGTGGTGACCAGCTGCATGCTGTGCATCTCGGTGCGGCCGAACAGCCGCGGGATCATGTAGTACAGGCTGCCCACCGAGATCATGGCCACCCAGCCGAGCGCGCCGGAGTGCACGTGGCCGATGGTCCAATCGGTGTAGTGGGACAGCGAGTTCACCGTCTTGATCGACATCATCGGCCCTTCGAAGGTGGACATGCCGTAGAACGACAGCGACACGATCAGGAATTTGAGGATCGGGTCGGTGCGCAGCTTGTGCCATGCCCCCGACAGCGTCATGATGCCGTTGATCATGCCGCCCCAGGACGGGGCCAGCAGGATCAGCGAGAACACCATGCCGAGCGACTGCGCCCAATCGGGCAGCGCCGTGTAGTGCAGATGGTGCGGGCCAGCCCACATGTAAGTGAAGATCAGCGCCCAGAAGTGCACCACCGACAGGCGGTAGCTGTAGATCGGCCGTCCGGCCTGTTTGGGCACGAAGTAGTACATCATCCCGAGGAAGCCGGCGGTCAGGAAAAAGCCCACCGCGTTGTGGCCGTACCACCACTGCACCATCGCGTCCTGCGCGCCGGCGTAGGCCGGGTACGATTTCCACAGGGTCGCCGGCAGCGCCGCGCTGTTGACCAGGTGCAGCAGCGCCACCGTCAGGATGAAGGAGCCGAAGAACCAGTTGGCGACGTAGATGTGCGGGGTCCTGCGCTTGGCGATGGTGCCGAAGAACACGATCGCGTACGCCACCCACACCAGGGTGATGAGCACGTCGAGCGGCCATTCCAGCTCGGCGTACTCCTTGGAGGTGGTGATGCCCAGCGGCAGCGTGATCGCCGCCCCCACGATCACCGCCTGCCAACCCCAGAAAGTGAACGCGGCGAGCCGGTCCGCGAACAGCCGCGTGTGGCAGGTGCGCTGCACCACGTAGTAGCTGGTGGCGAACAGCGCCGAGCCGCCGAAAGCGAAGATCACCGCGTTGGTGTGCAGCGGCCGCAGCCGTCCGTAGGACAGCCAGGACACGCCGCCGGTGAGATCGGGGAACATCAGCTGCGCGGCGATCAGCGCGCCCACCGCCATGCCGACGATGCCCCACACCAGCGTCATGATGGCGAACTGGCGCACCACCTTGTAGTTGTAGGTGGCCTGGCCCGCGCTGACGGCCGGCGCAGCGCTGCCGGCCGTGGCCTGTGTGGACATGTCTCCTCCCGAGTCGGTGCCGGTCGCCCGCATGCTAGGCAGCGGTGCTGCGGTGCGATTGACCTAGATCAACAACGGTCACGCCTTGTCATCATCGTCATCCTGGAGCACTCGATGCGCCGGTCCTTCGAGGTCGTCGAACTGGCCGCTGCGCAGCGACCACCAGAACACCGCGCCGATCAGGAACACCAGCACGAGGCTCAGGGGGATCAGAAGATACAGGATATCCATCCGCACTGTGTTGCGCGCGTTGCGACGGCTCGATCAGCCGCAGCGCATTGAGCACCACCAGCAGCGAGCTTCCCGCCATGCCGATGCCGGCCAGCCAGGGCGTGACGTAGCCCGCGATCGCCAGCGGCAGCGCAGCCACATTGTAGGCGACCGCCCAGGCCAGGTTCTGGCGCACGACCCGCATGCTGCGCCGGCCCGCGCGCAGGGCATCCAGCACGCCGTCGAGCCGCCCCGACACCAGCACCACATCGGCCTGGGCCTGCGCCAGCACGGCGCCCGAACCCATGGCGATGGACAGCTGCGCCTGCGCCAGAACCGGTGCGTCGTTCACGCCGTCGCCGACCATCGCCACCACCGCGCCCCGCGCCTGCAGCGCCTGCACGCGGGCGTGCTTCGCCTCCGGCGACAGGCCGCCGGCGTGCTCGGCGATCCCGAGCCGGGCGGCCACCGTGGCGACCGTCGCCGGATCGTCGCCGCTCAGCACCAGCACGCGCTTGCCCTGCCGCTGCAGAGCGGCCACCACCGCGCCGGCCTCCGGACGCAACGCATCGCTGAAGTCCAGCCGCGCGGCCCAGCCGTCCTCGCCGCCGAGCCACACCGGCGTGGTGTCCGCAGGCGTGCTGCCGGGCTGTGCGTCGGACGCCGGGGGCGGCCCGGCCAGGGCGCCGACGAAACCGCGATTGCCGAGGCGCCAGCGCTTGCCGTCGATCAGCGCCTCGACGCCTGCCCCCGCGACGCTGCGCAGCGCTTCGACCGGCCGCATCGCCTGTGTTTTTGTTGCTGCAAACGGTGCTGCCGTCGCCGCAGCCGGCGCCGCCGCCAGCACGGCGCGCGCGATCGGATGCTCCGATCCGCGATCGAGCGCCGCGGCGAGCGCCAGCACCCGCTCGCGCTCGATGCCGCCGAAAGGGTGCACGCCGGTCAACGCCAGGCGGCCCTGGGTCAGCGTGCCGGTCTTGTCCAGCACGACGTGCGTCACGCGCGAAAGCGTCTCGATGGCATGTCCGCGGGTGGCCACGACACCGCGGCGCGCGAGCGCACCCACCGCCACCGCCAGCGCAGCGGGCGTGGCCAGCGACAGCGCGCACGGGCAGGTGACCACCAGCACCGCGACCGCGATCCACAGTGCGCGCGAGGCACCGACCGCGGCCCAACCCAGAGCGGCGCCGGCGGCCGCCAGCAGCACCGCTGCCACGAACCATCCTGCGATGCGATCGGTGAGCTCCACCAGAGGCGGGCGCTGCGCGGCGGCGCGCTCCGTGAGCCGGCGGATGTGCGAAGCGCGCGTCGCCTCGCCCGCCCGCTCCACGCGCATCACCGCCGGGTTCAGCCGATTGACGGCGCCCGCCGCCAGCTCGCTGCCCGCAGATTTGGGCGCCGGACGGCTCTCGCCGGTCAGCAACGATTCGTCGGTCTCGGTTTCGCCGCTCACCAGCACCCCGTCGGCAGGCACCGTCTGGCCCGGTTTCACCAGCACCAGGTCGCCGCGCGCGAGCGAAAGCGCCGGGACCTCCTCGACGTCGTAGCTCGCCGGGAAGCGCGTCAAGCGATGCGCCGCCAGCGGGATCGCCCGGTCCAGGTGCTCCAGGCTCGCCGCCGCCTTCTGCCGCGCGCGCATCTCCAGGTAGCGGCCGCACAGCAGGAAGAACACGAACATGGTGACCGAATCGAAGTACACCTCGCCGCGGCCCGCGAGCGTGGCGTATGTGCTGGCCGCGAACGCCACCGCGATGCCGAGCGCCACCGGAACGTCCATGCCCAGCCGCCGCGCGCGCAGATCGCGCCAGGCACCGCGGAAGAACGGCGCGCAGGAGTACGCGATCACCGGCACGGTGAGAATCAGGCTCGCCAGCCGCATCAGCTGCCCGATGTCCGCGCTCATGCCGCCGTCGCCGGCCAGATAGGCGGGCAGCGCGTACATCATCACCTGCATCATGCCGAAGCCGGCGACGAACAGCCGCCACAGCGCCCTGCGGTTCTCGCGGCTGCGTACCTGCTCGGCGGCCGCGTTGCTGCTCGGGAAGGCGCGATAGCCGATCGCCCGCACCGCCTCCAGGATCTGCGACAGCTTGACGCGCCCGGGATCCCAGCGCACCGTCGCCCGGTGCGTGGTGTAGTTGATCTGCGCCGAGAGCACGCCGGGCAGCCGCGCCAGATGCCGTTCGTTCAGCCACACGCAGGCCGCACAGGTAATGCCTTCCAGCAGCAGCGTCGCCTCCCGCGCGCTTCCCGACTCGCGCACGAAATCGCGCTGCACCGGCTCCAGGTCGTAGAGCGCGAACTGGTCGCGCGCCGCCTCGGCCGCCTGGCGCGCTGCGTACGCGGTGCGGCTGCGGTAATAGGCACCGAGGTCGTTGCCGGCGATGGTCTGCGCCACCGCCCGGCAGCCGGCACAGCACATGGGCCGCTGCACGCCGTCGATCAGCGTGAAGAGAGGGGCACCGGCGGGCACCGGCAGTCCGCAGTGATAGCAGCTTTCGGACACGGTCTGCGTGGAAACGGGGACCTTGCGGTCGCGCCGCCATCGTAACGCGGCGCGCGGCAGCCCGGTACCGCCGGGTTCAACCACCCTGGAAGCGGAACTCCAGCACGATGTAGCGGCGGCCGACCAGGTCCACCGTGCGGGTGACCTTCTCTCCGTTCCACTCGGCTTCCATGGTCCAACGGCCCGACGGCGGGTTGAAGTAGAACAGCGGGCCGTCGGCGACCGCATCGATGAGCGTGTCCCCGCGCAGGTCGCGCACCTTGATCCTGACGCCGCTCAGCTCCGGCGGCTGCCCCTCGGCCGCGAACACCAGCTGCATCGGATACTTGTTGGCGATGCGTTGCATCTCCTGCCGCTGCGCCGCGGTCATGCCGCCGGAGACGAACGGGATGCCGCTCTGCTTGCGCACCGGGATCTCCGCCAGGGACTTCTGCTGCGCGGCCACGGGCGCGAGCGTCAATGCGCACGCCAGCGCCAGCAGGACCGGCACGTGTTTCATGGACGGGTCGAGCTCGGTTGCGGTGCGTTCGCCGGCGGGACCGGAGCGACCACGGCGGGATCGGCGCGAGCGCCGTTGTCGCTGCCGCCGGCGCTGCGCGTGCCGGCAGCGCCCTGAGCGTCGGCCGGTGTGCCGCGCACCTCGAACTCGACCTGGTCCAGGGCGATGCCGGCAGCGTCCTCCAGGACCAGCCGCCAGCGCCCCGGCGCAGGGCGCCAGGAGGACGCGTCGGCGAGCGGTTCGCCGTTCAGCCGCCAGCGCGCGTCGCCGTTCACTCCGACGGCGCGGAACCGCACGCGCTGGGTATCCGGCGGGATATCGGGATCCACCGCGATGATCTGGCCGCTGGCCGGATAGACGATGGCGGGGTGGCCGCCGTCCCGCCCCTTGTGCACCACGCGCCGCATCTGTGTGCCGGGCAGAAACAACTCCTCGCGGTCCGGTTCGAGCGCCGCCTCGAAGGTGACCGGGACGCGTTCCACGCCGGGCGGATCGGGCGGCGCGTGGCTGGGGACGTTCTGGTGCAAGGCGTTGACCATCTCCAGCCACAGCGGCGCCGCGCCGCTCACGCCGGACACGTCCCACATGGCGCTGCCGTCGAAATTGCCGAGCCACACCGCGACGGTGTAGCGCGCGGTGAATCCGACACACCAGTTGTCGCGCATGTCCTTGCTGGTGCCGGTTTTCACCGCGGCCCAGAAGCGCGGCGCGAGCGGGTTGTCGAGGCCGAAGGTGATGCTGCGCGACACCCGGTCGGCGAGGATATCGGTCACGATGTGGGTCGCCGCCGGGTCGAGCACGCGATGTCCGCGCGCGCGCTCGCCGGGCGTGAGCCGCATGGGCGATGCCAGGCCGCCGTTGGCCAGCGTGCGATAGGCGTTGGCCAGCTCCCACAGCGTGACCTCGGCGGAACCAAGCGCCAGCGAGTAGCCGTAGTGCTCGCCGTCGTCGCGAACCGCGTTGAGGCCGAGCGCGCGCAAACGCTCCACGAACAGATCCGGGCCCAGCAGCGCGAGCGTGCGCACGGCCGGCACGTTGAGCGAGCCGGACAACGCCGTGCGCAGGCTCACCATCCCCTTGAAGTCGCGATCGTAGTTCTGCGGAACGTAGAGGCCGGCCGGGGTGACGACATCGACCGGCGAATCGTCCAGCAGCGACGCCGCGGTGAGCAGGCGCTGCTCGAGCGCCAGCTCGTACAGGAACGGCTTCAAGGTGGAACCCGCCTGACGCGGTGCGCGCACCCCGTCCACGAAGCGCGCGCTGGACATCTCGCCGGCGTTGCCCGCGTAGGCCAGCACTTCTCCGCTGCGGTTGTCGACCGCCAGCACCGCGGCGTCGGCGACGTTCTGTCCACCCAGCGCAGCGAGCTGGCGTCCCGCTGCGTCGAGCGCCAGCGCCTGCAGTCCGGCGTCGAGCGTGGACTCGACCCGGCGCGCCTCGGCGGTCACCAGTGCACGCGCGACGTGCGGCGCCAGGGCGGCGGCGGGAGTCAGGTTCGGCACGTCGGACAGCCGCAGCTCGGCGAGCTCCGCCAGACCGTCGCACGCGAGCGGCGGCTGCAGCGACTGCGCCAGCGCGCAGGCGCGCTTCGCCACCACGGGCGGCTGCGCATTGGGCCCGCGCAGCAGCACGGCCAGGATCAGCGCCTCCGGCTGGTCCAGGCCGCTGGCGTCCTTGCCGAACAGCGCGCGCGCCGCCGCGCCCACGCCCTGCACCTCGCCGCGGAAGGTGGACAGATTGAGATACGCCTCCAGGATCTGGCGCTTGGTCCATTTCTTCTCCAGGTCGCGCGCGGCCTGGATCTGATCCCATTTCTGCCCCACGGTGCGGCGTTGCTTGCGCGGTTTGAGGCCCGCCTCGAGCATGGCGGCCACCTGCATCGACAGCGTGCTCGCGCCGCGCGGCTTGGAGGAGAACATGCTGTCCAGCGCCGCGTCGGTCAGCGCCAGCCAATCCACACCGGCGTGCTCGTAGAAGCGCTTGTCCTCCGCTCGCACCACCGCTCGCAGAAACGCCGGCGACGCGCCGTCCAGGGTCACCCAATCCAGCCGCCGGCCGCGCATGTCGACGCGCAGCTCCTGGATCACCACGCCGTGCCGGTCCAGGAGCACGCCCTCGGTGCTCACGTGCGCCTTGCGCACCTCGTCGTACGTGGGCAGCGCCAGCGCGGGCGGCGCGACCGCCAGCACCAGCAGGAAAGGCGCTGAGAGCACGCAGGACGCACCGCGCAGATTGCGCTGCGCCTCATCCGGACCGCGCGCGCCGGATTGGTTTCTCGAAGCTGCGCGACCGCGCAATCCGGGGAGGACCCGCATCGCGGGATGAGCAGGGCTCGGAGGAGCAGAATCGACCGAACAGGACATACGGCACGCACAGCGTAGCACGGTTCGGCTGCGGACCGATCCGGTCGCGGGCAGCCGGTGTGCGGCCGTCCTGGTCAGCTGGCGAGCAGGAAGTACAGCTGGATCGACATCACCACCGCGAGGCCGATGGCGACGAAGCGCAACGCATTGTGCAGCGAGGCCAGCAGGGCACGCGCACACCAGCGCCGGCAGTCTGCCCGGCGCGTCGGGAAGTACACCCGGAACGGCCGGTGGTCGCCGGGCTGCAGCAGCCGCGCGCGGCCGAACGGGATGCGCCCCTTGAGGCGCACGAAGTCGTCGGCGTACTCGCGCACCGCCGCCGCGCGCACGCCGAATCCGTCCGGATCGAACACCGCCTTGCGCGCCGCCTGCTCGGCGACCTTGCCTTCGATGTCGAACGCGTCGTCCAGCAGGACCAGCGCCAGCCCGGCGCTGGTGAGCCCGAGCACCAGCCACGCAACCAGATCGGAGGTGCCGAGCAGCCGCAGGACATAGATCGCGACCAGCACCACCAGCAGCGCGAGCGTTCCGCGAATGCATGCGCTCGCCAGGAACATCGGATGCAGCCGGCCCAGCCGATCGGCCCACGCCTCGCCGCCGTGGTGCGTTTCGCCGCCGCCAGTCGGATGAAACCGCTTGACCGTCATCTCGTGCCTTCAGTTCCTGGAACGGCATCCCAGGATGTGCTGAACCGCTATCGGCCGAAAAACGCGACGGCATAGTGGCGTGTGGATTTCCCGGACCGAATCTTGACAATCGATTTCGTCGCCGGTCGCCGCGTTGCGACAGGCAGCGTCCGCCAACCGGCGTAGCCGCGTCCAGCGACTGTTGCGAGAGTGTTGCCCGTTGCCCGGGCGCACCGGCGGATCAGGGCCGAGTGAGTGGCGGGATCACCGGATCACGCCGTGCCGGTTCAGATGCAGCTCGCGCCACTGGGCGTAGCTGTCCTCGAGCTTCGTCGCCACCGCACCGAAGGATTCCGGCCAACTCGAACCCGTTCGGCAACACGATGGGCCCGAACTCCAGTCCGTGAATTTCCCACTTCACCATGAGGACCTCCTGTTGCACCCGATCACCGTCCGCGGCCCCGGGCGGGGGCTAATGGACGACGCCGGCACCGGAGTGACGCAGTACGTTGAACTGCCCGTAGCTGTCCTTCAGGTCCAGAGCGATCGCGCCGGTCGCCTTGGTGCTGGCGCTGCCCACTTCGGCGAGCTCGAACTCGATGCCGTTCGGGATGTCGATCCGCACCCGGTGCGCGGCGCCCGTCGCCGGACTCTTGATGGGGCGTCCGGTCGCTTCCAGCACGCCCGGGATCACCACCTTCGCGGTGCGGGCGGCGATATCGATCTGGAATTCGATCGGTTTGAACATCGGGTCGTGCACCGTGCTCGACATGGCATGGTAGACCCACCAGTGGGTGGCGGCCTCGCG
>Ga0187893_10013737_pt1 | contig 11199 bp, 17 predicted proteins | sample MA1701074metaG_FD_139574 | JGI IMG/M metagenome (GOLD analysis project Ga0187893, IMG submission 139574) | White microbial mat communities from a basaltic lava cave in the Kipuka Kanohina Cave System on the Island of Hawaii, USA - MA170107-4 metaG ...
ACGGAGGTCCAAGACTGGAGCTCTCTGGACTTCACTTCGTCTGCACTGGCCATTCCTCTCCTCCTTGCAGGGCACCGCCTTGCGGGGGTCGCGCACCCTTGGCATTGCCGTGCGGCGAACGCCAGCGCTCAGCGGCCGGCGAAGCCGGTCCGCTGAAGCGGTTCGTTAGACGGTCAGGCTGGCAACATGGATTGTCCGTCCTCATGGCTGCGGCGGCAGGGATCTGAGAAAGCTGACGATATCGGCCAAGTCCCGCGATGTGATTCCAGCGTAGTTTTGAAAGGGCATCGGCGGCAAGAGTCGTCGGCCGTTGGCCGAAACCCCCTGAGTGATTGCCCGGACGATCTGCTCGTCGGTCCAACGGCCGAGGCCATGCTCCGGGTGCGGAGTGATGTTGGAAGCAGGAACCGGCCCGGCCAAGCCGGTCACGGGGCGGCCCCCAAGCCCGATGCGCGACCAATCACGTCCGCCTCCGGCTGCGCGATTCGGCGTGTGGCAATCCATGCAGTGGCCGAGTTCGACTAGGTAGGCGCCACGCGCCACGGGGTCGCTCGCGGGCGGTCCCGCGACGTCGGAGACGGGAGGGCCCCAGTTGGCAGGGAGGGGGATACGGTAGGACGACCGGTTAACCGCGTTACGCACGGAAGGTACGGACTTCAAGTAAGCGGCTATGGCGCGAGCGTCGGCGTCAGACATCTTACGATAATGGGCGAAAGGCATGGGTGGCCCGATGACGCTACTGTCCGGGCGCTTACCCTCTCGCACGGCGATGGCGATCTCTGCCTCTGTCCAGCGGCCGATGCCGGTCTCGGAATCGGGGGTTATGTTGCTTCCGGTCCAGCGTCCGAGGACCGGCCCTTCGAAGCCGTAGCCACCGGCGAGGTGCAGACCGGGTAAGTCCACCTGACGGTTGTTTTCGAGACGCTGCGGCGTGTGACAATGCCCGCAGGCGGCGATGGTCTCGACCAAGTAGCGGCCACGAACCACGAGATCCGCCCCTGTCTGCGCAGCCGCCGGCGACGCCAGGGTCACAACGCCGACCATCAACCCACATAGCTGTATGAACCGCCTCATCGTCCCGTCAAAGGCCTTCAGCCCATTCTGTCGTTGCATGACGTCCTCCAACAGGACCGCCGAGGTATCACGTTAGCCGTCTAACGCCAGGCTGAGCGGCCGGCACGAAGGGCTCAGAGCCACGGGCGCCGCAGCAAATAGCCTCGGTTGACGAAGAGTTAGCGCGAACTACGCGAACCGAGGGGAGGGCTTGGGCGGGTGCTCGTGACCGGCGAAGGTATTACGGGGGTGCTGCCTCGCCGTGACGACATAGAGCGGTGATACAGGCGCAGGCGCCATCGACAGGACCGGGGCGCCCAGCGCGCACGACGAGGCGTTGCACGGAGCAGCACACAGGGCGCCGCTCGCAGCGCAGCCATCGAAGGCCATAGCGACTGGGCCAGACAGGACCAGTGCGACCAGGACAAGTATGCTGATCACGCCTCGTGAGTTCATGTCGCCTCTCGTTCAGTCTCTGAGACGCGCCGGGGCCCGTCAAGGATTCGCATCCGGCTCCGGGGCCAGCACGCGGCCGAACGCCACGACTCTCTGCGCGAATCAGGCATAGAAACTCTTGCGAACCGCTCGTCTTGCACGGGTTGCGTAGCTCTGTGATAATGCCCCTGAGATGCCCTTGCGGGGCTTGATCGTTCTGACAGTGCTTCTCACGCTCGTCGCGGCGCCAGTCGCGATGGCGGTGGATGGCTGCTCGGGCATGGGCACCGTCTGCGGCGCGTCCTGTTCAGCGCCATGCGCGGCGACACCGACGGTGGCCGCGGGTCCTGTTCTCTTGCCGGTCGCGACTCTCGTGCCGATCTCGTTCGCTCGCGTCCCGGGTGCCGTGGTTCAGGCACCCGACGCTCCTCCCAGGTCGCTCCTCTCCGCGTAGTTCCCGGTAGTCCGTCGTCCGCATAGGTCGCTCGTTCGCTACTGAGGCCGGCATCTCTTCGCGCGGAACCGACGGATCCGAATCGCTAACAACCATTGTGCGGAGAGGGAGGAGTCTCATGAAGACGGTTTTCGTATCGCTCATCGCCGCATCGGCTCTGTCGGCGGTCGTCCTCGCCCCCCTGGCGATGGCGCAGCAGCCTGGCAAATCGACCGAATCGCCGAGCGGCGACGCGAAGGCGTGCATGGACATGATGCACGGCGCGGGAACGACGGAGGAAGGGACGAAGGCGATGCGCGAGTTCATGCAATCACCCAAGGCACCCCGGGCGATGAACAACATGATGGAGATGGCTCGCCGCATGGGGAACGGTGACCCGATGCTCGGGATGACCAAGATGATGGAGATGATGGGCGGCCAGCGCGGCATGATGGGCGGCTCCGGGTCGATGGGTCAGGGCGGGATGATGGGCGACCGCTCTGGAGGGAGCAAGTGATGCGCGCCGCTGACGAGACCGTGACCCGAAGCGGCCGGTATTGCGCCTACTGTGGCCACGCGCTGGCCGGCGACACGTCCGTGATCGTGCGATTCGGAGAGCCGTTCTGCTCGGAGGCGCATGCCGAAGAGTTCACTGCTGGCGTTCGAGCTGCGCGGATGCAGGCCGCCGCGCGGAGCGATTCCGCGGGCACCGCGTGCGCCCTGTCGCCGGTAGCACGACAAAGCTGGCGCGACCTCCTGAAGCGTGCGGCTTGCTGGGGCGCGCCGGTCCTATTGCTGCTCGCGATCCCGCTGATCTGGAGCGGGGGGTGGGCGGCAGCGGGCGGATCGCTGCTGAGTGTGCTCGCGGTGCTCGCCTGCCCGCTCGGCATGTACTTCATGATGCGAAGAATGGGGAGCATGCAGCACCAGCACGGCGCGCCCGAGGCGGAGCGGGGCAAGGAGAATCACCGTGCGTAGAGCGGGCCTCTTCTCACTCGCCGTGATCCTCCTGGTCGCGCCGGCTGTGTCGAGCGCGCAGCCGGTCGCTTCACCACCGGCCGTCGAGCACGTGCACGCGCTCGCGTTCGATGCCGCTGGCCGGACGCTGTGGCTCGGTGCCCACACGGGGCTCTACCGGAGCGAGGACAACGGTCGGACGTGGACGAAGACGGCTCTGCCCGCTCACGATCACGGCCCAGACGTCATGGCGATCGCGACCCATCCTGCCGAGGCGGGCGTGCTGTACGTCGGCACGCACGAGGCCGGTGTGCTGAAGACGATCGATGGCGGAAAAAGCTGGAAGGCAGCGAACCGCGGCTTCAGCGGCCTCGACGTCCATGGCCTCGCGATCGATCCCAACGCCCCTGACAAGGTCCATGCGGCTGTGAGGGAGAAGGGCTCGGGCATCTACCGCACGAAAACGGGGGCCGAGGGTGGTTGGGTGCGCGTTGATGACGGCCCGGCTGGCGAAACCAAGGCCTTGGTCTCGGTCAACATCTCGACCGGCATGGGCGGGATCTTCCTCTACGCCGGCACTGGCGAGGGGTTGCTGCGCAATCCGGATTGCTTCTGAGGATGGCGCGCGGTGGGCGGTCTGCCCACCGGAACCGTAAGCGGTTTCGCCGTGGATCCGGCGAATCCGAAGATGATGCTGGTTGCCATGCGAGAGGGAATCTTCCGCTCGGAGGATGCGGGTAGCCGCTGGACGCCTGCGCGGGGAAGCCCGAAGAACGTCGCCGCGGTGGTGATCAACCCCAGGCAGCCTCGCGAGGCCTATGCCGCGGCCGCGGAAGGTCAGATCTTCGTCAGTTCAGACGGAGGGCAGACATGGGCAGCCGTCCGTTGACGCTCGCCGCCGCGAGTCTCGTGCTTACCATGGTCACAGCCCTGGTGCCCACCGAGGCACAGCCCGATCCGTTCGTCGCGATGAACGCCCTGCGCGCGGCAGCACCGGCGCCGACGCCAGACGTCGCGTTCCAGGCGCTGGATGGGCGCGAAGCGCGCCTCGCGACGCTGCGCGGCCGCCCGGTCCTCCTGACGTTCTTCACGACGTGGTGACCGCAATGCCGGCGGGAGGCTCCCGCCAAGGCGGCGCTGTACCGGGAGTTCCACGAGCGGGGACTGGCGATGGTGAGCGTGAGCCTTCGCGAGCCGGCCGACACGGTGCGCGAGTGGGGCAAGGACTTCGACGTGGGGTTCCCGCTCTGGATCGACCCGGGCGGTGAGAGCCCGGCCGCGTTCGGCGTGCACGGTCACCCGAGCACGGTGCTCATCGACCGAGGGGGTCGGATTGTCGGGCGCGTGCCCGGCGAGCGCATCTGGAGCTCGCCGGAGGCGCGGCGGCTGGTCGAGTGGCTCCTGGCGGAGGGAAAGCGCTGATCTGACCATGACAGGACGACGGCTTTTCGTGGCTGCTGGGGTCTTACTGCCCGCGCTGGCAGTGCTGGGCTACGGCTTCACACGAGAGCCGCGCTACCTTGAGAGCCCGATCGTCGGCCGCCCGGCGCCGGGCTTCGCCCTGACGCTCTTCGACGGCCGCATCGTCCACCTCGAGGACTTCCGCGGCAAGGTCGTGTTCATCGACTTCTGGGCGTCGTGGTGCCCGCCGTGTCGGGCAGAGGCGCCGGTGCTGGAAGCGACATGGCGACGACTCCGTGAACAGGGCGTGCTCTTCCTCGGGGTCAACACGCAAGACGAGGAGCCGAGGGCCCGCGCCTTCCTCGAGGAGTTCGACATCAGCTTTCCGAACGGCCGCGATCCGGGGGGCCGCATTGCCATTGACTATGGAGTGTGGGGACTCCCCGAAGCGTTCATCGTCGACCCGGCAGGTCGCATCACCTACAAGCACATCGGCACGCTCGGAGCCGTGCTGCTCGCGGCGAAGATTGATGAAGCGCGACGCGGCGTGGTGAGCGCGACTCAAGGGCGCGGCGACTACCAATCGACCCGATGAAGCGAGGATCGCTATGAAGCGCAAAGACTCGAGACGACGATCCCCAGGAATCGCGCGCCGGGCGTTTCTGTACGGTGCTGGTGCTGCCGTCGCAGGCATCGCGTCCTGGCAGCTGTGGCCAGCAGCGAGCGGAGGCGCCCCGCCGGTGACGACCGATGCGATCGGCGACAGGGTTCAGACCCTCCCCAGAGGACAGTTGCCGGTGTTCGCCAGCGGCGAGGCGCAGGCGCTGTATCGCTACGCCGTCGAGCACGGGGACGAGCTGCAGTACGTCCCATGCTTCTGCGGCTGCGGGCGCCTTGGTCACAAGAGCAACCGCGACTGCTACATCAAAGCCTTCAACGCCAACGGCACGCTCACGTTCACGAGTCACGCGGCCACGTGAACGGTGTGCCTGGACGTCACGCGTGACGTGACGCGCATGCGGAGCGAAGGCAGGTCGCTGCTCGAGGTCCGGCGCGCGATCGACGGCAAGTACCAAGGCACGCCGACCCCGACCCCGTACCCGAAGGCGTGACGTGAACGAGCTCGTGCTTGCCTGGTACGCCTGGCTGAGTGGGCTCACGCAGGGCCTCGTCGTCGAGCTGCAGCAAATCGGAGACAGCGCCTCGGTGCCAGCGGCGGCGGGGCTGGTCTTCGGGTTACTCGGCGCCACAGCGCCGTGTCAGCTCTCGACCAGTCTCGGCGCGTTGGTTTACGTCGCCGCTCGCCCGGATCGCGCCCCGGCGATCAGTCTCGCCCTCGCCTACGTTGCGGGCAAGATCACCGTCTACGGTCTCGCGGGCGGGGCTGTGGTGCTGGCCGGGCTACAGCTGCAGGCCGTGTCGATTCCAGTCGTCGTGGTGGCCCGAAAGGCGCTCGGCCCGCTCATGGTCGTGGTCGGCCTCGTCCTGGCCGGCGTGTGGCGGCCGCGACGGACGATGGGGTGGCAACTCGCGGAGCGCCTGCAGCGCCGTGTCGGAATGAGCGGCGCGGGTGGTGCGTATCTGCTCGGATTGGTGTTCTCGCTGGCATTCTGTCCAACGCTGTTCTGGCTGTTCTTTGGCCTGACGATCCCGCTAGCGCTCAACAGCGCCGGCGGCTGGTCGTTCCCTGGACTGTTCGCGATCGGCTCGTCGTTGCCCTTGCTCATTGTGGCGCTGCTGGTGGCGGGTGGTATCGGTGTCGCGGCCAGGGTACTGGGATCAACACGCCGACTCGTACGGCCCACCCGCCTGGGCGCCGCCTTCGTTCTCCTCTTCGTAGGCCTGCACGACACGCTGCTCTACTGGGTGCTGTGAACGCCATGATCTGGGGACGGCGTGCGCTCATCGTCTCGGCGGCCCTCGCGGGTGTGACCGCCACGCTGCTGGGCGGTGTGCTCCTCATCGCACGTCGCGATACCTCGTCGGCAGCGCCGACCGACCTCGAGAATCTGGGGCGCTACGGAGAGGTCCCGCCCTTCGCGTTGACGGAACGGTCGAGCCGTCGCGTGACGCGCGACGACCTCCGCGGCTTCGTGTGGGCCCTGGACTTCCTCTACACGGAGTGCACCGAGACGTGTCCGACGCAGAGCCTCGCGTTCGCGCAGCTGCAGCGCGAGTTCGCCGCCGAGCCGAGCTTCCGCCTGGTGTCGATCACCGTCGATCCGGCTCACGACACGCCGGCCGTGCTCCGGAGCTATGCCGAGCGCTACGGCGCCACCGAACGGTGGTGGTTCCTCACCGGCGACAAGCGCGCGATCTACTGTCTCGCGCGTGCCGGCTTCCGGCTGGGGGTCACCGATCCGCGGTCCACTGACCCAGCCGATTGTGGAACCACCTCGTGGCTGAGCCCGGGCGCCGCCTGGGCGAGTCATGGATCGCAGGGGCTCGTCATGCACAGCGCGCGGATCGTGCTCGTCGACCGGCATGGCCGCATCAGGGCCTACCACCTGGCCACCGATCCGGATTCGCTGGCGCGGCTGCGTGCCAATGTCCGTCGGCTGTTGCGCGCACATACTGAGGAGGAGGGCGGATGAGGCGGACTCCCACACCGTTGATCGTCGCGTTGATGCTGGTCGGATTTCACGCGCACGAGCTCGCGGCGCAGTCGGCTCAGGGCAACCCGATCCGGGGCGCGGCCCTATTCGGTCAGTGCACAGCGTGTCACTCCGTCGAGCCCGGCGTGCATCTCTCAGGGCCGAGCCTCGCGCGGATCTGGGGTCGCCGCGCCGGCACCGTGGAGGGGTTCACGCGGTACTCCGAGCCACTCGCCCGGGCGAAGGTTATGTGGGACGAGGGCACGCTCGATCGCTGGCTGGAACATCCCCAGAGTGTGGTTCCCGGCAATCTCATGACCTTTCCGGGGGTGAAAGATCCCGGCCAGCGTGCCGACCTCGTGGCCTACCTCAAGGCGGCGGCCTCGGGCCAGGCGCCGTCCCCGGCTGGCGGCCCGATGATGAGCGGCCCGCAGCGTCCCGATTTGAAGACCGTGGGGGCCGGACAGCGCGTGCGGGCGATCCGGTACTGCAACGACGGGTACCACGTGAGGACTGAGGACGGCCGCACGAGACCCTTCTGGGAGTTCAACCTCCGCCTGAAGACCGACTCGAGCCCGCTCGGTCCTCCGAAAGGCCGGCCCGCTCTCGTCGGAGCGGGAATGCAGGGCGACCGTGCCTCGATCGTGTTTGCCTCGCCCGAGGAGATCAGCCGCATGGTGGAGATCAAGTGCCCATGATCAGCCGCCGCGCGTTCATCGGCATGCTGGCGGCCGGCGGCGCGGTAGCCTGGATCAGGCTCGATTCACTCGAGCGTGCTGCCGCGGAGTCCTCCGCCATTCGCACGATCTACCTCGAGGCTCGCGTGGTGTCGTGGGAGCTGGGGCCCGGCCGGACGATCAAGGCGATGGCCTACAACGGCCGAGTGCCGGGCCCGGAGATCCGCGTGCGCGAAGGCGAGCGGGTGCGCATCGTGCTGAAGAACTCGCTCGGCGAGCCGACCACGATCCACTGGCACGGCGTCGACGTCCCGAACCCGATGGACGGCGTTCCCGACATCACGCAGAAGCCGGTCCAGCCCGGCGAGACGTTCGTCTACGAGTTCGAGGCGCGGCCCGCCGGGACGCGCTGGTACCACACGCACGTCCAGGAGCACCGCCAGATGGATCTCGGCCTGGCGGCGCCGCTGATCATCGAGCCGGCCGAACCCGAGCCGATGCCCTATGACCGCGAGGTAACTCTCGTCCTCGATGACTGGGTCACGGGCGCAGCCAACGTGCTGCCTTCCACGCGCGAGGGTACCGCCGGGGGCCGCGGCAGGATGGGCGGGATGATGGGCGGCATGATGCGCGGCGGCGGGATGATGGGTGGCCGCGGCATGGGCAGCATGATGGGGCGTGGCGGCGCGTCCCACGAGCCCGCGTACGACACGATGACCATCAACGGCAAGGCATATCCCACCACCGAGCCGCTACGCCTGAACAAGGGCGAGCGCGTGCGGGTGCGATTCATCAATGCGAGCAACGAGCACACGCACGTCGTCCGTGTGGGCGGCCATCGCCTCCACGTCACCCATACCGATGGCAACCCTCTCGACTCACCGGTGGCCGTCGACGCGATCCCCATCGCGCCCAGCGAGCGATACGACGTGGTGCTCACCGCCGAGCACCCGGGCGCGTGGCTGCTGCACTGCACGCAGCCGGGCCACGCGGCCGCCGGGGAGCAGATGCTCGTCCTGTACGAAGGGCATTCCACGCAGAGGCCGGCACCGCCCGAGACGAGCCTGGAAGGCCTGCGCGTGTGGCGATACGGGCTCGGCCGCGGCCGCCCGATCGGGGCAGCGCCCGCCGAGGCCGTGCGGACGTTCGAGCAGACGCTCAGTGGCGGAATGATGGGCAACGATCTCTGGACCATCAACGGCAAGACCTGGCCGCGCACGGACCCGCTGGCGCTGGCGCGTGGCGAGCACGCCGTCGTGCGGTTCCGCAACATGAGCATGGAGGCCCACCCGATGCACCTGCACGGCCAATCGTTCCGTGTGGTCGCGATCAACGGCGTGCGTCTGGAGGCGCCGCTGGCCAAGGACAGCATCGACGTCGAGGGCCACATGGGGTCCGCCGTCGTGGAGTTCACGGCTCACAACCCCGGCGACTGGCTCTTCCACTGCCACAAGCCGACGCATATGGACGGCGGGATGATGAGTCTCGTGAAGGTGCGCTGACACCATGTCGGTGTGGGGCCGGGTCATCCTGCCTCGCCTCATCGACCTGGTCATGCGCAACAAGGCCGATGCGGCCGAGCGCGCGCGGCTCGTGCCGCTCGCTGCTGGCCGCGTGCTCGAGATCGGCATCGGCTCGGCGCTCAACGTTCCGTACTACACCTCGGACGTCCGGTACCTGGTCGGTGTGGACCCATCGCGAGAGCTGTGGCGCATCGGGCGCCGGCGCCTCGGTGCCTCGACGTTTCCCGTCCGCTACGTGACGGCATCCGCGGAGAGACTGCCGCTCGCCGACGCGTGTGTCGACACGATTCTGATGACGTGGACGCTTTGCAGCATCCCAGACGTCCGCTCGGCGCTCGCTGAGATGCGACGCGTGCTGAAGCCCGGCGGCCGGCTCCTGTTCATCGAGCACGGCCGCTCGCCCGACCCCTCAGTGCGCAAGTGGCAGGGCCGGCTCACGCCACTCTGGGCTCGTGTCGCGGGCGGGTGTCATCTGAACCGGCCCATCGACGCGCTCCTGGAGGGCGCGGACTTCCGCGCGATCACGCTCGACCGCGGCTATGGAGAGGGCCCACGAGTGATGAGCTACCTCTACAGGGGCGTGGCTGTGGCGCCAGGATGATGGACTCCTGCAGCCAGGCGTTCACGACGGATCGCGGAGCCCAGGCCGCCGGGGTGCGATTCCACACTGTCGAGTGCGGGCGAGCACAGCGCAGACGTCCCGCCGTTGCGGCCCACATCGTGACAGGCGTCGCCGTCGCGATCGCCGTGAGCCTCGGCTCGGGTCCCGCTTCCCCTGCTACGGCGGCCGATCCAATTGCCGACCTCGCGCTCATCAGGCCACCACACACAGCGCGGGCGCCAGACTTCACCGTCCCGCGTTTGGGCTCGGGCTCGCTGTCGCTGAAGGACTTCCGCGGCGGCGGCGTCTTCCTGAACTTCTGGGCGACATGGTGTACGCCGTGCAAGAAGGAGATGCCGTCGATGGAGCGCCTCTATCGGCGGCACAAGGACCGCGGCTTCACGATCGTGGCGATCTCGATCGACACCGGCGGTACCGATTTGGTGGCTTCTTTCGTGAGGCAACTGGCGCTCACGTTTCCGATCGGCCTCGATCCAGACGTGCAGGTCGCCAACCGCTACACGGTCCGGGCTCTGCCCTCGAGCTTCCTGATCGACCGTACGGGCAACATCGTGGCGATCGCCATCGGGCCGCGCGACTGGGACGGCTCCGCGGCCGATGCCCTCGTCGACATGTTGTCGCGATGAGCCCGGGCAGGCATCGGCCTTCGGGGATGCGCGACGCGACGAATGCGCGTCACCGGGCGACGGAACGCCGGCAGACGTTCGTCCTCTTGACGGTGTTGATCCTGGCCTTGATCGCGATCGGCGGCTCCTGCGCCATTTTCAACGCGGCATGACATCGGCGATGCCGATCGGGGCGTCGGTGGTCCTGGCTTTCGTGCTCGGCGGGTCACTGTTGCCGATAGCGGACGCGCACGAACTGCCCACGTTCCCTCGCGTCACGGTCCTTGCTGCACGTCCTGATCCGCTCCGCCCGCTGTCGTGGAATTACGCTGTGCGCGTGCTCGATCCATCGGGTGGTAACGCGGTGTCCGGTGCTGACGTTCGCATCACCGGGTTCGAGCGACGCCGTGGCTCGGGCGCGCGGCTCGGCACGTTCTGGCTGGCGCCCTCGCCAGTGCCCGGCGTCTACCAGGGGACCGTGGAGTTCCCCGAGGCCGGCACCTGGGAGGTGACGGTCACCGTCAAGGGCCGATTCATCGGTGAGGCGCACGTTCAAGCCGATGTCGGAGCATCCGCACCGGTCCAGTCGCCAGATACATCTTGCGCCCACCCTTCGCGCAGGAGCGGTTGCGGCGGCGGGGCGACGGGCGCATTGCGCTCGAGCTGAAGCAGGCGTGGCACGACGGCACGCGCGAGCTGGTGTTCGAGCCGCTGGAGCTGCTGGAGCGTCTTGCGACGATGACGCCGCGGCCGGAGACGAACCTGCTGATCTGCCATGGGCTATTGGCTTCACGCTCCCGCTGGCGCGCGCGCGTGGTCGCGTACGGGCGCGTGGCGGCCGAGCCCACGGCCTTGGCGCCAGCGCTGGTCGCAGGCGCGGAGGGCACAAAGGCGAAGAG
>Ga0187893_10013738_pt1 | contig 11199 bp, 6 predicted proteins | sample MA1701074metaG_FD_139574 | JGI IMG/M metagenome (GOLD analysis project Ga0187893, IMG submission 139574) | White microbial mat communities from a basaltic lava cave in the Kipuka Kanohina Cave System on the Island of Hawaii, USA - MA170107-4 metaG ...
CCCTTTGCACCCTCCAGGAGTGCCCTGGTAGCCCCGCTGCTCGAGGGCGGCGAGGGAGCCCTCGGAACCCATTGCTTCCCTGCAAGTTACGCGAGAAGGGGCTACTTGCGCGTTTTACGTTAGGCTGTGTTTTCATGGACCGCGCATAGCGGCGCGATACTGGAGCCGTCGGCGTCCCGTTTTCAATCGGGACGGTCTGCTTCGACATGGCCACCTCGTGAAGCTCGCACACTCCGCCGAGGTTATGATTCGTCCTATCGATCGGGATCAAGTACAGGGCGATGTACATGAGGCCCAGGACGACAAAGAACAGGACGACGAACCGCACGAGGCATACTTCAGCGGAAAGCCTGAAACCGAACAGCGATCGTTCCGAGTTTGGCCTGCCTCCTGAAGCTCAAGTATAGACCAGGATTCGGAGCAGGGGCAACCATAGGGGGAGACGAAGGTCAAGTGTCAAGTGTCGATTGTCGATTGTCGATTGTCGCTCGTCGGCTGTGGTCTCTACTGCTCAAACTCGACCTGCAGCTCCTTCTCCTCGCCGCCGCGCTTGACCTTCACGGTCGTTTTTTTCGACGCGGCGCGGATCCCTTCGCGGAGCGTATCGAGGTCGGTCACCTTCTTGTCGCCGATCTGAAGGATCACGTCACCCACCTTGATGCCCGCCTTTTCGGCGGCGCTGCCTTCGGTGACGCTGTCGATCGTGACGCCGTCCTCGGCGGTCTGGATGCCCAGCATGCGACGCGGCGGACCGCCGCCGCCGCCACCCCCGCCGCCGCCGGCCTTGAGGCCGTCACGCGGAAGCAGCTCATCCAGGTTCGCCACGCCCCACGCTCCCAGCGCGACGACCGTCGCGGTGTGGCGCTGGTACTCGGGAATGGCCAGCTCGAAGCGGTCGTTCTGCGTGTGCCAGCCGTAGCGATAGACCGCCTTGCCCTTCTGCGCCCAGAAATAGCCGGGCACGCCGGCCGCCAGGAACGAGTCGTGGTCGCTCGAGCCGCCGCTCAGGCGCGCCACTTCGCGGACCTCGAACGGCATTTCGGGATTGAGCTTGCCCGCCTCGGCAAAGATCTTCTTGAAGAGCGGCACCTGAGACGCAGTGCCCGAGATCCCGCAGGCGTAGTTCGTGCCGCCGTCGTGCACGAACACCGCCGCGATCTTGTCCATTTCGTCCTTGTGCTTGCGGACGTAAGCGCGGGAGCCCAACAGCCCCTGCTCCTCGCCCGACCACAGGATGAACCGGATCGTGCGCTTGGGCCGGACGCCTGCCTTGGCCAGGATGCGGGCGGCCTCGATCGTCGTCGACGCGCCGGTCCCGTTGTCGGTCGTCCCCTGCGCGCCGTCCCAGGAGTCGCAGTGACCGCTCACAATCACCATTTCGTTCGGCTTTTCCGTGCCGACGAGGTCCGCGTACGTGTTGTAGAGCTTGATCGGCCCCTGCTTGAACTCGTTCGTGAGCAGGAACTTGAGCGTGACCTTTTCGCCCTTTTCGAGCCGCGAATTGATGTCGTCGTAGTGGCTCTTGATGAGCAGAACCGACACGCGCGTCGGAAGATTTTCCCACGTGATGTTGTGGCGTCCTCCGGTGTGGGCGAGCTCGTCACGCGAGCCGCGGATTACGCCCGCGATCCCGGCGCCGTAGAGCTTGTCGGCATCGCCGGGCGCGCCGCCGAGCACCCATGCTCCCTTGGCCGCGTCGAGATTCGCGAGCGCGTCCTTGGCGAGCATGGCCGGCCCCTCGGCCTCCCCCTTGGTGCCCGCGCTCCAGGCGCTCGTCGAGAAGATGAGGTCCTTTTCGACCGGCGCCGTCATCTTGCCGAAGGTCTTGCCCCGGTTGAAGCCGACGGGGAAGGTCCCCCACTCCTCCATCGTGACGTTCTTCAGTTCCCAGATTTCGAACTGTTTCTTGGCCCACTCCATGGCTTTCGTGAGATTGTCCGAGCCGGTCAGGCGCGGCCCGATCTTGTTGCAGAGCTGATCGAGGTGCTCCATCACCTTGCTGTTTTCGAGGCCTTCCTTGACGATCGCGGCTTCCGGCGTCGCCGGCGGATCCTGGGGTTGGTTTGGCCGGGATCCTGGGCCGCGACGGCCAATAGCGCAAGGATCGCCGCGGAGAGTTTAAGGAACGAAGACATGCTCGCCACCCTCGTCAAAGAAAGTTCGAAGAATTGGTACCCTCGAAGCTCGCCGGCGTTGTAGGTTATACGAAATCATGGGCCGGGTGTGCGTGTTGAACGTGGTCGGCTTGACCCCCGGCTTGCTGGGCCTCGGGACGCCGAATCTTTCGAAATTGGGGACCGCCGTGCCCATGGCGGGGGTGCTGCCGGCCGTGACCTGCACGGCGCAGGCGACGCTTCTGACAGGGCTGCCGCCCTCGCGGCACGGCATCGTGGGGAACGGCTGGTTCGACCGCGAGCGGGGCGAGGTGGTGTCCTGGCATCAGTCCAATCGCCTGATGGCGGGCGAAAAACTGTACGAGGCGGCCCGCCGGGCGGGAAAGACCACCGCAAAGCTTTTCTGGTGGTTCAACCGCGGCGCCGATGTCGATGCGAGCGTGACGCCGCTCCCGTTTTACGGGTCGGACGGCTCGAAGGAGTTCGGAATCGACGGGACGCCGTCGGGGCTCGCGGCGGAGCTGGAGCGGCGGCTGGGCAAGTTCCCGTTTCACGGGTTCTGGGGGCCGAAGGCGGGAATCGATTCGACGGCGTGGATCGCGCGGGCGGCCGTCGAAACTCTGAAGCTTCAGCGGCCGGACCTGCTTCTGGTGTATCTGCCGCACCTGGACTATGACCTGCAGCGGCACGGGCTGGCGGCGGGGCCGCGGGCGGCGGCCGAGGTCGACCGCGAGGCCGGGCTTGTGATCGACGCCGCGCGCAACGACGGCATGACCGTAGTTGTGGTTTCCGAGTACGGGCTTGTTCCGGTTTCGAAACCGGTCCACGTCAACCGGTTGCTGCGCGAGCGGGGGTGGCTGGCGGTCCGTGACGGCCCCTACGGCGAGATGCTGGACCCCTTCAAGTCGACGGCGTTCGCCGTGGCGGACCACCAGGTGGCGCACGTGTATGTGCGCGGGGACGTGGGCGAGGTTCGGGAGCGGTTGGCCGGGCTGGAGGGCGTGGCGCGCGTTTTGGACGAGGCGGGCAAGCGGGAGGTCGGGCTGGACCACCCCCGGTCGGGGGATCTGGTCTTGCTCGCCAAGCCGGACGCGTGGTTCACGTACTATTACTGGGTCGACGACCGCCGCGCCCCCGATTTCGCGCGTACGGTGGACATCCACCGCAAGCCCGGTTACGACCCTTGCGAGCTGTTCGTCGACCCCGGGCTGGCGTTTCCGTCGCTGCGGCTGGCAGGCCGGCTGGCCCAGAAAAAGCTAGGCTTCCGCTATCGGATGGACGTCGTGCCGCTTGACGCGACGGTGGTACGAGGCTCTCATGGCCTGGCGGCGGCTGAACTCAAGCAGGGGCCTGTGTTCATCTCGACCGCCGTGGGCCAGGGGCCGGTTTCAATGGCGGAGTTCAAGGGATACGTTTTGGGACATTTGAGCCAGGCATAAATGTCCCAAGAGTGGGACATTTATGCCTGACTCAAATGTCCCAACTTACTCCTCCCGGCGACGCATCTCGTCCTTCGAAGGGGTCGCCGGGAAATCGTTCCAGAACAACAGGGCGTTTAGCACATACCCGAAATCGTGCCAGTTCTGGTACCTGTGCAGGGGATTCCATGAGTAGAACACCACGCGCCCGTTGCCGACGGGCACGTCCAGCACCGCCGGCTTGCGCTCCAGCGCCTCCCCGCCCTTGAGCAGCCCCGACAAGAGCAGAGGCTTGCCCTCCGCCTTTTTCTTCGCCGGCTCGTCGACCGGAATGTCGGCCTTTTTGTCCGCCTCGCGTTCCTCTTCGGCCGCCGTTTTCGTGGCGTACTGCACCACCACCTGCCCTTGGAGCCGCTCCGGGACGGTGTAGAGCGGGAAATTTCCGCGAAACACGTGCGTCACCTGCGGGTACCCCCACGCGATCGGATGCTCGGGCCGCAGCACCTTCGCCGTGATGTGCGACCCCGGATTCTGCAGCGTCGCCGGCGTGTCCGCCGTCACGTCGCGCGCGATCCCGCCGTCCGCCGGCAGCAGCCCCGCGCTCCCCAGCGCGAGCAGCACCCCCCCGTCCTCCACAAACCGGTGCAGATTCGCCAGCCCCTCGTACCCCATGCCGCCCGTAATGTCCTCCGACGAATCAATCTCGCCGTGCGAGGTAAACTCGGCCGTCTTGGTGTAGGCGAGCGGCGACCATTTCTTGTCGATCCCGTGGACAAGCTGCTTGAACTTCTGCCGCCCCTGGCTCGGAATCAGGACGACGTCGAATTGGTCGCGCAGTCCCCCCTTTCGCAGCGTCTCATCGTTGATGAGCGAAAAGCGGACCTTGAGCTGCTCCAGAGTGAACCGCGCCCACCCCGAATCCTGGGTGTAGGTCCAGGTGTGATACATCGCGACCCGCGGCAGGTCGACGTCCACAAGCTCGACTTCGGGCCGCTTGTCAAGCGCCCGGGCATCGATCGCGAATTCGGAGCAGAGCTCCCACAGCCGCTCGCGGTCCAGGGCTTCGATCACGAGCGACCCCGGCGGGTGCCCCTCCCATTCCGCCTTGAGCGCCGACACCTTCGAGCGGCGCAGCGCCCACCGCAGGCTCGCGAGCGATGTCTGGCCGCGATGGTCGATGATCCACGCGGTCGCCTTGTCGCACTCGCCCGGCAGGTCGGGCGCACGCTCGACGCGCTGCATGGCCTGGCCGAGCACGGTCTTTTCGTTTATCGCCTTGATTTCAAGGCCCAGCATGTAATCCAGGCTCCACGCCACGTCGTCGTACGGCGGCAGCTCGGCCGAGGCCGGAAACATCTGCTTGGAAAGAAGCGTCTTGGCGTAATTCCGATAGGGCTGGTCCATCCGCACGACGAAATCGCCCGACGCGTCGCGATGCACCTCGATGCGGTGGCGCGACAGCAGCCACAGCAGATGCCGCAGATTGCCCCGGTCGCGCTGCTTCGCGGGAATCACAAAGGCGTAGGGAGCCTCAGTCCGGCCGCGCGCGAGCGAGTTCGCCCCCTTGCGCCAGAAGTTGTACAGCAGCGTCTCGCCGTTTCGAGCGGCCAGCTGCAGCGACGCCAGCACGCCGGTCTGCATGTAGTTCGTGTTGTTTCGAAGGCTCCACTTGAGCTTTTTTTCGGGCGGCCACGGCCGGTACCACTGGCGCGAGTTCAGCCGCTTGCCCGCGTACATATCCCCCTTCAGGTCGCGCTCGAAGGTGCCCGGGTGCGAGTTGCCGAAGGTTTCGTAAAAGCGGCCGGTCGCGTTGTGGTTGTTCGTGACCCAGAGCAGATAGCCCGGGTACCAGCCGTCGTAAAATCCCCACGTCCAGACGCCGCGCAGCCCCAGTTTCGTGCACTCGGCGATCTCGTAGCTGGAGATCCACTGCCACTCGCCGACCGTGACCGGATCGATCGTGTCGTTGTAGGGGCCCGTGCCCGTCGAAACGTAAAGCAGCGGCACCGATTCGTGGAGGTCCAGCGACAGGACGGGCAGGAACTCGAAGTAGGCGTCGGTGTAGGCGCGCGTGAGTAGCTGGCTCTGCTGCAGGCCGTCGCGATTGTTGTCGTGCGCGGTGTAGTCGCCCCAGTACGGCGACATGCGCGGGGGCGTGTCCTCAAGGTCGGTCACCTTTGCGAGGTGGCGGCGGTACCAGTCGACCATGCGGGCGCGGCCGTCGAGCTCCAGGATCGGCGTAATGAGTGTCACGACGCCGGCGCGGATCCGGCGGACGTGATCCTGGTCACTGACGATCAGCCGATACGCCAGCTCCATGACCATCTCCGGCGGGCCGGTTTCGGGCGAATGCAGACCGGCCGTGATCCAGTAGATCGGCGGCGTCTTCTTCGCGATTTCGCGGGCGCGTTCGTCGCCGGTGCGGCGCGGGTCGGCAAGCTCGCGATTGGCCGCCTTGATCTCGTCCAGCCTGGCGAGGACCGTTTCGTCCGCAATCGCCGCGGCGATCATTTCGCGGCCGCGATCGGACTTGCCGAGCGAGAACACCCGGATGCGCCTCGATGCCTTTTCGAGCTCGCGGAAATAGGCGGTGATGGTCTCGGGCTGGGTCAGGCGATCGGGCGTGCCGATCGAATAGCCCAGAAACTTGAGCGGCGAGGGGACCTTGTCCGAGGCGGGCAGGTGGTCGACCCATTCGGTCAGAAACGAGGGGTCGGTCGTCTGCTCACGGATGCGGCCCGTGTACTCGGCGTCGATCCGGTCGGGCCCCCGTGAGTCCTGAAGGAGCAGGGCGAGGTCCCGCGGGCCGGCACAGGAGACGACAAGCGACAGGACGGCAAGCGAAACGATTCTCATTCGGGTTGACCAGTCTACCAGTGCCCTAGGATCTCTCCAACTTGGACATGACGAGCGGCAGCAACCGGCTCGCGCCGAAATAGACCCACAGCGCGACGACGATCGCGGCGGCCAGGTCCAGCATGACGCCGATCGTGACCATCGTGCGCATCTTGATGTAGCGCGTCCCGAAAACAATGGCGTTGGGGGGCGTGCCCGCCGGCAGCATGAAATCGCAACTCGCCGCGATGCCCACGCCGGCCAGAAACGGGACCGTCCGCGCGGGGGAGGTGCGGCCCGGGTCGATCACGTTCGCCACGAGCAGGAGCATCAGCTGCGTCGTCGAGGCGTTCGACGTAAAGGCGCTGATGAAGATCGTGGCCGTCGTGATGGCGAGCATCAGCGCCAACGGGGGCCACGCGCTCAAGGCCGACAGGCGCGACGCCATCCAGTCCGACAGGCCGCTCGCCTGCACCACGGCGGCGAGCGCAAAGCTGCCGCCCAGAAGCACGAGCGCGTCCCACGAGACCCGTTTCAGAGAACGCGCGCGGATCGTGCCCTGCAGAAACAGCGCGAGCGCCGCGGCCAGGGCCACCGAGCCGTCAAAAATATCGCCGCGCATCATTTCGAGCCCGGCAAGCAGCCGAATCGGCTCGTTCGCGACCCAGAGCGCGCAGGTCGCGAGAAAGACGCCCAGCACCTGCTTTTCGCCGCGGCTCATCGGCCCCAGCTTGCGAAGCTCGGCGTCGACGAGCTCGGAGGTGAACGCGGAGATTTCCTCCCGGGCCGCCAGCCGCGCCAGCGCGAAAAATACGATCGGCAGGAAGAGGACGACGAACGGGAGCCCCACGACGAGGTACGGCAGAAAGCCCATCGAGACGCCGTAGTGCGTGTTCACAAAGGCCGCGAGGATGACATTGGGGGCGGTGCCGATCAGCGTCCCGATGCCGCCGACGTTGGCGGCGTAGGCGATCGAGAGCATGATCGCCTGCCCGAACCAGGCGAGCCGCCGGCCCTCGCGCGCCTCGAGCTGCGACACGACGGCGAGCCCGATCGGGACCATCATCACGGCGGTGGCGGTGTTCGAGATGAAGAGCGAGATGAAGGCGGTCGACAGGACGAAGCCGAGGAGCACGCGCTTCGGATTCGATCCGACGCGGCGGATGACGTTGAGCGCGATGCGGCGGTGCAGATTGTGCTCCTCCATCGCCACGCCGATCGTCATGCCGCCCATGAACAGGAAGATGAGGGGGTGGACGAAGGGCTTGGCGGTGAGGGCCACGTTCGCCACGAGCCGCGGCCACCAATCCGTTTCGAGCTGGATGACGGGGACGATCGGGATGAGCACGAGGGGGAGGGCGGCGGTCCAGTGAATGGGCAGGGTCTCGGTGATCCACCAGAGGGCCATCGTGATGAGCAGCAGCAGGGCGGGGTTGGGGTTGGCGCCCGGTCTGGGGGGGAGCAAGGGGGGGTGGATCGCAAAGGCGACGCCGAGGACCGCCGGGATGGCCAGGAGCGCCAGTTTTGCCCGATTGACGAGGAAGATCGGCCGGGCCATTTGGGTCAAGAAAGGTAACCTTTTATGACCCACGAAACAAAGTTCCCCCTGCCTGGATCTAACATGGTGAGAATGTACGCCTGGCTCTCCCTTCTGCTGCTCCTCCCGCAGGACAACAAGCCCGAGCCCGACCTCAAAAACGTCTCCTACGGCCCGCATGCGCGGAACGTGTTCGACCTCTGGAAGGCGAAATCGGACAAGCCGACGCCGCTCGTCATCTTCATTCACGGCGGCGGATTCCGCGCCGGCAGCAAGGAACAGGTCGCGGGTCCGCTCATCCGCGGCTGCCTGGCGGAGGGAATCTCGGTCGCGTCGATCAACTACCGCCTGACCGACGTCGCGCCGTTTCCGGCGCCGATGCACGACGGGGCGCGCGCCGTGCAGTTCCTGCGCTCAAAGGCCGCCGAGTACAACCTGGACCCCAAGCGCTTCGCCGCGACGGGCGGCTCGGCCGGCGCGGGAATTTCGCTCTGGCTCGCCTTCCACGACGACCTCGCCAAGGCCGACGCGGAGGACCCGGTCCTGCGCGAATCCACGCGGCTGACGTGCGCCCTCCCGACGAACGGCCAGACCTCTTACGACCCCCGCTTCATCAAGAAGCACATCGGCGGCCGCGCGCACGAACATCCGGCGTTGATGCCGTTCTGGGGGCTCAAGCCCGACGAGCTGGAGACGGAAAAGGCCTACAAGATCTTTGAAGAGTGCTCGCCGATCGCACACCTGACGAAGGATGATCCCCCCGTGCTGCTGACCTACGGCGGGAAGGATGAACCGAGCGACACCAAGCCCGGGGCCGGCATCCACAACGAGAAGTTCGGCCATGTCCTCCAGGAGGAGATGAAGAAGCTGGGGATCGGGTGCGAGGTCAAGGTAGGCGGCGGCGGCGGCGGCCGCGTTCAGGTCGATTTCTTCGTCAAGCACCTGAAGAAGTAGCGAGACGCTGGGACATTTTTGCGAGGCATAAATGTCCCAAACCCTACAGGCTCTTCTTCGTCAGGTAAAAGTCGAGCTGCTCGACCCCCGCGCCCCCCTTGAGCGCCAGCCGGTCGTTCACGTCCTTCTCCGTCTTGGGAGGCGGCACGATCACCTTGTCACCCGGCTTCCAGTTCACGGGGCACGCGACGCCGTTCTTGTCCGCCGTCTGCAGGGCGTCTACGACGCGCAGGACCTCGTCGACGCTCCGGCCGACGTTGAGCGGATAGTAGATGATCGCCCGGATCTTGCGCTTGGGGTCGATCGCGAAGAGCGCCCGGACCGTCACGGTCTCGCTCTCGCCCGGATGGATCATCCCCCACTGCTCGCTCACGGCGCGGGTCGAATCCGCGATCAGCGGGTAGGGCAGGTGGACGCCCAGAATCTTGCTCAGGTTCTGCACCCACGCCAGATGGCTGTGGATGCTGTCCACCGAGACTCCGATCAGCTTCACGCCGCGGCGCGAAAATTCCTCGGCGCGACGGCCGAACTCGGTGAGCTCGGTCGAGCACACCGGCGTGAAATCGGCGGGATGCGAAAACATCAGGACCCACTTGCCTTCCTGCCACTGGCTGAACGTCACCTGGCCGTGGGTCGTGTTCGCCGTGAAATCGGGGGCCTCGTCCCCGATGCGGGGAAGCGAGCGACGGGCGGGGGCCGCTTTCGCGGCGGCATCAGAGGGAATGCACATGGAAGACCTCCTTCGAATGTTCGGACCGCTATTACTAACCCGCCGCGCCGCCGGGTTCAAGCTCGGCGCGCTTTGACCCTTTCGAGGCGCGCGTCTATACTGCGCCGCATGAGCCCTTCGAAACTGAAGACGCGCGGCGGCGACGTCCTCATCCACCGGCTCGACGCCGCGCAGCCGGGCCGCATCCCCTTTTCGATCAAGGTCCTCCTCGAATCCGCGCTGCGCCATCTCGACGGCCGCCTCGTCACCGAAGCGCACGTCCGCCAGCTTTCGAAATGGAAACCGTCCGCCCCCCAGCGCGCGGAGATTCCATTTTTCCCGGGCCGCGTCCTCCTGCAGGACTTTACGGGGGTCCCCTGCGTGGCCGACCTGGCCGCCATGCGCGACGCCCTCAAAAAGGCCGGCGGAAACCCGAAGAAGATCAATCCCGGCGTGCCTTGCGACCTCGTGATCGACCACTCGGTCCAGGTCGACGCCTTCGGCAGCCCGGACGCCCTCTCCGTCAACGCCCGCAAGGAATTCGAGCGAAACCGCGAGCGCTACGCCTTTCTGCGTTGGGCCCAAAAGGCCTTTACGAATTTCCGCGTGGTCCCGCCCGCCACCGGCATCGTCCACCAGGTCAACCTCGAATACCTCGCGAAAGGCGTCCTCCTGCGCGACGGCACGGCGTTCCCCGACAGCCTCGTCGGCACCGACAGCCACACCACCATGATCAACGGCCTGGGCGTCGTAGGGTGGGGCGTCGGCGGGATCGAGGCGGAGGCCGTCATGCTGGGCCTTCCGCTCGACCTTCTCATGCCGGATGTAGTCGGCTTTCGGCTCAAGGGCCGGCTCGCCGAGGGGGCGACCGCCACCGATCTCGTCCTCACCGTCACGCAGATGCTCCGCAAGCACGGCGTCGTCGACAAATTCGTCGAATTCGCGGGCGACGGGCTCGACTCGCTCACGCTGCCCGACCGCGCCACGATCGCCAACATGGCCCCCGAGTACGGTGCGACGATCGGCTTTTTCCCCGTCGATGCCGAGACGATCCGCTACCTCGCGCTCAGCGGCCGCACGCCCGACGAGATGGACCTTGTCGAGCGCTACTGCAAGGAGCAGGGGATGTGGCGCGACCCCAAGTCTGAGCCCGAGTTCACCTCGGTCCTCGAGCTCGACCTCTCGACGGTCGAGCCGAGCCTCGCCGGCCCCAAGCGCCCGCAGGATCGCGTGCCGCTGTCGAAGATGAAGGAGACCTTCCGCAGGGCGCTCACGACGCCCGTGAAGGAGCGCGGCTATGAGCTTCCGGCCGCCGCGCTGGAGAAGCGCGCCAAGGTGGACGGGTCGGAGATCAGCCATGGCGCCGTCGTGATCGCGGCGATTACGAGCTGCACCAACACTTCCAATCCGAACGTCATGATCGGGGCGGGGCTCCTCGCGAAAAAGGCGGTCGAGGCGGGGCTCAAGGTGCCGGCGCACGTCAAGACGAGCCTCGCGCCCGGCTCGACGGTCGTGACCGAATATCTCAGCGCCTCGGGGCTTTCGAAGTATCTCGACGCGCTCGGCTTTCACACGGTGGGGTACGGCTGCACGACGTGCATCGGCAACAGCGGCCCGCTGCCCGAGCCGGTC
>Ga0187893_10013739_pt1 | contig 11198 bp, 7 predicted proteins | sample MA1701074metaG_FD_139574 | JGI IMG/M metagenome (GOLD analysis project Ga0187893, IMG submission 139574) | White microbial mat communities from a basaltic lava cave in the Kipuka Kanohina Cave System on the Island of Hawaii, USA - MA170107-4 metaG ...
CAATCGGTCTGCCCGTCCGTGCTCAACGCTCGGTCTCCGAGAGCGCACTGGATTTGTCTTACCTCATTCCTCTCTTCGCGTGCAGGAGCCGCGCTAATGACGACATGTGGGATCCGGTCAAGCAAATGATGACCCAAGGCAATCCATTTCTCGACAGGCCAGCGCTTTCGCTGCCAACGTGTGCCTGGGTGTAACACGACGAAGTTAGGCAACGACGCTGCCGGCAGCCACGCCTTGGCGCGAGAACGCTCGAAGCACAATGGAGGAGCTCCTGCGTCGAAGTGCAGGCATGCTCTGACCGTCTCAAAATCCTTCTCGACGCGGTGAAAGAAACGCCAGTCGAATTGTGACAGACAGTGGAACTGGAGTTGAGCAAGGCGTCCCATCTTCACGCCGACGCGGTTCGCGCACCGCGCGTAGGCGCCACTTAGGAAACAAAGGAGGCGGCCGCGATCGCCATCGCTGAGTTCAAACGCGTAGTCGAGTTTCTCGCCCCTCAATGTTCGGATCAGGCGTAGGTCAGACCACAATTGCGTCAACTGCCGGTTGCTGGCTTCGGGTGCGGCTGAGGTAAGCACCTGATCGATGGCCGGGCATCCGGCGAGAATGCCCTCGCAGCCCCGCCGGACAACGACACAGATGTGCGCCTCCGGATATCTGGCCCGCGTAGCCACCAACGTTGGCGTGAGCAGCAGTGAGTCACCGATGTGCTTGAGCTTGATAAAGAGCAAGCGCATGGCGGGGCGGCTCAACGGAGAGGCTTCGTCTTGAGCATGGGAGGAGAATGCTGCCGCTACCTCCCGCAGGCAAGGGCATTGCTTTCTGGACATTAGGTAGTGGGCTAATTTGCCGGAGCGCGGTTGGTCCACAAACCGCAGTGCGTTCGCCCCACATCTGGCTGCGAGTTGAGGACAACTCGCGCTCCGGCAAATTAGCCCACTACCGGACATTACAATCGCTTGCTGACGCAAGATTGATTGCCTACCGTCGCGCCGATGTTGCCAGTCGAGCGAGTTTTTTTTCGCACCCGTCTCGAGCGCGCGCAGTTCATCGCGGCACGTTTGCGCGGATATTTCAGCGGCAAAGTGCTCGACGTGGGATGTGACGAAGCACATTTGAAAACTCTGCTTTCGCTGCGCGACTACGTCGGCATTGACGTGTGCGGCAAGCCCGATCTGCGCTTGAACCTGGAGCAAATCGCGCGGCTTCCTTTCTCAGATGCGTTCTTCGATTGTGTCATTTGCTGTGAAGTGTTGGAGCATCTCGAGAATCTTCATTTCATTTTCTCGGAACTCGTGCGCGTAAGCCGCCGCTACTTGATCGTTTCGCTTCCGAACAACTGGGGCAATGCGCGGCGACCCATCGAGCGTGGGCGGGGGAGCATCGGTCACTATGGTCTCCCGCTGCGAGCACCGCCAGACCGCCATAAATGGTTTTTCGGGCTCAGCGAAGCGAAAGAGTTTCTCGAAGGTCAGGCGGCGGAAAACAAACTGAAGGTCCTGGAGGCTTTCGCGACGGTAAAACCGCGCCACAGACTCGTGTCGGCGCTACGCCACCTGCGCTTTCCCAACCAACTCGCCTACCTGAACCGCTACGCTCATACTTATTGGACCGTGCTTGAGAAACCGTAGAGCGCATTTGCTGACGTTGAATTCACCTCCACGCAGCCGCAAACTACTGAATTCTTCCGAACTTCTTTTCCAGTTCGCGAAAATTCATTTCGATCAGCGTCGGTCGGCCATGTGGGCATGTGTAAGGCATCGCGCAACGTCGCAGGTCCTCGATCAGATTCTCCAGCTCCGGACCGGCCAGGGGATCGTTGGCCTTCACGGCATGCCGGCACACCGTCTTCGCGACGGTCTGTTCGCCCAGACGCCAAGAATTGACACCATCGCCTGTGGCTTTCAGCTCATCGACCAGCGCCAGCACAAATCGCCGGGCGTCGGGCACCTTGACAAAAGGCGGCAACGCATCGAGCAGAAAAGTCCGTTCCCCGAATTCGCTCACGCCTACTCCCAGCCGGGTGAGCGTAGGCAATTGCCCGCGGAGAAAGGCGGCGTCGCGTGGAGAAAGCTCAATCGTTGCGGGCAAGAGCAAACGCTGTGAAGGCGCGTCGTTCTGTTCGAGCCGCTTCATCATCTGCTCAAAGAGAATTCGCTCGTGTGCGGCATGTTGGTCCAACAAGACAAGGCCGCGATCTGATTCCAGGACCACATAGAGTTTTCCGATGACCCCGACCAGCCGCAGCGGAACGCGCAGAAGCGGCACCGCTTCCGCCGTCGGGCTGTGAGCTGGCGGAAGGCGGTTCTCAAAGGCTGAGGTGGTTAATCGAACTTCGGCCTGACCCGGTGTTGCTGCCGACGAGACTGGAACTGTAGGCGCGAGACGATTCGGCCATGCCACGATGGGTTGTGTTGGAAGTGATGGGGTGAAGGTGGAGAATTCGGATTGCGGAAGTTCCGCAGATTGGGTCACGGATGTGGCGTGCTCGCTCACATCTGGAATTGGGCGGGTCTCAGATTCCGGCCGAATGCCTTCAACCGGGTTGTCTATCGAAAGCTTCTTCGCTTCTGAGTTCGTGTGGAATTCAAGAAGCGCTTGCTTGACTGCTTGGGTCACGACGCGGCGGACAGCCGATTCCTGGTGAAACTTCACCTCGCGCTTGGCGGGATGAATGTTGACATCCACTGCAGCCGGATTGACCTCGATGAAAAGACAGCAGATCGGGTAGCGCCCCTTCATCAAGGCGGTGTGATAGCCCTCGATCAAGGCATAGTTGAGCCCGCGATTCTCCACGGGACGACGATTGACGAAAAGATGCTGCTCGTCGCGTGTCGCCCGCGAAATACCGGGAGCGCCAATCAACCCCCAAACGTGAAACGCTTCGCGCTCGCTTCCTTGAGAGAACCCATCAATTCCCGCAGTCGCGTCGGCTTCTGCCTGGAAGTCCACGGGAAGGAGCCGAGTTTCCTGAGCGTACAGCGCCCGCATGCGTTGGCGAAGCGCATCAACTCCCGCATTTGCTGCGTCGATTCTTGCGATCGCGGGCAACTGCCAGACGACGCGATCATCCTGCGCGAAGGTAAACGCCACGTGTGGATGCGCCAGCACAGCGAGGGTGAGATAATGCTGAATGTGCGTGCGCTCGGTTTCTTCCGTGCGCAGGAATTTGCGGCGCACGGGCAAGTTGAAGAAAAGCTGCCGCACTTCCAGGCTTGTGCCCACAGCGCAACCAGCCGCTTTGACTTCCAGAATTCTTCCCCCGTTGATGACAATCTGTGTCCCTTCCTCGGCGTCTGCTTCGCGTGTGGTGAGCGTCATCCGGCTTACGCTCGCGATACTCGGCAAAGCTTCTCCGCGAAAACCCATGGTCGTGATCGCACCGAGGTCTTCGGCTTTTCGAATCTTGCTCGTGGCGTGCCGTTCCAGGCTGAGCAGGGCATCATCCCGACTCATGCCGAAGCCATCATCCGTGACTCGGATCAAGCTGCGTCCGCCGGCCTGAATTTCGACGCTGATTCGCGTCGCTTGGGCGTCGAGCGCGTTTTCGACCAGTTCCTTAACGACGCTGGCAGGACGCTCCACGACTTCGCCGGCAGCGATCTGGTTGGCGACCTGCTCAGTCAAAAGGCGAATGCGATTCATGCGACGGGTATAACTCGCACGCAATGTGCCGACCTGCTTGCGAGAATCCGGCCGGTATCGTGCACCGGAGGGTCAGGAAAAGAAAGTGGGGATTCAGCGGAGTCAGCCCAGGCTCTCTCAAGACGATGTTTGTGAAGGGATCGGCAAGGTGAAGACGAAGATAGCGCCGTGCCCAGGTTCATTGCGGGCAAAAATCTTACCGCGATGGTCTTCGATGATACGGCGGCATATGGACAGCCCGAGGCCGGTTCCCTGTGCTTTTCCGTAGGTCGCAAACGGCTCAAACATACGGTTTGCGATCTCCGGAGCGATGCCCGGCCCGCTGTCCTCAATTTCGGTCGTCACTTCGGTGGGTGTCGTTGCGAAGCGAAGGCGAATGCTGCCGCCGTCCGGCATGGCATCCACGGCGTTGTTGAGCAGGTTAAAGAACACGCGGGCTAGGCGCGTAGGGTCCAGGAGCAATTCGCGGTTGGGCGGATCGTTCTCACAGGTAATGGTCACCCGTCTGTCAGCAAGCTCCGGACGCAATTCTTCAACCAGTTGCTGGATGAATGTTGCGTAGTTCGTCGGCGCCAGGACCGCGGGCTTTTGCGAGCCACGCGTGAAGTCCAGCAACTCATTGATCATATTGCTCAACCGATCCACCTGTTTGCAGATGCGCGCTTTTTGCGTCTGCCGGAGGGCGGGTGTAGAAGAGTCGCGGGCTGCCATCTCCGCCGCCAGGCTGATGACGTTGAGTGGGTTTTTGAAATCGTGAACGATGGAACGAGCAAATCGCCCAACGAGCCCCAGTCGCTCCGCCTCGAGCAGCTCGCGAGAGTACTGCCGGTTAAAATCCCGCAAGCGATGGCTGAACTCGCGGACGAGATTCACTGCCAGACGCGGCGAAGTCTGGAGTAACTGGAGCAAGTCACTTCGCGGAATGAATCCGGTGACGGTTGGGTCCTCCGCAATGGCCGCGGCCGAGCGCGGCTCGTTGTCCACGACGGCCATCTCACCGAAAAAATCGCCTGGCCCCAGGCGCGAGAGAATTCTTCGTTGCTCCTGGCTTACAACTGCAGAAATCTGAACGCGACCGGAATAGATCAGATAAATCCCATCGCCTTCGTCACCCTCGGCGAAGATTTGTTGTCCGGCGGCGAACTGCCTGACCTGAGATACGTTTCGCAGAGCATCGATTTCTCGTGGCGACGATCCGCTAAACAACTTGCTGGTTTCGAAAACGTCGTGCACGCCACCAAACTAAAACAAGTCGTGGCAAAGAAAAGCGAAAAGCCCGAAAAGCCGGGTCCTTGCACGGAGCACGAGCCTTAGCGGCATGCAGTTCCGTTCGGTTTTCTCTTTCTGGGACCATTGCTCGCAGACATGCCGCATGGAGTTTGAAACCGGTGCGATTAAAACTGTCGGTCAGGAGCGCGGACTTCAGTCCGCTGGGTCGTGATCTTTCCACGCGGCAGGCGGCAGCGGACTGAAGTCCGCGCTCCTGACGCGCTGGTGACCGACAGTTTTAATCTGTTTGATCGCACCTGTTTGAAACAGGGGTAGTGTCCTAATTTGCCGGAGCGCGGTTTGTCCTCAAACCGCAGTGCGTTCGGCACAGACTAGCTGCGAGTTGAGGACAACTCGCGCTCCGGCAAATTAGGACACTACCGAAACAGGCTTGCGGAGGCTTGTTCGGCTTGTAACCTAGGACGGCTGAAATCAGGCTATGATATTGCCCAAACTGCCTTCGAAGGACCAGCTTGACGTAAAGTTGACCAATTATCCGGTGTTGAACTCGGTCCTTTCCTTGATTCTCTACGAGTGGGTATTTCGGCTCGTGTTTTTCGGCGGACTTCTATTTGTGCCGGTGCTTTTTCTTTTTGTTTTTAAGGTTTGGAGAGCTACGCCAGCCGATTTCCAACCGGTGGTGAAAATCAGCGGCTTGGACCTGATTCAAGCCCGCTCGTTGAGGAGGACAGCCCTGAAGCAAGCGGTCGAGGGGCGATTCGAGGCCGCATTTCAGTCCTGGCGAGTCGCGGTCGCGAACAATCCTGGGGACCCGGAGCTCATCCGCGGCTGCTTGCGACATTTGATGCAGGGTGGAGATGCAAGGAAGTACGCGCAAATTGTGATGGGCTACTCATCCTGGTTGCTACGGTTGAGTAAGACAAACATCGCGGACCTGGAGCTGGCGGCCAAGCTGTTCGAGGTTTATCGCCTCAACGACATGGTTGTGTCCACGTTGTCTCCGCTGGAGAGCCGGCTTACGCCGCCGTTGTCCGCCGCCTACTTGAAGGCATTGTTCAATCGCGGTGAAATCAGTCATTTTGCCAGCCAGTGGGAACGCCTTCAAAAAAGTGGAACTAAAATCTCGGATCCCGAAATCGACGTGTACCACGCGGCATATGTGGCTGGCTGGGGACCACACCGCGAGGCTGCTGAGGCCAGAACCCGTATCGAACAAGCCAAACAAGATCCGTCGCCGGCGCTGCGAGCGACCGCGCATCGGCTCCAACTTAAGATCAGCGAGCAACTCGTCCAGGCAGAGATGTATGAGCAGTCCCTCGCCTATCTGAAAGATCAACGGCTGGATACTTTGAGCGATCAAGTTGGCTTCTGGCAGTTGCTCGCCATGACCGGCCAGAAAGCCCAGGCCCTTCAACTCCTCCAGTCCCACGTCCAGCCTCCAGCTTCCGGCGAGGAAGCGGTCGTCCTGGCAAAGGCTCATTTCAATTTGGGCTTCTTTGATGAAGCGCGCGAGGTGCTGAAGCGTTATGCACCAGAGTTCACGGACTCAGAAGCCGTCTGGCTAAGCTACGCGAATCTGCTCATGCAACAGAAACGGTGGGACGAGTTGTTCCAGGTCGCCGTGCAACTGCGCCACGAAGCTCATCCTTTGCGGGACCGACTTGCCGGCTACAGCCATTACCTGCAAGGAGTCGCGGAAGCTCATCGGGGCCGGAGCGACGAAGCGCGCGCAGCCTTCAAGAAGCTCGTTCACGCAACGATTCGAAACAAGCTTTGGGAGTTGAGCGCCGCTGAAATGATGGAACGCCTTGGCTTCTCCGACATCGCCCAGGAACTGCTCTTGGACATTCAGAAGGAGGTGCCCGCCACGCCCGAGTACTGGATACTCCTGGCAAAGACTGCCTACGAGACGAAAGATGCGAACCTCCTCGTTACTGCGATGTCCAGCGCCTACAAGCTTCGACCCAATGATTACATGGTGATGAACAACTACGCGGCTGCGTTGCTTTCAACTCGCGAGCGACCGGAACAGGCCCTCCAATTGACCGCGCGCGTTCTGCAGCGCACGCCGAACCTGGCGGCGATGAAGATCAATCATTGTCTGGCCTTGCTGCAGAATGAGAAGCTTTCCGAAGCTGAAGCGGTGCTGAAGACGCTAAACCCAGACGAACTCCGAGAGCAGGATCTAACCTATTTCCACTTCGCGGCTTTCGAACTGAATCTGAATCAGCGCCAGTACGAAGGCGCCCGGAAACACGGCGAAAAAATCGCGTTGCAATATCTCCTGCCGACCGAGCGGCAATGGCTCGATAAGGCGCGTCAGGAAATCGCGAACCAGGCGGCTGCGACCACGCAGAAGTCGTGACTTTGACGCCTGGTCCGCACTTCTTCTTAAAGTGCACCAGAGCGAGGCTCACTCAAGAATGGAGCGCGGACGCCCCCGTCCACGCGTTTCGACGCGGAATCAAAAATCACGCGGACGAGGCGTCCGCGCTCCATTCGTCGCCATTCGTCGCCGCGGCAAACCGCAAAAGCCCTTGCCATCTAAACATCGGCTCCGCTAAAAGAGCGCGGTGCTGTGAAGGCTGTCCTGAGCTGCGGGCCGCCATTTGCAATCTGCCGGATTCAAGGTAGAATCGCGGGCAATACAAGGTGGCGTTTGTCGGCAAGTGTGTGGCTGGCCGAACCAGCACTTAGAAAGTGGCCTCGGTAGCTCAGTTGGTAGAGCAGTTGACTCTTAATCAATTGGTCCTAGGTTCGAGTCCTAGCCGGGGCACCACTAACCAATCGCATCGAATCAGTACTCCTATGCTGCGCCGCGTCGATCCTTTGTGCTATGCGTGTGCCTGCCCGTTTTTTTTGCTTTACGCGGTTTTGATCACTGCGCAAACCACGGCGCTTGGCCAATCGAGTGCACCCGTCCCCGGAATCATTTACGACAATTCCGGTTCTGGAGGGAATGACCTTTTTTCGTCTGAGTTCGAGTTCGGCGACGAAATCATTCTTAAGCCACATCCGGCGAACCGATTCTGGATTCTGACGGATTTCCTCTTCGAGTATTTCGGAGATTTTGCGCCGCAAGGCGACGAACAGGCCAGAGTTCGCTTCTACCTCAATGATGGTCCGCCAGAACAAAAATACCCTCCCACCACGATGCTTTTCGATAGCGGAGACTTTGCCCTTAAAGAGGGCTACCAGGTTGGCCGCTTCGGTGGTCTTAATATCACGTTGCCTGATGACGAATTCGGATGGACGCGCATGACCTGGACGGTTCAGTTCAGCGGGATGCGCAACGTCAAGGGCGATCGCGTCAGCTTGATCCTCCGTCCAGAGACGGACGTCGGCCATAACTTCAAGGATGTGTGGATCAATACTCCGAATGGCTGGACGCTATCGACGCTCGAACCGCAAAATCCGAACTTTCCCGTGGATCCGGTTACCAATCCGGACCCAATCGAAAAGTTCGGCGCGCGAATGTATGGACTTCCCTCAGCTCCGACCCCTCCTCCCCAATTGAGAATTCAGAGAAGGGACGACAAGCTGGTGCTCGAGTGGACTGGGCCGGCGCGCTTGCAGCAATCGATGACTGCCGCGGGCGGATATACTGATGTTCATGGTTCGGCCAGTCCATACACAGTTAGAATCAAGTCTGGCCTCGGCAGATTTTGGCGGCTGGTTAACTGAATTGAACCGTCGAGAGCAGCCTTGAACAGACTCGGAACAGACTCGATAGCGCTTGCGACCGACCAAACCGATTGCCTAGATTCGCACCGTGCATTTGTGGGGTTATTTCTTTGTCGCGATTGTCGCGTACTTGCTTGGCTCGATTCCGACAGGTTTCTTGATCGGCAAAGCCAAAGGGATGGACATGCGCGAGCTTGGCAGCGGCAACATTGGCGCAACAAACGTTATTCGATTCCTGGGCAAGCCGATCGGACTCTTCGTCTTATTCATTGATGCATCAAAAGGGTGGCTCGCGTGTACGTTGCTTGTGAACACGGTCCTTGCTTTCTTGCCATCTCAGTGGTCAGCCACACCTACGCGCCGAGCCGCTGAAGGTCTCTCGATCGAACAACAATTTGAAATCCTTGCAGGCATTTGTGCGGTGTTGGGGCACAACTACACCTGCTGGCTAAAATTCAAAGGTGGCAAGGGGATAGCGACCAGCGCCGGAGTGCTGCTGGCGTGGGTGCCATTGGGGCTTCTGCTCACGCTTACCATCTGGCTGATCGTTTTCTTTGTCAGCAAGTATGTTTCGCTTGCTTCGATCGTCGGAGCGGTCGTCCTGCCATTCGCCGTTTGGCTGGTTCGCAGTGAACCGATCTACGTCTGGATCGCCGCCGGACTGTCAGTGCTGGCGATCTACAAGCACAAGGCCAACCTTCAGCGCCTTCTTAAGGGAACCGAACACCGGTTCGGGGCCAAGAAAACTTCTCCCGCCTCATCCCAATGAACGTCACTGTGCTCGGAGCGGGAGCTTGGGGAACGGCCCTGGCACGGTTGCTCCACGCGGCCGGGCATCAGGTTACCCTGTGGGGGCACAACCCTGAGCGGCTCGAAGAGATCCGCTCGACCGGCCACAATCGCGACTATCTGCCTGGGATCGACCTGCCTCCCGATTGGAGCCTGGAAACGCAGTTGGACCGAGCCATATCTGCGGCTGAGTGCGTCGTGGTGGCAGTCCCTTCCAAAGTCTTTCGCGAGGTTACACAGGCGCTGTTCGGATTCGGCGGAGTCGTCGCCAGTGTGACCAAGGGGATCGAATACGACAGCGGGCTCACGATGTGCGGCATTTTGCGGCAGACGGCGCCGACTGCTTCTGCTGTCGCGCTCTCGGGGCCGACCATCGCCGCTGAGGTCGCTCGCGACATGCCCTCGGCAATAGTGGCGGCCAGCATCAATCCGGCCGCGGCCCAACTGCTCCAACAGCTTTTCCATCGGCCTGCCTTTCGGGTTTACACGAGCAACGACCCGCTCGGGGTCGAACTTGGCGGCGCGCTCAAGAACGTCATTGCCATCGCTGCTGGAATGTGTGACGGCCTCGGGTTCGGCGACAACTCCAAGGCCGCACTCATGACGCGGGGCATTGTGGAAATCCGCCGCCTGGGCGTCGCTTGCGGCGCTTGTGCCGAGACGTTCGCCGGTCTGAGCGGCCTCGGTGACCTGACGGTGACATGCTTTTCCAGGCTCAGCCGGAATCGTACCCTGGGTGAACGCCTTGGACGTGGGAGAAAACTCGATGAGATCCTCGCCTCGACCAAGAGCATCGCAGAAGGTTATCCAACAGCGCGCTCGGCCTTTCAACTCGCTCGCAAGCTCGACGTGAGCACGCCCATCATGGACGAAGTCCACGCCATGCTGTACGGGGGGAAAAACGTCGCCCAGGCTCTGCGCGACCTCACCAGCCGCGATTCAAAACCCGAAGACTGAGCTCCTTCTCTTAGCCGCTCCCTCGCGTGTGGGGCCGCGCTAGCGCGCGGCTCCACATCCAACGAGGATGTTTCTCCTCCGACCGAAGCTCGGTAGCTCAAGGCTGCGGGGTGCCCTGTGCCGCCACCGTCCCGACAATCGAACCATCTTCGGCGACGCGCAGTTCAGTGTGTCGGCCATTCTGCTTGTAGGCAGCTTCGTAAACCGTGCGTCCGTTGAGTATCCCCTTGTCGATGTCTTCGATGGCTGCTCCTGCAGCCTGCGCTCGCACTGTATTCTGGACGGCGCTTGGGAGGTCGTTGAAGGTGACCTTCCGCGCATCGCGCAAGGGAGCAACCACGTCTGGACTTGTGGTCGCCGGCGCGGCTGCGACGGGCTGGCCGCTGATGAGTGTCCCATCTTCAGCCACGGTCAATTCGGTGTGCCTGCCGTCGCGCTTGAAAGCGACCTGGTAAGCAGTGCGGCCATTCAATATTCCCTTATCAATATCTTCTATGGGCGTCGTTCCGGCGTGCACTCGCACTGTGTTCTGGACGATACTCGGAAGTTCGGCGAATGTGACCTTCCGCGCATTGCTCAAGGTGAATTGACCCGAGTCCAACCCGCCCAGAATGACACTGCCGTTTTCAGCGACGAACAGTTCGTTCGGTCTTCCGTCCTTCGTGTAAGCCACCTGGAACAGAGTGCGGCCCCGTCGGACCTTGCGATCAATGCTTTCAATTCTTCCCGAACCCACCTCTGTCCGAATTGTGTTTTGGACCACGGTGGGAAGCTCAAAGAACGTAACCCTGCGATCGCCCGCGATGGCCTGGCTTGCGGCACTGGGAGTTCGCGCGCTGGGTTGGGCAGACGAAATAATCGGGCTGCCGCTCTGATCCGTCAGAGAACCGTCA
>Ga0187893_10013741_pt1 | contig 11195 bp, 8 predicted proteins | sample MA1701074metaG_FD_139574 | JGI IMG/M metagenome (GOLD analysis project Ga0187893, IMG submission 139574) | White microbial mat communities from a basaltic lava cave in the Kipuka Kanohina Cave System on the Island of Hawaii, USA - MA170107-4 metaG ...
AGATCGTCGGCGACGACCTGCATCCGCTGGGTCAGGTCAAGGATTTCGCGCCGTATGTTGCCAAGATCAAGCAGGCCGGCGCCGACACCATCGTGACCGGCAACTGGGGCCAGGACATGACGCTGTTCGTCAAGGCGCTCAACGACGCCGGCCTCAAGATTCCGCTCTATGCCTACTATGCCGGCGTCACCGGCACGCCCACGGCGCTGGCGGCCGGTGGCAGCATGGATGTGAGCCAGATCGCGATCAGCCACTCGAACTACAAGGGCGAGCTCGGGCAGCTCCGGGCGGACTTCAAAAAGAAGTTCAACGACGACTACTACACCTTCCAGACCTACAACGGCATCGTGATGCTGGGTGAGGCCATGGCCAAGGCCAAGAGCACCGATCCGGTGAAAGTGGCTGCGGCGCTGGATGGCCTGCGCTTCAAGGGCTTCAATGGCGATGCGGAAATGCGCAAGACCGACCACCAGTTGCAGCAGCACATGTTTGTCAGCAAGTGGACCAAGGCCGATGCCAAGAACCCCTACAGCGAAGAGAACACCGGCTTCAACTTCAACCCCGTGAAGATGCTGGAGCCCTATGTGGCTTCGACACCGACATCCTGCCAGATGAAGCGCCCTTCGCTTTAAGACGCTCTCGCCCACCCAACGCCGGTTGACGCCACCGCCAGCCCGGCGTTTTTTTACGCCTGCCACCCCGGCCTCGCCACTCAAAACACAGGTACTGCATGGAGTTTTTCACCATTTCCCTTTTGAACGGGCTCAGCTACGGCCTGCTGCTGTTCATGCTGAGTTCAGGCCTGACCCTGATCTTCAGCATGATGGGGGTCCTGAACTTTGCCCACGCGAGCTTCTACATGGTGGGCGCCTATTTCGCCTACAGCGTGACCGAGCTGCTGGGTTTCTGGCCCGCGCTGCTGATCGCCCCCTTGCTGGTGGGCCTGTTCGGCGCGGTGTTCGAGAAGCTCTGCCTGCGCCGTGTCCACAAGTTCGGCCATGTGCCCGAACTGCTGATCACTTTCGGCCTGAGCTACATCCTGCTGGAGCTGGTTCAGCTGGTCTGGGGCCGCAGTTCGGTGGACTACCGCGTGCCGGCCGGGCTCGATGGGCCGCTGTTCACGCTGTTCGGCACCCAGTTCCCGACCTACCGCGGCTTCATGATGCTGGTGGCCGTGCTGATGCTGATCTCCATCTGGCTGCTGCTCACGCGCACCCGCATCGGCCTGGTCATTCAGGCCGCCTTGACCCACCCCGAGACGGTCGAGACCCTGGGCCATAATGTGCCGCGCGTCTTCATGCTGGTGTTCGGCGGCGGTGCGGCGCTGGCGGGACTGGCGGGCGTCATCGGCGGCAATGCCTTCGTGACCGAGCCCGGCATGGCAGCGACCGTGGGCTCGGTGATTTTCGTGGTCGTCGTGGTCGGCGGCATGGGCTCGCTGGCCGGCGCCTTCCTGGCCTCGCTGCTGATCGGCATCCTCCAGACTTTTGCCGTGGCCATCGACAGCTCCCTGCTCGGTGCCGCCGGCATGGCGGGCCTGAGCATCACGCCCGATGCCTTTGGCTACTCACTCCTGAAACTCAAGGTCAGCCAGGTCGCGCCCATCCTGCCTTATGTGTTTCTGGTACTGATCCTGATCTACCGGCCCAAGGGCCTTCTTGGCACACGGGAGGGCTGAAGATGTCGACCCCCACGTTTGCGGCTTTGCCGCTGCACTGCCCCCCAAGGGGGCCCAAGCCTCCTAGGGGCGGCCCGTCGAAGGCTTGATTATGAAACCACAACATTACCAGTTCAAACCCCTGAACATCGGCCGCTTCGTCATCTGGAGCCTGTTCGCCCTCGTTCTGGGCGTGGCGCCCCTGCTGTTTGGCAGCAGTCTGAGCCATACCATGCTCAGCCAGATGGGCATCGCCATCATCGTCTGCCTGAGCTACAACATGCTGCTGGGGCAGGGCGGCATGCTGAGCTTCGGCCACGCGGTCTATTCCGGCCTGGGCTCGTTCCTGGCCATCCACACGCTCAACCTGGTGAGCCAGGGCGCGCTGGCGCTGCCGGTCAGCCTGGTCCCCGTGGTTGGCGGCTTCTCCGGCCTGGTCTTCGCCGCTCTCCTGGGCTGGGTCACGACCAAGAAGGCCGGTACGACCTTCGCGATGATCACGCTAGGCCTGGGAGAGCTGGTCTGGGCCATGTCCCTGATGTTCCCCGAGTTCTTCGGCGGCGAAGGCGGTGTCTCGGGCAACCGGGTCACCGGCGCCAAGCCGCTGGGCATCAGCTTCGGGCCGCAGATTCAGCTCTACTACCTGATCGCGGTCTACACCTTTGTCTGCACGGCCCTGATGTATGCCTTCACCCGCACGCCGCTGGGCCGCATGCTCAACGCCGTGCGCGACAACCCCGAGCGTGTCGAGTTCGTGGGCTATGACACCCAGCGCGTGCGCTACATCGCCTTCATCATTGCGGGCTTCTTTGCCGGCATCTCAGGCGGGCTGGCGGCGCTGAACTTCGAGATCGTGACCTCCGAGGTGGTCGGCGGCTACCGCTCGGGCGCCTACCTGCTGTTCACCTTCCTGGGCGGCGCCACCTTCTTTTTCGGCCCGATCATCGGCGCCGTCCTGATGGTGCTGGCCTTCGTGCTGCTGAGCGAACTGACCAAGGCCTGGCTGCTGTACCTGGGCCTGGTCTTCCTGTTCATGGTGATGTACGCCCCCGGCGGTATTGCGAGCCTGATCATGATGAACCTGCGCGTGGCCAAGTTTGGCCGGCTCAGGCAGCTGTGGATCAGCTACCTGGCCCTGGCCGTGACCGCACTGATCGTGCTGGTGGGCGCGGCGGCCATGATCGAGATGATCTACCACCTGCAGCTCAATGCCGCCCTGGGCTCGGATCTCAAGTTCATGAGCCTCACGCTCAACGCCAGGGGGCTCAACAGCTGGTTCGGCTCGGCCTTTGTGATGCTGACCGGCCTCGGCCTGTTCGAACTGACCCGCCGCCAGTTTGCTCGGCAGTGGGGTGAGATCCAGGAGTGCATCGAGAAGGAAATCAAGCGCAGGGAGGCACTATGACTCAGCTGGCAGCGGACCCACAGGCTTTGCTCGGCGATCGACGGCAAATCGAACCGGCACCGTCGGCGACGAAGCAGCACCACTCTCACACCACAACGGACGGAGCCAGCGCTGTGACGAGCACACCTTATGCACTTGAACTCAGGGACCTGCGCAAGAGTTTCGGCAAGACCGAGATCATCCGCGGCGCCAACCTCGCGGTCACGGCCGGCGAGCGCGTCGCCATCATCGGGCCCAACGGCGCGGGCAAGTCCACCCTGTTCAACCTGATCAGCGGCCGCTTCGAGCCCAGCAGCGGCGACGTGCTGCTGGGCGGCCACCGGATCAACGGCAAGCGGCCGTTCGAGATCAACCGCCTGGGTCTGTCGCGCAGCTTCCAGATCACCAACATCTTCCCCAAGCTCAGCGTGTTTGAAAACCTGCGCTGCGGCGTGCTATGGAGCCTGGGCTACAAGTACAGCTTCTGGAAGTTTCTGGCCGACCTGGACGACGCCAACGACCGGGCGGACGAGCTGATGCAGATGATCAAGCTCGACCGCAAGCACGACGTGCTGGCCATGAATCTCACCTACGCCGAGCAGCGGGCGCTGGAAATCGGCATCACCATCGCGGGCGGCGCCAACGTGATCCTGCTCGACGAGCCGACCGCGGGCATGAGCAAGAGCGAGACCAAGCGCTTCATCAGCCTGATCAAGGAAGTGACCGTGGGCAAGACCCTGCTGACGGTGGAGCACGACATGGGCGTGGTGTTCGGCCTGGCCGACAAGATCGCCGTGGTGGTCTATGGCGAGGTCATCGCGTTCGACACGCCCGACGCCGTGCGCGCCAACCAGCGCGTGCAGGAGGCCTACCTCGGATCGAGCGTGGCGGACCAGCAGGCAGGAGGAATGGTATGAGCCCCCACGTTCGGCACTTCGTGTCCTCTCTGCCCCCCGAGGGGGCCCAATGCTGCCTAGGGGCGGCCCGTCGGAGCCTTGCATGCTCAAAATAGAAAACCTTCACGCCTTCTATGGCAAGAGCCATGTGCTGCATGGCGTTCACTTCGAGGTCCAGCCCGGCGAGATCGTGGCCTTGCTCGGCCGCAACGGCTCGGGCCGCTCGACCACGGCCAAGGCCATCATGGGACTGGTCGACTGCCAGGGCACCATCCACTGGAAAGACCAATCGATCGAGGGCAGGAAGGCCTATGAAATTGCCCATCTGGGCATCGGCTACGTGCCCGAAAACCGCGACATCTTCCCCAAACTGACGGTGCACCAGAACCTGCTGCTGGGGCAAAAGGGCTCGGGCATCCGCGGCAGAAGAAACGGCCGCTGGTCGTTCGACGACATGTACCAGATGTTCCCGCGGCTCAAGGAGCGCCAGCACACCGAGGCCGGGGTTCTGTCCGGGGGCGAACAGCAGATGCTCACGCTGTGCCGCACCCTGATGGGCGACCCCGACCTGATCATCATCGACGAACCGACCGAAGGCCTGGCGCCCAAGATCGTCGAGCTGGTGGGGGAATATCTCAAGAAGCTCAAGGAGCGCGGCATCTCGGTGCTGCTGATCGAGCAGAAGCTCACCATTGCGATGGCCATCTCCGACCGCGCCCTGGTGATGGGTCACGGCAGCATCGTGTTCCAGGGCACGCCTGCCACGCTGCGCGCCGACAGCTACATCCGCAAGGAATGGCTGGAGGTTTGAGGCTCGAAGGTGTAAGGTTTGTCCCGGCAGTGACAAGCGCTCATTGCACCGCAGCACAAACTCCCTACAATCAAAAAAGAACGACCGTTCTTTTTATTTTTTGAGGAACAACAGCATGACGGCAGACTACAAAGTTCACGGCGATGTGGCCGTGATTACCCTGAACAACCCGCCGGTCAATGGCCTGGGCCATGCCACGCGGCTGGGCATCACCGACGGTCTCGCGAAGGCCCAGGCCGATGCAGCGGTCAAGGCCATCGTCATCACGGGCGCCGGCAAGGCGTTCTCGGGCGGCGCCGACATCAAGGAGTTCGGCAGCCCCAAGGCGTTGCAGGAGCCGAATTTGCTGAGCGTGATCCTGGCCGTCGAAAACTCCGCCAAGCCGGTCGTGGCCGCCGTTCACTCGATCTGCATGGGCGGTGGCCTGGAACTGGCGCTGGGTTGCCACTACCGCATCGCAGCACCTGGCTGCAATGTGGCCCTGCCCGAAGTCAAGCTGGGCCTGGTCCCCGGCGCGGGCGGCACGCAGCGCCTGCCGCGCGTGCTGGGCGTGGAAACCGCGCTGAACATGATCGTCAGCGGCGAACCGGTCAAGAGCGAGCTGCTGGCCGCGCTGCCGGGCCAGAAGCTGTTCGACAAGATGGCTTCCTCGCCCGAGTCGCTGACCGAGGAAGCCCTGGTCTTCGCGCGCTCGGTCGCCGAGCCCCGCCCCCTGCCGCTGGTGCGCAACCTTCCGGCGAAGCACCCCCAGGGTGACGCCTATTTCCAGTTCGCTCGCAACATGGTCAAGGGCATGTCCACGAACTTCCCGGCCCCGCTCAAATGCGTGGACGCGGTGGAGGCTGCGACGAAGAAGCGGTTCGACGAGGGCATGGCTTTCGAGCGCGAGCTCTTCATCAACCTGATGTGGACGCCCGAGAGCCGTGCCCTGCGCCATATCTTCGCCGCCGAACGCGCAGCCTCGAAAATCCCGGATGTCCCCGAAGACACGCCGCAGCGCGCTATCAAATCCGTAGCAGTCATCGGCGCCGGCACCATGGGCGGCGGCATCTCGATGAACTTCCTGAACGCCGGCATTCCGGTGAAGATGCTGGAGATGAAACAGGAAGCGCTGGACCGCGGCATCGCCACGATCCGCAAGAACTACGAAGCCCAGGTCAAGAAGGGCAAGCTCAAACAGGACAAATACGAGCAGCGCATGAGCCTGCTGACCACCACGCTGGACTACAGCGATCTGAAGGACGCCGACCTGGTGATCGAGGCGGTGTTCGAGGAGATGGGCGTCAAGGAAGCCGTGTTCAAGAAGCTCGACGAGGTCATGAAGCCCGGCGCGATCCTGGCCTCCAACACGTCGACGCTGGATGTGAACAAGATCGCATCGTTCACCAAGCGCCCCCAGGACGTGGTCGGCACCCACTTCTTCAGCCCGGCCAATGTGATGAAGCTGCTGGAAGTGGTGCGCGGCGAAAAGACCGCCAAGGACGTGCTGGCCACGGTCATGGCCGTGGGCAAGAAGATCAAGAAGACCGCGGTGGTCTCGGGTGTCTGCGACGGCTTCATCGGCAACCGCATGATCGAGCAGTACAGCCGCCAGGCCGGCTTCCTGCTCGAAGAAGGCTGCACGCCGGAGCAGGTCGACAAGGCCATCGAGAAATTCGGCTTTGCCATGGGCCCGTTCCGCATGGGCGACCTGGCCGGCAACGACATCGGCTGGGCCATCCGCAAGCGCCGCTACCAGGAAAAGCCCGACATGAAATACAGCAAGACCGCGGACCTGCTGTGCCAGTTGGGCCGCTTCGGCCAGAAAACCGGTGCCGGCTGGTACGACTACCAGGCAGGCAAGCGCGACGCCATACCTTCGCAGCTGGTGGCGGACATGATCGCGAAGCACCGCAAGGATCTGGGCATCACGCCGCGCAAGGTGTCCGATGAGGAAATCGTCCAGCGTCTGGTCTACGCCCTGGTCAACGAGGCCGCCCATATCCTGCAAGAAGGCATCGCCTCCAAGGCCAGCGACATCGACATGGTCTACCTGACCGGCTACGGTTTCCCGGTCCACCGCGGCGGCCCCATGCTCTACGCCGACCAGGTGGGTCTGTTCAACGTGGTCCAGAGCATGAAGCGCTTCCAGCGCAACCCGCTGGACGACGCCAAGTTCTGGGAGCCCGCGCCGCTGCTGGCCAGGCTGGCAGCCGAAGGCAAGGCCTTCAACGGTTGAGGGGAGGGGTTCAGCGTTGAGCGTTCAGCGTTCAGCGTGAGAATCCCGTCCGCTCAACGCTCAACGCTCAACGCTCAACAAGGATTCCCCAAATGACCTCCGCCGTTATCGTTTCCACCGCCCGTACCCCGCTGGCCAAGAGCTGGAAGGGCGCTTTCAACATGACCCATGGCGCCACGCTCGGTGGCCATGCGGTGCAGCATGCGATTGCCCGCGCCGGCATCGAAGCCGCCGAAGTCGAAGACGTGCTCATGGGCTGCGCCAACCCCGAGGGTGCCACCGGCGCGAACATCGCGCGCCAGATCGCGCTGCGGGCAGGCTGCCCGATCACCACGTCAGGCGTCACCGTCAACCGCTTCTGCTCGTCCGGCCTGCAAACCATCGCGATGGCGGCGCAGCGCATCATCGCCAACGAGGGCGACCTCTACGTCGCCGGCGGCGTGGAAAGCATTTCCTGCGTTCAGCAGGAAATGAACACCCACATGATGACCGACCCCTGGCTGGTGAAAAACAAGCCCGAGATCTACTGGAACATGCTGCAGACGGCAGAGCAGGTGGCCAAGCGCTACAACATCAGCCGCGACCAGATGGACGAGTACGGCGCCGCCAGCCAGCAAAAGGCCAGCGCCGCGCTGGCCGCCGGCCTGTTCGAGGCCGAGATCGCGCCTATCACCGTGACCGCCGGCGTCGCCGACCCCGTGATGGGCCTGCGCACCAAGGAAATCACGGTCAGCAAGGATGAAGGCATCCGCGAAGGCACGACCAAGGAAGGCATCAGCGGCATCCGCTCGGCCCTGCCCGGTGGCCTGATCACCGCGGGCAACGCCAGCCAGTTCTCCGACGGCGGCGGTGCCTGCGTGGTCATGAACGAAGCCTTGGCCGAGAAGAGAGGCCTGAAGCCGCTGGGCCGCTTCCTCGGCTTCGCGGTGGCCGGCTGCGAGCCTGATGAAATGGGCATCGGCCCGGTGTTTGCCGTGCCCAAGGTGCTGGCGCGCCTGGGCCTGAAGGTCAGCGACATCGACCTCTGGGAACTCAACGAAGCCTTCGCGGTGCAGGTGATCTACTGCCGCGACAGGCTGGGCATCCCGGCCGATCGGCTCAACGTCAACGGCGGCGCGATTGCCGTGGGCCACCCCTATGGCGTCAGCGGCCAGCGCCTGACCGGCCATGCCCTGATCGAAGGCAAGCGCCGCGGTGCCAAGCGCGTGTGCGTGACCATGTGCATCGGCGGCGGCATGGGCGCTGCCGGCATCTTCGAGGTGCTCTGACGTCATCCCCGGGCCAAGGCCATCCCGTAGGGTGGGCGACGCGTTGCCCACGCGACATCGGCCGGGGCTGAGACTTCCCGCGTGGGCAGCAGGCTGCCCACCCTACGGGTCATCCATCGTTTGAACGAGGACCATCATGAGCCTGCGCCCCACCATCGACTTCCTACTCTACAACTGGTTGCAGGCCGATCAGCTGAATCAGCGGGCCCGTTTCGCCGACCACTCGCGCGAAACCTTCGACGCCGTGCTCGACACCTGCGAGCGCATCGCGCGCGAGAAGTACGCGCCGCACAACCGCACGGTGGACATCCAGGAGCCGCAGTTCGACGGCGAGAAGGTGATCCTGCCGCAGGCCACGCACGAGGCGCAAAAGGCCTATGCCGCGTCCGGCATGCTCAGCGCGGCTCAGGACTACGACATCGGCGGCATGCAGCTGCCCTACACGGTGGAAGCGGCGGCCAACGCCTTTTTCGCCATGGCCTCGGTCAGCATAGGCTCGGGGCTGCTCACGGTGGGCAATGCGAACCTGCTGATGGCGCATGGCACCGAGGCGCAGAAAAAGGTGTTCGCGCTCAACGAGTTCTCGGGCCGCTGGTCGGGCACCATGTGCCTGAGCGAGCCGCAGGCCGGCTCCAGCCTGTCGGATGTCAGCACCCGCGCCATGCCCGACGGGGCCGAGTTTGAAAGCGATCCATTGGGTCCGCGTTATCGCCTCAAGGGCAACAAGATGTGGATCTCGGCTGGCGAGCATGAGCTCACCGAGAACATCGTCCACCTGGTGCTGGCCAAGATTCCCGGGCCCGATGGCAAGCTGGTGCCAGGCACCAAGGGCATTTCGCTGTTCATCGTGCCCAAGAAACTGGTGAACGCCCAAGGCCAGCTGACCGGCGAGCGCAACGACGTGGCGCTCGCGGGCCTGAACCACAAGCTGGGCTGGCGCGGCACGACCAACACGCTGCTCAATTTCGGCGAAGGCAAGTTTCCGGTGCGCGGTGAATCGGGCGGGCTCGATGGCAACGGCGCAGGCGCCGTGGGCTACCTCGTCGGCAAGCCCGGTGAAGGCCTGCGCTGCATGTTCCACATGATGAACGAGGCGCGCATCGGCGTGGGCATGGCCGCCACGATGCTGGGCATGGCGGGCTACCACGCCTCGCTCGACTACGCGAAGAACCGTCCCCAGGGCCGGCCTGCAGGTCAGAAATTGCAAGACGGCACGGGTGCCGTGGGCAAGGACTCGGCGCAGCCGCAGGTGCGCATCATCGAGCACGCCGACGTCAAGCGCATGCTGCTGGCGCAGAAGTCGTACTGCGAAGGCGCGCTGGCGCTGGAGCTGTACTGCGCCCGCCTCGTGGACGAACAGCACACCGGCACGCCGCAGCAAGCTGACGACGCCCGCCTGCTGCTGGAGGTGCTGACGCCGATTGCCAAGAGCTGGCCCAGCGAATGGTGCCTGGAGGCCAACTCGCTGGCCATCCAGATTCACGGCGGCTACGGTTACACGCGCGACTTCCCGGTGGAGCAGTACTGGCGCGACAACCGCCTCAACATGATCCACGAAGGCACACACGGCATCCAGGCGGCCGACCTGCTGGGCCGCAAGGTGCTGATGGAAGGCGGCCGCGGCCTGCAACTGCTGGTCGGGCGCATCAACGGCACGATCGAGCGCGCGAGCCGGGCGCCGGAATTGGCCGAGCATGCCAAGGCCCTGGGCCAGGCGCTGCAGCAGCTGGGCGCCGCCACCGAGGCCGCCTGGGCGAGCGGCAAGCCCGGCGAGGCGCTGGCCAACGCCGTGCCCTACATGCAGGCCTTCGGCCACACCGTGCTGGCCTGGATCTGGCTCGACGTGGCACTCGCCGCACTGCCCGCAGGCGCTACGAAATCAATAGCATCTCGCGAAGGTAAACTGGGGGCTGCGAGGTATTTTTATCACTACGAGCTGCCCAAGATCGGGGCCTGGCTCAAGGTGGTTGAAACCCGCGACCTGACCTGTGCCAACCTGCATGAAGAGGCTTTCTGATGGCATCTGCAAAATCCCTGGCCCGGCTGCAAGCCTTGGTCTGGGTCCTGATCTATGGCGGCTTGCTCACCCTGGTCCTGGGCCTGTCCACGCAGCGAACGGACGACGCCCTGGGCTGGTCGCTGGTGGTGCTGGGTGCCGGCGTCGCCGCCGCCGGCTTTGCGCTGATCTGGGTACGCTCGCGTTTGAAACAAGACCCATGATCAAGAATCCGTATCGCGCGTGGGACAGACAAGTTTGAAACCGCAGCCGCACAATTGAGCAAGGACACCCCACCTGTCACTCTGAGCGCAGCGAAGAGTCTTCCGACCCGAGATCCTTCGCGTTGCTCAGGATGACAAGGTCATACTCAGGATGACAAGGCCGTGTTCAGGACGACAAAACCACAGGAGCCCCTATGACCCGTACCATTCAACAACTCTTCGATCTCACAGGCAAAACGGCGCTGGTCACCGGTGGCTCGCGCGGCTTGGGCCTGCAGCTGGCACATGCCTTGGGCGAGGCGGGCGCGCGCATCATGCTCAGCTCGCGCAAGGCCGCGGACCTCGAAGAGGCCACGGCCGAACTGCAGGCGGCCGGCATCGACACGCGCTGGATCGCGGCCGACTGCGCCAGGGAGGAAGACATTCGCCGCCTGGCCGATGAAACCCTGCAGCGCATGGGCAAGGTCGACATCCTGGTCAACAACGCCGGGGCCGCCTGGGGCGCGCCGGCCGAAGACCACCCGGTGGAAGCCTGGGACAAGGTGATGAACCTCAACATCCGCGGCTATTTCATCCTGAGCCAGCACATCGCCAAGCACAGCATGATTCCGCAAAACTCGGGCCGCATCATCAACGTCGCCTCGATTGCAGGCCTGGGCGGCAACCCGCCCGAGATGAACACCATCGCCTACAACACCTCCAAGGGCGCCGTGATCAACTTCACGCGCGCGCTGGGCGCCG
>Ga0187893_10013742_pt1 | contig 11195 bp, 11 predicted proteins | sample MA1701074metaG_FD_139574 | JGI IMG/M metagenome (GOLD analysis project Ga0187893, IMG submission 139574) | White microbial mat communities from a basaltic lava cave in the Kipuka Kanohina Cave System on the Island of Hawaii, USA - MA170107-4 metaG ...
CAGATCGGCGTCGCGCCCCTGCGCATCGACGTGCTGACCGCGATCGACGCCGTCGAATTCGACGAAGCCTGGCAGGCGCGCGTCGTGGCGAGGTTTGCCGACCTCGAGGTCCCGGTGCTCGCCATCGCCCATCTCATCCGCAACAAGCGCGCCGTCGGGCGAGCGCAGGACATCGCCGACCTGGAGTGGCTGGAGCGAAATACGAAGTAGCGTCTTGCGGCTGCGCCTCGCCACCTGGAACGTCAACTCCCTCAGGGTCCGCCTGCCGCAACTGACCGGCTGGCTCGCCGCGGCGCGGCCCGACCTGGTCTGCCTCCAGGAAACCAAGCTCGAGGACGCGCGCTTTCCGCGCGCCGACCTGCAGGCCGCAGGCTACTCGGCCGCGTTCGCCGGCCAGAAGACCTACAACGGCGTGGCGCTCCTCTCCCGGGCGCCGCTGGAGGAGATCGGGGCCGGCATCCCCGGCTTCGCCGACGAACAGAAGCGCGTGATCGCGGGGACGCTCGGCCGCACGCGAGTCGTCTGCGTCTATGCGCCCAACGGCCAGTCCGTGGGTTCGGACAAGTACGCCTACAAGCTCGCCTGGTATGCGGCGCTGCGCGACTGGCTGCGCGACGAGCTCGCGCGCCACGCACGGCTCGCGCTCGCCGGAGACTTCAACGTCGCGCCCGAAGACCGCGACGTGCACGACCCCGTCCTCTGGCAGGGCCAGGTGCTGTGCTCGGAGCCCGAGCGCGCCGCGCTGCGCGCGCTCCTCGAACTGGGTCTGGCCGACGCCTTCCGGCTCTTCCCGCAGCCGGACAAGTCGTACTCCTGGTGGGACTACCGCATGCTCGCGTTCCGGCGCAACGCCGGGCTGCGCATCGACCACGTCCTGCTCTCGCCCGAGCTGGCGAAGCGCTGCAGCGCCTGCACCATCGACAAGGCGCCGCGGCGCCTCGAGCGCCCGTCCGACCACGCGCCGGTGATCGCCGCGATCAGCTAGGGTTCATCCCCTTCTGCACGCCGGGCCGCGCCGCCATGCGCTCGCCCCAGCGCGCCAGGTGGTCCATGCCGCCGGCGGCTTCCGCGACCGCCTTGCGCAGCGCGTACACCGGGTAGAGGGCGATGTCGGCGATGGAGAATTCGTCGGCGAGGAACTCGCGTCCCGCGAGCTGGCGGTCGGCGTGGCGGAAGAAGGTAGCGAGGCGCGCCTTGAAGAGGTCTATGTTCGAGGCGACCTTCTCTGGCGCGACGTTTTCCAGCTGGAACACGGCGCCGCTCGTCACCGCGCAGTCCGTGCAGCCCTGCATGAACCAGTGCAGCGCGAGCGCGCGCCGCGCCAGGTCCTTCGGCAGGAGCTTGCCCGACTTCTCCGCCGCATAGAGCACGATGGCGCCGGACTGGGCCAGGGTGACGGGCCTGCCGCCAGGGCCGTCGCTGTCGACCATCGCCGGGATCTGGCCCGCCGGGTTGATCTTCAGGAACTCGGGCGTCTTCTGCTCTCCCTTGGTGATGTCCACCTTGCGCACCCGGTACTCGAGGCCCGCCTCGGCGAGCCCGATCGCGGCGCGCAGCCCGTTGCCCGTGCCCCACATGTACAGATCGATCATCGCCGCTCCTTGTCCTGGTGTCCGGGAGAGCGGATGATACTTCCGCGATGGAGCCGTCCGAAAGCATCAGGAGATTCGGCTTCCGGCGCTGGTACGAGCGCCAGCTGATCGAGGGTCACGCCTGGTTCGTCACGTGCTTCCTGTGCCTGGTCGCGGTGGCCGCGTGCCTCGAGGCCGTGTCGTTCCGCGACTCTCCGGCGAGCGCGCTGGCGCTGGTCGCCGCGGTCTTCGCCGCGGGCTGGATCGGGATCTACGCTCTCGGCCGGTACAAGGCGATCATGGTCGAGGTAGAGCGGCTCGCCGACCACTCGACCTGCGGCGCGTGCGGGGAGTACGGCAGGTTCCTCGTCGTCGAGGCGCTGCGCGGGCTGCCGATGCCGGTGCGTTGCCGCAGGTGCGGCAACGAGTGGCGGATCGACTGACGGTGGTGATTAATCGATCAGCCGGTAGGCGGGCAGGGTCAGGAACTCGACATACTCGCCCGCGGTGATGCTTTCGAAGAGCTTCGCGCCCTCCTCGTAGCGGCCCGCGCCCCAGGCTTCCTCGCCGAGCTCCCTGCGCACCTTGGGCAGCTCCTCGGCGAGCAGCGCTCGGAACAGCTCCACCGTCACCTTGCGCCCGTCGGCGAGCACGCCCTTGGGCGAGCGGATCCATTGCCAGATCTGCGAGCGCGAGATCTCGGCCGTGGCGGCATCCTCCATCAGGTTGTACACCGGGACGCAGCCGTTGCCCGCGAGCCACGCACCCAGGTACTGGATCCCGACCGAGATGTTGTTGCGCAGGCCCGCTTCGGTGATCGGCGCCTCGGGCCTGAAGTCGAGCAGGTCCGCGGCGCGCACCACGACGTCGGGGCGCTGCCGCCCGTACTGGTTCGGCTGCGGCATGTGGCGGTCGAAAACCTCCTTCGCCACGGGCACGAGGCCCGGGTGCGCGACCCAGGTGCCGTCGCAGCCGTCGGTCACCTCGCGCAGCTTGTCCTGGCGCACCTTCTCGAGCGCGGCCTCGTTCGCCTCGAGGTCGCTCTTGATCGGGATCTGCGCCGCCATCCCGCCCATCGCGGGCGCGTTCCTGCGGTGGCAGGTCTTGACGAGCGCCAGCGCATAGGCGCGCATGAAGGGCGCGGTCATCGTCACCTGCGCGCGGTCGGCAAGGCAGAATCCCTCTTTGGCGCGGAACTTCTTGATGCACGAGAAGATGTAGTCCCAGCGGCCGATGTTGAGCCCGGCCGAGTGGTCCTTCAGCTCCCAGAGGATCTCGTCCATCTCGAAAGCGGCCACCACGGTTTCGATCAGGCACGTGGCGCGGATGGTGCCCCGCGCGAGGCCCAGCTCGTCCTGCGCCACGCCGAAGATCTCGTTCCACAGCCGCGCCTCGAGGTGCGACTCCATCTTCGGCAGGTAGAAATACGGTCCGCTGCCGCGCGCGAGCAGCTCTTTCGCGTTGTGGAAGAAGTAGAGCGCGAAGTCGAAGATGCCGCCCGAGACCGGCGCGCCGTCCACGGTGAGGTGCTTCTCGTCCAGGTGCCAGCCGCGCGGCCGCACGATCAGCGCCGCGACCTTGCCGTTCAGGCGGTAGAAGCGCCCGTCGGGCTGCATGTAGGTGATGGTGCGGCGCACCGCGTCGCGCAGGTTGATCTGCCCGTCGATCATGTTGAACCAGGTCGGGCAGTTGGCGTCCTCGAAATCCGCCATGAAGGTCGAGGCGCCGCAGTTGAGCGCGTTGATCACCATCTTGCGGTCGGTCGGCCCGGTGATCTCGACGCGCCGGTCGAGGAGGTCGGCCGGCTGCGGCGCGATCCTCCAGTCGGACTCGCGCACCTGTCTCGTCGCGGGCAGGAAGTCAGGCAGCTGCCCGGCGTCGAAATCGCGCTGGCGCGAGGCGCGCGCCGCGAGCAGCTCGCGCCGCCGCGGCTCGAAGGCGCGGTGCAGCTTGGCCACCAGCCGCAACGCCTCCGGCGTCAGGATCGCCGCGAACTCGGGCGTCATCGGCTCGGAGATCTGCACTCCCTCCGGAAGCGCACTCGAACGGGTCACGGCTGCACTGGAAGTTGGCACGGCAGCAAAATTCTACGTAACGGGTTGCCGCACTGCAACATGAACATATGCTGCAATGCCCGATTGCGGGCGGCTGGTCGCCGCAGTAGGCTGCGTTCCCGCTCCGTGGGCCCAAATTCCGCATTGTGAAAAGGAATCCATGCCAACCAAGGTCCTGATCTTCGGCGCCTCTTACGGCTCGCTGCTCGCCACCAAGCTGCTGCTTGCCGGCCACACGGTGAAGCTGGTCTGCCTGCAGACGGAGGCCGACCTGATCAACCGGGACGGCACCCGGGTGCGCATGCCCGTGAAGGGAAAGGCCGACCTGGTCGAGGTCGATTCGCGCAAGCTCCCCGGCAGGCTCTCGGCCGACGTACCGGCGGCGGTCGACCCGGCCGGGTTCGACTTGGTGGGCCTTGCGATGCAGGAGCCGCAATACCGCGCTCCCGGCGTGCGCGAGCTTCTCGGCAAGGTCGCCAAGGCCCGCGTCCCCTGCATGTCGATCATGAACATGCCGCCGCTGCCGTACCTGGCGCGCATCCCCGGGGTCGCGGTCGATGCCTGCCGCGGCTGCTACACCGATGCCGTCGTCTGGGACGGATTCGACCCGGCGCTCGTGACGCTGTGCAGCCCGGACCCGCAGGCGGCGCGCCCGCCCGAGGAGAAGGTGAACGTGCTGCAGGTGCGCCTGCCGACCAACTTCAAGTCGGCGCACTTCGATGGCGCCGCGCACACCGCGCTCCTGCGCCGGCTGCAAGCCGACATCGAGGCTGCGCGCTTCGAGACGGGCTCCGGCGCGATCGAGCTGCCGGTCAAGCTCAAGGTGCACGACTCGGTGTTCGTGCCGCTCGCCAAGTGGGCCATGCTGGTGGCGGGCAATTACCGGTGCATCACGCAGAACGGCATGCGCCCGATCCGCGACGCGGTGCACGCCGACCGCGCGGCCTCGCGCGCGGTCTACGAGTGGGTAGTGAAGCTCTGCGTTTCGCTGGGCGCCGCGGCGCAGGACCTGGTGCCGTTCGAGAAGTACGCGGCGGCGGCGCAGTCGCTCACCGGCCCCTCCTCTGCCGCGCGCACCCTCTTTGGCGGCGCGCCCTACATCGAGCGCGTCGATCGCCTGGTGCAGGCGATCGCGGCGCAAAAGGGAATGCGCTGCGAGGCGCTCGACGAGGTGGTGACCCTGGTCGACGCTCAGCTGGAGGCGAACCGACGGCAGCAGGGCGCGCGCACCGCGGCGCGCGCGTAGCCGCCACTACTCCTCGGCGTCGCGGATGCCGAGCTCCTGGATCTTGCGCGTGATCGTGTTGCGGCCCATGCCGAGCAGCGTTGCGGCCTCGATGCGGCGGCCGCCGGTGCGGGCGAGCGCCCGCACGATCAGAGTGCGCTCGAACTGGCGCGCGAGCTGATCGAGCACCCCGGTCTCGCCGCGCGCGAGCCGGCGCTCGACCTCCTGCTCCAGCGCCGCGACCCAGTCGGCCGCAGCGCCCGCCGGCGCGGCTGCGCCTTCGCCGCGCACCTCGGCGGGCAGGTCGGTCACGCCGATCGTCTGCCCGGCCGCCATCACCGTGAGCCAGTGGCACAGATTCTCCAGCTGCCGCACGTTGCCGGGAAAGTCGAGCCGCGCGATGTGCGCGAGCGCCTCCTCGGACGGGCGCTTGGGCTCGACGCCGAGCTGCTGGGCGCTGCGCGCGAGGAAGTGGCGTGCGAGCAGCGGGATGTCCTCGCGGCGCTCGCGCATGGCAGGGATGCGCACCCGGATCACGTTCAGCCGGTGGTACAGGTCCTCGCGGAAAGTGCCATCGCGCACCCGTGCTTCGAGGTTCTGGTGGGTCGCCGCGATCACGCGCACGTTGGCCTTGAGCTGCTGGTGGCCGCCGACCCGATAGAAGGTGCCGTCCTGCAGCACGCGCAGCAGCCGCGTCTGCAGCTCGGCCGGCATGTCGCCGATCTCGTCGAGAAAGAGCGTCCCGCCCTCGGCCTGCTCGAAGCGCCCGCGGCGCAGCTGCTGCGCCCCGGTGAAGGCGCCGCGCTCGTGGCCGAAGAGCTCCGATTCGAGCAGGTCCTTGGGCATCGCCGCGGTGTTGATCGCGACGAAGGGCTTCGCCGCGCGCGCGCTGTGGCGGTGCAGCGCTCGCGCGACCAGCTCCTTGCCGGTTCCCGACTCGCCGGTGATCAGGACGGTCGCGCTCGACTGCGAGAGGCGCCCGATGGCGCGGAACACCTCCTGCATCGCGGGCGCCTGGCCGAGGATCTCGGTCGGCGGCGCGGCAGGCTCGGCCGCCTCGGCCTCGCTCCGGCTTTCGCCGAGCGCGCGCCGGATGAGCTCCACCGCCTGCTCGACGTCGAACGGCTTGGGCAGATACTCGTAGGCGCCGCCCTGGAACGCGGCCACCGCGGACTCGAGGTCGGAGTACGCCGTCATCACGATCACCGGGACCGCGGGGTGCTTCTGCTTCAGCGCCTGCAGCAGCTCGATACCCGACTGCCCGGGCATGCGGATGTCGGAAACGAGCACCTGCGGCGCCCCGCCCGCGAGCGCATCGAGCGCCTCGCGCGCGCTGGCGAAGGAGTTGTAGGCGATGCCCTCCCGGCTGAGTGCCTTTTCGAACACCCAGCGGATCGAGCGGTCGTCGTCGACGATCCAGACCGGCTTCATGTCAGCGGCAGCAGCAGGGTAAACACGGTCCGCCCCGGCCGGCTGTCGAATTCGACCGTGCCGCCGTGGTTGTGCACGTAGGTCTGCACGAGGGCGAGCCCCAGGCCGCTGCCTCCTTCCCGCCCCGAAACCAGCGGATTGAAGGCGCGGTCGCGGATTTCGAGAGGCATCCCCGGCCCGTCATCGATCACTTGCAATTCCAGTGCCAGCCTGTGGCGGCGCCGGGCGATCGTCACCTGGCGCGCCGCCCGGGTGCGCAGCACGATCGCACCCCCCCGCCGGTGGTTGGCCTCCGAGACGAGGGCCTGGGCGGCGTTGCGCACCACGTTGAGGATCGCCTGGATCACCTGCTCGGAGTCGCCCACCAGGTCGGGCACGCTCGGGTCGTAGTTGCGCAGCACCGAGACCGTCTCGGGGAACTCTGCGAGCACCAGGCTGCGCACCCGCTCGAGCAGCTCGTGGATATTGACCGGCGCGAGGCGCGTGGCGCGCTGCGGCGCCAGCAGGCGATCCATCAGCGCCTGCAGGCGATCGGCCTCCTTGATGATCACCTGCGTGTACTCGCGCAGCTCCGGCCGGTCGAGCTCGGCTTCGAGCAGCTGCGCCGAGCCGCGCAGCCCCCCGAGCGGGTTCTTGATCTCGTGGGCGAGGTTCCGGATCAGCTCGCGGCTCGCCTCGCGCCGGTCGAACAGCCGCTCCTCGCGCTCGATCCGCAGCCGCTCCTCGATCGGCCGCAGCTCGGCGAGCAGCGGGGCGCCGTCGGAATCGGTCCGCGTGACCACACAGGCGAGCGGCAGCGGCTCGCGGCCGGCGCGCACGTAGTCGACGTTCTGCGCGCGGTAGTTCCAGTGCGCCTCGAGCGCCGCGGCGAGCATCGGCGCGAGCGCCGCGCCGTCCGCGAACAGCGGCAGGAAAGGCTGGCCGACGAGGCTTTTCGCGCCCGCGCCCAGCAGGTTCTCGGCGGCGGGATTGGCGTAGCGCACCACGAACGCGCGGTCCAGCGCGACCACGGCGGTGGCCAGGTTCTCCAGCCCGGCGAACGAGGCGGACATCGCGCCCGCGGGCCCGCTCAGCGGTACAGGTTGGCGAGCTCGCGCCTGAGGGCCTCGACGTTCTTCTCGTGCAGCTCGACCGCGTCGCGGAACGGCTGCAGCCGCTCGAGCACCTTGGCGTAGTTCTTCTCCTCGCCGGTGCGGATCGCCTCCTGCTCCGCGAGCTTGCGCTTCGCTTCGGAGAGCATCTGCTGCTCCTGCACGAGCTCCTTCTCGAGCGTGTCGCGCTGCCGCGCCTTGGCCGAGGCCCGGTCCGAGGCGGACTCGCGCGGGAAGTTGGACGGCGCCTTCGCGCCCGGCTTCTGCGCCGGCACCACGTTCACGCGCTGCTGCTGGACCACCCGGCAGTCCTTGCCGGCTGTGTCTTCCCTGAGGTTCGTGACGTGCGTGCGGCCGTCCTTGTCCTTGCAGCTCCAGATGGTCTCGACCTGCTGCGCGAGCGCCGGCCCGCCGCTCACTGCGACAAGGGCCGCCACGACCGCACCGGCAAGGCGCATGAACGAGAAGACGCCTCAAAATGGACGCCTAAGTCTAGGCCACGTCGAGAGTTTTTACAAACTCCCGACTGGCCTTCGATCCCTCGAAGCCGGGAATCCATGCTTTTCAAGCTGCTGCAGGACCTACGAGGAGTAGTACATCTCGAACTCGATCGGGTGGGTGGTCATGCGAAAGCGCGTGAGCTCGTCCTCCTTGAGCGCGATGTAGGCCTCGAGCGTGTCGTCGTCGAACACGCCGCCCTTGGTGAGGAAGGCGTGGTCCTTGCGCAGGCAGTCGAGCGCCTCCTCCAGCGAGGCGCAGACCTGCGGCACCTTGGCCGCTTCCTCGGGCGGGAGGTGGTACATGTCCTTGTCGATCGGGTCGCCCGGGTGGATCTTGTTCTGCACCCCATCCAGCCCCGCCATCAGCATCGCGGCGAACGCAAGGTAGGGGTTGGTGGTGGGGTCGGGGAAGCGGACCTCGACGCGCCGGGCCTTGGGGCTCGACACGTACGGGATGCGGCACGCCGCCGAGCGGTTCTTCGCCGAGTAGGCGAGGTTGATCGGCGCCTCGAAGCCCGGCACCAGGCGCTTGTAGCTGTTGGTCCCGGGGTTGGTGATCGCGTTGAGCGCCTTGGCGTGCTTGATGATGCCGCCGATGTAGTAGAGCGCGAATTCCGAGAGCCCCGCGTAAAGGTTGCCGGCGAACACGTTGTTGCCGCCCTTCCACACCGACTGGTGCACGTGCATGCCCGAGCCGTTGTCGCCGACGATCGGCTTGGGCATGAAGGTGGCGGTCTTGCCGTAGGAGGCGGCGGTGTTCCAGACCGTGTACTTGTAGATCTGCATCCAGTCGGCGCGCTGCACGAGCGGCGCGAAGCGCGTCCCGATCTCGTTCTGGCCCATGGCGCCGACCTCGTGGTGGTGCACCTCGACCTCGACGCCCTGCTGCTCCATGGCGAGCACCGCGGCGTTGCGGATGTCCATCAGCGTGTCGGTCGGCGGCACCGGGAAGTAGCCGCCCTTGACCGGCGCGCGGTGGCCCATGTTGCCGGCTTCGTAGTCGATCCCGGAGGACCACGGCGCCTCTTCGGACTTCACCCGGACGAAGCACCCGGACATGTTCACCTCCCAGGTGACGCCGTCGAAGATGAAGAACTCGGGCTCCGGGCCGAAGTAGGCGGTGTCGCCGAGGCCGGTGGACTTGAGGTAGGCCTCGGCGCGCTTGGCGATGCCGCGCGGGTCGCGGTTGTACGGCTTGCCGTCCGAGGGCTCGATCACGTCGCAGGTGACATTGAGCACCGCTTCGTCCGTGAACGGGTCCATGCGCGCGCTGGACGGGTCGGGCACGAGCAGCATGTCGGAGGCCTGGATGCCCTTCCAGCCGGCGATCGAGGAGCCGTCGAAGGCGTGGCCGAACTCGAACTTGTCCTTGGTGAAATGCTTGACCGGCACGGTCACGTGCTGCTCCTTGCCGCGCGTGTCGGTGAACCGGAGGTCGACGAATTTCACCTCCTTGTCCTTGATCATCTTCAAGACGTCATCAGGCGTCATCGCCATTTTCTTCGCTCCTCGTTGCGGGTAAGGTGAGAACGGCCCGGACACGCCGGCCGGAATCCGTTGATCTTCTGCAGAAACCGTGCCAAACGCCGGTGCTTGGGCCGACCCCTTCATCCGGCCGAAGCGGTGCGATTCTAACCGAGCCATTGGCACCAGGGCGGTGCATCCGGGATCTGCCCGCACCCGGGGAGTGCGGTCCCGACGGGGTAGTCACCTCCCTATAATGCACAGCAGCAGGGACCGATGCACGATCCGGAAGCGATCAGGCGCAAGGCGAGGGAGCGGGCGCAGCAGATGAGGCTGCCGTACGCGGGTGCGCTGCTGCCTGCCGAGGCGCACGCGCTCATGCAGGAGGGCGCGAAGCTGGTCGACGTGCGAACGCGCGCCGAGCTCGATTTCGTCGGACGCGTCCCGGCAAGCACGCTCATCGAGTGGAACAGCTACCCGGAGGGGCGGCTCAACGCGAGCTTCCTCACCCAGCTTGCCGGCTCGGTGCCGAAGGAGACGCCGGTCATGTTCCTGTGCCGCTCGGGCAACCGCTCCCATGCCGCGGCGGCCGCAGCGACGCAGGCCGGCTGGCGCGAGGCCTACAACATCCTCGAAGGCTTCGAGGGCGACCGCGACGCCAACGGGCAGCGCAACACCGTCGGCGGCTGGAAAGTCGCGCGGCTGCCCTGGGTGCAGGGCTAGGGACAGACCGCGTTTTCTCCGGCAGCGAGAGGAAAACGCGGTCTATCCCTGATTCACTGGCTCCAGTTGACCCAGCCGAAGTGCGCGGTAAGCAGCACGACCGCGCCAAAGACGATCCGGTACCAGGCGAACGGCTTGAAGTCGTGCGTCGCGATGTAGCGCAACAGCCAGCGCACGCAAAGAAACGCCGCGCCGAACGCGGCGGCGAAGCCGATCCCGAAGAGCGGCACGTCGGCGGCGCCGAACAGCTCCCGGTTGCGCCAGAAGTCCCAGGCGCCCGCGGCCACCAGCGTCGGCACCGCGAGGAAGAACGAGAACTCGGTGGCGGCGCGGCGCGAGAGCCCGAACAGCATCCCGCCGATGATGGTCGCGCCGGCGCGTGAAGTCCCGGGGATCAGGGCGAACGCCTGCGCGATCCCGACTTTGAGCGCGTCGCTCCAGCGCATGTCGTCCATGCGCTCGATGCGCGCCGGGGCGTGGCCGCGGCGCTCGACCCAGAGGATGACCAGACCGCCGGCGATGAAGGCGAGCGCCACCGGTACGGCATGGAAGAGCTGCGCCTTGATGAGCGAGCCGAAGGCGAGGCCGAGCAGCGCCGCGGGGGTGAAGGCGATCGCGAGATTGAGCCAGAGCGCGGCATCGGCGCGCGCGAAGCGCGCGCGGAACTCCCACACCACCGCCAGCATGGCGCCGGTCTGGATGACGATCTCGAACACCTTGGCGCGCTCGCCTTCGAAGCCGAGCAGCGCGCCGGCGAGGATCAGGTGGCCGGTGCTCGAGATCGGCAGGAACTCGGTGAGCCCCTCGACGACCCCGAGCACCAGGGCATCGGCGAGCGTGCCTGCCGCGCTCAACGCCGCTGCTCCTCGAGAAAGCCGCGCAGCGTCGGCCAGAACGCGGGCATGTCGTCGGTCTCGTTGTGTCCGGCGCCGGCGAGCCGCACCTTGCGCTTCGGCCCGCCCCAGGCCTCGAACAGCCGCTCGGCGTGCACCGGCGGGATCACCTCGTCGCGGTCGGCGATGAAGCAGAGCAGCGGCTGCTTCATGCGCGGCGCGAGCAGGATCGAGTCGAAGCGGTGCCTGAGCATCCAGTCCACCGGCAGGTACCAGTAGTAGCGCTTCGCCACCGCGGCGAGG
>Ga0187893_10013743_pt1 | contig 11195 bp, 7 predicted proteins | sample MA1701074metaG_FD_139574 | JGI IMG/M metagenome (GOLD analysis project Ga0187893, IMG submission 139574) | White microbial mat communities from a basaltic lava cave in the Kipuka Kanohina Cave System on the Island of Hawaii, USA - MA170107-4 metaG ...
ACGGTACGACCTCACCCCGGCGACCGGGTTGTTCCTCGGGTTGTTGTTCGCGTTCTTTGGCGCCTTTCTGGTCTATCCGCTCGGGTTTATGTTCAAGGGCGCGTTCTGGCCCGATGGCAAGTTCACGCTCGAGTACTTTGGCATCCTGTTCAGCAGTCCGTTGATGCTGACGTGTTTGTGGAACAGCTTTCTCATCGCGATCCTCGTGACCTTGTTGGCAACCGCTCTCACGCTTCCGCTCGCGCATGTGTTCACACGGTATCGATTCCGAGGCAAAGCGTTGCTGAACGCGCTCCTGCTCGTGCCGTTGATCCTGCCGCCGTTTGTCGCCGCGATCGGCATGCGGCAGTTTTTCTCGCGGTCCGGCTCGGTCAATCTGCTGCTGGAAAAGCTGGGGTTCATCGCGCCAAACGAGGCGATCGATTGGCTGGGCGGGGGTGGATTTTGGGGCGTGGTGATTCTCCAAGTGTTGCACCTCTACCCGATCCTGTTCCTCAACGTGAGCGCGGCGATGGCGAATGTCGATCCCACGTTGCGCGAGGCCGGGCAGAACCTGGGTGCGAGTGGCTGGCGGCTGTTCCGCACCGTCACGCTCCCGTTGGTGATGCCGGGTTATTTCGCGGGGGCGATCATCGTGTTCATTTGGGCGTTCACGGACCTAGGCACGCCGCTCATCTTCGGTCTCAATCAAACTGTTGCTGTGCAGATATTTGACAAGGTCAATGAGGCGGCCACCAACCCGCTCGGCTATGCGCTGGTCGTGTTCGTTCTGCTGTTGACGCTGGCGATGTTCCTGGTTTCCAAGCGATGGATTGGAACCAGAAGTCACGAGATGCTGGTTCGCGGACATACGGCTGGCCTTGAAGCCGGTGCCGGGCCGTTGAGGACTTTGTGCATCTGGGGATTCGGCGCTACGCTTAGCATTGTCGCTCTGATACCCCACGCCACGGTGGCCTTGATGTCCCTTGCGGATCACTGGTTCTTCACGGTGTTGCCGGAGAGTTGGACGCTGTCGCACTACGAGGAGGTGTTTGCATACGGGCTGACTTCCTCTGCAATTCGGAACAGCCTGTTCTACTCGTCGCTGAGCGCGTTCTTGGATTTAGCTATCGGAGTATGCATAGCGTATCTGCTTGTGCGGAAACGAGTTCCTGGAAGAGGTCTCATCGATGCGTTAGCCATGCTTCCGCTGGCTCTTCCCGGCCTTGTGTTGGCCTTTGGCTACGTCAGTGGGTTCAATTTCGATTGGATGGCCGGATGGCTCAACCCACGGGACAACCCATCGATCTTGCTGGTCGTCAGCTACAGCGTGCGACGGTTGCCTTTTATCGTGCGTGCTGCTGTGGCCGGACTACAGCAAACCAGCGTAGTGCTTGAGGAGGCATCGCTGAATCTGGGCGCTACTGCCTGGAGAACTCTTCGCAAGGTTACAATACCGTTGGTAATGGCTAACCTAGTAGCCGGCACCATCTTAACATTCTCATTTGCAATGCTCGAAGTAAGTGACAGCCTCATCCTCGCGATGAAAGAAAGCTACTACCCGATAACGAAGGCACTTTACTCGTTGCTGGGACGGATCAATCCAGGCTCCGCAAACGTGGCATGTGCGATGGGCGTCTTTGGTATGATTCTTCTATCGCTGAGTCTGTTTGTTGCCAGCATCACTCTAGGCAAGCGACTTGGCCAGATCTTCCGTGCTTGAATACCTCAGCGGTGGAGCCAGACGGTCAATACAGCGATGTCCGCTGGAGTCACTCCCGAAAGGCGAGATGCTTGTCCGATCGTGTAGGGTCTTGCGCTGTTAAGCTTCTGTCTGGCTTCCGTTCGAAGTCCCCGTATCGCCTCGTAATTGATGTCCTCCGGTAGAACTTTGGACTCAAGCGCAGCAATTTTGCTGGCCTCCTTCTGTTCCCGGTCCAGGTAGCTGTCATACTTCACCAGCGTCTCGATCTGTAACGCAGTATTCGGGTCCAACGCTGCCCAAGGTCCGGGCAAATCGACCAAATGCACCCCCGGTCGTCTCAATAGCTCTAACATGGTCTTTCCGTCTTCGCGCAGTGTAGCCAGAGAGTCAATCGCGTCGGACACCATCGTAATTCTGTGCTGAATTTCTCTAAACTGGTCTGCGGAAATCAATCCGAATCGAGCCGCGTGTGATGCCAACCTGATCTGGGCATTGTCGTGACGCAGTAATAGGCGGTATTCTGCTCGCGAGGTGAACATTCGGTATGGCTCTGGTGCACCCTTCGTAGCGAGGTCATCGATCATGACCCCAATATACGATTCATCGCGCCGAAGAACGAACGGTGATTTCCCTTGGACGCGTAGCGCCGCGTTGATGCCGGCCAATAGCCCCTGAGCTGCGGCTTCTTCGTATCCTGAGGTTCCATTGATCTGACCGGCAAAAAACAAGTTTGGCGCGATCTTGCTCTCCAGCCATGGCTGGAGCTGCGTTGGAGGGGCAAAATCATACTCGACTGCATAAGCCGGACGAAGTAATTCTGCGTTCTCAAGCCCCTCAATCGAATGGATTATCTCCAACTGAACCTCGTAGGGCATGCTGGTGGAAGCTCCATTGACGTAAATTTCATCTGTTTTTCTGCCTTCTGGCTCGAGGTAGATCTGATGGCTTTCCTTGTCCGTGAATCGCACGATCTTGTCTTCGATAGAAGGGCAATACCTCGGACCAACGCCGACAATCTGACCCGAATAGAGCGGTGACCTCGCTAGATTGCTTTTGATGACCTCGGCGGTTCGTTTAGTTGTGTATGTCAGGTAACAAGGAAGTTGTTCCACGTGGAACTTCTTCGGAGTTCGACTAGAAAAGAAGGGCGGAGGGGTGTCGCCCTGCTGGCATTTGCATCCATCCCATCGAATGGATCTTTTGCTCAACCTTGGAGGGGTACCGGTTTTGTGCCGAGCCAGTCCAATTCCCAGTGACTTAAGTGAGCCGGACAGTTCTTGTGCAGAAGACTCACCCATCCTCCCACCGCTCAGCTTGTTCGCTCCGATGTGCATCAAGCCCTGCAAAAATGTACCGGTTGTGAGCACGACGCACTTAGCTGTGAAGTCGATTAGGAGGTTCGTCATTACCGACCACCTACGTGGCAATTGGAGAAGCTGCGTAGTCTTTCCCTGTCTTACATCCAATTGATTTTGCTTCTCAACGCGTAGCTTTGCCTCTATCTGATACGCCTTCTTGTCACATTGTGCCCGAGGAGCCTGCACGGCGACCCCCTTCTTGGTGTTCAACATCCTGAACTGAATTCCGGTCGAATCGGCTAGAGAAGCCATCTCTCCACCAAGTGCGTCGATCTCCCGAACTATGTGCCCCTTCCCAACTCCTCCGATGGAAGGATTGCATGACATCTGTCCAATCGTATCGATGTTGAGTGTTAGCAGAAGTGTCCGCACTCCCATTCGCGCACAGGCAAGACTTGCTTCAATGCCCGCATGTCCAGCTCCAACAACAATCACATCATAGTTCACTTTATGTTCTACCATAATTATTTACCAATACAGAATGTGCTGAAAACCCTGTCCAGAATGTCCTCTGAAACCGTCGTGCCTATGATCTCTCCCACGGATTCAGAGGCCAAGCGTACGTCACAGGCTGCCAATTCAAGAGGTGCGTTTTGCTCGATATTCCGTATCCCAGCGATGAGATGTTTGTGTGCTGCGCCGAGTGCTTCCCTGTGACGTGAATTCAGCAGGAAGTCGTGCTGCCGTGGGAGGGATGAAGCCTCCCTGCCAATAGTCGACAGCAAAGCAGTTTTCAGTTCGCGCAATCCTTGACCTGTCTTTGCTGAGACGGGTATGCAGCGACCATTGGCAACTCCCCACGGGGACTCAACGCAGGGTAGATCAAACTTGTTAACCACGACTAGATGCGGCTTGGTCGCCAAAGAGGTCACAAGGGCCACTTCATTGCTGGCTACCTTGCGTCCATTCTCCAACACCATCAGGACTACATCAGCATCGGTTACCTCCTTGATCGCTCGGCGCACGCCTTCCTTCTCCAGTTGCATTTTGGCCTCGTGTATTCCGGCAGTATCAACCAGCCGGAAAGTCACGCCGCCAATGACGGTCGATTCTTCGACTGTGTCCCTGGTAGTGCCCGGAATAGGGCTGACGATCGCACGCTCTCGGCCCAACAAAGCATTCAGTAAGCTCGACTTCCCAACGTTCGGTGCGCCAACGAGTACGACGCGATACCCTTGGCGGATAGTTTGAGATTCACGGTACAAAGACGCCATTTGATCTATCGATATAGTTATCGTTTTAATAATGGTGATTAGGCTTGCTCGATGCGTCGCTGAAAACGCCTCATCCTCGTTGAAATCCAGATCCGCCTCAATCCGTGAGAGGCACATCAGCAGATCCTCCCGTATGCCGCTAACCCTTGTTCGCATAGATCCCTGCAACTGTTTCAATGATGCCTTACGGCATTCGTCGGAGCCGGCACGGATGAGCTCCGAAACTGCTTCGGCCTGAGTAAGGTCAATTCTTCCGTTCAGGAATGCCCGCTTCGTGAATTCACCCGGATATGCGTGTCTAGCACCGCACTGTATCGTTAGCGTGACTATTCGAGTAGCCACAGTTTGCCCGCCGTGACAAGAAATCTCTATCGTGTCCTCACAAGTGTAGCTGTGCGGCTGCCGGAAAAAAGTCATGATGACTTCATCGATTTCATCCGTTCCATCGATGACTCTCCCAAAGTACGCTTGATTGGGTCGCGGTTCGCCTTCAGAAAGGAGCTCATTTCCTTTGCCACGGCGAAAGATGCCGGTGGCAATTCGAACAGCATCTTTCCCCGACATCCGAATCACAGCCAGCCCACCTTCTCCCATGGGGGTGGCGATCGCACTGATGGTATCTTCGGACTTCATTGGGAGTCTTCGAGTGACCAATCCTACAGCACCCGCGCGCATGAATTCAACTTTCGACTTGAGACAAGGAATCAAGGCGTAGTCGAAGGCGGAACAAGGTCGAGACTCTCCGCTTCCCAAATCGTCAGCAAAGCATTAAAGAACACCGCATGAGGAAGCAGCACTACGCGACCCTAAAGAAACTCGGTATTCCCGAGGCCGACGCACATGACCTATTGGAATCCAAACAGCGATTTCCAGACGGTGCGCAGTACCGTTTCGAGATTCCCTCCACTGAATCGCCCAAGATGCTTCGGGCCCTGATCGAGGAGGCTGATAGATACAAAGTCCCCATCCACCGCGTAAGCCAAGGCAGTGGCATTATGATGCTCACGGATGACGAAATCCGTGAGATGCTTGTAATTGGGCGAGAACACGGCATGGAAGTCAACCTCTTTGTCGGACCGCGTGCGAACTTCGACATCGGCGGCATGTGGGCTGCACCTTCGGGCAAGTTCATCCAGTGGCAAGTGCGCGGTCAGGATCAGCTTCGTCATGCCATCGACGACGTGAAGCGCGCGTGCGACCTCGGTTGCCGTAGCGTCTTGCTGGCCGACATCGGACTCATTTGGGTGATTGCCGAGATGCGTCGCGAAGGCAGGTTGCCGAAGAACCTTGTCATCAAAACCAGCGCCGTCATGGCTCTCGCCAATGCCGCCGCGTGCAGGGTCGCCGAAAACTTGGGCGGAGACACGATCAACATCGCCAGCGATCTCACCATCGCCCAGATCGGCGCGATCCGTCAGGCGTGCAAAGCCGTGATTGACATGTACGTCGAAGTCCCCGATGGCCTCGGCGGTTTCATCCGCCACCACGAAACCCCGCAACTCATCAAAGTCGCCTCGCCGATCTACGTCAAACTCGGCCTGCGCAACAGCCCCGACATCTATCCTTACGGCACGCACATCGAGGCCACGGCGGTGGCGCTCAGCAGAGAGCGCGTCCGCCGGGCCAAACTCGTGTACGACCAAATCCAGCGCCAGAACCAGGAACTAAAGATAAGCAAACCGGGCGCAAAAGACCTCGCTGTGCCGGAGGTTTAGCCATAGGGCCCTTAAATCCCCCTTAATCCCCCTTAATCCCTCGCAGGCGAAAAAGCACTTGCAAGCCGTTCTTCCACCCCTACTATCCACCGTGCCCGGGCTTGGGTGGCTCGGCGATCAAACACGGAGCATTCATTCGGAAAGGAACTATTTTTATGGCACTCAAAGTCGGAGACAAAGCACCGGATTTCGAACTCTCAACCAAGACCGCCGACGGTCCCAAGAAACTCAAACTCAGCGACAACTTCGGCAAGAAGAACACCGTGTTGTTGTTCTTTCCCATGGCGTTCACGGGCGTTTGCACGAAGGAGATGTGTGAAGTGAGCCAGGGCATCAACGCCTACACCAACCTAAACGCTGCCGTCTGGGGCATCTCCGGTGACAATCCTTTCGCACAAGAGGCATGGGCGCAAAAGGAAACCATCACCGTGCCGTTGCTCTCGGATTACGAGCACAAGATCGCGCAGACGTACGGCGTAGCGTACACGAGTTTCCTGCCCGACAAAAATCTGCCCATGGGCGGCGTGCCGAAGCGTTCGGCGTTTGTTATCGACAAACAGGGCGTCGTCCGTTACGCCGAGTCGAGCGACAACCCCGGGCAATTGCCCAACTTTGCCAAGGTGAAGGAGACGTTGGGACAATTGAAGTAGGTTTCAGTGCCGATTGTCCCGGTGATGTGGGTTGTGGACAGCCCACGCTACGCCGCTCGGGGCCAGAACATCCCTATGACGACCAAACTTCCCACGGCTGCGCTCGGTCGCACAGGCTTGCAAGTCACCCGGCTGGGCTTCGGCGCGATGGAGATTCGCGACAGGCACGTCTGGGGCGGCCGGCCGGTCACGGAACAACAGGTCGATTCGCTGCTCAACTCCGTGCTCGATGCCGGCATCAACTTCTTCGACACCTCGAACGACTACGGGCGAAGCGAGGAGTTCATCGGCAAATTCCTCGCGAAGCGACGCTCCGAGTTCGTGATGGCCACCAAATGCGGCTGTCTGGTCCGCAAGAAGGACGACGGCATGTTCGAGACGCCGCACGTTTGGACGAAGGAGAACTTGTTCCGCGGTTTGCACGAGAGCTTGCAGCGGCTCAAGACCGATGCGATCGACGTGATGCAACTCCACAATCCGTCGGTCGAGGAGTGCGAGACCGGCAAGCTGGTCGAGGCGTTGCAGGAAATGAAGAAACAGGGCAAGGTCCGTCATTTCGGCATCTCGACGACGCTGCCGCATCTGCCGACGTATCTGAAGTGGGGCGTATTCGAGACGTTCCAGATTCCGTACTCGGGCCTGCAACGCGATCACGAGGATTGGATCACAAAATCCGCCCAAGCCGGCATCGGCACGATCATCCGCGGCGGTGTGGCGAAAGGCGAGTACGGCATCGGCCCGAACGCCAGCGCGGACAAATGGAAGAAGTTCGACGAGGCCAAGCTCGACGAGCTGCGCGCGCCCGGCGAGAGCCGCACGGCGCTCATGCTGCGGTTCACGCTGTCGCATCCGCACATCCAGACCATCATCGCCGGAACGTTGAAGCCAGAGCACTTGGGGGAAAACGTCGAGGCAACGCATCGCGGCCCGTTATCAGCGGAACTGTACGCCGAGGCGAAGCGGCGTCTCGATTCGGTCGGCGTGACTGTCACAGGCTGAAGCCTGCACTTCAAACGGTGCCGGCCTGGTAGCGTTTGGAGTTCAAGCTTCAGCTTGTCCCCTGATGAGCTCCACTGCCGTCATTTTCAGCAAGCAAGCCGTAATCTTCGATATGGACGGCGTGCTCGTGGACAGCGAGCCACTGCACAACTTCGCGTTCGACCGCGTGGCCGCCGAGATTGGTCACGCGGACCACAGCCTGCATTTCCCGAGTTACCTCGGGAAAACCGACCGCGTGCTCTGGGAAGATTTCGTCGCAAAGCATCCTGTCCCGCACAGCGTCGAAGAACTGATGGATCGCAAGAACCAGTTGCTGCTCGAAGCGCTGCGCAAGAACGTGCCGATCTTCCCCGGCTTGCGCCAGCTTCTGCACGATCTTCAGCCGCGCTACAAACTCGCGCTCGCGTCGGGATCCCGGCGGCAGGTCGTGGAGGGAGTGATCATCGGGGCCGGGCTGGATTCGTTTTTTTCCGTCCGTATCAGCACCGACGACGTGAAGCACGGCAAGCCGGACCCGGAAGGTTTCTTGAAGGCTGCCGCGGCGATCCAGGTTGCGCCGGACCGTTGCGTGGTGATCGAGGACAGCGCCGCCGGGGTCGAGGCAGCACATCGTGCCGCCATGCTTGCTATTGCGATCACGAACAGCCTGCCTCGTGAGAAACTCGCGCGAGCCGATTTTGTGGTGCAGGACTACAACGAGATTCGTCGGCTGTTGTTGTAGCCGCGCCTCTGTGAAGCGCGATAGCTGTGCGGGAACTTCCCCGACTCGTGCTTCACAGAAGCGCGGCTATACTTCAAAGAACACCAGCCACGGTTTCCGTTGCGCCTCGCGCAGGATCATCAACGCCAGCTCGCGTGCGTGGTAGTCTCCCCACATCGATGATTCGCCGCGCGATTGCTTCGCGCCGGGCGGCACGTAGTCCCAGCCGTTCGGACGATGGTAGATCGAGTGCAGGATCAAACCCTCGTGGTTCCTGTTCGTGGAAAGATACGGCTCGTCGAACAACGTTCGCGCCACGGTCAATCCGGCTTGCCAATACCGCTCGCCGTTCTTTCCGAGATACCGGCCCAGCCGCAACAATCCCTGCGCGGTGATCGCCGCCGCGGAACTGTCCACGGGTTCGTGATCGTTGAACGGATCGGCCGGCTTGCGGAGATAATCGCCGAGCTTGTGGAGATTCGGCGCGCCCGTATCCCAGTACGGAATGCCGTCGGAGGGCGTGTGCTCAATGAAGAAATCCGCCGGTGCTGTCGCCGCTTTGAGGAACATTGCGATCACGGCTTTCTTTCCGCCGAACGGTTTCAACTCGTCCGCGCGCAGCGTCTTCAGCCATTCCAATTGCTCCGCGTACCCGCACACGATCCACGCCAGCCCGCGCGTCCAGGTCGAGAACGGCGAATAGCCTTGCTGGGTGCTCGGGCAACGATGGTTGCCGTCGTTGCGGTTGAAGATGGATTCGTGGACAACCCGGCCGCGCACGTCGTACGCATCGCGGCTTTCGCCATAATAGACATTGTACGCGGCCGTCGTGTCGGCGTGATGGATCAACCGCTCCAACAACGAAATCTTCCGGTCCATCTCGCCCATGAGCACGTGGCCGAACTGATGCCCGAGCGACAACGCGCGGAGCGAGCGGATCGTATCCGAGAACAACGAGTGCGGACCGTTGAACGAGTAGATGTAACCTTTGCCGTTCTTGATCGTGGACCAGCGCGCAGCCTGCACCGCGCCGGAAAGCTTGAGCGCCAGCTCGTAGAAATTCCGCTCCCATTCGTTGTGCGGGATCCGCCTCTCGCGCATGAGCCGCAGCAAATTGCCGTAGGTGCTGACGTTGTTGAACCCGTGGTCGTGGACGCCAACATGACTGACGTGCGTCGCCATGACCTCGACCGTCTTCCTGCGCCCAATCTCCAGAAACGTTCGGTCGCCCGTCGCGTCGAACTGCAGCAGCGGCGAGCCAAACTGAAAACCCTGCGTCCACTCCGTCCAGCCGCGCGTGGTGTACTTGCCGGCCACGGTGAACACGGGAGTGCCGCGCGCGGGGTCCCAAGTTTTCTCGATGGACTTGATCTTGGCGGCGGAGAGCGCGAACAGCCGCTCGATCCGGGGTTGCAATTGCTTCGGCGTCAGTTGATGGTCTATCCGAATCATATGCCGGGCGGGAGAGTACACAATCGGCACCGGGTTGCCATCCTCATTTCACTGACGTTGCTGCCGCTCGCTGTGCAAGGGCGCTGGGAGGAACAGGCCAGCGACCTCCCCGAGTGGGCACAGCGGGGACGGATGATTTTCATCCGTTGGGACGAGAAAGCGGAGTTGCTGCCCGAGTTCGAGCAATGGAAGCCGGTCTTGCATCTGCACGGCGCACGATTCCCGGGGACGCGAGTCGAAGAGTGCGTCAAGAAGAACATCCCGCTCAGCCTTCGCCTCGAAGCCGTGATGTTCTTCGGCGACGACCGCGCGATCCAGAAGATCAACGAGCGCGCGTACTACGGTTGGCGCGAGCATTCGTGGTTCTGGCAATACAATTGGTGGGTGCGCGACCCCGTGTTCCGCGAGGCGGCGTTGATCAAACGCGACGGCGAACAGTTGATCGAATACGTGGGCAATCAGGTGACGGAGCGCGAGATGGGCAACCCGCTGCATTCCGCGCTGTTTCGGATGCGGCAGGAAATTTCACAAGCCGTGCTCACTCCGCACGACGCCCGCAGCCCGACCAACGCGATCTATCTCAAGTTCCCATACACCGCCTACGACGACACGCACTACGGCAAGAAAGGCGAACCGTTCGAGTATTACCCGGTCTTCGGCCATCTCAGCATGCTCTGGTACGACAACCCGAACCTGTGGGCCGATGCGTCGGAACATTCGCAGAAAATCTGGCGCGAGCACTTCCAGAAAAAGTTCGGCGAGGAAATCGCCGACCCTCCCAGCGACACGCGCGAAGAAGTCCGCCGCGAATGGACGCGGTTCTGGGTGGACGCGTATGGCAAATACCTCGCCGCTTACTACGCGGCCCACCAGGAAAACGCGGAGAAATCCGCGGCGCCCGAGACCGCGACGGCGTTGAACGGCAAGCGCCACATCGCCGTCGGGATCAACGCCAGCCCGGTTGCCAAGCCGTGGGGCGCGCAGATGCTCTACCTGTTTCGGCATCATCGCGCGACCAGCTTCCCCGGCTTGCTCGTCGAGTACGAAGCGCCGTTCACGCGCGGTAAATACGCGCCGATGATCAAGTTCTCGATGGCGGCGATGCATGGCCGGCAAACGGGTTGGTCGGGAACGGATCAGACCGCCGAAGCGGAGGCGCTTGCGCTCAACGGGACGACCGCGTACACGCAACTCACACCGCGGCCGAAAGCCTACATCCAATTCCAGTTCGACAACCGCGCGCTCTTCACCAACGCGCTCCAAGGCAACCGGGTGGGCATCGTCTATAACGTCCGCACGGGCCTTCACTCCAACACGCTCATCGGCGCGTACGAACTCGGCCAGCAACTCGATGAACTGGGCATCCCGTACGACGTGATCGTCGAGGAAGACCTCGGGGTGGCGAACGCCAGGTTTCTCGTCG
>Ga0187893_10013744_pt1 | contig 11194 bp, 7 predicted proteins | sample MA1701074metaG_FD_139574 | JGI IMG/M metagenome (GOLD analysis project Ga0187893, IMG submission 139574) | White microbial mat communities from a basaltic lava cave in the Kipuka Kanohina Cave System on the Island of Hawaii, USA - MA170107-4 metaG ...
GACCTGAAGGTAGGGAGCATAGACCTCAGCATAGGTTTTCTGGGTTTGTCCTTCATGCTTGACGTCGCCCACAATTCCGACAACCGTCAGCCAGGGCAGTTCATATCCTGGATCCCCTTGCACGAATCGCTTTCCGATCGGTTCTTCGTTCGGCCAATAGCGCCTGGCCATTGTTTGGTTAATGACGACGACGGGCGTCGCGTTCTCGGTGTCTTGGTCATTGAAGGTTCGACCCCGAAGCAACGGGATTCCCATGGTCTGGAAGTAGTTGCGACTGACGACTCGAAATTCAGCATTGGCATGGTAGTCCTCATTGGCGCGCCGCGGCGGGCGATCCTGAATCGTAAGTCCAATTCCGCGCGACCCTCGCAGGGGAAGATCAGTGACGACGGCCGCAGAAAGTACGCCCGGGAGCGATTCGACTCGCTCCAGAATTTGACTGAAGAAAGCGATGCGCTGATGAGGTTTGGGATAGCGTGATTGAGGTGGTTCAATGTTGAGCGCCAATAGATTCTGAGCACGATACCCAGGATCAATGGAGGTCACCACCCAAAAGGTTTTTAATAGCAAACCTGCTCCGGTGAGCAACACTAGAGAGAGACGGCCACTTCTGCAACGACAAGGAGACTGTTCACTCGCCCTTGGTTCCCTGAACTTGAGAGTCTCTTGCCAGCAGTCCACGAATAATTCCAGTTCGGTCTTGAAAGTCCTAAGGCGGGCGCGAGCCCAAACAGAAGCGCTGTCAGGAGAGAGAGCGAGACAGCGAAAATAAGAACGTACCCATCGACACTGACCTCATTCAGTCTTGGGGTGTCTTTGGGAGCTAGAGTCAAAAGAACTCGTGTCCCCCACCACGCCAACAAAGCTCCCAGGACTCAGCCCAAGGTGGAAAGGATCAGGCTCTCCGTCAGCAGCTGGCCGATAAGCCGCAATCGGCTGGCACCTAAGGCACTCCGAAGACTCATCTCGTTTCCGTGTGCAACCGCTCGGGCAAACAGAAGATTTGCCACGTTGGCACACGCAATCAGTAATACGAAACCGACAGCTCCAAATAGAGCGAGAAGCGTGGACCGGCTATTCCCTATGTATTCCTGATGCAACGGAAGAACCACCGCGTGCTTATCCTTGTTTGTGTCCGGATAGTGTTCTCGCAACCTGCCAACAAGCGCTTCCATTTCGGCTTGGGCCTGAGCAGTAGTAACCCCCTGCTTCAGGCGTCCAATCACACTCGCGCTACCGTAGCGGCGCTGGCGCTGCTCTTCGGCCGTAAGACTCAAAGGCACGTAGAGATCTGCTTCCTTACTCATGAAATCCCGCCAAAAACGAATGGGTGTGAGAAACTCGGGTTTCAAAACACCCACAATCGTATGCGTCTGTTGATTGAGGATCAGCGTCTTGTTCAGCACATCAGCGCCACCGAATCGGCGCTGCCACAGACCGTGGGACAGCAGTACAACGCGGTCCTTTCCAGGCTGCGCTTCCTCGGAAAGAAAGCGACGGCCCACTAGTGGTTCCAATCCAAGCAACTGCAGAAGTTCAGGCTCGACCCGAAATCCCTCCACACGCTCTGGCCCTTCCCCGCCGGTGAGAACAAATTCTTGGTAGACCAATGCCGCCAAATTCAGAAAACTATGATTCATCTTTTTCCAGTCGGCCAAGTCCGGGAACGACACCCCTAACAAGACCGAATCTCCACGAAGCCTGCCAGGGACAGGAGTCCAAGGAATGACCGATCGAGGTTTCGTTTCCCAGAGCGTCACAAGACGCTCCGGATCTTGATACGGCAACGGGCGAAGCAGCACTGCATTGACGACACTGAAAATAGCGGTGCTGGTCCCGATTCCCAAAGCCAGCGTAAGCACGACTACACCAGTGAAGCCTGGATCCCTCCGCAGCGTCCGCAGGCCATACTTCACGTCGCGCAGGAATGCTTCCATGAATCGCCTTGGTCGCAAACCGCGGCACTGCTCATGGACCTGGTCAATCCCGCCGAAGCTGCGGAGCGCGGCGTAGCGAGCCTCTGTAGGACTTATGCCAGCGGCGATGTTCTTCTGGATTTCGTTTTGCAGGTGGAACCGCAGCTCTTCGGAGAGGTCGCTTTCCAAGCGATCATGCCGGAACAGGCTCCAGCGTTGCGGACGAAGGTTTCGGTTCTTGAATAGAGGCATCGGTTTCCCTCGCGCAACGCTGCTCTGCTTCCCCTGACTCGATCTTTGCAAATGCGTAGCCCCAGCGGGGCGGCATCGTTATAGAAGCGACCCAACCCGAGTAGCCCCAAGCTCCGTCAGGAGCGACATGTTAGGCAATGAGACTCAGTCCCTTGCTTCTTCGGCATGAAGATGTCGCCGCTGAAAGGGGCTTGGAGTCGGTGGCCAGGCATTTGCTATAAGGATAGCGCTCCTAGCGGAGCTTGGAAGATTACAAGTCGACAAATTGCAACTAATTCGACCCATCGCTCGTCACTCACCACTGCTTTACTCGCACCGCAGCGCCACCATCGGGTCGACCTTCGCCGCCCGACGGGCAGGTACGTAACACGCGAACAGTGCCACGACGGCCAACAGGCCCGCTGCTCCCAGAAAAATTGACGGATCCCGGCTGCCGACTCCGTAGAGCAAACCAGCCATAAACCGTGTCGAGCCGAGAGCTGCCACGAGTCCGATGGATAAGCCCGCTAACATAAGCCTCACTCCGCGCCCAAGCACGAGCCACATTGCTTGAAGTATTGCAAAAAGTATGGCTGCATTAGACGATGCAATTGAATGGGATCCGCGAAAGGATGCTGAGAATAAAGTTAAGAATGGGATCTCATTCTTTGGGGCACAGATGGCTTTTGCGGACCCGAAACGAGTCATACGAATTGACGCCAAACATGGCACCAAAAAAGAGAGGTGTTATTTTTGTTTTGGGAAGGTTTACTACGACGTATTGACCGTCCGTTTTTGTATCTGACGCAATGGCATTCAGATCTTCGGCGCCGGATTCTGGCGCGAAGGGAGACGCTTTTATGAAGAAAAAGACTCGATACCGTGAGGCACCAAGGTCTGTAGCGGAGGCCCTGGCTGCCAGCAAACCCATCGACGATTTCTTGCCGCCCCCAGAGAAACTTATCTTCAAACGTCCATCCGTCAAGGTAACGCTGGCCCTGAGTCAGGAGAGCATTGAGTTTTTTAAGAAGAAAGCCAAGGATCATCGTGTCCCCTATCAAGCTATGATTCGGGAAGTGGTGCAGCGTTACGCTGAGCGTTATCGAAAAGCCGGTTAGGTCCAGCACTCTTCAGTACAATTGTCGATTTCCGACTGGCGATTGCCTGTAGTTGCCCATCCAAGAAGCATTTTCACGCGCTCTTGACATCTGACACCTGAAACCTAACTCACCTACTCGTATCTTAACGCTACCATCGGGTCGACCTTCGCTGCTCGCCGCGCGGGAACGTAACATGCAAGCAGAGCCACGCCCATCAGCAGAATCGAAGCTGTGCTGAACGCCACCAAATCTGTGGGCAGAACTCCGTAAAGCTGGCTCGCAATGAATTGGGCCAACCAAAAGCTACCGACCAACCCCACGACAGTTCCTATTGAACTCAGGACCACGCCTTCACTCAGTACCAGGCTGAGAATATCCGCCGTGCGTGCTCCCAAAGCGATACGCACACCCATTTCTTGAGTTCGTTGCGTGATTCTGTAGGAAAGAACGCCGTAAATGCCTACCGATGCCATGGTTAATCCAATCGCGGCAAAGAAGGCAAACAGCCACACTGAAAACTGCTTCTTCCAGAACATTCTCCCAAACTCCTGGCGGAGAGTCTGAATCGAGACGGGCAACTCCTTATCGACCGACCAGACAGTTCTTCTCAAGTCGGATGCCAATCGTGAAGGATCGGAAGAACTCCGGACGATCAGGCTCATGCTGGACTCAGGGTGCTGAAGATAGTTTTGATAGACTTGAACTGGCGGTTTTCCGACGCTGCCCCAGAACCGGATGTCACCTACAACCCCCACAATGGTTAGCCAGCGGCCATCAATCCTCTCCGGTCGCAGTCTTTTCCCAAGCGGATCTTCGTCATGGAAGTATCTGCGGACCATCGACTGGTTAATGAGGACTTCATCTCGGTCGGATTCCCTGAGCTCGCGACCCTTCAACAGAGGAATCCCCATGGCACGGAAGTACTGGGGTTCGACAATGCAGTATTCGGCTGTATGAAAGCTCTCCGGTTCGGCCCGTCCCTCAACAGCAAATCTGCCAGAAGGTGACCACCCCTCCGTCGCAAATGCGTTGATTGCCCCCACCACGTCGATTCCGCGCGAGTTTCTGGTGAGTTCAATCAGCTCTCGGAAAAAGGCTCTCCTTTGGTCTGGCGAGCGATACTTGACCTCTGGCAAAGCAACGAAAGCATCGAGCCCATTGTCGAGCTTGAATCCCAACTCCACGCTATGAAGACGGAGGAAACTGCGAACCATTAGTGCTGCCCCAACGAGCAGAACAAGAGTGAAAGAAATCTGCATGACCACGAAAACGCTGCTCACGGCACCTCTCCTTACCCCCATCAAGCTCCTGCCTCCTTCCTTCAGCATGGAATTGGGAGTCTCATGCGACGTACGCAAAGCCGGAATAAGACCGAACAAGAGGGCAGTGAGCGTTAGAGTAAGCGCTGTGAAGGCGACGGCGTGTCTGTCGAGTCTCACCTTGTCCAGCTGGGGAACCGCATCTTCCGGGATGACGTGTCGCACGATTTCCAGCCCCCAGAACGCCAGCACAAGTCCCAACAAGCTGCCTAAGACAGAGAGTAGTAAGCTTTCGCTGAGGAGCTGTCGGACCAGGCGTGATCGACTGGCGCCCAAGGCCGTACGAACGGCCATCTCTCTTTGCCGGGAGCTGGCCTTTGCAAGCAATAAACTGGACAGATTGGCGCAAGCAATCAATAGAACAAAGCTCGCAGCTCCAAACAGAGTGTGAAGAGGAGCCCTGACATGCCCGACCAATGGCTCTTTCATCGGTTCAAGCATCAAACCAACGTCTTTGTGCGTATGCGGGTGTGCCTGCTCGAGGCGTTGGGCAGTGACCCTGAGACTCGCGTCAGCCTGGTCCAAGTCCGTGTCTGATCTGATCCGCGCGTAAGTCATCAGAGTGCGCTCGCCCTTTCTCAAGTCATCGGCACTGAACGAAAGTGGCACCCACAGGTCTAGAGAAGGAGAGTCCTCCGGCACAACGCCCAAAACGGTAAAACTCTCACCGCTGAGAGTGATCATCTGACCTATCAGATTGGGATCAGCGCCGAAACGGCGCTCCCAGAACCTTTGAGTCAAGACTGCAACCTTCCCTCTCCCCTTCTGCTCCTCTTCAAGCAGAAAGGTACGACCTACCAGCGGAGAGATCCCTAGCAGTGAGAAGAGATTGGAAGAACAGGCCGATCCTCTGACTTTCTCCGGTGCGCCGCTTCCAACCAAAGTGAAGGTCTTCAGTTGAACTGCCGCGATATTGGTGAGCACGTCAGGCTGCTCTCTAAGATCACGAAACGTTGTGGGAGAAAGCAGGTTTTGGCCTCCCGTCCGAACGTCTCTTTCCCAGACCCAAACAAGCCGCTCCGGCTCTGGATACGGCAGCGGTCGGAGCAAAACTGTATTCACAATGCTAAATATCGCGGTGTTCGCGCCGATGCCGAGAGCTAGTGTGATGACTGCCACAGCGGTGAAGCCTGGATTCTTGCGCAGCATCCTCAGCCCGTATCGGAGGTCCTGCCAAAGCTCGTCGAAAACTCGTACCCTCCTCACGTCTCGACACTGTTCTTTGGTCTGATCCATGCCACCAAAACTGCGCAACGCCATGTAGCGAGACTCTTCCGGAGTCATGCCAGTGGCGATGTTCTTCTGGATTTCGTTCTGCAGGTGGAACTGCAGCTCTTCGGACAGGTCATCTTCCGTTCGACCTCTCTGCAACAGAGCCTTGATGTAAGAAAGAAATCTTGCCGACATCAGTTGTCCCTCTCGTCACTCATCACTCACAGCTCCTCACTCACCACTGCTTCATTCACACCGCAGCGCCACCATCGGGTCGACTCTTGTGGCTCGGACAGCGGGAATGTAGGAGGCGATGGATGCCACTAGAATGAAGGTTAGAGGCAGAACGACGTACGTTACTGGATCGACGGCACTCACTCCGTAGAGTAAGCCAGATAGGAAGCGAGATAACCCGACAGCAGCAATCAGGCCGATGAATATTCCAAGCAATGCCAGGGCTATTCCTTGCCTGAGAATCAATTTCAGGACATCCCGGGACTTAGCGCCCAAAGCTATGCGGACGCCGATCTCGTGAGTCCTGCCGGCCACGGAGTAAGACAGAAGCCCATAGAGCCCCATGCAAGCGATCACGAGCCCAAGTATCCCGGCGCTATCTAGCAGAGTGCCTACCATGCGCTCCTGGACAAGGGATTCTTCGATCTGGGTGTTGAGAGTCTTAACCCTGAGCAACGGTAGATTCTTGTCGATTGCTTGCACCTGCTGCTGAATCTGCGCCACGAGCCCAAGCGGATTGCTTTGAGAGCGAACTGCAAAGGTCATTTCACTCAGCATTTCTTGAGGATATGGAACGTACACCATGGGTCTGGCTGGATGTCGCAAGTGACCATAGGTGACGTCCTTCGCCAGGCCGACGATTTCAATCTCTCCTCTGTTCTCAATAGGTCCGAATCCCATTCGCTTTCCAATGGGATTGACATTGGCAAAATACCGGCGAGCCATCGTCTCATTGATAATCGCACCCTTGGGCGAGTTCTCATTGTCTTGAGGGAAGAAGGATCGACCCGCTAGCAACGGAATACCCAAGGTCTTGAGATACGCGGGTGATATCAGGTTCACCTCAACCTGCATGTCTTCGTTGGGGCGAGGGACATAACCATCCAAGGACACGACGTTAATCCAGTAGTTCCCCCCGACTGGACTGAACTGCGATGCACTGGCGGAGAGGACGCCTGGAATCGCGGTCAGTTGCTCCAGGAGCTGGCCATAAAGATTCGCCAGTTTTCTCTGCGTGTAGCCAGCGGAGCTTGGATTGAGGGAGAACAGCAGCACATTTTCGCGACTGAATCCAGCGTCGACGCTCCACAAATTCTGAAGTGTACGGAAAAGAAGTCCCGCTCCAATCAATAGCACCGTTGACAGCGCGACCTGCACGACAACCGGCACCTTGGCTAATCCGGTTCTTGCCTTGGTGCGATCTGGCCGTTCGTTCCCCTGTTTGAGTTCATTGTTCAGACTCACTTTCGTCGCGCGTAAAGCTGGCAGCAAACCAAACACCAGTGCAGTGCTTAGCGCGACGGTCAAGCTAAAACCAAGAAGTCGGTAGTCGAGATTCAGATTCAGGAACACGGAAGCCGATCCACTCGACACGAGTGCCAACAACGAACGGCTGATCCAATGAGCCAAGAAAAGGCCCACCAAGCCGGCCAATGTGGCGAGCAGGAGACTTTCGGTCAATAGCTGTTGGATCAGTCGTCTTCGTCCGGCGCCAATCGCCAACCGCACTGCGAACTCTCTTCGACGTGCTGCGGATCGGGCGAGCATCAGGTTGGCGATGTTAGAGCACACAATCAGAAGCATCATTCCCGCGGCCGCCATAAGTATCAGTAGGGGCCGCGAGAATCGGCTCCGCAGGTGATTAAGTCCCCGGCTGGCAGACTGCAGCTCGAGTCTCGTCTCCAAAATCATCTGCTTGAGTTGTGGGGGTATACCCGGTGGCAGACTCTTGAGAAAGTCCTCTTTGAGCCTTTGATAAATGACCAATGCATTAGCCTGAGCTTCAGCTTTGGTCACGCCCGGCCTCGTGCGAGCCGCGATCTGTAGCCAACCGACGCCAGGATCCGTCAGATACGATGGCTTGGGGACGAGTTGCGATTTCATCATCATCGGAATCGAAATTTCCGGAGAGTTTCCGACTTCCAAGCCAAAGAATTCGCGAGGCAACACGCCGACAATCGTGAATAGGTAGCCTTGAAGTGTTATGGTCTTCCCAACCGCTGACGGATCCCCACCGAATCTGCGTTGCCAGTAGCCGGCGCTGATCAGAGCAACGGGATGGCCTCCTGGAATGCGATCGTCGTCCTCGGCGAGGGGACGCCCAAGAACGGTTCCGACTCCGAGAACCGAAAAGTAATTCCCCGAAACAAACTGGCCTTGCAGCCGTTCAACCTTGCCATCTACGGCGGCATCCAGGTCAGTCGCTTCAAAAGCAATGACGCCTGTGAACGACTGGCTCTGGTCGCGAAGTTGTTTGTAGTGCGGGTAAGAGAAGGGAGTGTTCAAGCCTCCCACATTAGCGAACAAAACCAGCTGCTCTGGATTTCTTACAGGCAACATTTTTAGCAGTACGCTGTCCACCAAGCCAAAAACTGCTGTGGTGGCCCCAATGCCGAGCGCCAGTGTGACGACCGCCACGGCCGTGAAGCCTGGACTCTTGCGGAACATCCGCAGCCCGTATCGGAGGTCTTGCCAAAGTTCCTCGATGATTCTGGTTCCTCGCGTGTCTCGACACTGTTCTTTCACTTGGTCCACCCCGCCGAAGCTGCGCAACGCTGCGTAGCGGGCCTCTTCGGAGCTCATGCCTGCGGTGACGTTCTTCTCGATCTCCTTCTGCATGTGGAACTGCAGCTCTTCGGAGAGGTCATCTTCCATTCGACCTCTGCGGAACAGGTTCCAGAGCCGCTGACGAAGGTTTCGGTTCTTGAATAGAGGCATCGGTTCCCTCCCGTATCTGCCTGATTCGAACCTGGCTCGTCCTCAGACCGTTTGTCAGCCCCAGCGGGGCGGCATCCTTATAGAACACGAACCCAATCCACGTCGCCCCAAGCTCCGTCAGGAGCGACATATTCGTCTATGAGATTCAGTCTCTTGCTCCGTCGGCCTGGAGATGTCGCCCCTGAAAGGGCCTTGGAATTGGTGGCTAGGCATTTTCTATAGAGATAGCGCTCCCTAGCGGAGCTCGAAGATCACAAGTCGAAAAATTGCACTAATTCAACCCATAGCTCGTCACTCGCCACTCCTTCACTCACATCTCAGCGAAACCATCGGATCTACCTTCGCTGCCCTCTGGGCTGGGATGTAGCAAGCGAGCAGCGCGATAGCAGCCAATACCAGCGACACAGTGACAAACGTCGGGAGGTCTGTAGGGCTCACCGCGAAAAGTAGGCTGGCGAGGAATTGGGTTACAACAAAGCTACCAACTAGCCCCAGCGCCAATCCGGCTAGGACAAGCTTCAGGCCCTGTCTCATCACGAGCCCCAGGACGTCCCTTTGCTGTGCACCCAGGGCCATGCGGAGGCCAAGCTCACGAGTGCGCTGGCTCACCGAGTGGGAGATGACTCCATAGATCCCAACTGTCGCGAGGGTCAGGGCGAAAGTTGCGAACACTGCCAACAGTAGCCCTGAAAATCGCCTTGGAGAGATGGAGTCCGAGAGCAGTTGCTCCATGGTCTGGAGCTTGGAAATAGGCAGGTCCTTGTCTTCTTCCCAGATTTCCGCTCGCACCGCGTTTGCCAGGCTCGCAGGCTCAGAATCGGCGCGTATGACCAGATACATGCGAGAACCGTAGCCCGGCAGATAGATGTCGTAGCTCGGTTCACCGTCCAGGCCAAAGTGCCTTACATCCCCTATGACGCCAACGACAGACAACCAGACAGGTTTGGGACCCGCGGGGGCGATGTTGATCCGCTTGCCAGTCGGGTCCTCATCTGGCCAGTAGCGACTGGCCATGCCTTGGTTAATGATGGCTGGATGAGATGTATTCTGCCAATCCTCCACCGTCTTTGGTGCGTCTGCCCATTCATTCTCGACAAAGGTGCGGCCTTTGAGGACAGAGATACCCATGGCGCCAAAGTAGTTCAGGCTTATCGATCGCAATTCGGAATATGTCAGTACTCCGGGTGCAACGGGCGGGATTCCTTCGACAGAGAACTCCTGACGATTCGTGACGTCGCCACCTAAAGGCAGATAGTTGATGGCTCCCACACTCTGCACTCCAGGAAGACTCCTGATTCGCTGTTGGATTCCCCGATAGAAATGCGCACCTTGCTGTTTCGAGTATTTGGAGTCTGGAAGATCAATCTCTAGGGTCAAAAGGTTGGTCGGATTGAATCCTGGATCGACCCCAAGGATGCGAGCGAAGCTCTTGATCAGCAGCGAAGCACTGCACAACATCACCAGTGCCAGCGACAGTTCCACAACCACCAGCAAGTTTCCGAAACGACGAGTCGCAAATCCTCCCGTTTGGTTTCTTCCTCCTTCCTTGAGCAGTTCATTGAGATTGGGTTTAGATACCTGGAGGGCTGGGACCAATCCGAACATCAAGCCAGTAAGGACCGAGACGAACAAAGCAAACGCCAGTACCCATCCGTCCACTCCAATCTCTTCCCTGCGGGGAATGTCCGCTGGGCTCAAGGCGAGTAGGAACCGGAGTCCCCAGAAGGCCAACAGCGTGCCCAGTGCCCCACCCAACAAGGCCAGCAACACGCCTTCAGTCAGAAACTGCGCGATGAGCCGAAGCCGGTTGGCGCCCAATGCCGTGCGGACAGCCACTTCCTTGGTTCGTGCCACCATCTTGGAGCATCAGATTGGCCACGTTGGCACAGGCGATCAATAACACAAGGCCAACGGCTCCAAGCAAGACAAGCAGAGCCGGTTTGAAATGGCCGACAAGATCGGTGTTAAGCGGTATCACTGTGGTGCCCCAACCTTTTGCCCAAGTTGGGAACTCCTGCTCGATGCGTTGGGCAAGGGTTGCCATCTCCGCTTGTGCCTGCGGTGGTGTCACGTCTTGTTTGAGGCGTCCGATCACGACGAAGGGATGGTACTCCCGACTCGTGCGTTCACCCTTGTGGACCACCGCCATGGGCATCCAAACGTCAGCCCACGTGGGCAGCTTGAAGTTGGAGGGCATCACTCCCACAACGGTGAAGTTCTCATTGTTGAGGATGACAGTCTTGCCGATCAGACCAGGATCGCCACCAAAGCGATGCTCCCAGAGACGGTGGCTTAAAATCACAACATGCCCGCCGCCGGATTGATCTTCTTCGGGAAGAAAAGTGCGGCCCACCGAGGCATTGACACCCAACAAGGAGAACAGACTAGAGGTGACAAAGGTGGCTTGCAGTCGCTGGGGATCGCCATGGCCGGTCAGGTGGAAGTTTGTTCCGACGACTCGATA
>Ga0187893_10013745_pt1 | contig 11193 bp, 6 predicted proteins | sample MA1701074metaG_FD_139574 | JGI IMG/M metagenome (GOLD analysis project Ga0187893, IMG submission 139574) | White microbial mat communities from a basaltic lava cave in the Kipuka Kanohina Cave System on the Island of Hawaii, USA - MA170107-4 metaG ...
CCCGGATATCAGGCCGAGCGGCGGATAACCCAGGGTTCTACGTCGCTCCCACCGCCCGCTCGGGTCCCGAAAACCGTTCCCTACCAGGCAAAACGTGCTTGGACGAAAGTAGCCACACCCAAATGCATTGGGTTTCATCGTTGCGAAGGCGTTGTCGACTCCCTGGGACCTATCGCTTCCAATCGGGCCTGCGCATGGGGCGCCAAATCATGGCGACGAGTGCCTGAGTTCCGCGGCGTACCCGGGGTCATGCAGCTCACCGCCGCGGTCACGCACGAGGGCGACTGGCAGGTCGCTCGTTGCCTTGAGGTCGAGATCGCCAGCCAGGGGCACACCGTTGATGAAGCTCTCGCCAACCTGCGTGAGGCCCTCGAGCTGTACTTCGAGGACGAGGCCCTGCCCGAGGGCCTCGAGCCTCCGATAATCGCCACCGTCGAACTCTCTGCGTGAGCGCGGCGCTGCCGGTCGTCTCAGGTGCAGAGGTCGTCGCCGCTTTGACCAAGGGCGGCTTCGTCCGCGTCAGCCAGCGCGGCAGCCACCGTCAAGATGCGGAAGGACGAGCGTGTCGCCATCGTGCCCAACCATCGTGATCTCGCCCAGGGCACGCTCGGTTCGATCCTCCGACAGGCGGGACTATCGCGGGAGGAGTTCCTCGCGCTCCTCTAAGTCTGAGACCAAGCGATCAGCGTCGATACTCTTCCCGCCGCACCTTGGCGTGCCGAGCGGCGAGTCTGATCGGCGGCCCGCTAACGACAGACAGGAGAAAAGCCTCGCATTGTGCCCAGTTGGGGGCGCAGCGAAATTGCCGGTCAGCGAGCACTTTCCACTTGCTGGGCTGTTCCCGCGAGCCCCCCGATTGGCCGCCATGGCGCGTCGCTCCGCGCCATAAGCGCGCTCGTCGGGCCGGCTCCTCCGGCCCTCCGTCGCCGGGGCGAACGCTTCGGCTGGGCGCCCAGAAAGACGCACGGCGGGGCGAACTGCAACGATATGGCCGCCAGACCCAGAACTTGGCGCCGTGCCGCTACCGCGCCGCGGGCTCGCTCATCGCCTTTCCTAGACGGCCCGCATTCGCCCACCGCCGCGGCCGTCAAGGCGGCGCTGGGCCTGTAGGGCGAGGCGGGCCGGTCACTCCCCCTCGTCCCAGCCGTCGATACGTTCGCCGAGCGCAACAGCCACCGAGGATGTGTCGTCCAGTCGACGGGTCACGACCTCGACCGCGAGGTCACGGGGGAGGCAGTCGCTGAACTTCAGGCCGTCGACCGCCTCGGCGGTGATCCACGGGGCGAGGTCGGGGAGCCCCTGACCATTCCCCGCTTCGACGACGGCTCGCAGATCAGCGAGCGTCGTCCCCGGGTCGAGCGCCACGAAGAGGTCGCCCATGGCGGCAGCTTCCCGGCGGAGCGACGACGCGGCCTGGGCGAGCCAGAGGTTGGCGCGCCAGCCGGCGAACGTCCACCAGTTGGCTCGGCGGGCGCCCTCCACGACCAAGGTGGTCCGATCGACGTGTGCCCACCTGTTCAGCGCGCGCACCTCACCCAGGCGAGCGGCGGCCCGCTCACTCAATTGCACGCCGGGAGGGTCGACGCCGGTCAGCACCGTCCGGACGCCGCGCGCCACCACCGCGCCCAACGGCTGACCGCTGCCACGCCACCGGGCCACGCCCGGCGCCTCGGTCGGTTCCACCTGCACGACCCGTCGCTTCCAGTCAACTCCCAAGACCGCCCAGTTCCGCCCCGCCAGAACCAGTGCGTGCGCCCCACCGCCTCCGAGGCCGGCGGGCCGCGCCGTCAGGGTCTCGTCCGGCACCAAGCCGATCTCGTTGCGGCCCTGCCGCACGCTAAACATCGGGGCGGACGTGAACACCGACAGCAGCTCCATAAAGTGCTGCCGCCCCAGCGAGGCCTCGGTCGCCTCGCCAACGCCGACGATCCCGCCGTCCTCGGCCAGGTAGCCGCGATCGACCAGAAAGTCCGTGATCGCCGCCGCCTGACGCGCCGCGTCCCCACCGAGGACGAAAGGCTCTCCGAGCCACTCGGTCCACACCGCCCGGCCCACGCCTGACTCCTGCAAAGACAGCGCCAGCAATTGCTGGGCGACGAGGTGGTAAGGCGCGGCCGGCGCCACGATGGGCTCGACGTAGCCTTCCGCCCAGCGGAGCAGCACGGCACACCCACGCAGGAGGGCATCGTCGTCGGTCGCCAGCAGCAGCGCGTTGCGCCGGGTGCCGGCGCGGCGGCCCGACCGGCCCAGACGCTGCAGGAAGGCCGCAACCGACGGCGGCGCGTCGACCTGGATCACCCGGTCGAGGTCGCCCACGTCGATGCCGAGCTCCAAGGTGGACGTCGCCACGATGACGCAGTCCCGCTCGTCCCGGAACGCCTGCTCGGCGGCACGGCGTTCGCCCGCGCCCAGTGAACCGTGCGACACGAACGTCGTCACGCCCAGCTCCCGCAACGACAGCGCCAACTGTTCGGCCCGAGCCCGGCTGTCGACGAACGCCAGCCGCTTCTCGCCGCGGTGCAACCGCGAGATCACGACCGCGGCGTTGGCGAGGCTGCCCACGAAGTCGACGGTGACATCGGGCAAGGCGCCCGCCTCCACCGGCGGGCTGACCACCGACGCCGGCTGGCGGCAGCCGGGCGTGAGCCAGGCCAGCAGTACCTCCGGGTTGCCCAAGGTCGCCGACAGCCCGATGCGCTGCACCTCCCGGCCCGCCAGCGCGGTGATCCGCTGCAGCACGGCCAGCAGGTGCCAGCCACGGTCGTCACCGGCGAACGCATGGACCTCGTCGACCACCACGCTGCGCAGCCCGGCGAACCACCGCCGATGGTCCACGCCCCGTGACACGAGCATCGACTCCAGCGACTCCGGGGTCGTCAGCAGCAGGTCGGGCGGGTGGGCCAACAGGCGCTTGCGTTCGGGCTGGCCGATGTCGCCATGCCACAGGCCGGCCCGCCGTCCCACCAGCGTGCAGTACCGGTCGAGGCGATCGTAGAGGTTGTTCAGGAGCGCCCGGAGCGGGCAGACGTAGAGCACCGACAGGCCCCGCCAGTCCTCCGTCAGCATCCGCGACAGCAGGGGCAGCACGGCCGACTCGGTCTTGCCGCCCGCCGTCGGCGCCGTCGCGACCACGTGCTCGCCAGCGAGGATCGGAGCAATGGTGGCGGCCTGCAGCGGTCGCAACGAGCGCCATCCCAGGCTGTTGACGACGTGGTGCTGGACGGCGGGGTGCAGCAGCTCGAAGGCGTCCGCCACGGGCTACACGTCGAGCTTGATGTCGTCGACCGACGACGCCGCCCGGGCGTTGCGCTCCAGCTCGGTCAGCTCGGAGTCGACGACCGTCAGCGCGTAGTCCCGCCGCGGGTCGAACTCACCGTGCTGGTCAACCCGATCGAGCACGTCGCCGACCAGCTTTTTGAGGAAGATGCGAGGGGCGACGCCGACCCTGCCACCGAGGTTGCCGGTGACCGCCCGGGCCAGCACCTCGACGTACCCGTCGTCGCACCGTTCGAGGAGTCGCTCCGGCTCGTCCGCCCCCGCCGCGTAGAGGTCTCGGACCCGCCCGCCGACTTCGCGCAGGCCGTCGAGGTCGAACCCCCGCAGCCGGAGCTGGACGGCGCGGGGGTTATCGAACCGGGCGTCGGTGACAAAGTCGGTGTGGAGGCGCTGGGCGAGCGGCGCCAGCCGGCCCACGCCTTGGGGCCCGTCGAAGAAGGCCGGCGTCCCGGTGATGACGAGGTAGAGGCCCGGGAAGCGTCCCTGGTCGACCTCGTCGATCAACTGGCGCAGCGCGTTGAGCGCCCGGTCCCGGGCGTCGGATCGCACCCGCTGCAGGGTCTCCACCTCGTCGAGCACGAGGACCAGACCGGCGTAGCCGGCCCCCCGCAGGATCGTCAGCAGGCCGGCGAGGAACGCCAGCGCCCCGTCATGGTCGAGGTCGCCCCGGATCCCGGCGAAGCGCTTGACCGAGGCGGCCACGTGTGGTTCGCCGCCCAGCCACGCCAGCAGGCCCTCGGCGGTCGCGGCGTCAACGCCGGCCAATGCCCGCCGGTAGCCGCGCAGCACGGCGGCAAGGGCCGGCGCCCGCGCCGCCACCGACCCCAGCCGTTGCTCGGCCAGCGCCTCCGTCGCGGCCAAGACCGCTGGCCCGTCTCCGGGATCGGCGCCACCGCTGCCGACCACGTCCTCGTGCAGGGCGAAGAACCACGAGTCGACGACCGTCCGCAGCGCCCCGCCCCCGGCCGACTCCGAGGTCGCCAGCCGCTCGCACAGGCGCCGGTAGACGGTCTCCAGATGGTGCAGCGGTGTCTCGCCCTCGCTGATCTGGACCTCCGCGGTGGCGAACCCCTCAGCGCGGGCCCGCTCGGCCAGCCACCGGACCACGAAGGTCTTGCCGCTCCCATACTCGCCCCGCACCGCCTTGAACCCGGCGCCGCCCGCAGCCACCACCCGCAACTCGTCGTCGAAGGCGCCGGCGAATCGGTCCGTCCCGACCGCGAACGCGTCCAGGCCCCGCTGGGGGACGGTGCCGCGACGGAGGGCGTCGATGACCTCGCGGCGGCGCTGCGGTGAGATCACCGGTCACCGATCTCGAACTGGAGGTCAGCCAGTTCCCGGTTGAGCACGACCATCCCATCCGCCCGTACGGTGAGGACCTCGGCGCCGTCGAGGTTGAGCAGCCGCTGCACCAGCGCCAGCGCGAGCCGCAGCATGTCGGTTGGCTCGCCCGTACGGTGCGCCAGGGCGGCGAGCGGGATCGAGCCGCCGTTCCCATCGATGAGACCGAGGTAGCGGCGGAGCCTCTCGTCGGGGACCGGCCGAGGCAACCGGGCCCGCTGCGCCGCGAAGGCAGGAGTCGCCAGCAGCGCGTCGACCCACGTGGCCTCGGGGCGGGCGGGAGCGGTCGGCAGGTCGAACAACGACGGCGTCACGGGGACGGTCCCCGCCGGAGGCGCCGAAACCCTGATCGTGGGTGTGGCGGCGGTCTCGCCCGGCCACCAGGGCGGTTCGGGCGACGGGGCGTAGTCCCATCCGGCGGGCAGGCGCCGGGCCAGCACCTCCACCGGCACCAGCACCTCCTCCGGCGTGGCGCCGCCGTGGTAGCCGTGCTTGAAGCCGCCGTAGCGAAGGCGGTCGTCGGACGGCAGCACGATCCGCTCGCCGCCGAGCAGGACCCGCGGCCCGGCCACCTCGACCTCCCCCTCGCCCACGGCGCGACCAGCCGCCCGCCACCGTTCGCCGCCTCCCGCCTCGGGGCGGCTCTCGGCGGCTGGACCGTGGAGCACGTGGCCGTGGTCGGCGGTCAGGATCACGATCCGTCCGGCCTCGGCGGCGGCGTCGAGCAGCCACGGGAGGGGCCGCAGCGAGGTCAGGTCCCACCCTACCCGCACCTGGTCCCCCCGGGCCAAGTGGTCGTCCACGGAGTTCACGACGACGCCTACGACCCGCTGGTCGGGGTCGGCGACGCTTTGGCGCACGTCGTCGGGCAGCGCGATTCCGTTCGGCGCCATCAGCCTCGCCTTGTGGAACAGCACGGGCGGCCGGTCGGCGCTCGACCTCGCCCGCAAGGCGACGTGCGACTCGAAGCCGGCCCGCTCCTCGGCTTGGCCCCCAGCCACGAGGCGGCCCGCCAGCAACGAGGTCCGGCTGACTTCGGTGACGGTGGGCAGGGCGGCTACGCCGACGGGCCAGCGGTCACGGTCGCCGGGGACGACCCGCGCCCAGCCACCCGCCTTGAGACTGCGGACGAGCGGGTGGCTCACCGCCAACGACATCCCGTCGCACACGACCAGCAGGACGGGGGCGGCCTCCGCCACGCGCGCCACAACGTCGTCGAGTATGCGCTCGACAGGGACGATGCGTGGGTCAACCAGGGGCTCCGCCGCCGACCACTCGGCCAGCAGGCTCGCGAAGCGGTGGCTGGCGACGGTCTGCTCCCCGTCCACCCCAGCGGCCAGCTCGCAGTAGGCAGCCGTCACTTCGACCGGCTGGTCGCCTTCGTGGAGCAGCCGGCAGGCCTCGTCGACCCACGCGCCCTCGTCGACGTAATACGCGGCCGCGACGGCGAGCGTCGGCGGCTCGGCCACGGCGGCTCGCGCCGACCGCCGGCGAAGGAGGCGGACCGCCGCCTCGGCCGTCTCGACGCGGTGTCGGAGACGTGCCGCCTGGCGGTGCTCGCGAACCTGCGCAAGGTCGGCTTCCGCCCCCCCTACGTCGCCGGCTGACAATGATCGGCCCAGCGCGGCGAGGCGTTGACCGAAACCGGCCGGGAGGTTGGCGGACAATGCCGCCAGCCGGGACCCGCCCGCCCCGAAAAGCACGGCCTCCGCTCGATCGAGCGCCGCCGAGGCCAGTGCCGGCTCGGCGTCGAGTAAGGAGCTGGCGGCCCGCGCCCACGCGTCCACCGCCTCCGGCCCGAGCGCGTCCCGTCCGAAGAAGGGCTCCAGGCGAGCACGCACCTCCCGTTGCTGGGCCACCCCCTCCGCGCTTTCGGTCTGCGTCCACAGCGCCTCCGCGACCAGCCCGAGGGCGGCGAGGTCGGCGCCTCGACCGGCCGCGATCAGCCCGACCATGACCGGTACGGGGCTGTCCGCCGACCCGCCGGACCAGCGGGCTGCGACACCTGCACGGGCCTCCTCCGGCAACCCGCCGAGCGCCCGAACGACCGCCGGCCGCCCACCAACGGCGAGCACGTCGGCGACTGTCTCCGGCTGCCGGTCGATCCCGAGCCGGGCTTCGTGCCACACCCGCCACGCCAGGTCGACATCGAGCACGGCCCCGAGCGGGCGCCGGCCGGTCCACCCGCCGGGCGGAGCAAGGGCGATGAGGTCCTCGACGAGCCACCGCAGGGCCACGAGTTGGGGATCGACGACCTGGGCGCGGAACAGCCCGAGCAGGGATTCGAACGGGTCGCACGGGACGACGCGGTGGCGCAGGAGGCGGGCGCCCACGTCGGGCCCCAGGTCGCCGTCGGTGCACGGCGTGAGCACGACGAGCAGCTCGCCGGTCGCCGGACGGATACCGGCCAGCGCCTCCCGCACTGCCAGCGGCGACCGGCAGCCGACCACACGCGCCCGCACTCCGCCCGCCTCGACGAACTCGGGCCCGCCCCACACGGGGTCGGCGGCGATGGCCAACGCCCGCGCCGAGAAGTCCCCGGGGCGGTAGGCGACGATGAGGGCCCGGAGGTGGGCCGGGTCAACGACCGGCATCGCCCGGCGGCAGTTCGAGGATCTCCCAGTGCAGCTCGAGGTTCGCTTCGGCCCGGAGCCGTTGCCGGATCTCCTCCAGCCGCGCCTCCGCCGCCGCCCGGTCGAAGGTGACCGGGCCGGGAGGCTCCGGCCCGCCTCCCGGCCCAGGTCCGCCGGACTGGCCAAGCGCCGGACGGGCGGCGCGCTGCATCAGGTCGCTCGTGGCGCGGGCCGCCTCTTTCAGCCGCGCCACGAGCGGGATGGACAGCTCGTCGTCAACCAGCCCGGCGGCGAGCCGGTCGCGCAGCGCCGTGGCGTCCGCCGCCCACGGCTCGCCCAGTTCCGTCGCGGCGCGGACCAGGTCCCACATGGTGCGCTCCAGCTCGGTCGAGACCGCCTCAGCCTGCTTGATCGAGGTCCCCAACGCCGCCGCAGTGGTCGGGACGTCCGCGGCGGCCAGCACGTCGGTGGGAGCGTCAGGACGGCGCCGCAGCCCGTCGACGAAGGCGACCGCAGCCTGGGCCGTGCGGAGCCGCTTGGCGGTCGCCCCGGCCAGCCCGAGCCGGGCGTAGGCCGCCTCCAGCCGGGGCACCAGGTCGCGCACGGCCTGGGTTCGGGCGCCGACCAGCTCGTCCGACAGGCGCTGGCCCAGGTCGGCGACGGCGGTGGCCGTCCGCAGCCTCGACACCGGCACGACGCCCATGTCGTTGGCGCGGACAAGCGCCGCCGCCCACACGTCCTCGGTGGGAAGCTCCTGCGCTCGCAGCTCCCAGTCCTCCCGCAGCCGGCCGATCTCGACCGACGCCACCGGCTGGCCGCTCGAAACCACCGCCCGATTGGTGGCGGCGGCGACGCACAGGACGACCAGGTCGGCGACCTCGGCGGTCAGGCCCCGGCGCTGAGCTGGCGTGTCGGCCCCGTCGAGCCACCGGCGCACCTGGCCGACGGTCAAGGTCGATGATCCCGCCTGCGCCCGCCGGGCCTCGACGCGGTCGACCCACGTCGAGACATCGGCGATGAAGTGGGCGGCGTGCATGGTGCCCAGTTGGAGCGGCGCCGCCACCCGGGTGAGCACGCGCCGCAAGGTCGGCTCGACGTTCTCCAGCCGGTGGTTGGGCTGCTGGAGGGCGGCGGTCACCTGACCCAGCGTGTTCACCAGATCGGCCCGGGAGACGTGATCAGTGAACTCCGGGTGCCGTGGGAACCGGCCCGCGCACAACTGCCCGGCGATCCCGACGAGGTGGCCCCGCAAGGTCGTGCTGGCAGGAGGCCGGAGCGCCAACCCCCGGTCGAGGGCCAGGAACTGCTCGCCCGGCTCCAGGTGTTCGGACACCTCGCCGAGCTGCGGCTGGTCGACGCCGTAGGCCTGGCGCAGGGCGGCCAGCACCCGCTCCCGGGCGGCGTGCTGCTGGTTGGCGAGCTGGGTGCGGGCGATGGCCCGGTCGCTGGGCGCGAGGTAAGAGGCGTTCCGTTCGAACGTGTCACCCGTGAGCAGCCACTCCAGCCTCACGAGCAGGCCGAGCTGGTCGCGCGCCGACTGGGTGAGGAAGTTGGGCAGCCACGCCGCCGTCCATTCCGGCCCGTGCTCGTCCCAGAACTCCTGCACCCGGCCCCGGTCATCACTCGGCGAATGCCCATCCACGTCCCACGGGAAGTCGAGGACGACCTTCGGGTCGCTCCCCGCCCGCAGCATTTCGGAGGGCAGCTCCACCCGGTCCCGCACGTTGGCGAACACCAGGTCGACCCTTCGCCGGGTCCCCCGCCACAGCACTTCCGTCCAGGGGAAGCTGCCCGTCGAGTCCCGCACCTCCAGCGCCTCGCTCAGCAGCTCCCGCACCCGCCGCCGGCGCTCTCCCTCGCTGTCGACCTGGCGGGCCACCTCGAGGATCGGCCCCGTGTCTACTCCGGTCAGCACAACCGAGACGGTGGGGTCGTGGTCGTCGTCGCCCAGCGCCAGCTCGCCGACCTCGACGTTCCAACGGCGCAGTTTGTCGAGCACCTGCTGGCGCTCGGTGCCCGGGATGAACGCCCGCACGATGCCCGAGTTCAGGGCGGTCAGGCGGCTGACGGTCAGGCCCCGCAGCGGGCCGACCTCGGGCACGAGCGCGGCCACCAGCAACGACTTCACGAGCCGGGCGTCGGTCACGTACGGGTGGGCCCGCGCCAGCCCCGCCACGTCCTCCTCGGTGACTCCGTGCTCCCGCAGCAGAAGCGGCTGGAACCGGTTGGTCCATAGCCGACGGGCCTGGGTGAACTGGGCCCGCATCACCTCCGTCAGCGGCTCGTCGCCCGTGTTGATGGCGTCCCAGAGGTCGCCGAGAGGCACCAGCTGGCCCAGCTGGAGGTCGTCACGGCCGTCGACGAGCAGCTGGAGCATCACCTTGAGGGCGGTCCGCTCCCGCTGCATGGCGCCCGACAGCGCCACCAGGGCGTCGACCAGGGCGGGGCTGAACGGGTACAGCCGGCGGAAGGCGGCGAGGTCGCCGGTATCGGTCAGCAGGACGTCGCGCTCGTGGCGCTCGTCGAGGCCGGCCCGCACGTCCTCGAACGCGTCGTCGAGGCGCTGGCGGGCCTGCTCGGTGCGGGGCCGCAGCAGTCGCTTCTCGGCGATGGCGGGCAGGTTGCGGTCCTGCAGGGTGATCGAGTCGAACCGGCCTTCGGCGTGGCGGAGGACCTCCATGGCCGACACCGCCTCGGGCCCGAGGACGTGGCTGCCGATCAGCTCCCGCAGGTCGCGCTGGCGGGCGATGAAGCTCACGATGGGAGCGGGGCGGGCGGCCGCGTCGGCCTCGACCAGCTTGACGATCTTGTTGCCCTCCCGGCTGACGAACGCCACCTCGCTCATCCGCGATTCCAGCCACAGCACCAGCTCGTCGAGGAACAGCACCACGGCGTCGTAACCAAGTCCCTTGGCGTGGCGGCTCACCGCCTCGAGCCCGGCGTCGAGGGGGACGAAACCCTCGGCCGTCGCCTCGGCCTGGCCCGGGACGGCCCGGTAGTGGGTGCGCAGCAGCGCCCCCACCAACTGGTCGCGCTCGCTCGATCCCGGGGGCGCGGCCACAGCCTGATCGAATCGCTCGCCGTCCCAGCCCGCGCCGTAGTCGCCCCAGGCGTCGGCCGTCTCGCCCTCCCAGAGCAGCCGGAAGAAGGTCTCGTCGCCCAGGTCGACCCGCTTGCGCCGGGCATCGTCGAGGATGCCGTCGGCGACGTAGACGGGCGGGAGCGAGGCCTCCGGGTGCACGGCCCGCACGTGCTGAACGTAGCCGCCCAGCACTACCTGCTCCATCGACGTCTTGCCGATGAAGTGGTAGGGCACGAGGAGGAACCGCCGGCCGTCGATGCGCGGCGCGTAGCGGGCCACCACCGGGGCCAGCTCGGGGACGGCCCGGGCCGCGGGATCGGCGTTGAGCAGCAGGTGGAGCACGGCCATCATCGCCGTCTTGCCCGCGCCGAAGCTGGCATGGAGGAACGCGGCCTTCGACCGCTGGTCGGCTACCGCCGTCGTCACCAGCGACAGAGCCCGGTCGAAGCAGGCCGCCAACTGGTCGGTGACCACGTAGTCGCGGAGGGTCTGCTCGGGCTGGCCCACGGCGGTGGCCAGGCTGATCACGAAGTCGGACTTGTGGACCCGCTCGGGGATCTCGATCAGCTCGGACAGCAGGGTCACAACCCGCCACTCCCTCCGCTCGGGCGCTCGGCTGTGATCATCGTAGGCGCCGTGGTTGCCGGCGTTCGCCCGCGGGCAGGTGGGAGCGCTACTGACGACCTAGTAACACACGAAGACGACCAGCCGGTTGCCTGTCCCAGGGACCTCGGCCACCCAGCCAGACCAGTCCCCTTGGCTCAACGCCGGCTCCTGTTCAGCGCCCTCCATCGGGTCCCCTTTCTGTCAGGCTGACCGGAGACGCTTGAGGTAGCTGACCATCCCTCAAGGGCGAGACTGGAAGCGATAGAACGATGACCATGCCAACCCTGACGATGCAGCGCGCCCATGATGAGGCCA